>Ga0209806_1001061_pt1 | contig 18494 bp, 20 predicted proteins | sample GraSoiAngelo_152_FD_186166 | JGI IMG/M metagenome (GOLD analysis project Ga0209806, IMG submission 186166) | Grasslands soil microbial communities from the Angelo Coastal Reserve, California, USA - 14_1009_12_30cm (SPAdes) (version 2) | ecosystem: Environmental > Terrestrial > Soil > Grasslands ... | reverse complement strand
CGCGCTCGGTGTCGCGGTCACCGCGGTGATTCCGAACGCCGACGCGTCGCCCGCAGTCGTCAACGCGACCATCCTGCCATTGCTGTTTATCTCGAACGTATTCATCCCGCTCCAGAACCCGTCGGGCTGGATTGATATCCTGGGCAAGATCTTTCCGGTGCGTCACTTCGCCGATGCGCTGATCGGTTCGTTCTTTCAGCTGAGTGGTTCCGGTCTGCACACGAATGATCTTCTCGTGCTCGGTGCGTGGGGCGTGGCCGGCCTCATTCTTGGCGTTCGATTTTTTCAGTGGGAGCCGCGAACCTGATGGCGACGATCTTCACGCAGATAATCGAAGGCAGGGTGCCCGCGCGGTTCGTCTGGAAGGACGACCGGTGCGTGGTCTTTCTCTCCAACCGCCCGCTGCGTCCCGGCCACTCGCTGGTCGTGCCGCGCGACGAGATCGATCACTGGCTCGACCTCGACCCGACGTTGCTGTGCCACCTCGCCGAAACGGCGCAGGCCATCGGAAGAGCGCAGATGCCCGCATTCAAACCGGAGCGGATCGGTGTGATGCTCGCCGGCCTCGAGGTGCCCCACTGCCACTTCCATGTCGTACCGATTCGCGGGCTGCACGACCTGGATTTCGGCAACCAGGACCCCGACCCCGATCCCGAGATGATGGACCAGGCCGCCGATGGCATCCGTCGCGAGCTGCGCAAGCTCGCCTACCCGCAGGTGAGCGACTAGCTCTGCAGCGAGCGCTCCAGCTGCTCGATGTGCATCTCGAGGTGATTGATCAACGGGAGGCGGGCGAGCTCTTCCGCCGTCATCGTGGTTTCACCGTCGATCCGGATCGGCCTTCGCAGGGCGGTCGGGTCGGCGGCGCGCAAGGTCTTGATCGTCCGCTCGTGGTCGGTAAGGGCCATTCGCACCAGGTCCGATGGCGGCAGCTCCGCCGCCTGGTCGATCGCGGCGTCGCGCGCGTGGACGCTGTCCAGCAGGTTGAGCTCGGTGATCTGGCCGCCGGCGACCCGGTGGACGAGGACGCCGTAGTACTTCGAAAGCGTCGCGATGTGGGCGAGCAGCTCATGGTCGCTCCACTCCTTGCCGTCTCCACGCCCTGCATTCACGCGCGCCCCGATTTCGCCGAGCCGGCGAGAAGCACTCTCGAGACGGTTCGCCAGGAGGTGGCGGTCGTGGTCTTGCATCTCATCGAGGAAGGCGTTGAGGTCCGCGATGGTGAACGCCGTGCTCTCTATTTCCATCGCGCTTCAGACTAAGCGAGAATCGGGGCATGTGCTATGGAGACGATGCAAGGCCGCCACTGCCGCCTATCAGCGGAGCAGCGTCAGACCAGGGAGACATCATCCTCACTTCGTCCGATGGGGTCAGGAACGCCGCTTACTTCGCGCGTGCGGCAAAACCAACCGGCGCGGGCATGGTCGTCCTGCCTGACGTTCGGGGCCTGCACCAGTTCTACAAGGAGCTGGCTCAGCGGTTCGCGGAGGCCGGGATCGACTCGGTTGCGATCGATTACTTCGCGCGGACCGCGGGCATGGGGGACCGCAGCGAGAGCTTCGACTACATGCCCCACGTCCAGCAGACGACCGCCGAGACCATCGCGGCCGACACGGCCGCCGCGATGGAGCACCTGAGGTCAAAGGATGGAGGAGCGGTGAAATCCGTCTTCACCGTCGGGTTTTGCTTCGGCGGGTCGAATTCGTGGAACCAGTCGGCGCTCAATCCGGGATTGGATGGATGCATCGGCTTTTACGGGAGGCCGCAGCGCGCCGAGCCGTTCCTATCGCGAATGAAGGCTCCGTTGCTGGTGCTGATCGCCGGTGACGATGCGGCAACCCCGCTGCCCCAGTCGCTCGAGTTCGTGGACAAGCTCAAGTCGGCCGGCGTGCGGGTCGAGTCGCACGTGTATGAGGGTGCGCCGCACAGCTTCTTCGACCGGAGCTACAAACAATGGAAGGACGCGTGTGACGATGCCTGGCGGCGAATGCTGGACTTCGTGAAGAGCCAGAGCTAGCCCCTCGACTACCCGCCGCCCCGACCACCCTCCCGGGGGGCTCCGGTGCGGCGGGCGCCAGAATACGGCTCGGCCGGACAGGCGCCAATAGCTTCTTAACAGCCCACTCGACGCGGTGTCCAACAAATGGAGGCCGGACGTATAGTCGCCGTATGGCGAAGGTGGCCTCCAGGTCCAAATCGGTCAGGGTCGCGCCCAGGCTGCCGCAGGGCTTGATCGACCAGCTCGCGCGCCGGCATGCCGGCATGGCCCGGCACATGGCCCGCGCCGTCGTCACCCTGGTTCGCTGGGACGCATCGACGGGCGTTCCCCCCCAGCGCGACGCCATCGTCCGAGCCTGCGCCGCCGGCCTCGACCTTTTCCTGGCGACAGCCCGGGAGGCGAGGCCCGCGACGCAGGAGGAGCTGCGTAGGGTTGCGCAGCTGGGGATTCTGCAGGCTCGCAGCAGCCAGTCCGTCGAACCGATCCTTTCGGCCTATCGGATCGCGGCCCGCGTCGCTTGGGACGAGATCCTTCGCGCGTGGCGCGGCCATCCCGAGGCGACCCCTGAGGGGATCATGCTCATCGCCAACTACGTCTTCGCCGCTCTCGACCAGGTCGCGGCGGAGGTGACCAAGACCTATCTCCACGCGCGCGAGCAGCACATGCAGCGGGGCACGCGCGCCCACGCGCGTCTCTTCCACTCCTTGATCAGCGACAACTTCGATTCGGAGCTGGAGTTGCAGCGCCAGGCCCTGGCGATCAACATCCCGCTGATTGCGACGGGATACGTCGCGGTCGTCTGCAAGCTGGTCATGGGCAACCGCGATGGTGAGCGTGGTGGACAGGCTCTCGCCGAGGTGGTCGATTCCCTCGAGGTCCGCCGCGGCACTTTGCTCCTCGCCACCGACCCCAGCACGCTGGTCGTGCTGTGGCCCATCGAAACGCCCGCCGACGCGGACTCGGCCCGTCAGTTCGTCAGCCGGCTGCAGGAGCAGGTAACGCAGAGGGCGGGCCACCTCGGCGCGCGACTCCGCGCCGGGATCGGGGGCTACCACCCCGGACTGCACGGCATCTCCCGCTCGTATCTCGAAGCGCAGCAGGCGTTCGAGGCGGGTCGCAAATTGCGGCCGGATTCGGTCGTGCACGGCCACGATGAGGTCATCCCTCACCTGGTGCTCGCCCAGAACCCGGTGCTCGCGGAGCGCTTCGTCAATCACACGCTCGGCCGCCTGCTGGATCCGAAGGTGCGCAACCGCGCGCAGCTACTCGAGACGCTGGAGGCCTATCTGGCTCGCGGGTCGGTCAAGGACGCGGCCGCCTCGTTGAAGCTGCACCGTCACACGGTCCTGTATCGCCTTGATAAGCTGCGAGAGTTGCTCGGCGGCGACCTGGAGCTGCCGTCGACCCGCCTCAACCTGCAGCTGGCGCTGGACCTCCAGAAGCTCCTCTGAGCCGTCTTTGGACCAAAAGTCCAAAGAATCACCCGGCTTTTGCTACTCGGCAAGGCTGTCGTTTGGCCCTGGCGTCCGTATGCTGGAAAACATGACATCCAATCACAACGGGCGTCGTGTGGCCGTCACGGGCATGGGCTTCATCACCCCGATCGGCAACGACCTCGAAACCGTCTGGTCGAACATGATCGAAGGTGTTTCGGGCGTCGGCCTGATCACGCGCTTCGACACCGCCCTCTTCGACACCAAGATCGCTGCTGAGGTCAAGGGTTTCAACGCCGAGGAATACATGGACCGCAAGACCGCCCGCCACATCGGACGCTACTGCCAGTTCGCCCTCGCCGCGTCGAAGCAGGCGCTGGCCCATGCCAACCTCGACCCCTCACAGATGGACCCGGATGACGTCGGTGTGATCGTCAGCTCCGGCATCGGCGGCATGGAGGAGATCGAGAAGAGCCACACCAACTTGATCGAGCGCGGGCCGAAGCGCATCAGCCCGTTCACCGTGCCGATGATGATCGCCGACATGGCGGCGGGCATCGTGGCCATCCACACCAAGGCGGGTGGTCCCAACTACGCCATCGTCAGCGCCTGCGCGTCGAGCACGCACGGAATCGGCGAGGCTTCCGAGATCATCAAGCGCGGCGACGCTGTCGCAATGATCGCCGGCGGATCGGAAGCCACGATCACTCCGCTCACGATGGGCGCCTTCTGCCAGATCAAGGCGACCAGCGAGCGCAACGACGAGCCCGAGAAGGCGTGCCGTCCGTTCGACCTCGGCCGCGATGGTTTTGTCATGGGCGAGGGGTCGGTGATGTTCGTGCTCGAGGACATGGACCACGCCAAGCAGCGCGGGGCGCCAATCCTCGCGGAGATCGCCGGCTACGGCGCCAGCGCCGACATGTATCACTTCACCGCTCCCCAACCTGAGGGCAAGGGCGCGATGCGTGCCATGCGTCGTGCGCTGGAGAACAGCGGCGTCGATCCGAAAGAGGTCGGCTACGTCAACGCGCACGGCACGTCCACCAAGCTGGGCGACGTCGCCGAGACGAAGGCGATCAAGTCGGTGTTCGGCGAACACGCTCGCGAGCTCGCTGTTTCCTCGACCAAGTCGACACACGGGCACCTCCTCGGAGCCGCGGGTGCGATTGAGGCGGCTGCTTGCGTTCTCGCCCTGGAGCGTGGCCTGCTGCCGCCGACCATCAACCTCGACGACCCCGACCCGGAATGCGACCTCGACTACGTGCCCAACAAGGCGCGCAAGGCCGATATCAACGTCGCCATCTCGAACTCCTTTGGGTTTGGCGGCCACAACGCGACTGTCGTCATCAAGAAAGCCCCCTCGGGCGCGAACAACTAGAAGGAGGAAGGAAGCCAGATGGCAAGCCAGCTGAACTTCAAGGAACTGCAGGAGCTCGCGGCGGAGATCCTGGGAATTGACCCGGACCAGGTCCAGATGGACAAGAGTTTTCAGCGCGACCTGGCGGCCGACTCGCTCGACCTCGTCGAGCTGATCGCGGCCATCGAGGACAAGTACGACGTCGAGCTGCCGGACTCGGAGCTCGAGAACATGAAGGTGATCGGAGACCTGTGGAAGTTCCTGGAGCAAAAGACCGCCGAGCGGCTGGAGGCCTAGAGCCGATGGCCATCACCACCAGCTACCGGACGCGTTCCGATGCGGTTCCGCTTCGGTCCTTCAAGGCCAAGGGAAGGCCCAGCGCTATCGCGGGCGTCGGTGTGCACGCCCCCGAAAAGGTGATCACCAACCTCGATCTCGAGAAGATGATGGACACGTCCGACAAGTGGATCACCGAGCGGACGGGCATCCGCCGCCGCCACATCGCCGAGCCGGGCACGACAACTTTCGAGCTCGCTACCGGAGCTGCCCGTTCAGCTCTCAAAGCGGCTGGGATTGCGGCGAAAGACCTGGACATGATCCTGGTCGGCACCTCGTCGCCAGATGGACCGTTCCCATCCGTCGCGTGCCGCGTCCAGAACGAGCTCGACGCGCCGGGCGCGGTGGCATGGGACACGCTCGCCGCCTGCACAAGCTTCGTCTACGCGCTCTCCATTGCCGATTCGTTCATCGCCACAGAGCGCGCCGACACCGTGCTCGTGATCGGCGCCGAGGTTCTATCTCGCATGCTCGATTACTCCGATCGCGGCACGGCTGTGATCTTCGGAGACGGAGCCGGCGCGGCAGTCGTGCGAGCCGCGCCCAAGGGCGCCGGTTTCCTCAGCTGGTGCCTTGGTTCGGACGGCCGCGGCTACGCTCAGGTGACCTGCGGGAACATCGAGAAGGGGGCTTACGCCGCCAAGGACACACAGCCCTTCATCGACATGGTCGGCCCTGACGTTTTCAAGTTTGCCGTCGACATCTTCATCCGGCAGGCAACCGAGGTCTGCCAGACCGCGGGCGTCGCTCTGGACGACATCGACCTGTGGGTGCCGCACCAGGCCAACTTCCGGATCATCGACGCCGCTGCGAGGCGCATCGGACTGCCGATGGAGCGCGTGGCGGTCAACATCGACGAGTACGGCAACACCTCGAGCGCTTCAATCCCGCTGGCCCTCGAGGAAGCTGTGCGCAAGGGCCGCGTCAAGAGCGGCGACCATGTGCTGCTGGCGGGTTTTGGGTCAGGCCTCACCTGGGGCGCAACCCTGATGAAGTGGGCCTGACTGATGACCTGGGACTAATTCTGTGATCAGTCTGTCCGGACCGATCGCGCTTCTATTCCCGGGCCAGGGCGTCCAGAAGCCGGGCATGGGCAAGAACCTCTACGACCGCTACCCCGCGGCGCGGCGAGTGTTCGAGCGCGCCGAAGAGGTGCTCGAGATGCCCATTCGCAAGCTGTGCTTCGAGGGCCCGGTGGAGGAGCTCAACAGGACCGACGTCATTCAGCCCTGCGTGATGACCGTTTGCTGGGCCGCCTACGAAGTCTGGCGTGAGAGCTACGGGCTGGAGAACGTCAGCGTGACGGCCGGGCACAGCCTCGGCGAGATCGCGTCGCTCGCGGCCGCAAGCTCGATCTCGTGGGAGACCGCGCTGCTGCTGGTCAAGGAACGAGGCCGCATCATGGCGTTGGCGGCGGGCGAGCACGTGGGCATGATCGCGATCGTCGGCCTGAACGAGGCCGCCGTCGAGCGGATCCGTCAGGAGGCGTCGCAGGATGGCAACCTCTGGATCGCCAACCGCAACGCCGATGTTCAGTTCGTCCTTTCGGGCGAGATGGCCGCCGTGCAGGAAGCGGAAAGGCTGGCCATCGCGGCCGGCGCGCGTCGTGCTCTGATCCTCACCATCCCGCTTGCCGCGCACACTCCACTGATGGAGGCCGCTGCTGCGGCCTTTCGCAAGGCGGTCGACCTGCTGCCCCTGAAGGCGCCTTCGATCCCGATCCTCGCCAACGCGTCAGGTGAAGCGCTGCGGACGGTGGCCGCGCTGCAGGAAGAGCTGCGGCTCCAGATGCTCCGCCAGGTGGACTGGGCGAAGACGATGGTCTCCATGCGCGCGATGAAAGTGCGCACCGTGGTCGAGCTTGGTCCGGGACGCGTGCTCGCGAGCCTCGCCGCCAAGCACATCCCCGGCGTCGACACCTGGAACGCTGAGGAGCTGTTCGTAGACTTCGCGGGACCGACGACCGCATAGGTGGGCGACCTGGACGGCAAAACCGCGCTGGTCACGGGCGGCGGTAAGGGCATCGGTCGCGCGATCAGCCAGGCGCTCGCCGCGATGGGTGCGCGGGTGGTCGTGAACTACCGCTCGGACAAGGCTGCGGCGGAGGAGACAGCGGCGTCGCTGCCCAGCGCGAGCGCCCACCAGGCCGACGTCAGCGACCCTGCGCAGGTCGAGTCGATGGTGAAGGCGATCGGCAGGGTCGACGTGCTGGTCAACAATGCCGGTGCGGTTCGCGACAAGCTCCTCATCCAGATGTCGCCACCTGACTGGGAAGACCTCATCCGCACCGACCTGCTCTCAGCCTTCGCCACTACGAAGGCTGCGATCATGTCAGGCATGATGCGCGCGCGCTGGGGGCGCATCGTGAACATCTCCTCGATCGTGGGACTGACGGGCAACGCGGGGCAATCGAACTACGCGGCCGCCAAGGCCGGCCTGGTGGGTTTCACGAAGTCGGTCGCGCGCGAGTACGGCTCGCGCAACATCACATGCAACGCGGTCGCGCCCGGCTACGTGCGTACCGAGCTCACGAGTGGTTCGCTGACCGATGAGATGGTGGGCAAGCTGGTGGAGGTCACGCCGATCAAGCGCGAAGGCACCGCAGAAGAGGTCGCGGCCGCGGTCGCTTTCCTGTGTTCGGAGCGTGCAGGTTTCATCACCGGCCAGGTCATCGCGGTCGATGGGGGACTCAGCCTGTGATCGCGGAAACGCACCACGACGAAGTTGCAATCCAGGGCGGCCCGCTGCCGGAGATCCTGCTGCCGACCAACTGCCCCGGCTGCGGCATCGCGCTCGTCATGGACAACCTCCGCACGCACAACTACGTGTGCACCGAATGCGGGCATCACTTCCGCCTCGGCGCCGACGTCTGGATCTCGCTGATTGCCGACAACGGTTCGTGGCAGGAGCGCTGGAGCGACGTCCGCTCCCACGACCTGCTCGACTGGACGGTGCCGAAGCCATACCAGGAGACGGTCGAGCGCCTGCTCGAGGACGGACTCAACGAAGCCGTGCGGACGGGCACGTGCACGCTCTCTGGCCGCCCGATCTGGCTCGCGACCTTCGATTTCGGATTTGTCGGAGGAACGCTTTCCATCGTCGCGGGCGAGCGGCTCGCCCGAGGGATGGAGCAGGCGGCGGCTTCAGGGATTCCCTACATCCTCGTCAGCGCGTCCGGCGGCGCGCGCATGCAGGAGGGCGTGCTCGCCCTGATGCAGCTTGCCAAGGTCAACGCGGCGGTCGGCCGGCTGCATTCGGCACGCGTGCCTTATTTCTCAATCCTCACCGACCCGACGTTCGGCGGCACCGCGGCGTCGCTGGCGCTGGTCGCCGACATAAACATCGCGGAGCCGGGTGCGGCCATCGGTTTCACCGGGCCACGTGTGATCAAGCAGGCGACCTATGCCGACCTTCCGCCCGGCTTCCAGAGCGCCGAGTTTCAGCTCGCCCACGGGCAGGTCGACATGGTCCTGCCGCGCACGGAGCTGCGGCCGCTGCTCGCGCACCTGCTGGAGATGTACAGATGAAAACCCCAAAAAATCTGGCGATTTTTCGGGGGCCCCGATGAGCGTCTGGGAAATCGTCGAGCTGGCGCGGCACCAGGACCGACCCTACTCGCTCGACTACATCCGCCGTCTCGCCCCTGACTTCATCGAGCTGCATGGCGACCGGCTGTCGGCCGACGACCCTGCCCTGATAGGCGGCGTCGGCACGTGGCATGGCCGCACGACGATCTTCTTGGGCCACCAGAAGGGCCGCAGCCTCAAGGAGCGTGTGGCCCGGAACTGGGGAATGATGCACCCCGAGGGCTATCGCAAAGCCCTCCGCCTGGCCCATCACGCCGCGAAGTTCGGCTTCCCCATCGTCTCGCTGATCGACACGCCGGGCGCGTACCCCGGCGCGGGCGCTGAAGAGAGGGGAATCGCCGCCGCGATCGCCCACGCGATCATGGATTGGTTCCGGATCCCCGTGCCTATCGTGGCCGCGGTGATCGGCGAAGGCGGAAGCGGCGGCGCGCTCGGGATGGGCGTGGCGGACCGGGTGATCATGCTCGAGAACTCGATCTATTCGGTGGCTTCGCCGGAAGCCGCGGCTTCGATCGTGTGGCGCGACAACTCGCGCAAGGTAGAGGCGGCCGAGCAGCTTCAGCTGACCTCACGCGAGATTCTCGCGATGGGGGTCGTGGAAGAGGTCGTGCCCGAGCCACCTGGCAGCGCCAGCGCCGACTACGATGCGGCGGCCCGGTCGCTGGACGAGGCGCTCTACCGGCACCTGCAGCCGCTCCTCGAGCAGACAGCGACCCAGCTTCTACAGCACCGCTACGACCGCTTTCGGTACATCGACTCCCTGGTGCACGCCGAACCGCACATCGGGCCAAAAATCGATTAAAGGGCGCGGGTGAGGGTTGTCGCGCAGCGCGTGACCTCCGGCTCCGTGAGCTGGGGGGAGGCGGGCGAACAACGGCGTGCAACCATCGGCCACGGTCTCGTGTTGTTGGTGGGTGCGGCGTCTGATGACGAGGACAGCACGGTGCAGCGGCTCGCGGACAAGATCATCGATCTGCGCGTTTTCGCCGACGAGGCGGGGCGGATGAACCTCAGCCTGGTCGACGTCGGCGGCGCGGCGCTCATCGTCTCGCAGTTCACGCTGTTCGCCGACATGAGCAAGGGCCGCCGGCCGAGCCTGCTCAAAGCAGGCGATCCGCAGCGCGCAGAGCAGCTCTACCAGGTGTTCGTGCAGCGGTTTCGCGAACGCGGAATAGAAACCCAAACCGGAAGCTTTGGAGCCGTCATGCAGGTCGGAATTCAGAACGACGGACCCGTCACGCTCGTCCTGTCGACCGACGATTGGGCGACGCATGTCTGATTCGAACCGAAGGCTCATGCCGTACGCGGCATTCGCCGCGCTAGGCCTGATCTGGGGAGCGTCGTTCCTTCTAATCAAGCTCGGCATCCGCGACATGAGCCCGACCGTCCTCGTTCTGGTGAGGTCTGCCTCAGGTGCGCTGACGCTCGCGGTGATCATGCGAATCACAGGCCGTCCACTGTTCGGTAGCTTCTGGAGAGCCCGAATTGTCCCGTTCATCATCATGGCAATCACCAATGCGCTCCTTCCCTGGGTCCTGATCGCCTGGGGGGAACAGCACGTCAGCAGCGGCCTCGCGAGCATCCTGAACTCGACGACGACGCTGTGGGCCGCGATCCTCATCTACTGGGTCATCCCCTCGGAGCGCCCAAGCTTCATCAATTACATCGGCGTCCTGATCGGCCTGACGGGCGTCGTGATCCTCGTGCTGCCTGACATCTCGGTGCATGGCGTGAGCGGCAACTTCTTTGGTGCGTTGGCGGTAGTCGTAGCCGCCGTGGCGTATGCGGTGAGCGCGCTGTTTCAGCGCACGAAGCTGCGCGGGATGAGCGTGTACGAGCAGAGCTTTGGGCAGCTTGTCGTGACGACTGCGCTTGCGATTCCAATCGCCGCACCCGCCATACCGCAAGTCCATCTCAACTGGCTTTCGATGGGAGCTGTCATCGCGCTTGGTGTCGGCGGCAGCGGAATCGCGTACCTGCTCTACTACTACACGATGAACTCGCTCGGCGCCGTCCGGGCGACCGGCGTCACCTTCCTCGTCCCCATCACAGCGGTTTTCTGGGGCGTCGTGCTGCTGAACGAGAGCTTGAGCCTGCCGACCGTGATCGGAATGATCGTCATCCTGGCCGGCATCGTCCTCACGAACATGCGCCGCGCGCCACGACCGCAGGCGGCTGTCGAGCGCGATTCCGCCGCCGCTTGAGCAGCTATGTAGAGGAGCACGCGGACCAGGTTCGGCAGGCGGCGGAACGCATTCGCGGCCACGTGCGGCGCACGCCGACGATCACCACCGACCTCGACGCCGACCTGCGCTTGAAACCTGAATGCTTCCAGGTCACGGGCTCATTCAAGCCGCGGGGAGCCTTCAACGCGGTGCTCTCGCTGGTCGAGGCGAAGAAGCGTCCCGCGGGCGTGATCGCGGTCAGCTCGGGCAACCATGCCCAGGCGGTCGCCCTTGCCGCGGGGAGCGTCGGGTTGCCGGCCTTGATCCTGATTCCGGAAGACGCGAACCCGGCCAAGGTGGCGGCGACCCGCGCCCTCGGCGCCGAGGTCATCCAGGAGGGCATCACCTTCGCGAACCGCGAGCAGCGCCTCCGCGAGGTGATGGCCGAGCGTGGATTCACGTTGGTGCATCCGTTCGACGACTGGGACGTGATCCACGGCCAGGGCACTGCCGTCCGCGAGCTGCTCGATGACGCATCGGAGCTCGAGGTGGTGGTAGCCCCGGTCGGGGGTGGCGGCCTGCTCGCCGGCTCGGCGATCTCGGCCAAGAGCCACCATCCGGCGCTGCGCGTGATCGGCGTCGAGCCCGAGGCCGCCGACGACGCTTTCCGCACATGGAAGACAGGCAGCATTCAGACCCTGTCCGCGTCACCGAAAACGCTCGCGGACGGAGTCCGCACGACCGCCATCGGTGTGCGTAACTTCGAGGTCATGTTCGTTAACCGGCTGGTGGACGAGATCGTCACCGTGACGGAAAGCGAGATCGGCGCCGCCGTCCAGGTCGCGTGGTCACGCCTTCATCTCGCGCTCGAGCCGACCGGCACCCTTCCACTCGCGGCCTACCTGGCCGGCAAGCTGCCCGGCGGGCGCACGGGTCTGATCCTCAGCGGCGGCAACGCCAACCTCCAGACCGTGGCTACACTGCTCGGCACGCCGTGACCCAGCGATGATCCCGGTCAAAGAGGTGATGACGAGAAACGTCATCTCGTTTCGTGAGGACACGCCGGTGGACGAGATCGCATCCACGCTGATCGCCAAGCGGATCACCGGCGCTCCGGTCGTCGCCAACGAGGGCCACGTCGTCGGCATCGTCTCAGAGACGGACGTTTTCTCCAAGAAGGGAAAGGTGGCGCGCGACATCATGAGCCCACGTGTCATCTCGGTCACCGAGGAGACCGGCATCGACGAGGCGGCGCGCCTGCTCATCGGGGAACGGATCCGGCGCGTTCCGGTGATCAGGGGCGGCAAGATGGTCGGGCTGTTGAGCAGGTCCGACGTGCTCGACTTCTTCGCCAAGACCCGCTGGACCTGCGCCGTTTGCGGTTGGTGGGAGCGCAGCCTCGAGCGCCCCGTGCGATGCTTCTCGTGCTCGAGCACCGACCTTCACCTGGAGCGTGCCGATCCCGGACACTAACAAAGCGATCGGCCTCTCTCTGAAAGCGCAGAGCTTCACCGAATCGGTCATTCGCGAGATGACCCGGCTCAACCTTGCGGTCAACGGTCCGGAGAAGGCGGTCAACTTCGCGCAGGGTTTCCCGGACTTCGACCCCGACTCGCGAATCCTGGACGCCGCCGCCCAGGCGCTGCGCCAGGGTTACAACCAGTACGCCACCACGTGGGGAGCGCCGCAGCTTCGGGCCGCCGTAGCCCGAAAACAATCGTCAGCGTGGGGTCGACACGTCGATGCCGACGCCGAGGTGACCGTGTCCTGTGGCGCGACGGAGGGCATGATCGCGGCGATGCTCGCGGCGGTCGATCCGGGCGACGAGGTCATCGTCTTCGAGCCGTTCTATGAAAACTACGGGCCGGACTGCGTGATCAGCGGCGCCGTTCCGCGATTCATCGCCCTGCGCCCGCCCGATTGGACTTTCGACGCCGACGAGCTGAGCGCCGCCTTCAGTTCAAGGACGCGCGCCATCGTCGTCAACACACCTCACAACCCCACCGGCAAGGTGTACTCGAGGGCTGAGCTCGAGCTCATCGCGCGGCTATGCATTGAGCACGATGCGATCGCAATCACCGACGAGATCTACGAACACCTCGTCTATCGCGGCAAGCACATCAGCATCGCCACCCTGCCGGGCATGGCCGACCGCACGATCACGATCAGCGGAGCGAGCAAGACCTATTCGGTCACGGGCTGGCGCATCGGCTGGCTGATCGCTCCGCCGGCGCTGACCGCGGGGATCCGCAAGGTGCACGACTTTCTCACCGTGGGCGCGGCGCACCCGCTTCAGATCGCCGTCGCGCAGGCACTCGAGCTCCCCCCGTCCTTCTATGTGGAGCTGCTCGGCGACTACCAGGAGCGGCGGGACGCCATTGTCACCGGGCTGCAGGAATGCGGCTTCGACGCCACGTCGCCGGACGGCGCCTACTACGTGATGGCCGGTATCGGCTCATTCGGCGCCCAGGATGATGTTGCGTTTGCGCGTCGCTTGATCGAGGAGGTGGCGGTGGCGACTGTGCCGGCCTCCAGCTTCTACCACGATCCCGCGCTTGGCCGCGGCCACATCAGGTTCAGCTTTCCGAAGAGGCTGGAGACGATCGAGCGCGGGCTGGCGGCGCTCCGCGCGATCGGGCGCCCTTAACAGCCTGGGTTCCGGCACGCAGCGCCGGCTCCTAGCCTGGCGTCATGCGCAAACTGATACGCACCCCTCTCGCCTGGATGGTGGCCGCCGAAATTGCCGTTGTCGGCGCGCTGGTTGTCGTCGGGTGGCACGTGGTTGTGTCCGCAAGCCACCCTGTCGCGGCCGCCCCGGTGGTCACGTCGCCCGACGCGGCAGGCGATGCGCCGACTCCCCTGCCTGACCTGCCGCTGCTGAGCCCTCAGCGACAGCTCGGACCGCTGCCCGGGCTCAACATCGACGCCGGCTTCTGGCGTGAGCGCCTGGCCCAGCTCAACCGCGACCAGGTCGACCTCGAACAGGTCCAGTGGCGAATCGTCCACAGCGCGGAGGACGCGGTGAAGCACTATCTCGAGACGGTTGTCCTACCGGCGATCCAGCGTGCCGAGGAAGCTGGAGGTGAAGGTCCGGGCTTAACCCTTCTCGGATGACATCGTGACGTTGCCGTTAAGGGTGGCGCCGTCTTCGACCGTCAGCCGGCTTACCCTCACGTCGCCGTTCAGCCGGCCCGACCCACCGAGGGTGAGGCGCTTCTTCGCCGTGACATTGCCGGTGACCTGGCCCCGCACGTTGACGTTTCCGCCCTCGATCGCGGCCTGGATGTTGGCCCCGGAGTCGATGGTGACGTCTCCGCTCGCCTTGAGGTCGCCCTCGACGTTGCCGGCGATCTTTAGATCGCCCTGGATCTCGAGGCGCCCTTGCAGCACGTCGCGGGGACCAAGACTTACGACGTTGTTCCCGCCGTTCTGCGTGCTGGAAGCCTGAACCGCGGTTTTTTCACCTTGAGCCATGGAATCCTCCACTACGTTTTCCATACTTTCCATCCAACTCCGGCAAGCTTGCAGACTTGCGCGCGATGCGCCGTTTTGCTAAGCGAGGCCGAACCAGGATTTCAGGGAGCTAGCATCGTAGCAGTCGTGCCCGTAGCGTCAAGGAAGGTCAAGGAAGACTCGTGGCGGTGATGGACCCGGATTCTTCGGACGAGGTGGTCGACCACCTGGTCGACTTTTTCGATCGCATCGCCCCTGTCTACGACACCTGGGCGGGTGGGCAGCACGGCAGGGTGGCGTCCCGGTTGGTCGACCTGGTCGCGCCCGCCAAGCACGAACAGGTGCTGGACGTCGGCACGGGCACCGGCCTGGTCGCTCACCTGGTGGCTCCGCGCGTCAGCCCGGGCCTCGTCTTCGGCGTGGACCTGTCGGACAACATGCTGTCGATCGCACGCTCGAAGAAGGTCAAGAACGTGCAGTTCGTCGGCATGGCCGCGGAGCACCTGGTGTTCCGCCCAGCCACGTTCGACATGGTCACGATGGGTGAGACGCTGGCCTATCTCGCTGACCCGACCACGGCACTTGCTGAGGCGAACCGAGTTCTCAAGACAGGTGGCCGCCTTGCGGTTTCGTGTCACCGGCGAAGCCTCAACACGCGCGCGCAGGAGCTGTTCTTCCAGGGCCTGGCCCCGCTCGCCAAGCGGCACTACCTGAGCCTCCCGCGCTACAGCTCGGAGCGCGCGAGGTTTGGGGAGCCGGACGTCCTGTCGCAAATCCTGAACGCGGCGGGCTTCGAGGTCACGAAATTGACCGAGATGGTGACCGGCGGACGCGCCAGCGACGCGCGCGACTGGACCGAGCTCATGGCCGGGGTAGGACCGCTGCCGTACACGTTGATCCGCTCGCTTGGTCCGCGCTACCGCAACGAGCTCGAAGCCGAGGTGGAGGCTGCGATGGCGAGCCTGGGTGATCCGGACGACGCCTTCAGATATCACCACTCGTACGTGCTGGTGGTAGCGAAAAAGCGATAACCACGGCCGCGACCACGCACATTGCGGCCGCGATCAGGAAGATCTCCCGATACTCCTGCAGAAACGCAGCCGCGACGAGCGCCTGGAGGTGCTTGACGCGCGCGGTGAGGTCTTGGTCGTTGAGCACAGGTGTGCCGAGGATCTGGCGGAATCGGTAAAGGCCGAAGGCCGTCAGCGCGGAAAGCCCGACCAGCATTCCCATCGTGCGCGACAGCACGACCAGGCTCGTCGCGAGCCCGTGGCTCTGGCCGCGAGTCAGTCCGAGAACCGCGGCCGTCAACGGCGCGATGACCAGGCCGAAGCCCAACCCACATGCTCCGAGGGCCAGGTCCGCTTGACGCACCGGACCGGCGTGCAGCGACAGCTCGTCTGCGGGCCAGCCGGAGATCTGCACGAATGCGGCAGCGGACACGGCAATGCCGAGCGCTGCCGTGACGCGGTCGCCCGCGCGCCCCGCCAGGAACCCGCCCGCGACTGCGCCGATCGGCACGCCGAGCAGGAACTGCGTCAGCAGCAAGCCTGAATCGAGCTGGTTGAGGTTGAAGACGAGCCGCCCCAAAAGGGGGACGTCGACCAGGGTCGCTATCAACGCACCGCCGATCAAGACGTTGGCCGCAGCCGCGCCCACAAAGGCCCGGCTGCGCAGGAGGTCGCGGGGGATCAGAGTCTCCAGCCGCGTCACGTGGCGCCATCCATAGGCGCCCAGGACGACGATCGCCCCCAGCCCCGCGGGCACGAACAGACCGTTCGTGGCGCGGTGCTCGGGGTCGTCCGGGTAGAGCGCGAGCACCAGGAGGGCGAGGCCCGCGCCGAGCAGCGCCGCGCTGATCCAGTCGATCGAGGAGCCGGCCGCGGCAGCCGGAAACTCCGTTCGTCGCGCCGTGATGACAAGCCCTGCGGCGCAGATCGCCGCCAGCGGCAGGTTGAGCCAGAACACGAAACGCCAGCCCCCGGCGCCTGCGGCCGCCGCGGCGAGCGTGGCCCCGTAAAGCGGGCCGAAAACGCTGCCCGCCTCCTGGAGCGCCGCCACCGAGCCGAGGGCGAGGGTCCGCGAGCGGTCGCGATAGAGATCCGCGGCCAGGGCCAGGGAAAGCGGAACCAGCCCGCCGCCTCCGAGACCCTGGATGAACCTGCCCGCCACGAGCCAGGGCAGTCCGGCGAAGTCCACGAGTCCCGCGGTCGCGGTCATGAGGGAGCCCGCGGCAAACGCCGCCATGCACGCGACATAGACGGGCACGCGGCCCCGCACGTCGGAATACGCGCCGAGCAGCGGCATCGCGACCACGTAGCCCGCGAGGAAGCCGGTCACGATCGGCGTGCCCTGCTCGAGGCGCTCGATCGTGAGGCCGATGTCGCCCATCATCGCCGGCAGCAGGGTCACGACCACGTACGCGTCGAGGGCCGCCAGAAACAGCCCGGCTCCTGCCAGCGCGAGGACGATCCTCTTCAACTAGGGCGTTGGCGAGGCGATGACGACGGTCGCGTTGAACCCCGAGATGTCGACCTGAACTGCGGCCTCTTTTCCGCCGTCGCCGAACGCCCCGTCGAGCACCGCCTTCCGAATCAGGTGGTCGCCGGTGTCGACCCACACTCGCGCGCTCACCGGTCCGCTCGAGTTGAGCTCAGCCAGCAGGCTGCGAACCTGTTCGGGCGTGTAGCTGGTGGAGATCTGGTTCGCGCTCACGCCCGCGACCTGATCGGTCGAGACGAATTTCGGGCTCGCCCCGCCGGGAATGATCGCCGGCAGTCCGGTCTTGGGGTCGAACAGCCTGGCCATGTCGGGAAACGAAGCCGCCTCGGCGCCGGTCAACTCGCGAAACGTGGACAGCGGGAGGTGGACGTAAACATGGCCCGCCGAGATCACGACCTCGAGGCTGAAGAGGATGTCCTGCTCTTTCACGGTGTAGGTGGTGTCGCTGTCTGCCGGCAATCGCACCGAGGTTCGCGCGCTCACCAGCGCGAAGCCCTGGATGGTGACGGTTCCCTTGGTCAGCTTGAGTGTCGCGTTGACGGTCTGCAGTTGGGCCATGGCCGCGGCCCCGTCGCGCAGCACCTTGGCGGCATCGACAGGCGGCGTGGATCCCCCGCCGCATGCGGCCGAAATCGCGGCCAACGAAATCGCCGCGATCAGCCGCTTCACGGGCGAGCTCGGACTATGAGCCGCACCGGCCGGTCGTAAAAGATGTAATCCCAGGCCCAGTTGATCAGCACCACGACGCGGCTGCGGAAGCTGATCACGTTGACCAGGTGGACACCGAGCCACATCAGCCATCCGAGAAAGCCCGAAAGGTGCACCCAGCCGAGCTGCGCCACCGCGGAGTTTCTGCCGATGGTCGCCATGATGCCCGGGTCCTTGTAGCGAAATGCGCGAGCACCGCCGTTCCCGACCATGTCGGAGATCGAGGCGGCTACATGCTTGCCCGCCTGCATCGCCACGGGGATGAGCATCGGCAACATCGCGCTGCCGTCGGACGCGCCGGCGAGGTCGCCGATGACGAACACGACGGGATGACCTGGGACCTGCAGCGTGCCGTCGACCTTGATCCGCGACTGCCTCACGAGCTGAACGCCGGTCGCCTTGCCGACGTCCGACCCTTTGACCCCGGCGGTCCAGATCACGGTGCACGCCGCAATCTCTCGGCCGTCCACGAGGCGCACGGAGCGGTCCGTCACCGCCTCGACCTTCGCTTCGAGCATGACGTCGATCCCCTTGCGCTCCAGCGAGCGCCGGGCGGCCTCGCGGAGCGACGGGACAAAAGCTCCAAGAACATGGGGCGCTGCCTCTATAAGCACCACCCGAACCTCGTTTATGTCCAGCTGGCGGTAATCCTTGCGCAGGACGAGCCGGATCAGCTCCGAGATGGCGCCTGCCATCTCGACGCCGGTCGGACCTCCGCCGACAACCGCGAAGCTGAGCAGGGCCCGTCGCCGGTCTGGGTCGCGCGACCATCTCGATTCCTCGAAGCGGGACAGGATGCGGTTGCGCAATGCCAGGCCTTCGTCGAGATCTTTGAGGCCCAATCCGTGCTCGGCCACCGACGCATTGCCGAAGTGATCGCTCTGTGCCCCGGTCGCCAGTACCAGGTAGTCGTAGGCGATCGGGTCCTTGTCGGTGAGCAATCGTCGCCCCTTG
>Ga0209806_1001058_pt1 | contig 18516 bp, 11 predicted proteins | sample GraSoiAngelo_152_FD_186166 | JGI IMG/M metagenome (GOLD analysis project Ga0209806, IMG submission 186166) | Grasslands soil microbial communities from the Angelo Coastal Reserve, California, USA - 14_1009_12_30cm (SPAdes) (version 2) | ecosystem: Environmental > Terrestrial > Soil > Grasslands ... | reverse complement strand
TGTAACCCGACTCCGAACACAGCTAGCAGGGGCGCGTTCCTTTTGCGTCCCCCGCTGGGTGCTCGGGTTTGCGTCCCCTTTCCCGGGCACCCACCTTTCTTGGGGCGGGCGAGACAACGGCGCTGGTCCGGCTCAGTGAGAGGCTGGTCGAGTGACTCGAGGGGCGGCGCCGCGCAGCACGCATGGGACGCCGCCCACCAGCAGGCTCTGATAGGTGAGGTCGTAGGGGTTGTAGTGGCTGAAGGGGCAGCCCGGCCAGGGGGCCGCCAGGATCGGCCGCACGTTTTCGGTGCCGGGCAGGAAGTAGTTTCCGCCAACCTGATGGACGCCGGCGGGCTTCGCATACCACTCGTCCGGCTTGCCCGCAAGCGCCTGCACCATGAACTTGTGCCAGATCGGCGCCGCGCCCACGATCCCCGTTGAGTTGTGGCTCAACGGAGCGTTGTCCGGGTTGCCTACCCAGACCGCGGTCGTGAGGCTCGGGGTGAAACCAACTGTCCAGTTGTCGTGGAAGCTCTGTGTGGTGCCGGTCTTGGCGGCGACATGGCGTCCTGGCAGGGTCAGGTCGCCATGGCAACCGAACTCCAGGCAGCGGTTGCGGTCGTCCGACATGATCGAGCCGATGATGTAGGCCACCTCGGGGCTGATTGCCCTGAAGGAGTTCTTCTGCGGGTCGTAGGTGAAGACATCGCGACCGGTGGCGTCACGGATCGCGAGCACCGGCGCCGGCATGTGACGGACGCCCTGGTCCGCCAGGGTCGAGGCCCCTGTGGCCATGTCGACGACCGTCACGCCGTATCCTCCCAGCGTCAGGCTGAGTCCGTACGTGTCATCGTCTAACGTCAGGCTCTGCACCCCCATCCGGCGAGCAGCGCTCAGGACGGTCGGGATCCCGATGCGCAACTCGGTCTTGATGGCGGGAATGTTCATGGAGTTGCCCATTGCCATCTTGAGTGGCAGGACCCCGTGGAACCGCAGGTCGTAGTTCTTCGGGGCGTAGGGCTGGAAGCCGTCATTGCCGCCCCAGACGGGGAAGACGAGCGGCTCATCGAGGATCGGACTGATCATGTTCACCTTCCGGCTCTCGATCGCAGCTGAGTAGGTGAAGATCTTGAAGCTGGAGCCGGGCTGGCGCGGTGAGTTCGCCATATTGATCTGCCCACCCGGACGGTTATAGTCATTGCCCCCGACCATGGCCAGGATCTCGCCGGTTTTTGGATCCATGCTGACCAGGGCGGCGTCGTGGAAGTTGTAGTAATTGCCCTTCTGGGCGATCTGGTCGTGGATCACCTGCTCGGCCATTTTCTGGAGGTTCATGTCGAGCGAGGTGTAGATGCGGTAGCCGTGCCGATCGTCCGGTGCGATCTTGTACTGGCTGTACAGCGTGCGCAGGACGTAGTCGACAAAGTACGGCGCCAGGAATTTGTTCGTCGGCGAGTAAATCGACAGCTGGGTCGCGTACGCCGTCGCGGCTTGCGCGGCGGTGATGTAGTGCTGGTCGACCATCGCCTGCAGCACCTGGGCCTGACGGCGCTTCGCCTCAAGCGGATTGATGATGGGGTTATAGGCGGTGGGCGCCTGCGGCAGGCCGACCAGCATCGAGGCCTGGGCCAGGGTCAGGTCGTGCGCGTTGCTGTGAAAGTAGCTGCGGGCGGCGGCCTCGATCCCGTACGTCTGGCTGCCGTAATAGATGGTGTTCAGGTACATCTCGAGGATGGTCGGCTTGCTGTAGGTCTGGTTCAGCTCGAGCGCGAGGACGGCCTCCTTCATCTTTCGTTGCAGTGTGGGCGCCGGGTTGGGCCCGATGAAGATCTGCTTCACCAGCTGCTGGCTGATGGTGCTACCGCCCTGGCTGATCCGGTGATGCAGGTAGTTATCGATGGCGGCGCGGGCGATGCCACCGAGGTCGATCCCGCTGTTCTGGTAGAAGCTATGGTCCTCGACGGCGATGGTGGCGTTGATCACATTGGGGGAGACGTAGCTGAGCGGAACCACGATTCGCCGGTCCCCCGCCTTGCCGATGTCGGCCAGCAGAATGCCGTGCCTGTCGTAGATCAGCATGTCCTGAGCCAGCGCATTCGAGGACAACCCCCTGACCGACGGAAGGTCCCCCACAGCCTGGGCCGCGATGGCAGGCACCGCTACCAGCGGCAGTGTGAAGATCCCCAGGAAAGAGATCAGGAATACCCGGCGCATCGCCACTCGGCTGCGCTTGCGCCAGGCAAGCAGGTGGTATCTGCTGTGGCGGTACCGGTGCCGGCGACCGTGGCACCGTCTCATACGTTCAACAGCCCGTAGATGCCGGCGGCCACCAGCCAGGCAAGCCCGAGGAGCAAGAGGGCCCAGCCCCCGAGGGCCAGGACCTGGTGGAGGCTAGCCCGGAAAAGCCTCTGCCTGCCGCGACGTTCGCGGCGGCGCCAGCCGGCGGCGCGTCTGCGGAGCGACGCCGTTGCCATCCAATGCTTTCCCTGCCTTGTCAGCCCAGATTCTTAGTCTCTGCGTTACCAAGATGTCACGCAGCGCGCAAGGTGTCAAGTAACGAATCCCAACACCCCGGCAGCCAGAAAACGGGAGCACCGGCCTTCGCGGATCTCTAGCTCGGAGGCATTGCCGCGCGATCGAGCAGGAACCGTACCTGGCCGGCCGAAGGGCGGACCAGCCCCGCCGGGAGCGAGGCATCTCCCTTCAGGACTCGGGCCAGCGCGTCGCGCTTTCCCGCCCCCTGGACGAGGAAGGTTACCTCTCGAGCGGCGTTCAGGACGGGCAGGGTCAGGGTCAGCCGGTCAGGGGGTGGCTTCGGCGCCCGCACCCGCAGCACGAGCGCCTGCTGTTCGTCGAGCGCCTGGTCGCCAGGAAACAGCGATGCCGTATGGCCATCCTCCCCCAGCCCCAGGTGAATCAGGTCAAAACGCGGGAAGACGCCACCGTTGCGGGGGAGCCGCGAAAGCAGCTCGGTGTACGCTCCGGGGTCCTGAAGCGGAAAAACGTTGCCCTTTGGCGGCTGAATTACGGAGAGCAGCGCGGCATCCGCCATTCCGTAGTTGCTTGCCGGGTCGTCGAGTGGGACCAGCCGCTCGTCCGACCAGAAAAACCGCACCCGTTCCCAGGGGACGCGGCTTCGATATGGTTGGCGGCCAAGTTCCTCGTAACACCCGCGCGGGGTCTCCCCTCCCGCCAGGGCCCAATAACAGGTTCCACGTTCACCGATCGCTGCGTCGATGATCTCGGCGGTCGCCTGGGCTGCGGCTCTCGCGAGTTCACTCGGATCCTCGACGACGATCGTGGGGCGCTGCGCCGTTTCTGTCTAACCTACCGCGGCTTCGAGCGCCTGCTCGTACAGGACGTCGTGACCGGGGATGGTCAGCTCGATGGCAAGCAGGTCGTCGGCCGAGCGGGGCGCCACAGCCACGGTCCGGCCCAACTGTTCCTGATCACCGATCCGCATCTGGGTGGTCAGGCGACCTCCAGGCGCCCTGGCTATCGAAAACCGGGATACGCCGTCTTCGCCACCGGTATAGAGCATGAAGCGGGATACGCCATGGGGCAAACCGGGATCGTACCTTAGCTCACGCGGGATCGGCACGCCGATCGCCGCCAGGCGACTCTGGACCCACCCGGCCAGCAGCAGCGCCTGCGCATTCGAACCCTCGCCCCCGTACCAGACAGTGACCCCGTGCGCGGAGATCAGGCGGGATCGGACGGACGGAGGATCGAAGAACTGCGCCATCAGGTGGCGCCAGGGCATGAGCCGCGCCCAGTTGAAGTCGCCGATGGCAACCCGGGCTTTGCGCCGGCGAGCGACGTTGAGCAAAAGGGGAAAGTCCCGACCCGGCTCCACGCCCCGATCATCGGTATCAACAACCAAACGGTCGCAGAGGTCCGCGAGCTCGTTGAAGAGTTGGCTTTCGAAGTCCGGCCGCCCCGGCCACCAGAGCATGACCGGCAGATCCGGTACGAGCAAGGGCGACACCAGGCTCGCCAGGTGAGCTGCCACCTGGCCGTGAGCGTGCAGCAACACCTGCTCGGTGGTGACGCGGTGCCCGCTGTCCGTCCGGGTCTGAGCGGAGACGCTGGCTTCGAGCTTGACCGCCTGACGCTCTTCCTGTGCCAGCAGAATCAGTGTCCGCGATGGGTGGTGGGTGGACAATCCATCCAGCACTCGATGGACGTGCTCCATACCGGACTCGTCTTCGACCACCACGATCAGGTTGAGAACGTTCGCCCGCGCCTCGGCGGCCGCATGCTGGGCGGCCTCGTCCATTTCCCCGTCTGGCCGCAGCTTCCACCTGACCTCGGCCAGCTCTTCCTCGATAGCGTGCACATCGACCACCGGCCGGGTGCTGACCTGCCCGTGCTCCCCGCTCATGGCCGGCGCCAGCGCCTTCCGTCACGTTCCATCAGCGCATCCGCTGCTTCCGGACCCCACGTCCCCGCGGCGTAGTTCGGTAAGGCTGGCGGCGGCTGGGCAGCCCATCCAGCCTCGACCCCATCCACCAGGGTCCAGGCACGCTCGACCTCGTCTTCGCGAGCGAACAGGGTCGGGTCGCCCAACATGCAATCAAGGACCAGCCGCTCGTACGCGTCCGGGGACTCGATCAGGAAGGACGAACCGTAAAAGAAGTCCATGTTGACCGTCCGCAGCCGCATCACCGGCCCGGGTATCTTGGCCGCGATCTTGAGGGAGGCGCCCTCGTGCGGTTGGATCCGCATCACCAGCAGGTTCGGGCTCGTATCCTGGACGGCGGTCTTGGCGAAGGGAAGGTGGGGCGCCTTCTTGAACTGGATCGCGATCTCGGAGGCACGATTCGGTAGGCGCTTGCCGGTCCGAAGGTAAAAGGGCGTTTCGGCCCAACGCCAGTTGTCGATGAACAGGCGGGTCGCCACATACGTCTCGGTCTTCGAGTCAGGCGCCACCTGGTCCTCCTGCCGGTAGCCGACGACCTGCTCGCCTGCCACCCACCCCGGTCCATACTGACCGCGCACCGCGTCGGTTTCGACGTTGATCGGATGGATCGAGCGGAGCACCTTAACCTTTTCATCCCGGACGACCTCGGCGTCGAAGTTGGCAGGAGGCTCCATGGCCACGATGCTCAGCAGTTGAAGCAGGTGGTTCTGAAAGATATCGCGCAGAGCGCCGGCCTTTTCGTAGTAAGCTCCCCGGCGCTCGATCCCCAGGTCTTCCGCCACTGTGATTTGCATGTGGTCTACATACCGCCGGTTCCAGATCGGCTCGAAGATGCCATTTGCGAACCGGAAGACCATCACGTTCTGGACCGTCTCCTTGCCCAGGTAGTGGTCGATCCGGTAGACCTGGCGCTCGGTGAAGACCGCGTGGATCGCTCGGTTGAGCTCCTGGGCGCTCTTGAGGTCATGACCGAAGGGCTTCTCAACAATGATCCGTTTCCAGCCCTCTCCCGCCCGAGCCACGCCGGAGGCCCCCAGCCTGTCGACGATCACCGCGAAGAACTGAGGCAGGGTGGCGAAATAGAAGACACGGTTGCCCCCGGTACCGCGCTCGCGATCCAGCCGATCGAGCGTGGCCGCCAGCTTGCCGTATCCGTCCATGTCATCGAAAGTCATCGCGACATAGTGGAGACCTTCGGCGAAGCTCTGCCAGACCGACCGGTCGACCGGCTGGGTGCGGGAGTATTTCGTCGCCGCCTCGCTCATATGCGTTTTGAATTCCTGCTCGGTCCAGGGCGTTAGCGCTACGCCGATCACCGAAAACCCGGCCGGCAGGTAACGATTGAGCGCCAGATTGTAGAGCGCCGGCATCAGTTTGCGGGCGGTCAGGTCCCCCGAGGCTCCGAATATCACCATCACGCTCGGCTCGGGCGTCCGAGGAAGCGAAAGAAATTGGCGCAGCGGATTGTGCTCGAGAGTCGCGGGCGGGGACTTTACCTCTGCCACCGACGCTCAGCGGGCCATTCGGGTTATTCGGGCTTCACGGCGTGACCGCCGAACTCGTTGCGGAGAGCGGCCACCATCTTGCCGGCAAACGAATCATCCTGGCGCGAACGGAACCGGGTAAAGAGGCTTAGCCCGAGCACCGGCGCCGGGACGCCATGCTCGATTGCCTCCTCCACCGTCCAGCGGCCTTCGCCAGAATCCTCGACGTAGCCACGGATCTGGGAGAGCCCCGGATCTTTCTCGAGGGCTGCCTCCGCCAGCTCCAGGAGCCATGAGCGGATCACGCTCCCCTGGTTCCAGAGAGTGGCGAGCCCGTGCAGGTCGAAGCGATAGGGGGACGCGTTCAGGATCTCGAAGCCCTCCGCGTAGGCCTCCATCATTCCGTACTCGATCCCGTTGTGAATCATCTTTGAATAGTGGCCGGCGCCGCTCGGCCCGACATACGCGTAGCCGTTGGCCGGGGCGAGCGTCTTGAAGATGGGTTCGACCTGCTTGAAAACGGCTTCCGACCCGCCCACCATCAGGCAGAATCCGACCTTGAGGCCCCAGACACCTCCGCTGACGCCGGCATCGAGGAACTCGAGCTGTTTGGTGCGGAGGTCCTCAGCCCGGCGGACCGAATCTCTGTAATTCGAATTTCCGCCGTCGATGATGACATCGCCCGGCGAGGCCGAGCCCTGCAACCGCTGGATGGTGTCATCTACCGGAGCACCGGCCGGGATCATCAGCCAGAAAATCCGGGGTGCCTTGAGCTTTTGTCCGAGGTCCTCGAGGCTGGTGCTGGCGACCGCACCTTTAGCTGCCGAGGCTTTGATCGCGTCGGGGCTCCGGTCGTAGACCACCACCTGGTGCCCCCCTCCGAGCAGGCGCTGGGTCATGCCCGCGCCCATCCGGCCGAGTCCGATCATTCCTAATTGCATCTGGTCACCGGTTAGCGGACCTGGGCGGCTGCGCCGACGGCCTGTGCGATCTTGCTCAGACCATCCCGGACATCGGCCACCTGCACGCGAAGGACACGCCGCCCGTGGTTGCGGAGCGCCTGGTAATCGCCCAGCGCCTGCGCCTGCTTCAGAACCCCGAAGCTGTAGGGCGCGCCGGGGATTGGGATGTCCTTCGGGTCGTCGCCGACCACCTGGAGGAATACCCCCGTGTTCGGGCCGCCCTTGTGCAGCTGCCCGGTGGAGTGCAGAAACCGCGGTCCGTACCCTACCGTGGTCGCGACCCGGTACTTGTCCCGGATGGCGAGGCGGATTGCGGTGAGAGCCCGGTCATTGTCGGGGCTGGGCGGGATGTACGCCATCAAGGCGACGTAATCTCGGGCCTTCACCTGGCCAAGCAGTGCCTGGATCGCGGCGTCAACGGTCGCTCCTTGCTGACCGGCCCAGCGGATTCCACTGCCGGTCGTCGACGGCTTTGACTCGGAAAGCACCTGCCTTGTGAGATCCTTGGCTTCCTGGACGTTCGGCTGGTCAAAGACATTGATGCCAAGGATTGCCCCCGCGATCGCGATCGCGTACTCCCAGCGGAAGAACTCCGAACCCAGGTCGAGGCGATCGGTCAGCTTCAACGAAATAACCGGATGCCCGGCCCGCTGCAGGGCCTCAAACTTATCCGTCGTCCCGTCCTGCTCCGGCAGTTGCAAGGCAACAAAGATGCGGTCGGAGCCGTAGACATCGGGCGGCCCCAGCGGTTCATCTGCGACCGGGACCAGGCCTTTGCCTTCCTTGCCCGTGCTCTCCGCGATCAACTGCTCCGCCCAGAGGCCGAAAGTGCCGACCGGCTCCGGGGCGACGATCGTGACCTTGTCCCGTCCGGCACGAGCCGCCTCTGCGAGCACGGCCCCCAGCCAGGCACCCGGGTTCTCGCCAACGGGAACAGACGGGCTGCAGGCGTGCACCATGGTGGAGGCTCGGTCGAGAAGGGCGCCAACGTCGATGCCCGCCAGAGCTGCCGGAACCAGTCCGAAGTAGGAGAGGGCCGAATAACGGCCACCGATGTCAGGTGGATTGAGGAAGGCCTGACGCAACTTGCGGGCGGTCGCGTCCCGGGCGAGCGGGGTGTCCGGGTCCGTGATCACAACGAACTGGCGCGGGTTTCCGCTCGTTTGCTCCCAGAAGTAATGAAAATGCGACAAGGTCTCCAGGGTGGTGCCGGATTTGGAAGCCACCACAAAGAGCGTCCTGTCGAGCTCGAGCATGGAGGCCACCCCCCCGATCGCGGCCGGGTCGGTGGTATCTAGAACGTGAAGGTTGAGCCCGCCTCCGGACGTACCGAAGGTCAGGCGGAAGACCTCCGGGGCCAGGCTGCTCCCGCCCATCCCCAGCAGGACCGCGTCCGTAAAGCCGTCAAGTACGACCGCCTTCGCAAACTGCCGAAGGTCTGGAACCCGCTCCTCCATCTGGTCGGCGACATTGAGCCACCCGAGACGCTCCTTGATCTCCGTCTGGGCGGCCGGATCTGCCTTCCAGAGCGACGCATCCCGTTCAGCCACGCGCCGGACCACCGCGTCCCTGTCCAGTTGCCGCAACCTGTCACTGACCGCCGGCTCCAGCGCGCCCAGTTGCGCTTCGTGCGCGCCGACGGTGCCGGCCATCAACTTCTCCCTCTTCTTCTCGATCTCTTCCATCAGAGTCGTGTAGGAATCAGCAAACAGCTTGACCCCGTCGGCGAGTAGCCCGGCGGTCACCTTCTCCATGTCGATGCCCGCGCTCCTCAGATCGCGCAGCACCGTCTCAGCACCTGCGACGTTCTCTTCCAGACTCGGCCGGACCTCGCCGTGCTCTTTGAAGGCCGTCATGGTTTGCTGCGGCATGGTATTCACCGTGTCCGGCCCGATCAACTCCTCCACGTAGAGCACATCGCTGTAGTTCGGGTTCTTGGTCCCGGTGCTGGCCCACAGACAGCGCTGGACCCAGGCGCCATGCTGCCGGAGTTCTTTGAACTCGGGCTCATTGAATATCCGCTTGAACGACTGGTAGGCCATCTTGGCGTTGGCAATCGCGGCCTTACCGAGTAACGCCTGCAGCCTGGCCTTCTCCGCCGGGCTGGTCGCCGCCGCGATCCTCTGCTCCAGCAGTTTGTCGACCGCCGTGTCGACCCGGCTGACGAAGAAGCTGGCGACCGACGCGATACTGACCGGTTTGCCGGAGTGAAGCCGCTGCTGCAGACCCCGGATGTAGGCACGAGCCACCTCTTCGTATACCTTCACGGAGAACATCAGCGTGATATTGATGTTCACCCCATCGGCAATGCATTGCTCGATGGCGGGCAGCCCTTCAGGCGTCGCCGGGATCTTCACCAGGATGTTGGGGCGGCCCACCCGCTCATAGAAATCGTGCGCTTGTCGGATGGTGCCCTGGGTGTCATGCGCCATCTCAGGCAGGACCTCGATGCTGACGTACCCGTCGGTGTGGTTGGTGCTCTCGTATACCGGCCTGAGGACGTCGGCCGCCGACTGGATGTCCTCCACCATCAGGCTGAGGAAGATTTCCTCCGCCGATTTGCCTGCAGCCGTCAGGCCGGCAAGAGCCTCGTCATAATCGCTGCTGCCGCCGATCGCCTTCTCGAAAATCGTCGGGTTCGAGGTCATGCCGCAAACCGCGTCCTCCTCGATCATCCGCCCCAGCTCTCCGGAGGTCATCAGGCTCCGGCGGATGTAGTCCAGCCAGACGCTTGTCCCCTGTTCCCGCAATTCCCACAATGCGTTCCTGGCCATCGCTCCTCCTAAACTCCGCGATCCCACCCATACAAGACTCTCACACTGGGCTTGACGGGCGCTCGCTTGTTTAGTTAGGTGCCGGTACCAAGCAGACTCACGGTCTGGACCCGGCCGCTACGTGAATCGTCGATGATGGTCAGGCCCCCAGTCCGCAGACCTGAGCCCGACGGGGTGAAGGTGAGCGTGATCATGCAACTGGCACCGCTGGGCAGGACGGCGGGGCAGCTATCCGATTCCCGGAACTCGCCACCGCTTGACCCGATCTGGCTGACGGTCAGCGCGCCGGTGCCGCTGTTGAAGAGGATGATGTGCTCGGGCGCGCTCGCGTCACCGACCGCGATGCTGCCGAAGTTGAGACTGGAGGCACTCAGCAGCGCATTTGGCCCGGTGCCGGCGCCCCGGAGGAGGATAGCCTGCGCGCCGCCAACAGCATCGTCGAACACCGTTAGTTGGGCGGCCTGGATGCCAAACCCGGCCGGCGTGAAGCTCACGGTTATGGCGCAGCTGACGCCGGGCCCCAGCACGCGGACGCAATTGTTGACCTGCCGATACTGGCCGGCCGCCCCACCGGAAATGCCCACCCCTCGAACAGTGAGAGGTCCATCGCCGGCGTTGGTCAGAACTAAAGTCGTGGCCGGTGCCGCCGCATGCACGCTGGCGCTCGGCCGCAGCACCGTCTGGGTGAAGCTCGCCACCGGCTGGTGGCCGATCCCAGTCACGCGGACGGTCTGCTGATTCCCCGGCTGGCTGTCCGCATCGTCCGTGACGACTACGGCCCCGGACCGCGAGCCGGCGGAGGTCGGCTTGAAGGTGACGGCAATGCCACAGCTGGCCCCGGGAGCGAGGACCACTGGACAGAGACCCCGGGCCGCGTAATCACCGGTGGCACCGATGCTGGCAATGGTCAGCGGCCCATCGCCGGTGTTGCGCAGGACCAGCTGCTGGGGCCCGCTTGTCGACCCGACGTTCTGGGCGAAGGTCAGCCGGGAAGTGCTCAGGCTCGCCGACGGCACTGTCGCCATCCCCAGCAGGGAAATCTTTTGCGGGCTATCCGGCGCCCCGTCCGCTACCACGACATAGCCGTCCCGTTCCCCGGTCGTGGTCGGCTGGAAGGAGAGTGAAATCGGGCAGGAGGCCTTCGGTGCGAGGACAGAGGGGCAGGAGTTCGACTCGGCGAAATCACCATCCGTGCGGATCCCGCTGATGGTCATCGGAGCGTCGCCGCTGTTGACGAGCCGGATCACCTGAGGCGGACTGGCGCCGCCCATGTTCTGACTGAATGAAAGGCCGGCCGGATTCAGGAGCGCCACTGGATTGGCGAATGCCCCGGTCAAGGGGACGATCTGCTGTGTTCCCGCCCCTGCCGGCGAGTTCGGATTCCCGGCGGCGTCATCCTGGACGACCAGGGTAGCGGCCTGGGATGCCGTTCCGGCAGCAATCTGCTTGAAGTTCACGGAGATTGCGCAGCTGTCGCCCCGGGCAAGCGTCGCCGGGCAGTTGTTGGTCTGAAAGAAATTGCTGTTCTGTGGCTGGATATCGATCGACGCGATGTGCAGCGGACCGTCGCCGCCGTTCTTCAGTACCACCGCTTGCGCGGGCGCCGCCGAGTCGCCCGGCTGACTGAATCCAAGGCTCGGTGGTGTCAGTGTGACCGCGGGGGCGACCGCCTGCCCGCTGAGCCTGATCACCTGTTGACCGGGGATGGCGCTATCCGGGATGACAACGTTTCCGGTCCTCAGCCCGGGTGCGCGTGGCTGGAATAACACGTTGAACGAGCAACTACTCGAGGGCTCCAGCCTGGCTCTGCCGCAACTGTTGTTCTGCGGGTCGATCGAGAAGTCGCTGGAGGCCAGGTCGACGTCAACCGGCCCCAGCACGAGGAGTCCGCTACCGGTGCTCGAAACCGTGACGGTCTGCTTCTCGCTGGCGCCGGCCAGGTTTGTCGCGGCAAAGCTCACCTGAGTCCGGTAGATGCCGGTCTGGGTTGCCCCAACCCAGCGGATGCGGTCGTTGAGGCTGTCGGCGACGAGGACGGCACCGGTCGCGCTCAGGGGGCTCACGCCCTTGGGGCCGTTTACCTCGGCGGCAGTTGCCACGCCAATGTCGCCGTTCAGGCCGGCGGTTCCGATCCCGGTCAAGGTGGACATGGCCTGGGTAGTCCGATCGACCTGGCGGACCCGCTGGTTCAGGTAGTCAGCGATGTACAGAGTGGTTCCCTGGACCGCGGCACTCCATGGCCTGTTCAGGTGCCCGGAGGTCGCACCACCATCGGCGAAGTCCGCGGCGCCGTCGCCGGCCACCGTTTGGATGGTGCTCGCTGCCCCCTGTCCAACCCGCATCACCTCGCGAACCCGATGGTTGAAGCTGTCGACAACGTAGAGGTTGGGACCAGAGGGGTCGACTGCGACCCCATATGGGAGATAGAGGTCGGCCTTGGTCGCGGTCTTGCCATCGCCGGTAAATCCCAGGGTTCCGCTGCCGGCCACCGTCAAGATGCGGTCGCTCTGTACGGGTACCTCACGGATGCGGTCGTTGTATGTGTCCGCAATGAACAGGTCGCCGGACGCGTCCAGGGCCAAACCGGTCGGATACGAGAGGTGGGCGGTTGTGATGCTCGCTCCATCCGCGTCGAGCGTCTTGTCGAAACCCGCCGAGCCCGAGCCGATAACCCTGTTGAGCGTCAGTGCGGGCGGGTCATTGGGCGGATACGTCACATCGAACTGCTTGACCTGATTGTTGAACGTGTCGGCGACGTAGAGGGTCTTTCCGTCGCTGCTCAGCGCGATACCCATCGGACTCGAAAGGCTCGATTGAAGTTTCAGGGTCGAAACTTCGTCCGCGTCGGGTTTGGCCGTTCCGCCGACCATGTCAGGCGCCGTGTGGTTGTTGGGGTCGTTGTCGGCCGTGGTAAACGCCCGGATGCTCTGGTTGAAGGTATCGAGCACGAAGCGGTTGCCGAATGTCTGAGGCACGGCGGAGGTGGTCGTCCCAGCCGTGGTGGTCAGGTTCGAGGCCACCGCGGTCGGCCCGGCGAATTGGGCCTGCGCCGGCGGCTGACCGTCACCCCCCAGGCTGGGTGTTCCATTCCCAGCCAGCAGGTGGATATGGTGGCTACCGTCGGCTGAAACCGCGGCCTCCAGGTCGCGCAGGTAGCTGTTGCCGGTATCCGCAATCAGGACGTCCCCGTCGGGACGCACCGCGACCGCAAACGGCGCCTGAAGCCGGGCCTGGGTGGCTGCCTGGTTGTCCCCGGTGTAGCCCGGGGTGCCGTTGCCGGCGACGGTGTGGATGACGCCATCTGCCGTAACCTCGCGAACGACGTTGTCGCCGGTGTCCGCAATGTAAAGGTTTCCCTGCCGATCGAGCGCCACGCCAGCCGGCTGCCGGAGTGTGCTGGTAGTGGCAGCCACGCCGTCGCGGTAGCCCGCGGTGGGCGTCGGGGCGCCAGTGCCGGCGACGGTCCTGATCGAGCCGTTCGCCGGGTCGTACACGCGTACCACATTGTTAGAGGTATCGGCGATATAGAGGCGGCCGCCCGAGTCCACGGCCAGCCCTCGCGGCTGATTGAGTGGCGTCCTGGCCGCCACCCTATCGCTGGCCGAATAGCCGGCCTGCCCGGTGCCGACTGCGGTTGCAATCGCGCCGTCGGAGGTGATCTTGCCCGAGGCGGCGCTGACCTGCCGGATCCTGTTGTTCAGGGTGTCGGCGATGTAGAGCACGTTCCGTTGTGGATCCCAGGCCAGCCCATATGGCGAGTTGAGTGTGGCGTCCTTGGCCGCCCTCCCGTCGCCCGCAAACCCAAACTTGCCGGTGCCTGCCACCGTCGTCATGACTGCGGTCGGGACGCCGGTTGAGCTGTCGATGGGCGGGACCGTAACCGAGACTTTGCGCACCTGGTGGCCGAAGGTATCGGCGATGAACATGTCGAAGCTAGTCACCTGGTAGCCGACCGTCGTGACCTGGCCGGGAGCGACCGCGTAGGGTCCGGCGAGCTGAGCCTTCACCGGGTCGGTCGCGTCCCCCTCCACGCTGAGCCCGCCGTTGCCGGCGAAGGGCACCTCAGATTTGTCCACCAGCAGCCTGACAACATGGTTCACCGGATCGGCCACGAACGTGTACCGCCCGGACACAGCCACGCCGAATGGTTGCTGGGCCACGTCCGTGGGCACGCCCGCTACCGGGGTTCCCGCATAGGTTGCCGTCTGAACGGGAGGCAGTGGCTGGTTCGCGGCCGCCACCAGGGTCGGGGCTCGAAACGCCAGGGGCGGGATGGCGAGCCCAAGCCAGAGCAGGACGATGGTCCAGGTCCTACCCCCGCTTCGGGCCCTCAAGGTCATTTCCTCCCCTCGACGAATGGGCGGTTGCTTGCGCGTGCATCATAGCTCGCGCCGATAGGGGTCTTCAACGGCGATAGACGAACTCGGACGGTTGCGCCCGTCCAAGGGTGACCAGGAATGGTGCTTCGGCCTCGACCGCGGCGCCGGCATTTGGCCCGTACGGGTTGGGAACGATCGCCTGGAGCTGCCGGGGGCCAAGGATGTCGTGGTACATGACCAGGACAGGAAGCCGGAAGGCGCCGTTGCCGTCCGTCATCAGCTTTGTCGGTAGACCGGGGATCGGGAGTCCAGGCGTCCAGCGCAGCACCACCACCTGACCGTTCGCCGGAAATCCAGTGCCGACGATAAACGGAACGAAGCCGGGCGGCCCGGTGGGTGGGTCGAGAGCAAGGGAGGGCTGGAAGCAGGGGATGGTGTAGGTCGCCTGCGCCTCCCGCTGCTTGAAGTCGTCCGCACGAATCACGTGCAGTCCCTCAAGCCGCTGAGTTGGAGTGATGTCGGCGTTGAAGTGGCCGAAGCCATCGGTACGCGTCTGGAAGCTCTCGGGCGTTCCGCCGGGACCCACGTCGAAGCTGATCAGAACTGAGCTGAAGGGGTTGAAGTTGACGCCGTCGACGTTGATTGTGTACTTCGGTGTCGCCGGCGACGCTGACGGCTGGAGCGTCTGCACGCCGGAGGAGCGAAGCCGCAAGGGTGCGGGCGGGCGGACGAGCACCGGGTTGATCACGTCCGAGGTGGCCGCAGCGGCCGTGGCCGGCTGGAAACAGGATGGCGAAAGCGTGATCGCGGCTGGCGATGCGATCGCGGTCACAGGCGGACCACTCAGCCAGGTGACGTCCGGGCGATTACTGCGGTGGATCTCATTGGCGTCAAGGAAGGTGGCCTGGACCACGTCGGTCCCCGGGCTGCCGCTGCTCGTATACCTGAACCCAGCTTTACCGGTCTTGTCCGTCGTGGCGGTCAGGGGCTTGAGGTCTGTGTCGGGCCCGTAGAGCACGGAAAAGGTGACACTCACGTTTTGAAGGGGCGCCCCGCCGAAGGTCACCACGGTGGCAGAGAGCGCCGCCACTCCCGGTCCGCCGGCGGTGCTGATGTTGACCACTTGAGCGGCGGGATCGAGCTTTATTCGGGACGCCGGGAACCCCGGCGCCAGGGCCGCCTGAACTCCCACGACGCCGCTCTGTACGAGCGCCAGCATCAGGATCGGTGCGATCCCGGTCAGATACGCAGCCGCCGCCCGGCGGGGCCTGCGCATTAGCTCGGGGAGGGCGTCGGCTGCAGTGGCTTCTGGTAGCCGGAGTAAGTGACTGAGGCGGTGCAGCCCGTCTGGCCGGCGCCGGGCTGACAGGCGCTGGCGGCGACGAACTTCAGATGCTGGTCCTGGGTGATGATGATCGGCGAGACGAAGTGGAAGTCGAGATCGCGGAAGTTTTCCAACCTGAGGGTTAGCAGGTCGGTGGTTGTGTTGGTCTTTGGGTCAAATCGCTGCAGTTTGATGCTCCCCGAGTCTCCGTTGGGGTTCTCGAAGATCAGGTCGCTGATCGTCGTTCCCCCCTGGACCGGGTAGTCCGTGTTCAGCCCGATACGGTCACTGTTGGGGAGCCCTCCCAGGGGGTTCTGGCCGGCGGCACCGCCGGTTGCGATGCCACCCGGCTTGTTGGCCGCGGCAAGCTGCGCGGCCAGGTTGGCCTGCGCGGCCGCCGCCTTCGCCGCGCTGACCGGCGAGTTGACGGCGTCCTTGGCGGTGCTCGCAATGGTCGGCTTCAAAACCAGGAACCAGAGCACGGCCAGGACCAGGGCGAGAGCGACCAGACCGATCAGGGCGGGAACAAGCCAGGTGGGGAGCAGGCCTGTCTGCTGCACGGTGCCGTCGACGGCGATCGGCGGCTGGCCGTCCTGGTGGACAAAGACCTTATACGGCAGGGTTTTGGGGGGCCCGGTGAAGAACCGCTGCCGAGGCGTGAGCCGGATCTGCGCGAAGCTGGCTGTGCCGGGCTCGGCGACCAGACCTGGCGGGGTGATGGCGAAATTGAGCTTCCGGTCAGGATCGGTGGCTGTGAGCCTGGCATTGATCCGCACATTGCCGCGGTTATCGAGCGCGAGCTGGGCACGCGCCCGGGCGGCACCTTTGGCAGTCCGCGGGATGATTTCCGCAGTCGTCTCGTGAAATGCGCCGACCTCGATGACGCCTTCCTCGACCATGGAGGCCTTGGCGTCCTCGCGTGACTTGACCCGGACGGCAAACGGAACGGCCCGGGCGGGGATACTCGGGGATTTGGGTGGCTTGAACCGGATCCGGGCCACCGACTCGGCGCCGGGGAAGAGCGAGACCTGTGCAGGCTCGACGAGGGCCCAGGCGGCGCTGTCGCCCAGGACCTCCAGGGTGAACTGGTCGACCACACTGCCCGAATTTCGAATTCGGATCTCGCAGGTCGCTTCACCGCCGGGCTCAACCGTGGTCGCCTTTATTCCGAGCGTGGCGATAGCACCCACAGCGACCGGATCATATCGGTGGCCATTTGCAACTGCCATAGCCGGAGAGGAAGACGTCGAGGCATGAGGGCTTGCCCGTTAAGTCCCGGTGAAATGCCCGGATAGTCGAGGCGGTCAGACTGGCATGGCAGCACGCGCGGACGAGAAGGAAGAACGCGCGGAAGGGTAGCAGGCAGGAGGAGCAGCAGGTGATCGCAACCGTCCCAACCGTCTTGACGACCGACCGCATACAGGTGTTCGTAGCAACATCCGATCCAGTGTCCCGGGCGGGAATTTCGAGCCAGCTCAGGGCGCATCACCGTCTGGAGATGGTCGACGAGCGGCAGCTCGACAGCGACGTGGTCGCCCTGGTCGTCGCCGACCAGATGGACGAGGAGACGGCGCAGACGATTCGTGCGTTGAAGCGTCGGGGCCTGGAGAGGGTGGTCCTGATCGTGACCCGGGTCGACGACAGTGGCTTGCTGAGCGCGCTCGAGGCGGGGGCCCGAGGCGTCCTGCGCCGCAGCCAGGCGACACCCGAGAACCTGATGGAAGCGGTCCGCGCCGCCGCCGGCGGAGAGGGCGCGCTCCCACCAGACCTGTTGGGCCGCCTGCTCGACCAGGTTGGCCGCCTTCAGCGCCAGGTATTGAACCCGCGTGGGCTCAGCTTTGCCGTCCTGACCGATCGCGAGGTCAAGGTTCTCAAGCTGCTGGCCGAGGGTCTGGATACCGCCGAGGTTGGTCGCCGGCTGTTTTACTCGGAGCGGACAGTCAAGAACATCGTCCACGACGTGACCAGCCGGCTCAATCTGCGCAACCGAACCCAGGCGGTCGCGTACGCGCTGAGGCAAGGACTGATCTAAGCCGGTTTCGGCTCGGGGGACGATGCCGGCCACGGCCATCGAGAAAGAAGCCGAAGCGAAGACTTCGCAGAAGGCTTCCGTCGATGGCTCGCGCCGGGACCCAGGCACAGCGTCGCCCGTCCTCGATGGCGCTCACGCGCCGGTCATGGACGGGGACCAGCCGGCCTTCCTGGACTCGCGCACGCTCTTGAGCTTGCAGGCGACCGCAGGTAATGCCGCGGTCACCTCAGTGGTTGAAGCGGCAAAGAGGTCCGGTTCAAACGGTCAGAGCGCATCCAGCCGACCCGCGCCCGGTGCAGCGCGACAGCTTGGCACCGCGCATACGTTCGAGGCGAAGCCCCCAGCCTCAGCCTCAGCCTCAGCCGTTGCCGAGACATTGGTTCCGGGAGGGCACGAACCCACGGCGGAGTCGGCTCCGGAGTCCGCCGACGGCGGAGCGCTCGCAGGCGCGACGGTTGCCGTCGAGCCCCAGGCGGCAGCGGCTGCGGCGGCTGCCCCCGGGGAAAGTGACGGTGAGCTCGCCGCCCTGGACACGGCGGTGGCCGCTCCAGACAGCGCGGCCGCGACCGGTCCCGAAATCGCCGAGGGGGCCGCCGCCGAGGAGCGACTTCCGGAGACGGGTGACGCACAGCGGGAAGCCGGCGGAGAGGCCTCGGCCGAGTCAGCCGCCGGCGCCGCGGACGCTCCCGAGCCCGATCAGCAGGAACCAACGGCCAGTGGGGAAGCGCCCGAGGATGCTTCTGCTCCCCCCGAGGAGGCACCGGCCGCGCAAGACCAGGGCCCGACTCCGGCCGAGGAAGCTGGAGCCGGCGACTCGACCGGGCTCGTGAGCCAGGACGCGCAGGCGGAGCTCTCTGCCGAGCAGAGCGGCTTCCCGAGCGAGGAGTTCCGCGGCGCCGGTGGTGGAGGCGGCGGAAGCGCTATCGAGGAGCGGCCCCCTCCGCCGGTTCCCGAACTGGGACACGTCGACCCAACCCATGGGCTCGCGACGATCGCCTCCTTACCGCCGGCCCAGCTCCTGGTGGCACTTGGGGGTGTGGCGGCGTCGGCGTCGAGCCTAGCGGCCCAGGAACACGCCAACCTGGCGTCGCATCCACCGCAACGCGCACGTCACCCGGGAGCGCCCGCGACGGTGAGCGCACCTGCTGCGTCGCGCCATCCGGCCCCAGCGCAGGCCGCGCCCCGAGCAATCCCGCGCCCCCCGGAAGGGCGGGAC
>Ga0209806_1001057_pt1 | contig 18539 bp, 19 predicted proteins | sample GraSoiAngelo_152_FD_186166 | JGI IMG/M metagenome (GOLD analysis project Ga0209806, IMG submission 186166) | Grasslands soil microbial communities from the Angelo Coastal Reserve, California, USA - 14_1009_12_30cm (SPAdes) (version 2) | ecosystem: Environmental > Terrestrial > Soil > Grasslands ... | reverse complement strand
CGCGCTCGCGTGGCGCCCGCGCCCCCGGGCTTCGCCACGCCCGCCGCGCTCGCGTGGCGCCCGCGCCCCCGGGCTTCGCCACGCCCGCCGCGCTCGCGTAGCGCCCGCGCCCGGGCTTCGCCACGCCCGCGCCACGCTCATGCCCCGCGGCAACCACACGCGGTGGTAGCGCACGGACGTAACGAGAGTCCCGCACAACCGTTTGATGCGGCCCCGGCGGGATATCGCCGGGGCCGTTGCCGTTCCAGGGGCGCGCGTTGCTCCCGCTCACCGCCCGGTGCCGCTTCGTTCAGCAACCGCCTCGACGCTGCTTATCCAGAGGGCAGCGGGCATTCGGTCTCGTCCGCGTTAACCTCTTGCCGAATTTGATGATCGCTCGAAGCGCGGCTTCGGCATATGCATTGCAATTGCACTGCACCACGAGCGACGCCGACGCCGCTCGTGACCGGGACAACGACGCCCCGCCGGGGCGTTTTTTTTTGCCACGCGGGTGGCGGATCCGACCGAACACACGCGGGAGAACGGAGAGGACAATGAAGGGAACGGGGAAAACGCTCGCGGTCATGCTCGTGCTCGCGGCGACGGTTGCCGCGGTCAAGGCGCAGGACCAGAAGCCGGCGCAGCCAGCGGCTCCGGCGTCGCCCGCCGCGCCGGCTCCAGCGCCGCCGCCGAAGCCGGACCCGGGCGGCACGGCCACGGGCGGCATCGCCGACGTCGCCGCGAAGGAGGCCGGCAAACCCACGCTCGTCGAGGTCGCCGACTTCGCGGGCCACAACCGCGTGGCCATCAACATCATGTGGACGCTCATCACCGGATTCCTCGTCATGTTCATGCAGGCGGGCTTCGCCCTCGTCGAGACCGGGTTTACCCGAGCGAAGAACGTCGCCCACACGATGATGATGAACTTCATGGTCTACGCGATCGGCATGACGGGCTACTGGATCATGGGGTTCGCGCTCCAGATGGGCGGCGTCGGCCCGATCAGCACGATGGGCGGAACCGGCGTGCTCGACGGGGAGTTCGCGGTCAGTCTCTTCGGCAAGGATTTCGGCCTCTTCGGCACGAAGGGGTTCTTCCTCGCGGGCTCGACCTACGACGTCGCGGTGTTCGCGCTCTTTCTCTTCCAGATGGTGTTCATGGACACGGCGGCGACGATCCCGACGGGCGCGATGGCCGAGCGCTGGAAGTTCTCCGCGTTCGTCGTGTTCGGGTTCTTCATCTCGATGCTCACGTACCCGCTCTACGCGAACTGGGTCTGGGGTGGGGGCTGGCTCTCCCAGCTCGGCAAGAACTTCGGCCTCGGCCACGGGCACGTGGACTTCGCAGGCTCCTCGGTGGTTCACATGGTCGGCGGCGTCACTGCGCTGGCTGGCGCCTGGGTCCTCGGCCCACGGCTCGGCAAGTACAACAAGGACGGAAGCGCCAACGCGATCCCGGGTCACAACATCCCCATGGCGATCCTCGGGACGTTCATCCTCGCCTTTGGCTGGTTCGGCTTCAACCCGGGGAGCACGCTGGCGGGCGGTGATCTCCGTATCTCGGTCATCGCGGTCAACACGATGCTGGCGTCGGCGTCGGGGGCGATCGTGGCGATGTTCTACATGTGGGCCCGCTTCGGCAAGCCGGACCCGAGCATGATGGCGAACGGCATGCTCGCGGGGCTGGTGGCGATCACCGCGCCCTGCGCGTTCGTCTCGAGTTTCTGGGCATTCGTGATCGGCGCCGTGGCCGGCATTCTCGTCTGCTGGAGCGTATTCTTCGTGGAGAGCACGCTGAAGGTGGACGACCCGGTCGGGGCCGTCTCCGTCCACGGGACCTGCGGCGCCTGGGGCGTGCTGAGCCTGGGGGTGTTCGCGGACGGCACCTACGGCGACGGATTCAACAACGTGCCGGGCACGGTGAGGGGTCTTCTCTACGGCGATCCCAGCCAGTTCGTGGCCCAGGTCGTCGGAACCCTGACGAACTTCGGGTTCATCTTCGCCGCGTCGTGGGTGTTCTTCAAGGCCATGGATGCGGTCATGGGTATGCGCGTGTCGGCCGAGGTCGAGCTGGAAGGCCTTGACGTTCCGGAGATGGGCGCCCACGGCTATCCGGAGATCCAGGGGCCGAGCCCTGTCGTGCGCGGCCTCACCGGCGCGCCCGCCCGCTCGCACGCGGTGTCGGCCAGCGCGATGGCTCCGGAAGGGAGCCCCTGAGGATCGTGCGGCCGCAAGCTCGGTGACGTGCAGGAAACGCCCGCCGTGCTAGCATCCGGACGGGCAAACACGGCAAGCACTGACGCTAACGATCAGGGAGAGACGGCATGACGCGAGTCGGGAGGTGGCTGATCCTCGCGGCGGCGGTCTGCCTCACCGCCACCGCCGCGTTCGGGCAAGAGAAGCCGGCCGAGAAGCCGAAGACGTTGCTCGAGGAGATCGTCCTGTTCTCGTACATCGAGAACAGCGTCGTGTTCAACCTCAACGGCAACGGCCGGGGCAACCACAACGAGCTGCGCCTGTACGATTTCGACGGGGGCTACACCTTCAACATGGCGGAGTTCAGCGCGAAGAAGGACCCGTCCGAGCGCTACCCGTTCGGCTTCGGCGTGGTCCTGACGGCGGGACAGGACGCGCAGAAGAACCACGCGCTCGGGATCTTCCGCGGCTCGGACGACGCGTTCCCGTTTCGGAACACGCCCGCGTTCGATCTCGAGGAGGCCTACGGCGCGTACAAGGTCCCGCTGGGGAGCGGGCTTACGGTGAAGGCGGGCAAGTTCGTCACGCTGCTCGGGTACGAGGTGATCGAGTCGCCCAACAACCTGAACTTCTCGCGGTCGTTCCTGTTCGGCTTGGCGATCCCCTTCACGCACGTCGGCGCGCTCCTGTCGTATTCGCCCACGGAGTGGCTCACGGTCACGGCCGGGCCGGTCGTCGGCTGGGACGTGGCCAAGGACAACAACGACTCGATGTCGGTGACGGGGCAGTTCGCGCTGACGCCGTTCAAGGACTTCACGGCGAACTTCAACTGGATCACCGGTCCGGAGCAGGCGTCGAACACGACGCACCCCCGGACCGTGCTGGACTGGACGGCGACTTACACCGGCCTCAAGAACGTCACGCTGGGCGCGAACCTCGACTACGGCTGGGAGACCAAGGAGGCCTCGCTCGTCGCGTCGGGGACGCGGAACGACACGGACGCGAGCTGGTGGGGGATCGCCGGGTACGGGGCCTACGACTGGACGGAGCAGTTGCGAACCGCCCTGCGCCTGGAGTACTTCGCCGACCCCGAGAGCGTGCGCTCGGCCGCCCGCGCCCTAGGCTCCAGGACCTCGCTGTGGGAGGTGACCGGCACCCTCCAGTACAAGATCTGGAGAGGGCTCGTCGGCCGACTCGAGTACCGTCACGACCAGGCGAACGAGAAGGTCTTCAAGCTCGAGAACCACGGGCTCACGCCGACGGCGAAGAACCAGGACACCATCAGCCTCGCGCTTTACTACTCGTTCTTCTGAGTCACGGCTGCTCTCGCAAGAGGCAGCCCACCCGCCTGCTGCCGGGCGAGTGGGCAGGCCGGCCGCCCCGCTCGACCTAAGTGGCTGATCTTGCTCGTGGCGGACGTCTGGCATTCGGCTTGCGACACGCAAAGGGCATGGCTCGAAGTCCGCGCTGGCGCATGGCGATTCTCGACGACCACGAGCGCTCCCGCGCGGCGCTCCGCGGCGCGATCTGGGCCGCCGGCGGCGAAGTCGTCGGCGAGGCGTTGAGGTGCACGGACGCCCTTCCGCTGATCAAGCGCGCCAGCCCCGACGCGGCGATCTTCGCCGTCGGCCTGCCGGACGGCGACGGCATCGAGGCCGCCGCGCACGTCATCGGGACGGCCGACTGCCCGGTCGTGCTCTTCACCAGCCATACGGGTGACGACTTCGTCGAGCGCGCACGGGCGGCGGGCGTCATGGCCTACCTGCTCAAGCCCCTGCGTCCGGCCGAGCTCGCTCCCACGCTCGACGTCGCGATCGCGCGCTTCAAGGAGAACCGCCAGCTCCGCCAGACGCTCGAAGGGCGGAAGGTCATCGAGCGCGCGAAGGGGTCGCTCATGGCGCGCTTCGGGCTCACCGAGGACGAGGCGTTCCGCCGCCTGCGCCGGGCGGCGATGGACAATCGCAAGCCGATGGTGGAGATCGCAAGGGCGTTGCTCGTGTCGGAGTCAGTCGCGCGCGGCGTGCCCACGGAATAGGCAGAGGATTCACGACCGGTCGCGCTAACTCTCGGAAATTTCGCGCCCCTCGTTCGGTACAGGCCTTGCACCTCGGCCCTGTCGAGTGGACAACGGCGTCCCTCGTGCGCGCGGCAGCGACGCTGCGCCGACCGAAGGGATCCCACAGACCACCCGGCGGCATGAAAGGCACGCCGGCACACCCACGAAAGGAGACGCCATGTCCGCTTGGTCACGTCGTGAGTTCCTCAGGGGCTCGCTCGTCGCCGGCACCGGGCTCGCCGCCGGGATCGGCTTTCCCAAGATCTTGACCGCCCAGGGCAAGGAGCCGATCAAGGTCGGGATCCTGCACTCGCTCAGCGGCACGATGGCCATTAGCGAGGCGCCGATCAAGGAAGTCGTCCTGATGGCCATCGGCGAGATCAACAAGGCGGGCGGTGTGCTCGGACGTAAGGTGGAGCCCGTCATCGAAGACCCCGCCTCGAACTGGGATCTCTTCGCCGAGAAGTCCAAGAAGCTCCTGCTCCAGGACAAGGTGGCGGCCGTCTTCGGATGCTGGACCTCGGTCAGCCGGAAGTCGGTCCTGCCGGTCTTTGAGAAGAACAACGGCCTGCTCTTCTATCCGGTGCAGTACGAGGGCGAGGAGTGCTCGAAGAACGTGATCTACACGGGGGCGACGATCAACCAGCAGGCGACGCCGGGGATCGACTATCTGATGAGCGCGGAGGGCGGCGGCAAGAAGAAATTCTACCTGCTCGGCTCCGACTACGTGTATCCGCGGACGACGAACAAGATCCTCCGGCTCTACCTCACGAAGGTGAAGAAGGTCCCCGAGTCGGCGATCGCGGAGGAGTACACACCGTTCCACCACCAGGACTACCAGACGATCGTCGGCAAGATCAAGAGCTTCAGCGCGGCGGGCGACGCGGCCGTCATCAACACGATCAACGGCGACAGCAACGTGCCGTTCTTCAAGGAGCTCGCCAACCAGGGCGTGACCGCCGACAAGACGCCCACCATGTCGTACAGCTTCGCCGAGGTCGAGCTGCAGACGCTCGACGTCAAGCCGCTCGTCGGGCACCTCGCGTCCTGGAACTACTTCATGTCGCTCAAGACGCCCGACAACCTCAAGTGGGTGAAGGCGTACAAGGAGTGGTGCAAGGGTCACAGCATTCCGGACAAGCAGTGCGTCACCGACGACCCGATGATGCACGCGTACATCCACGTCCATCTCTGGGCGAAGGCGGTCCAGAAGGCGGAGTCCACCGACGTCGAGAAAGTGCTCAAGGCGCTCGAGGGTCTCGAGATCCCGAGCCCGGTGGGCAAGTACAAGGTGGATGAGAAGAACCATCACACGTGGAAGCCGGTCTACATCGGCAAGATCCGCGAGGACGGTCAGTTCGACGTGGTCTGGAAGACCAAGTCATGGGTGCGACCCGCGCCGTGGAGCGAGGTGACGTACCCCGGTCGCGACTGCGACTGGAGCAACGGCGGCAAGGGCTCCTTCGACGTGGTCGGCGGCAAGCGGATGTGGCTGTCGGACAAGTCGTAGTGCGCGCGCTCGCCGTCGTCCTCGCGGCGGCGTGGGTGCTGACCGGGCTCGGCGGCGTCGCGGCCGCCGGGCCCGGCGCGCTGGATCTGGAATCCGTGGCGCGTCGGCTCGCCGCACCGGCGACCCAGAAGGGCGCGCTCGGCGAGCTCGCGGCGTCGAGCGACCCGGCGGTCGAGCGTCTCCTGCGGGCGCTCAAGGACGGGGCGCTCTACGTGTGGAAGGGGCGGCTGGTCATCCTCGGTGACGACGCCGGTCTCACCGACGTCGCCGGGCGCCCCCTCCTGGACGCGCAGGGGCAGCCGGCGCAGCTCGGGTCGGGCCAGGAGGCCGTCGCCCTCGACGAGTCGCACTTCGGCGTCGTGCAACGTATCCTCGAGCGCTTCGAGGTCTTGGGCAAAGATCCGGCGAAGCGGCAGTCGGCGGCCTTCAAGCTCGGAACCTCGGGCGATCCCTCGGCGATCCCGGTGCTCGCGCGGGCGATCGAGGGCGAGACGAATCGCGACGTCCGGGCTGCCCTCGAGGACGCGCTCGCCAAGCTCCGCCTCCGGGCGCCCGACCCCGCCGACCGGCTCGGCGCCGTCAAGCAGCTCGGGCGCCGCGCCTCGGAGGCGGCGGTGCCGCAGCTCCAGGCGCTGCTCGCCGAGGAGACCGACCCGGCGGTGCGCGCGGCGGCGCGGACGGCGCTCCAGGACATCGACCGGTTCGTGGCCCAGCGCAACATCGTAGGATACCTGTTCAACGGCATCAGCCTGGCGGCCGTGCTGCTGATCATGAGCCTCGGGCTCGCCGTGACGTTCGGCCTGATGGGCATCATCAACATGGCCCACGGCGAGATGCTCATGCTCGGCTCGTACACGGCGTACGTCGTACAGGAGATCTTCGCGGCGCGGTTCCCGGCCTACGCGGACTCCTATTTCTTCGTCGCGCTGCCGCTCGCGTTCCTGGTCGCCGGGCTCGTCGGGTTCGCCCTCGAGTGGGGCGTCATCCGGTTTCTCTACGGCCGGCCGCTCGAGACCCTGATCGTCACGTGGGGCGTCGGCATGATCCTCCAGCAGGGCGCGCGGCTCTACTTCGGCGACCAGACGAGCGTGAACTCGCCGACGTGGTTCCGGGGCGGCGTGGAGGTGCTCACGGGATTGATCTTCCCGTGGAGCCGGATCTTCATCGTGGGGCTCGCGCTCGTGGCGCTCGGCGCGCTCTGGCTCCTCCTCTACCGCTCGTACGCGGGATTGAACGTGCGGGCCGTGATGCAGAACCGCGCGATGGCCGCGTGCCTCGGCGTGTCGACCCGGCGCGTGGACGCGGTGACCTTTGCGCTCGGCACCGCGCTCGCCGGCGTGGCGGGGTGCGCGCTCGCGCTGATCGGCACGGTCGACCCCGAGGTCGGGAAGACCTACATCGTCGATTCGTTCATGGTCGTCGTGCTGGGGGGCGTCGGCAAGCTGATCGGCACGGTCGTGGCGGCGGTCTGCATCGGGCTCTCGAACAAGCTCATCGAGCCGGCGATCGGCGGCACCGCGGCGGCGGTCTACGCCAAGGTGGCCGTGCTCGTGATCGTGATCTGGTTCCTCCAGTGGCGCCCCACCGGGCTCTTCGCGCAGCGGGGGCGCGCCGCGACGGAGACCGCGTGACGGCGCCCGTACGGCCGTGGGACCGGGAGCTCGTCCGGGTGGGGCTCTTCGGCGCCGTGTTCGCCGTTGGGCTGCCCACGGCGAACGGGCTGGGATTCGTCTCGGACTATTACCTGAACCTCTTCGGCAAGTACCTGGCCCTCGCGATCCTGGCGCTCGGCATGGATCTCATCTGGGGCTACACGGGCATCCTCTCGCTCGGCCAGGCGATCTTCTTCGGGATCGGAGCGTACTCGATCGGCATGCACATGATGCTCGAGTCCTCCGGCAAGGGTGTGTACGGCGAGCCGGTGCCCGACTTTATGATCTGGAACCAGGTCTATGCGCTCCCCCTCTTCTGGAAGCCCTACACGTCCGCCGTGTTCGCGATCGGGTCGTCGCTCTTGCTCCCGGCGCTCCTGGCGACGGTCATCGGCGTGCTGACCTTCCGGCGGCGGCTGCGGGGCACCTACTTCGCCATCCTCACGCAGGCGATCGCGTTCGCGGTGTGGCTCATGCTGAACCGCAACGAGATGAAGCTCGGTGGGACCAACGGCCTCACCGACTTCAAGTCCGTGCTGGGCTTCTCGCTGTCGAGCCCGGGGACGCTCCGGGCCCTCTACGTCGTCACCGCCGCCGTCCTCGTCGGCGCGCTCCTCCTCGCGCAGGCGATCGTCCGCTCGAAGACCGGGCTCGTCCTCGAGGCGATCCGCGACAACGAGCGGCGGCTGGAGTTCCTCGGCTACGACACGGCGGGCTTCAAGATCTTCGTGTTCGCGGTCTCGGCGGCGCTCGCCGGCCTGGCGGGACTGCTCTACGCCCCGCAGGTGGGGATCATCACGCCGAGCCAGGTCGGGGTGCTGCCCTCTCTCGAGATCGTGATCTGGGTCGCCTTCGGCGGCCGTGGCACGCTCTGGGGCGCGCTCGTCGGCGCGATCTCCGTGAACTGGCTCCGGAGCGTGCTCACCGGGACCTACCCACGGCTCTGGCCGATCATCCTGGGCGGGCTCTTCATGGCGGTCATCCTGCTCTTCCCAGCCGGTCTGATCGGGCTCGCCGTCCGCGCCAAGGCGCTCGTGGCGCGGCGTGGGCGCGCCGTCGCCCCCGCAGCGGTCGCCGCATCGGGCGTCAACCGCCACACGGCCTGAACCGTGGACACGCTGCTCTACGTCGAGAACCTCACGGTGTCGTTCGAGGGGTTCCTCGCGCTCCGGAACCTCAACCTGATCGTCGAGCGCACGGAGCGCGTCCGCCTGCTCATCGGGCCGAACGGCGCGGGCAAGACGACGCTCTTCGACGTGCTCACCGGTCACGTGGCGCCGTCGGCGGGGCGCGTCCTGTTCCGGGACACCGTCAATCTCGCGGCGATGTCCCCGCACGCGATCGCCAACGTCGGCGTGATCCGGAAGTTCCAGACGCCGTCGGTCTTCCCGGGGCACACGGTGTTCGAGAACATGCTCCTCTCCGCCGGACGCAAGCGCTTCGTCTCGACGCTCGCCGCGTGGCGCGCGTTCACGCGTCACGAGGCGATCGTCGCCACGCTCGCGCAGATGGGGCTCGCCGGGCGCGCGGGCGACCTCGCCGGCACGCTCTCCCACGGCGAGAAGCAGTGGCTCGAGATCGCGATGCTCCTCGTCGACGATCCGACGCTCCTCCTGCTCGACGAGCCCGCGGCCGGGATGACCCGACCGGAGAAGGAGCGGACGATCGCGCTCATCGAGGGCATCGTGGCGCGCTCGAGCTCGTGCGTCATGCTCATCGAGCACGACATGGAGTTCGTCCGGCAGGTCGCGCGGCGGGGCCACCGCGTGACGGTGCTGCACGAGGGCACCGTGCTCTCGGAGGGCTCGCTGGACCGTGTGCAGGCCGACGAACGCGTGATCGAGGCGTATCTCGGACGCGGCAAGGTCCGAGGGGCCGCCTGATGCTCGCCGTCCACGGGGTCGACGTCTACTACGGCGAGAGCCGCATCTTGTCGCGCGTGGACCTGACGGTCGGCGACGGCCAGGTGGTGTGCGTCATGGGGCGCAACGGCGTGGGGAAGACGACGCTGCTCAAGACGATCGTGGGGCTCCTGGCGCCGCGCACGGGCACGCTCACGTTCCGCGGCGTGGACATCACACGCCGGCCGCCCTACGAGCGCGCGCGGCTCGGCCTCGGCTACGTCCCCCAGGGGCGTGAGATCTTCCCGGCCCTGACCGTCCGTGAGAACCTCGTGCTCGGCGCCCGGCAGAAGTCGCCGGCGCCGGCGCAGCTGGACTACGTCCTCTCGCTCTTCCCCGGGCTCGGCGGGATGCTCGGCAAGCGAGGCGGGGACCTCTCCGGCGGCCAGCAGCAGCAGCTCGCCATCGCCCGAGCGCTGATCGCCGACCCGGCGCTCCTGCTCCTCGACGAGCCGACCGAGGGCATCCAGCCGTCCATCGTCGACGAGATCGCCGACGTGCTGCGGCGGATCAAGCGGGAGGGCCACCGGTCGATCCTGCTGGTCGAGCAGTACCTCGAGTTCGCACGCTCCATCTGCGACCGGTTCTACGTCATGGACAAGGGCTCCGTGGCCCTGGAGGGCGAGCGGCAAACGTTCGACGTCGACGCCGTGAGCGCGCTGCTCAGCGTCTGACCGTCGGGGTGATCAGGACTCTGACCGCGAAGGTGACGAACCGCTGAGCGAAGTTGCGGCGGGGTGCGGGCGTGGCGAAGCCCGGGTGCCCGCACCCAGTTTTAAAGGAGGCTCGACGATGCACCTCACCCCCCGTGAGCAGGAAAAGCTGTTGATCTTCACCGCCGCCGAGGTCGCCCGCCGCCGCCGGGGACGCGGCCTCAAGCTGAACCACCCCGAGGCGCTCGCGCTGATTACGGCGGAGATCCTCGAGGGTATCCGCGACGGACGGACGGTCTCCCAGCTCATGGAGGCCGGCCGCTCGGTGCTGAGTCGCGGCGACGTCATGGAGGGCGTGCCCGAGATGATCGACGACGTGCAGATCGAGGGCACGTTCCCCGACGGCACCAAGCTCGTCACGATCCACAGCCCGATCCGCTGAGGCCGTGCGCGTGGGGATCGAATCGCTGAGCGCCGAGGCAGCCGTACCCGACCTTCCGGTGCTGTCCGCGCTCCTGGCGGACGCGGTGGAGAGTGGCGCGTCGATCGGCTTCCTGCCGCCGCTGGCGCCGGGCGAGGCCGACGCCTACTGGCGCACCGTCGTCGCGGCGCTCCGCGAGGACACGCGCGTGCTGCTGGTCGCGCGCGACGCCGCGGGCGCGGTGGTGGGCTCGGCGCAGCTCGAGCTGGCGGTGCGCCCGAACGCGCGTCATCGTGCCGAGGTCGCGAAGGTCATGGTGCACACGCAGGCCAGGCGTCAGGGGATCGGGCGCGCGCTCATGCGCGCGGTCGAGGCGGAGGCGCGGCGCCGCGGGCGGACGACGCTCGTGCTCGACACGCGCCGCGGTGATCACGCGGAGCGGCTCTACGCGGGCGTGGGCTGGACGCTCGCCGGCGTAATACCGAAATACGCGCGGAGCGCCGACGGGCGCGTGGACCCGAGCGCCTTCTACTATAAGCTCCTGGAGGGGACCTCACATGATTCCGGGTGAGTACGTACTTGGCGACGGCGACATCGTGGCGAACGCGGGGCGCAGGACGGTCGAGCTGACCGTGGCGAACACGGGAGACCGGCCCGTACAAGTCGGCTCCCACTTCCACTTCTTCGAGGTGAACCGGGCGCTCACGTTCGACCGCGCCCAGGCGTTCGGCATGCGCCTCAACGTGCCCGCCGGCACCGCGGTCCGCTTCGAGCCCGGTGACGAGAAGCGCGTGACGCTCGTCGAGCTGGCCGGCGCCCGCCGCGTCTTCGGGCTCAACGCGCTCACCGACGGAGCCGACAAGGAGCAGGCGCTCGCGCGGCTCGCCGCGTGGGAAGCGCGGCGTCCATGAGCCTGCGCCTGACGCGGCGTCAGTACGCCGATCTCTACGGTCCGACGACCGGCGACCGCGTGCGTCTCGCCGACACCGAGCTCCTGATCCGCATCGAGCGCGACCTGACCGTGGCTGGTGAGGAGGCGAAGTTCGGCGGTGGCAAGGTGATCCGCGACGGGATGGGTCAGTCGGCGCGGGCGACCCGGGCCGACGGCGTCCTCGACGTCGTCGTCACCAACGCCGTCATCGTGGACCACTGGGGGATCGTGAAGGCCGACATCGGCATCCGTGACGGGCGCATCGTCGCCGTGGGCAAGGCCGGCAACCCCGACCTCATGGCCGGCGTGTCGCCGGGGATGGTCGTCGGGGCCGGGACCGAGGTGATCGCGGGCGAGGGAAAGATCATCACCGCGGGCGGGCTCGACACGCACATCCACTTCATCTGTCCGCAGCTCGTCTACGAGGCGCTGAGCGCCGGCCTCACGACGATGGTCGGCGGCGGCTCGGGCCCCGCCACCGGCACCAACGCGACGACGTGCACGCCCGGGTCGTGGAATGTCCACCGTATGCTCGAGGCTGCCGAGGCGTTTCCGGTCAATCTGGGCTTTCTCGGGAAGGGCAACGCCTCCGCGCCCGACCCCCTCCGCGAGCAAATTGCCGCGGGCGCGATCGGGCTCAAGCTCCACGAGGACTGGGGGACGACGCCGGCCGCGATCGACTGTGCGCTCTCGGTCGCGGACGAGCACGACGTGCAGGTCGCGATCCACACCGACACGCTCAACGAGGCGGGGTTCGTCGAGGACTCGATCCGCGCCTTCCGAGGCCGGACGATCCACACCTACCACACCGAGGGCGCGGGCGGCGGCCACGCCCCCGACATCATCCGCGTCTGCGGCGAGCCGAACTGCCTGCCCTCGTCCACGAACCCGACGATGCCCTTCACCGTGAACACGATGGACGAGCACCTCGACATGCTCATGGTCTGCCACCATCTCAACGCCAAGATCCCCGAGGATCTCGCCTTCGCCGAGTCGCGAATCCGGGCCGAGACGATCGCCGCCGAGGACGTCCTGCACGACCTGGGCGCGATCAGCATGATGTCTTCCGACTCGCAGGCGATGGGGCGGATCGGTGAGGTGATCATCCGCACGTGGCAGACGGCGGACAAGATGAAGCGACAGCGCGGGCCGCTGCCGGGCGAGGCGCCGGGCGACGACAACCTGCGCGTCAAGCGCTACGTCGCGAAGTACACGATCAACCCCGCGATCGCCCACGGTCTGGCCGCCGAGGTCGGCTCGATCGAGCCGGGCAAGCTCGCGGACCTCGTGCTCTGGCGCCCGGCGTTCTTCGGCGTCAAGCCCGAGCTGGTCGTCAAGGGCGGCGTCATCGCGTGGGCGGCGATGGGAGACCCCAACGCCTCGATCCCGACGCCCCAGCCAGTGCTCTACCGCCCGATGTTCGGTGCCTTCGGCCGCGCCCGGGCCGCCGCAGCCGTCACGTTCGTCTCGAAGGCGGCGCTCGCGCAGGACGTGCCGCGCCGTCTGGGCCTCGCTCGCCGTGTGGTCGCGGTCGGCAGGTGCCGCGCGATCGGTAAGCGCGATATGATTCACAACGACGCGCTGCCGCGGATCGAGGTGGACCCGGAGACCTACGAGGTGCGAGCTGACGGCGAGTTGCTCACGTGCGAGCCGGTAGCCGTCCTGCCGATGGCGCAGCGGTACTTTCTCTTTTGATGGGGGGCCCCGAGATGGCCCCCCATACCCCCCCACCCGCGCCTCGATCGAGCCAAGGGCTCGATCGCGCTGGCGGCTCTGCCGTGCCTGTCGTCACCGAGCCCCGTGTTCACGTGCACGACGTGGAGCTCGCCGGGCTCGAGAGGGACGTGCTCGTGCTGACCGCCGAGGAGCGGCGCTGGGGGCGCCGCCGCGTCACGACTCGCGCCGGCCGGGCGCTCGCGCTGGCGCTCCCGACGGGCAGCGTCCTGGTCCCCGGCGACGTCCTCTACGTCGGCCCGGGCTGGTATGTGGCGGTCGAGGCGGCGGCGGAGCCCGTGCTCGCCGTCACGCCGCGCTCGCGCGAGGAGGCGGTCCGAGTCGCCTTCGAGGTCGGCAATCGCCACTTCACGCTCGCGCTCGACGGTGAGCAGCTTCTGGTGCCCGACGACCCGGCGATGGACCAGCTCCTGACCCGGCTCGGCGTCGACTTCGAGCGTCGCGCGGCAGTGTTCGTCCCCGTCGGCCCGGGTCACGGTCATGACCACTGATCCCGCGTTCCTGGCGCTCCTCCAGCTCGCCGACGGCCTCTTCCCCGCCGGCGGCTTCGCCCATTCGTTCGGCCTCGAGACGTACGTCCAGGAGGGGCGCGTCGACGACGCGGCGGGCCTCGAGGCGTTCGTCGTCGCCCACCTCGAGGGGAGCGCGGGGCCGTGCGACGCCGTGGCGGTGGCGCACGCGACCCGGATCGCCGCCCGCGACGACGTCGAGGAAGCCGTGGCGCTCGACGCGCGGCTCGACGCGATGAAGTGCGTCCCAGAGTTCCGCGCCGCGAGCCGCCAGATGGGGCGTCAGACGCTCCGCGCAACTTCCGCCCTCGACGACGATCGGTTCCTCGCCGAGCTCCTCCACGCGGTGGAGGACGGCCTGGCGCCCGGCCACCATGCTCTCGCCTTTGGCGTGGCACTGGGCCGCGCGGGCGCCGACGCCGAGCGGGCCGCGGTCGCGTATCTCTACTCCACGGCGGCGTTGCTGGTCGGCGCGGGGCTGCGCCTGATCGCGCTCGGCCAGGTGCAGGGCCAGCGCCTCCTCGCCCGACTGCGGCCGCGCCTCGCGCGGCTCGGCTCCGAGGCGGCCGCGCGGAAGGTGGACGACCTGTGGAGCTTCAACCCCGGTCTCGAGCTCGCGGGGCTTCGTCACGCGACGCTCGACAGGAGATTGTTCAGGTCGTGAGCGCACGGGCTTGCCTCCCGCGGCCGCTCAAGATCGGAATCGGTGGCCCCGTCGGCTCGGGCAAGACCGCGCTGACCGAGGCGCTGTGCCTCCGGCTCCGCGACGCGTTCGACATGGCCGTGATCACCAATGACATCTACACCAAGGAGGACGCGGAGTTCCTCGTCCGGCGCGGCGCCCTGCCGGCAGCGCGGGTCGTCGGGGTCGAGACGGGCGGCTGCCCCCACACGGCGATAAGGGAAGATGCATCAGTGAATCTTGAAGCCACGCACCTCCTCATGAAGGAATTTCCGAACCTCGATTTGCTCTTGATAGAAAGCGGGGGCGATAATTTAGCCGCGACCTTCAGTCCCGAGCTCGTGGACGCGACGATCTACGTCATCGACGTCGCCGAGGGCGAGAAGATCCCACGCAAGGGCGGGCCGGGCATCACGCGCTCGGACCTGCTCGTCATCAACAAGATCGACCTGGCACCCCACGTTGGCGCCGACCTGGCCGTCATGGAGCGCGACGCCCGCCGGATGCGTGGCGGGCGCCCCTTCGTCTTCACGAACCTCAAGACGGGTGAAGGAGCCGATGCGGTCCTCTCGTGGATCCGCCACGACCTCCTGCTGGCGCCCGCATCCCGCTGACCCCGAGCCCGGACGGGTCGGGCGGGACGGCACGCTCGCGCTTGCCCTGGAGCGGCGGGACGGCGCGACCGTCCTCGGAGCGTGCCGGTATAGGCTGCCGCTTCAGGTGCTGAGCCCGATGGCGCTCGACGACCCCGCCGCGGTCGTCTCCGTCCTGAACCCGACGGGTGGGCTCGTCGGTGGCGATCGGCTCACAATCGACGTCACCATCGGGCCGGCGGCCCACGGCTGTCTCACGACGCCCTCGGCCACCAAGGTCTACCGAACGGCGGGCGCCGCGGCCGAGCAGCGGGTGCACATTCGCCTCGGCGCCGGCGCCATTCTGGAGTGGGTCCCCGACCACACGATCCCGTTCGCGGGCTCGGCCTTCCGTCAGGCCATCGACTGCGAGGCGGAGGACGGCGCCACGCTGATCCTCACGGACGCCTTCGCCGCGGGGCGCATCGCGCGCGGCGAGGCGTGGCGGTTCGCGCTCCTCGAGAGCGCCGTCACCGTGCGTGACCGCCGCGGCTTGATCCTCCACGACCGGTTCGTGCTGACGGCGGCGCGGGCGGTGCAGGGGCTCGGCTTCACCGAGGATCACCCTTACTTCGGCTCGTTCGTCGTGGTGGCCGACTCGGGGCTCGACGCCTTCGCCGCCGCGGCCGGGCGGCTGCTGCGAGAGACCGCCGGCGCCGTCGGAGGCGTGGGAGCGCTCCCGCGTCGCGGAGCGGTCGTCCGCTGCCTCGCCCGAAGCGCGCCCGCGCTCACGGCGCTCGTCGAGGCGCTCTGGGCCGTCGCGCGTCGCGAGCTCCTCGGGCTTCCCGCGCTCGCGCTGCGCAAGGCGTGATACACTGCGGGCTGGCTCCATGTTCAATCTGATCCCGAAGGAAGTCCGGTTCTTCGACTACTTCGAGCAGCAGTCTCAGAACATCATCCGGGCGACCGGTCTCCTCCACGAGCTGGTCCACACCTTTTCCGACGCGCGGGCCAAGGCGTACGCGATCAAGGAGGTCGAGCACGCGGGCGACCAGATCACCCACGAGATCGTCCGGCGACTGAACACGACCTTCATCACGCCGATCGACCGCGAAGACATCCACGACCTCGCGACTCGCCTCGACGACGTCCTCGACTACCTCGAGGCCGCCGCCGAGCGGCTGGTCGTCTACCGCATCAAGGAGCCCACCTCGGCGTGCCGGGCGATGATCGAGGTGATCACGGCCCAGGTCGCGGCGATGGACCGCTGCATCCGGTGCCTGCGCACGATGGACCCGGGTTTCCACGAGCACGCCGTGGAGGTGAACCGGCTCGAGAACCGCGCCGACAGCCTGTTGCGCGAGAGCCTCGCGGCGATGTTCGACGAGCAGCCGGACCCGATCGAGGTGATCAAGTGGAAGGAGATCTATGAGACGCTGGAGGCCGTCACCGACCGCTGCGAGGACGTGGCGAACGTGATCGAGGGAATCATCCTCAAGATGGCGTGACCGCCGCACCGCCCCGCCCGTGCTGACCGCCGTCGTCTTCATCATCGTCGTCGCGCTCGTCTTCGACTTCATCAACGGCTTTCACGACGCCGCCAATTCCATCGCCACGGTCGTCTCGACCCGGGTGCTGACGCCGCTCCAGGCGGTCGTGTGGGCGGCGTTCTTCAACTTCGTCGCGGCCTTCGGTTTCGGTGTCGGCGTCGCTCGCACCGTCGGCAAGGGCGTCGTGGAGACGAGCGTCGTCGACCAGTGGGTGATCCTCGCGGGGCTCATCGGCGCGATCGTCTGGGACCTCATCACCTGGTACTGGGGGCTCCCGACCAGCTCATCGCACGCGCTCATCGGCGGCTTCGCCGGCGCGGCCATCGTGAAAGCCGGGTTCGGCGGGCTGGTCCTGGCCGGGCTCGTCAAGATCGGCGTCTTCATGGTGCTCGCGCCGCTGATCGGCCTCGTCGTCGGGTTTGCGATGATGCTGCTCACGCTCTGGACGTTCAAGAGCCAGACGCCGGGTCGCGTGGACCGCATCTTCCGCCGCGGCCAACTGCTGTCGGCCGCCGCCTATAGCCTCGGCCACGGCACCAACGACGCCCAGAAGACGATGGGCATCATCGCGGTGCTCCTCTTCACGACGGGCTACCTCGGCCCCGAGTTTTATGTGCCGTTCTGGGTCGTGCTCGCGGCGCACGCGGCGCTCGGCCTCGGCACGATGGCCGGGGGCTGGCGGATCGTCAAGACCATGGGCATGCGCATCACCAAGCTCCGCCCCTTCGGCGGCTTCTGCGCCGAGACCGCCGGCGCGGTCACGCTGATCGGCACCGCCCTCGCCGGCATTCCGGTCAGCACCACGCACACCATCACGGGCGCGATCATGGGGGTCGGCGCCATCCAGCGCTTCTCTGCCGTGCGCTGGGGGGTGGCCGGGCGCATCGTCTGGGCGTGGATCTTCACGATCCCCGCCTCGGCGCTCGTCGCCGGGGCCACGTGGTTCGTGATCCGCCTGCTCGCCGCCTGAGCCGCGGGCCGGAATCTGATATTGTCTAGACAGGTCCTGAACGAGCCCGTCCCGGCCCGAGTTATCCACGGACGGCCCTGAGAAGCGCCGCGTTCGCGGTGAGTTAGCCGTTGTGGATGGCCGTGGATAAGCCCGCCCGACCGGTCCCCGAAATAGTTTGACACTTATGGAAGTATCGATATATGATCGGCCTCGACTCGGTCGGAGGAGGAGGCACGGCATGGCGAACGAGACCCTCAAGCAGATCGTGAAGGAGAAATACGGGCAGGCGGCTCAGCGGGTCACGAGCGGCGACAGCGGCTGCTGCGGGAGCACGGCGGCCCGGGGCGGGTGCGACCCGATCACGTCGAACCTCTACGCGGCAGGCGAAACGGCGGGCCTCCCCGCGCAGGCGGTCGCCGCGTCCCTCGGCTGCGGGAACCCGACGGCGCTCGCCGATCTCCGGCCAGGGGAAACGGTGCTGGACCTCGGCTCGGGTGGAGGCATCGACGTCCTCCTGTCCGCCAAGCGGGTGGGGCCGACGGGCAAGGCGTACGGGCTGGACATGACCGACGAGATGCTCGCGCTGGCCCGAGACAACCAGCGGACGTCGGGCGTCGGGAACGTCGAGTTCCTGCGAGGCGAGATCGAGAACGTCCCATTGCCCGACGGTTCCGTGGACGTCATCATCTCCAACTGTGTCATCAATCTCTCGGCGGACAAGGACCGCGTCTTTGCCGAAGCGTTCCGCGTGCTGAGGCCGGGGGGCCGGCTCGCCGTCTCCGACGTCGTCGTCCGCGGCGAGATGCCTCCCGCGATCCGCAAGAGCGTCGAGTTGTGGATCGGCTGCGTCGCCGGCGCGCTCGGCGAGCGTGAGTACCAGGAGAAGCTCGCGAAGGCAGGCTTCGAGGCGATCGACGTCGAGCCGACCCGGGTCTACCGTGCCGAGGACGCGCGCGAGTTCCTGGCCGGCGCCGGCCTCGACGCCGACGCGATCGCTCCCGAGGTGGACGGCAAGTTCATGAGCGCGTTCGTCCGGGCGCAGAAACCGACGAGGTAAGGCGTCGCCTACCTCGTCCTCCTGGCGGCGAACGTCGTCTACGCGACGTCCTACGTCGCGACGCGTGTCACCCTCGCCGACGTCCCGCCGGCGACGCTCGCCCTCCTCCGTCTCGTCGTGGCTTCCCTGGCGCTCTCACCGCTGGCGTCGCGCGAGAGCGCGAGCCCGCCGCCCACGCCGCGCGA
>Ga0209806_1001056_pt1 | contig 18540 bp, 20 predicted proteins | sample GraSoiAngelo_152_FD_186166 | JGI IMG/M metagenome (GOLD analysis project Ga0209806, IMG submission 186166) | Grasslands soil microbial communities from the Angelo Coastal Reserve, California, USA - 14_1009_12_30cm (SPAdes) (version 2) | ecosystem: Environmental > Terrestrial > Soil > Grasslands ... | reverse complement strand
AATGAGACAGGGGTCGAGGGTGCACCTCAAAGTCTCAAATAGACGCCTTCCGGATATCCGGCGACCGGATGGCTCCGTTTCTTCTCACAGAAAAGGACGTCGAGGGCCTTCTCCGCATGGACGATGCGTTGGCGGCCGTCGAGGAAGGACTGGGGGCTTTGGGACGGGGCGATGTCACAAACCGCCCACGTCAGCGGGTCGGGACGCGAGAGGCCACGGTCAACGTCATGCTCGCATCGTGGCCGGGGCGGGGCTATGCCGGGTTCAAGTACTACACGACGTCGCGCGCGGGCATCCGATTCTGGGTGCACCTGGTCGACATCGCCACCGGGGAACTCGTCGCTGTGATCCAGGCGGACCGGCTCGGACAGCAGCGGACCGGTGCGGTATCCGGAGTGGCGACGAAGTACCTCGCGCGGTCCGATGCATCGACCGTCGGCATCATCGGGACGGGCTGGCAGGCAGAGAGCCAACTGGAAGCGGTTTGCGCGGTCCGCTCCATCCGGCGAATCCGCTGTTTCGGTCGGGACAAGGCGCGCCGCGAAGCGTTCGCGACGAAGATGTCCTCAATCCTCGGTGTGTCAGTTCACACGGCGGGGTCGGCCGAAGAGGCGGTCCGTGACGCCGATGTGGCCATCGCAGCGACGAACGCGCCTCAGCCGGTCATCCGCGGAGATTGGCTGCGAGCGGGCTGTCACATCAACGCGATCGGAGCGAATCGACTCGAGACCCGGGAGCTCGATGACGCCGCGCTCCGTCGATGCGCGTTCGTGGCGACCGACTCGATCGAGCAGGCGAAAGAGGAGAGTGGCGACCTCGTCGAACCGATGAAACGAGGCTTAATCACCTGGGACCGGATCCACGAAATCGGCGAAGTCGTCGCGGGCAAAGTCCAAGGCCGGACGAACGACGACGACGTCACGTTGTTCAAGTCCCATGGAATGGCGATTGAGGATGTCGCGGTGGCCGCGCTCGTCTACGAGCGCGCGAGGGACCGAGGAATCGGCAAGCCCATCTCCTTGTGAAACCGGTCCAAACGTGGAGGCCTCGGTAAGAGTGCTTCAGGCCACTGGGCGGGGGACGGACGCAAATGCGACGCGGTAGCCGGCCTCGCCGTTCAGCGACAGGCCCGAACGATTCTCCAAAAGCACGGCGTGACCCGGCTCGAGGCTGTGGTCATTGACCGACCCGATCCCGCTGAGCACGTACGCGATACCTCGTCGGTCGCGGCCCACTCGGAGGAACGTGGTGCCTTCCTTCACGAACCCGATGTCGGTGAACTCGAGATCGGACGACGTGCGGGCAGGCCCGTTCGATCCGATCAAGGCAGTGCGGATCGTCCCGTCGGAACCCACCGAAGGGCGCTCCGGCGTCAGGACTTGGAGCGAGGCTGAGGGCGCCTCGCCGCCCGCAGGCAGACGAACAACGATGGAAAGCCAGCGCGCGGTCCGTCCTCTTTCCATACGGAGCGCGTGACGAGTCTCGTCGCGGGCTGTCAGGACGAGCAACGATCCTTGCGTCAAGCTCGCATGATTCCCCGAGCCGTCTTCATGGTCGATGTAGCCTTCGAGGACGTACGTGATGACCTCCTCTCCGACGTGCGAGTGAAGTTCGCCTTTCTTTCGAGACGTGGCCATGCTTTCCGCGAAGCGCTGGAACGGAAGGAAGGATGGCTCGTTATGGGTTGGAAAAAGGAGATGCGCCGTCATGTCGGAATCGTCAATCTCCCCGTGGATGATGGTCAGTTCCCGAGGCTCGCTGGCATGTGGCAGGCGACCAACTCAATGATCCGTGGACGGACCGAGAAGGGTCACCGCGGCGGCGTCGGATATAGGTTCTCGGTCGTCGGCGCCTGAGCGAAAGACTCCGATGACACTCAGGGTCGCTCGATGATCATCGAGACGGCGTTACCCCCGCCAAGGCAGAGAGTCGCGAGACCGCGCTTGGCGCCGCGGTCCTTCATCGCATAAACAAGCGTCGTGAGGACGCGGGCGCCGCTGCAGCCGATCGGATGCCCGAGGGCGACCGCCCCACCGTTCACGTTGAACTTTTCCGGCGGAATTCCGAGCTCGCGCATCACGGTGACGCTCGCGGCGGCGTAGGCCTCGTTGTGTTCGAACAAATCGATGTCGTCGACCGACAGGCCCGTTTTCTTCAAGAGCTTCCGGACGCCGGCGATCGGCGCCTCCATGACCAACTCCGGCTTCACCCCGACGGTGCCGTAGTCGACGACACGCGCGAGCGGCGTTACGCCGTGCCGATCCGCCGCCTTCTCGGACATCACGACCATCGCCGCGGCGCCATCGCTCAGCTGGGACGCATTGCCCGCGGTCACCTGGCCGCCTTCCCGGAAGACGGGAGGAAGCTTCGCCAGTTTCTCCATTGATGTGTCCGTACGGATTCCCTCGTCGATCTCGACGCGACCCGCGCCAGGAACGTCCACCGGGATGATCTGTTCCTTGAATCGCCCCTCCTGCGTAGCCGACGCCGCGCGTTGTTGGCTCTCGAGGGCGAAGCGGTCCATCTCCTCCCGCGTGACGTGGAATTTTTCCGCCACGATCTCGCCGGTGATCCCCATGTGATACTGGTTGTACGCATCCCAAAGGCCGTCGTTCACCATCGCATCGAGGAACGGCACATTGTTGATCCCGATCCCCCACCGGGCCTCTTTCACGAGATAGGGGGCACGGCTCATCGACTCCATGCCGCCCGCGAGCAGGATCTCACCGGACCCGGAGCGAATCATGTCGGTCGCGAACATGACCGTCTGGAGACCGGAGCCGCACACCTTGTTCACGGTCACCGCTCCAACGCGGTCCGGAAGTCCCGCGAAGAGCGCCGCCTGGCGCGCGGGATTCTGGCCGAGGCCCGCTGCGATCACGTTGCCCATGAGGACCTCCTCGATGTCCGCGGGCACGAGGCCGGACCGGTTCACGGCCTCCGCGACGACCGTGCTCCCGAGCTTGACCGCCTCGACGTTGCGGAATGCGCGACCGTACTTGCCGACGGGAGTGCGGCACACGCCCGCAAGAATCACATCGGTCAGCGCCAGAACCTCCGCGACCGATGTCAAGATTGAGCCGCGGTATTAAGCTGTCGTCCGGTGGCTGCGGAACCATTCCAAGGTCCGCGGCACACCCTCCTCGTATGGCGTCGCGGGGGGCCTGCTTCCCGTGAGCGACCGATAGAGCGTTCCATCTAGGAGGATCGGATCGGCGAATAGGTATGCCATCTCGTATGAGGAACGAGCCATGGCGTTGAAGAGACCGACCAGGCGGTACATGCCGCGTCCGACGACTCGGACGGAGGGCTCGCCCGACCCCGCGGTCGCGTAGACGAGTCGGATGAAGTCCCGGGCCACGATCGGACGCGGGCCTGGGACGTGGACCGCCCGGCCGTGCGCCGCGGGCGTCCCGATGAGTTTCAGCATCGCTTCGGCCGCGTCGTCGTTGAGGATGAACTCATGGAGCGCGTCGGCATCGAGCGGCCAGCGGCACGGTTTCCCCGTGAGCGCTCCCTCGAAGATGGGACGGAGGTCCTCGTGCATCCCACCGGGGCCGTACACATCCGGGTATCGCGGCAAGACGAGGTCCACGCGTCCGTCTTGATGGGCTTGGAGGAACCTTCGTTCGACGCCCAATCGAACCCGTCCTTTCACGGTGTCCGGTTCCTGTGGATGGTCTTCCGTTACGAACCGAGATCGAGGATGGCCGTAGCCGTACACATTTCCGGGAAAGACCAGGGTAGCGCCCGCGGCTTCCGCGGCCGCGAGGGCATTCTCCGCGAGGAGAGGGACGACCCGCGGCCACTCGGGGTACGGGACCGTCGCCGCATGGACGACGATGTCCATTCCGCGGACCGCGTCAACGACGGATTCCCTGACGCGAAGGTCCGCAGGGACAACCTCGATCCCCGCCGGGAAGCCCGGGGCACCATGGCCAGGACGAACGACCGCGCGGACCTGATGGCCCGCGAGGCGCGCTCGGCGCACGACGGCGCCTCCGATCAATCCCCTCGCACCGAGGACTGCCACTTGCATGCGCCTCGGACAATCGCGGTCGCTGAAAAGGATGACGCCTTCGGCTGGGCCACATGCCTACGTGCACGATGCATGCACGAGCCCGGCTTATGCCGGCCCCGCGACCGTCGCCGGAAGGCCCGCTTCGGTGAGGTGGGCGAGGTGTGATCGATGAGAACTGGAATCAAACTGGGGCCGCGTGCGGCCGCCTTCGTGGCGGTCATGATCGCGGCGAGCGCGGTGGGTATCTTGACGCCCACGCTGAGCAACACGGTGTCGAAGGACGTGCAGGTGACGGGTTTCGCGGTCACCCTGACGGTCGACGGGATCCCGGATTCCGTGGCCCCCGGGGACGTGTTCCGCGTCATCGCGGCGATGGCGAACAATGCGAACCGGCCCGTCCCGGCGGTGCTGCGGATGGAAGTCCGCAATCCGAACAACACAATCCCCGAGGAGTTGACCGTGTACTCCCAATGCGGCGCGGAAGAAGTTGTCTCGGGAACGCGGCTGATCTACTACATCGGCTGGCACGGACCCCTCCTCGCTCCGAAAGGAGTCTCCTTCGCGGCGGGTATGAATCTCGCGACCGTGTCGTCGGCCATCGGGTCCGCCGAATATTGGCCCTCCGTCCTCCACGAGATCCAGGGACGCGATCCCGCGGGGTATGAGTCCCTTGTGGATCCCGGGTTGAATGCGTCTTTGGGAGTGCGGAACTCGGGCTCGTCGCTCCTGAAGACGTTGTACTATTACGGCATGGTCGGCTCCGCCAACCCGGCCAGCTCGAACCTGGCGGACTGGGCACTCACGACCGTATTCTCCGAACGGTTCGTGGCGTTCGGGGGCCCGGCGCAAGACGGGTTCCTCGTGGAAGTGCATCCCCAATCCCGCGGGAGCTTCCAGTTCAAACTCTGGGCCGAGCGGCCGGATGCCCTCGGGATCCCCCACCACCCGTACACCTGTGGGCCGCTGTGAGCCGCGGCCCGTCACCTTTTTTATTCCTTGCAGAAAATAGAAAAGGCCATAAGTTGATTTTCGCGGGCGATGATGACCGCCCATGGAATTCCCTCCGTTCGAGCACCTTCGGTTCTACGAAGGCGTCCACGATGTCCGTCTGAACATTTCCTATTCGAACATCAAGGGCTTCACCCTCGGGGAGTTCCACAAAACGCTCCCGAAGGACCTAGACCTGAACTGGACGGACGAGCGGGGACCACCGGAACTTCGAAGGCTGATCGCCCGGCATTCGCGCGTGACGATGGACCGCGTGCTCGTGACCACGGGGGCCACGGAAGCGAACTTCCTCGCGAACGCGGCCCTGGTCCAGCCACGGGATCGCGTCGTCGTCGACACTCCGAACTACTCACCCTTGCGCGATTGTGCCGCGGGTCTCGGTGCGAGTGTGGTCCCGGTCGTGCGGGACTGCCGAGACGGATGGTCCCTTGATCTCGACCGATTTCGAAAGTCGGTCGGAAACCGGGCGAAGCTCCTCGTGTTCGCGAACCTGAACAACCCGACCTCCACCCCGATCGGACGAAACGAACTTCAGGAACTGGCGGACATCGCCGAGGAGTGTGACGGCTATGTCCTCGTGGACGAGACATTCCGCGAGCTCGCCTTCCACAATACGCCGCCAAGCGTCGCCGAATTTGGTCCCCGGATGATCGCACTCTCCACGGTGACGAAGGTCGGTGGCCTCGGTGCGCTCCGAGTCGGGTGGATTGTGGCTCATCCTCGCCTCCTGGACCAGTTCAAGGCCGTGAAGGACTATACGACCGTCTGCGGGTCCTCCGTCTCTCAGCTGCTCGCGATGTGGGCGCTCCAGCGGTGGTCCTTCTTCCGACGACGTGCGAAGAACATCCTGGACCGAAATCGAAAGCTGGTGGAGGAGGCGCTCCCACGGATGCCCGCGTTGCAGGGCGACGTGCCAAAATCCGGGAGCGTGATGTTTCCCCACTCCGACGTGAAGGTACCGAAATTGGCCCAAAGGCTTCTTCGCGTGTACAAGACGATCATCGCGGAGGGACGATTCTTCGGCATGGACGATCACTTCCGAATGGGTCTGGGCGGAGACGCCGACGAATTCCATCAGGGACTAAAGAATCTCGAAAGATCTCTGCGAGAACTCGCGTGATACCTGGTTCTCCCCGGAGCGCCCGCGCCCGGATTCGAACCGGGGTCTTCGGGTCCGAAGCCCGATAGTCTGTCCGGACTAACCTACGCGGGCACTCTTTCTCCGTACCTGGTTCTGCGATAAGAAGGTCTCGCCCGCTCGGTCCCGATTCCTTGCGGGAGACCGCGATGAACGCAACAGAGAAGACCAACAGGCGCTCCCATGCTGCATCGGTTTCATCGCTCCCGCCTCCATATTTTCGATGGACCACTCATACTCTCAGTACCAGTCATCATATACTCACACCGGCGTACGGACATCCGGAGAGGGAGATTTTGAGCACCATCACCGTCGGCCAGGAAAACTCGGGACCAATCGAACTGTACTACGAAGATCACGGTGCCGGCAAGCCCGTCGTGCTCATCCACGGCTGGCCGCTGAGCAGTGCCCTCTGGGAAAAGCAAGTCGCGGCCCTCCTGAATGCGGGTCACCGGGTCATTACGTATGACCGCCGAGGATTCGGCCGATCCAGCCAGCCAACGACCGGCTACGACTACGACACCCTCACGGAGGACTTGCACAAACTCGTCACGAAGCTCGACCTGCATGATGTTGCGCTGGTCGGCTTCTCGATGGGCGGCGGAGAAGTGGCACGCTACTTTGGCCGGTACGGATCCGACCGCGTGAGCAAAGCCGTGTTCATGGCGGCCGTTCCGCCGTTTCTGCTGAAGACGCCCGACAATTCGGAGGGCGTGGACGGCAGTGCATTCGAAGGCATCAAGGCCGCGCTTGCTGCGGACCGCCCTGCGTTTCTGTCGCAGTTCCTGTTGAACTTCTTCAACGTGGACCAACTGGGTGGCAAGCTCGTCAGCGACCAGGTCGTTCAACTCTGTTGGAACATCGCGGCGGGCGCTTCCCCCAAAGGAACGCTGGATTGCGTCACCGCGTTCTCATCGACCGACTTCCGGAACGACCTCAAACACATTGACGTGCCCACCTTGATCATTCACGGCGATGCTGACCGGATCGTGCCCTTCCCCGTCTCCGCCAAGCGGATGCCGGATCTTGTGAAGGGAAGCAAGTTGATCGCGGTCGAAGGCGCACCCCACGGCTTGAACTGGACCCACTCGGCCAAGTTGGACCCCGAGCTGGTGCACTTCCTCAGTTAGGAACATGGATCATGCCGATAGCTTCCAGGCTCCGAAACTGAGGATTCCCTCGCCGGTTCACCTAGGGTCGACGCCTCGTTCCTCTGGAGGCTGCACCCTCCGGAAGTTCACGTAGATCAACGCGTCGTACGCCAACTTAAGGACCCCCGCGGCCACCAGCGGTACGCCGACCCAGAGATTTGCGAGGGCATAGCCAGCCAGTGATGGACTAATCGACGACGACACGGTGCGTGTGGTGCTCGTCAGTCCCGCGGCCGCTGTTCGATCTGGTTCGTCAACGATGGCCATGACGTAGGACTGCCTCGCCGGCACGTCCATTTGTGACAGCGATTGACGGCAGAGCAAGAGGAACACGGCCGTCAATGGGGTCGGAGCGAACGCGACGCTAACCAAGAGGACGTTCGACGGCACGTGAGTGAAGACCATGGTCCGCAACAGCCCGATCCGTCGCGCGATTCGCTCCGATAGGAGAAACGACAGCGCGGTCACCAACTGGGTCGCGAAGAAGATGACTCCGAGGGTTGACAAATCCAATCCGAATCGGAGGTAAAAGTAGTACGACAAGATGCTCTGTCCGATAAAGCCGCCACCGAACGCGTCCACCGCGAAGAGCGCCGACAACTTGGCCACGATGGGACGACCGCGTGCGGAGAGCACGGATCGTCTCGCGGGCCTGGGCTCCGCTTCGACAGCTCCCGACAAGGAGGAGTAGAGCACGGCTCCGATCAGGCCGGAAATCATGTACCCCAGGAAGAGAGGAGAATAGCCGACGTATCTCGGAAGTCCCGCCAGGAGCGCTCCGGCGGAAGACGCTCCGTATCCGACCAGGTTGTACACGCTGAACGCCAAGGTCCTGCGATCCGCCCGAGCGGTCCGCGGGAGGATCGCCTGTTCGAGCGAAAGGAATGGTCCGACTTCTCCCGCACCGACCGTCATGTTCCCGACGATGCCCGCGAGGACGGGAGCCCACCAGTCCGTCGAGATGAGGAGCAGAGTTCCGGCGACGAAGTCGGTGAGGGCGAAGAAGACGAGCGTTTTCCTCCGGCCAATACGGTCCGCGACGAAGCTGATGATGAGCGTGTAGAATGCGCTGCTCAGCACCGTCAGGGTCAGCACAATTCCGATTACTAAGGTGCTGAAACGAAGTTGGGCCAAGTAGACGCCGAAGAGTACTCCGAGAAAACCATAGGGGACGGTGCGGACGGTCTTCTCAAGGAAGATGACTTTCCCGTCACGATCAATCCATCCTCGCGACCCGCTAGTCCTCACCACGTTCTATGACCTCCGAAGCACACAAGGGAGACCGGTCTTGACGTGGACTATCGCTTGGGGCTCGAACGTTTCGAGCGCCGGGAGGCCGTTTTCACCGAACGCGTAGACGCCTCCGGGGCCCACTTCAGTTGCATATGGAATTCCAGGTCATCGTCCTCCTTGGCATAGAGGAGTTTGAATGTCACGGGCTCCGTGGGTTGAACGACTATCCTCTTCTCCCCAGGAAAAACCGTGGAAGTGTCGATCGAACGCCGGCCAAATCCTTCCCCGAGCGCAACGAGAGCCTTTGACACCTCCGCCTTCCCCAGCCGATTCTGGTAGCGAAAGATAGACTCGTGGACTTCGCGGTAGTGCTCCAATACTTCCATCATTTTGGTCCAATGGCCCATCGTCTGAGTAAGCTCGATCCGTCCCTTTCGCGTGAGGGCGTAGTGCTTGCGGTCGAGGCCCTCATCCCTGAATTCGATTCGGCTGGTGACGAGACCCGCTTGCTCGAGCCTCTCAAACGCGGGATATATCGTCCCCGTCTTGGGCTTCCAGTAGCCTGAGAAACGCTTTTCGAGTTCCCGAATCAGTTCGTACCCATACATCGGCTTCTCGGACAAAAGCAGGAGCAGCCAAAGGGAGACGGCCCCGATTTTCATGCCGCGCGGCGCGGTCCCGGCCATGGGATAACCCAAACGGGGCCAAACACGTCGTGGTTTATATGCGTAGATATCCTACGCATGAGCTTCCGGTGTAATGGTAATCACCCTCCGGAGCCATTAAATATAGATAGAGATACTACCTGCGTAGGGATTCTACTACAGGAGGACTTCAATGCGATGGGTAACCCGAGAGAAGGCGAAGGTGGATCGAATCGCGTGTCCCTGGCTAATCCGGAAGTTCGTTGACCCCGGCGCCGAGTTTCTGTTTGTGCCGCGTGAAAGGGTCTTGGACGTCGCGAAGGAGAAAGATGCGATCCCATACGACAGTCCGGGAGCGCAACTGTTCCATTACAAGGAGAACGGGGATGAGCGCTGCAGTTTCGACGCCATTATCAAAGAATATAAGCTGACGGACCCGGCGCTGCTCGACATGGCCGAGATTGTGCGCACAGCCGACGCGGCGCCACGGAAGCCGCGTACCGAAGGCGCGGGGCTCGAGGCGATGGCCCTCGGGTTCCGAACGAACGCGAAAGACGATTTCGAGAACATGCGGCTCCAGTTCCCAGCTTACGACGCGCTCTATTCGTACTGCAAACTAAAGGTCGAGGGACAGGCGAAGTTGGAGCACTCGACTCGATGAGTCTCCGCCTTCTGGGCTACATCGAGCTTCCCAAGCATACAAAGGAAGGCGGTTTTGATCATGCCGCCGTCCATCACCCCTCATCCCGGCTCTTTGTCGCCCATACGTCGAACGATAGCATTGATGTGATTGAATCCGCTTCCGATCGGTTCCTTCGGTCCATCCCAGGACTAAAAGGCGTCGCGGGCCTCCTTGTGTCAGATGAACGCGACCTCCTCTTTACCGCAAACCGCGCCGAGAACACGATCAGTATTTTCACCGCCAGCAAGGAAAAAGAATTGGTGAGACTCTCGGTCGGTATCCGTCCCAACGGGCTCGCCTTCGCCGCCTCGCGGGGTCTCCTGCTCGTGGCCAACGTCGGCGACCCTGAGATACGAGACTCCTCCACCCTTTCGTTAGTTGATGTTGGCCAGAAGGCGGTGGGTGGCACCGTCGTTCTCCCGGGACGTCCTCGGTGGGCCGTCTTCGACGACTCGAGGGCCACTTTCTATGTCAATATTGCAGATCCTCCACTAATCGTGGGACTCGCCGCAGAGAATCCCCTGGAAATTACCCAAACCTTCGAGATTCCCGCCAAGGGACCGCACGGCCTCGACCTCGACCCGCGCGGGAGACAACTCTTCTGCGCCTGTGACGAAGGCAAGCTGGTGGCGGTCTCCTTGGACTCGGGAGAGATCCGATCGGTCATGGACCTAAGCGGCGGACCGGACGTTGTCTATTTCAACACGGCGCTGGGTCACGTCTATGTTGCGGTTGGCGCCCGTGGGGTGATCGAGGTCTTCGATTCGAAGCGCATGAAACTCCTCGAGCGGACCCCGACGGAGCCTGGAGCCCACACGTTAGCCTTCAATCGTCAGAAAAACAAAGTCTACGCCTTCTTGCCCGCCACCCACCAGGCGGCAGTGTACCAGGATGAACGACATCGGGAGTCGTGATGGATCGAGTCCAAGCCACGGGCATCATTCGCCGATGTGGCGACCGTACGAGGCCGCGTCCATGAGGGCATTGATCTCGGCGGGATTGGAGACTTCCACGATCGCCATCCAACCAGAACCATAGGGATCCTTGTTCACCAGCTCCGGTTGATCGGTGAGCGTCTTGTTCACCTCGACGACCTTTCCCGTCACGGGGGCAAAGATCTCGCTCACCGCCTTCACGGATTCGACCGTTCCGATTGGCTCCCCCTGCTTGACGACTTTTCCCACCGGCGGGAGTTCGACGTAGACGACATCGGTCAACTCGGTCTGGGCATGATCCGTGATGCCAACGCGGACCCGTCTTCCTTCCGGCTTTGCCCATTCGTGGTCCTTCGTGTAGCGGAGACCCTCCGGGATGTTCGTCAATGGACTCCCAACCGGAACGCCTCGATGCGGCCTTGCGGATATGAGGTTTCTGCTAACGGCCCTTGTACTTCGCGCCCCAGGCCTGATGGATGAAGATGTCCTCGCTGTGGATCTTGTGGATCCGGTGCAGGACGACGATCAGCATGAGCAACGCGACGAAGCCGACCGCGAGGAGAAGATAAACCGGGTTCTGCAAGATCGCGGAGAAGTAACCCTGCAAGGTACCGACAAGGTCAGCCATTCGTTCTCGCCAATGCGAACCAGTTCCCGGCACTTCGGAAGAAGGTTTCTCCCTGAAGCCCGGATTCGATAATTAATCGCTCCAGCTCCCCCTCGCGGAAGAGGTGATACGGTCGTGGAACAGTCGTGCCGTCCGGAAGGCGCCAAGGGAGTTCCACGTCCGGATTCTTCGGTCGTCCACCGAGGCGGGTAGCGATCTGCGGGTCGTCGATGGACCACACGCTGATGAAGGCCTTTCCTTGCGGTTGCAGGACGCGTCGCATCTCCGCCAAGGCGAGCCGACGGTCGTCACGCGAAGAAAGGTGATGCAAGACCGCGATGGACAACGCCGCATCGAAGGTCGCATCGGGAAACGGGAGGGCCGTCGCATCGGCGCCGACCCACGCGATGGAGCGAAATTCGTTCGATGACTTGGTCGACTTCCTCCCGATCGACAGCAGCCGTCGAGAGACGTCGACCCCCACGACGCGGTGACCGGTCAAGGCGAGCGGACGCGAGTGCCTTCCATGGCCGCAACCGACATCGACGACCAGGTCTCCGGCCGGAAGGTCCGTGATGAAATCGACCACCTCAGCCCACGGTTCCAGCCGCGCCTCGGCGTAGGACTCCGCGATCCGGTCGTACGTCGAGCGGACATCGGCCTTGGACCGACCCATACCTGGGACGAGACGATACCGTCGAATAAAGTCTCGGTCAGGGCCCGAGTGGTGCCCGGTGGATCTCCTCGACCGTACGCTTTCGGATTTCCTCTAGCGAAGGAAGCGGAGTGGCGGGCCGGCCACGGTCCAGGTATTGTGTGAAGGCTGGCCCCATCTTTGATCCGCACGCGGGGCACGAACGCACGCCGATCTCGTACGTGCCGTCCTTCGGGCACCGCTGGAGGTCCTTCCGCCCGCCGAACTTTCCCCGCTTCGCCGCGGGCTTTCCGTCCACCTCGACGATGTCCATCGCGAAATCGATCGTCGGGGCGTTACTCATGCTCGTTCCGATGCCGAACCCGTCGACGCCCGCCTCGACGAGGGCGGGAATCGATGCCTCGTCCACCGAGCCGGACACGAAGATCTGGACATCCTTGTGGCCGCGAAGGTCGAGCTCCCAACGGACCTCCCGCACGATCGCGGGAAAGTTGCCGCGACGGGAGGCGGGTGTATCGAGTCGCACGCCCGTGAGGTCCGGGATCGCCTCCACGGCGAGGAGTGCTTCGGTCTTCTCGTCGTAGTACGTGTCGACGAGCGCGATGCGCGGGATCTTCGCCTCGAGGTATTTGTGAACCGCCGCGAATGCCTCCCGTGGGCCGCCCATCACGATCACGAGGGCGTGGGGCATCGTCCCCATCGCGGGCGCGCCGAACAGTTCGGCTCCGAGCGGCGTCGTGATTGCGTCGACTCCGGCGAGATACACGGATCGCTCGATGAGGGGCGCGATCCCCGGGTGCATCCGTCGGACCCCGAAGGACAGGACCTGCTTGGCTCCCGCGAGTTTTCGGATCCGAGCGGCTTTCGTGGCGATGCCACTCGCCTGACACACCATCCCGAGGATTGGCGTCTCGTACAGCGCCCATTCTCCATACGGTCCCTCCACGATCATGACAGGGACCGGAATGCCTCGCGCCGTCCGCGGCGGAAAGAGGCTCCCTTCCGGGAGTGACCACACACTCACGGACTTCCCGTGCAACAAGTGGACGGCCTCCTCCACGCCACAGAGGACCCCCCAGGGCCATCCGTTGGGAAGGTTGCCTGCGGTCACTTCCGCAACGACCGAAGCGCGGTCCTTGCCGGCCTTTTTCAGGATGTCCAAGGTCCGGAGGAAATAGACGTCCGTCGTCTTGCCGGCCTTGATCTCCTCCGACGTGGCGATGTAGAAGTCGCGACCGGTGGCATCCTTGGGCATCGTCTTCCGAGCGGCTACTTTCTGTGTGTATTAGAGCCTTTTGTCCTCCGTGCAAACGACCCATACCCAATCAGACTGTCATGTCGCCTTGTTTCGGAAGCAGGCGGGACGCTAGCGCGACGACACGGGGGACCGACAAGCTATTAGACGCCAGGCGGAGTTGCGTCGGCCGGCCAGTTCGATGGGACCGCAACCAGAAACGGGTTGGGAGCAGGACCCCCTCGGGCCGGAATCCCGATCGGGCCGTCGGGCATTCCGTGATGAGGACTACGAGGACGACCAGGGGGCGCCGACGCCTCGACGCTCGTCCAATCGCCGCCAGGGGATCGCGGCGATCTTGATCGTCCTGACGTTGGTCCTCCTGGCGATCTATGGGGCCAACATCTTCGAATGGGTCAGCGCCATCGTAAGTCCGCATCAGGATCCATGTAATCCGGTCAACGTGACCCTCGCGGACATCATGGGACCTTCGTACCCGGCGCAGTCGCTCAACGACAGCCGCTACTTGACGGGACCGTTGGCGGGCGGAGTCCCGCACAAGAGGGCGCTTTCGCCCCCATGCACGATCACGAACGCGAAGGGAGAGGTGGTGCCCACCTTCGTTCAGGTGAACGGAGTCTACTTGCGCAACTACTCGATCGCGCTCTACGATTGTTCGGACCGCTTCAAGTACGTGAACGGCGGCGGGCCCTACCCGAACCATCAGATTTATTGCGATAACGTCGGAGACATTCTCGCGGTGGGGACGACGAAGGGGCAGGTCCACATCGAGTTCGACCAGGACTGGCAGGCGAAGGGGCTCTGCGGCCCCGATGTACCGTCATGCGACACCGTGAAAATCCTGGACTACCGGTCCAATGGGACAATCTCCCTGGACTTCCGTGGTTACGTCTACTGGGACGAGGACCACTGGGAGATCCACCCGGCGACCGCGTGGAGGCTTTCCGGGGCCACCAAATGGCCCTCAGCTCCCGTCGGGTCGGCCGCGGGGCGCTCCGAACCGACCTACGTCCTCGAACCCTCGTGGGGGCGGGTCGAACTTTTCCGTGCGGCGTTCAGCTTCGTCCCAAACGCGGCCAGGATCTCCGCGGCCCGCACGACTTCGGAAAGTGCGACGCGTTCGTCCGGCACATGAATCCGCTCCGTCTCGCCCGGTCCGAACACGATGGACCGTGGATTGTGCGACGCGTAATAGGCCATCTCGGTCCCGTAGGCCACCCCGACCACTTCCGTCCCCGCAAGATCCCGAAGGAGACGCACATGATCCGCGGCCGCAGAAACGGCGGCCGGCGGAACCTCGTGAAATTGCTCGAATCGGACCCGCTCCCCGGAGTCTTTCGCTGCCTCGTGCAGGAGGGCTTCCACGTCCGTCTTCGTCGTCCCGGGTGGATGACGGCAATCGAGGTCGGCGGAGCACGTGTCCGCCACGAGGTTCGGTTTCGTCCCACCGTGAATCGTCCCCAGGCTGACGGTGATTTCATTGAGTACGTCTCGCGGGTGGCCGTACCGCTCAATCCGCGCGAGGAAGCGCATCATCCGATACACCGCGTTGTCTCCGAGATGTGGCAGGCTCCCGTGAGCGCTCCTGCCGGACGTCGAGGCGCGGTACCAGAGGACACCTTTCTCGCTCGCGACCACGCGCAGCCGCGTCGGTTCTGCGACGACGACGGCCGCGGCATTCTTGACGAGATCGGAGGGGGCGAGCTTCACCGCTCCGTGCATCGTCGTCTCCTCGTCCGTCGTGAAGAGAAGAGAGACCGGAATCCCGGCATCCAGGAGCGCCCGCGCGGCTGCCAATCCCGCGACGCAACCCGACTTCATGTCCGCGGTGCCGCGACCGTAGAGGAAGTCGCCGTCCCACGAACCGAGTTCCCGCGTCCATCCGGACGCGATCGGCACCGTATCGAGATGGCCGTTGAACAAGATACCGCCCGAACCGCTCGACGCACTCACCGCCTTCACGTCGGCATGCACCGTCCCCTTCAGACCCAGTTCTTCGATCGATGCGGTCGCGGCCCGGAGGATGTCGCGCATGTCCGTGTCCGGGGTGGAGGGAATTCCAACGAACTCGGTGAGATGCGTTCGGACGTACTCGGTGAGGTTCATGTTTCCCTCCGGTCGAGCTCGTTATGCACGATGGCGATCGCGTGATCCGTATGCAACGCGACCGGACCGAGGCCGATGGCGAGGGCCCCGCGGTCCGTCAGGTATCCTTCCTCGTCCGCGAGAAGCTCCTGGTTGTCGGACAACACGAACGTCGCATCGGCGGGCAGGGCCGCCTGCCGGATATCCTTGCCGCCTCCCTTGAGCGAAACGAACGTCGGGCCGAGACGGTCGAGCGCCTCCTGGAACGGCGCGATCGAGCCGTAGACACCGGGAGAGGTTTCGTGCTCCACCCGGGAGGCGTCGACGAGCGCCCGTCGGATCAGTGAGGCGTTCGAACGGACATCCGGTTGGTACGATTTCAAACGGAAGCCGACGAGACGAACAAACCGCGGGGGAGTGGGCGGGCCGAGAAGCAACAGGCCGATTTCGGCGTCCCGGCGAATGTCGTGAGCGAGGAGGAGAGCCGCGTTTGCTGCGTTCAGCAGGATATCCATCCGACCCGCGCCTCCGGCCAGGTCGTCGAGGGGGAAATTTGGATCCGTGGACGCCCGATGGCCCACCACGAGGAAGCGGCGCACTCGTGACCGAACGGCCCACGCCCCTTAAGGATTCGTTCAAAGTGTCTATATTTATTATTCGTAATGAATAATTCAATTTGAAGCAAAGGACTCGAGACCCGCGAGGGACTCGAGGACCTTCCGGTGGAACGGGACCAGTGGGAGCCGGAGGGCCTCCGCGATGGGGACCCAGGTGACCCCTTCACCCTTGCGTGGGCGTCCCTTGGGAGCGCACCGATAGACCGAGCCGGACCACTTTCGATGCGAAAACGTTCGGTCGACTCGTGACCATGTCGGCCCGACCTGGATCTCGGATCCGGTCTGCTCTTTCACGAGCCTTCGAAGGGATGCTCGCCCCGACCCCGGCGATGGGATTTCCCCTCCGGGCAGGGCCCACAAGCCCCCGAGTAAGGTCCCCGGTTCGCGGCGGACGAGGAGCACGCGACCCTTCGCCTCGATGAGGGCGAAGGCGACGGGCACCACGCGGGCCGGTTTTCGATTGGCGGCAATCGGGATCTCGTCTTCTTCGCCGGCCGCACGCGCCAAGCATTGACTCTCGAGAGGGCAGCGGCCGCATGCAGGAGAGGTCGGCGTGCAGATCGTGGCACCGAGTTCCATCAGCGCCTGGTTGAACGAGCCCGGGGCTTCAGGAGAGACGAGGGTGACCGCGATCTCGACAATTCGACGGCGGGCGACGACGCTCGTGACATCCTCGCGGATCCGGAACAGCCGTGCGAGGACCCGGATCACATTCCCGTCGACCGCCGGTACATCGATGCCGAATGCGATGCTCGCAATCGCTCCCGCGGTGTACGGGCCAATTCCCGGAAGGGCGGCGAGCGCCTTGTACGAGCGAGGCACCTCCCCTCCGTGCTCCGCGACAATCGCTCGGGCCGCGGCATGTAGACGTCTCGCCCGGCCATAAAACCCAAGTCCTTCCCATACCGCGAGCACGTCATCGAGGGTGGCCGCCGCAAGAGCCTGGACAGTGGGGAATCGGGCGAGGAATCGTTCGTAGTAGGGTGTGCCGCTCGCAATCCGTGTCCTCTGCAGCAGATATTCCGCGACGAGAATCCGGTACGGATCGCGGGTCCTCCGCCACGGGAGATCGCGACGGTTCGTGTCGTACCAGGCGAGCAATCGGCTCCGGACCTCGATCGGAGAGGGCTGGCCCATGGGACGCACGATGCGCAGGCGCCTACATGAGAAATTCGGGGGCCGCGGTGGAGATTGCAGGAGGCAATTTCAAATCAACCTTAAACAAGGTTAACCGAAACCCACTTCGATCCTGGCCCCTCGCCTGGGCCTCCCAAGTCACTTGAAGACTTCACCCGTTTCGCGACTCCAAAAGAGAAGGTCGAGGGCCGCCATCGGGATCTCGACGTCATCCGAGAAGCGTTCCATCTTTGATTCGATCGTCAGATACCGATTCGCTGTCAGGGTCCTCGGCATCCGTCGAATCACTCCGTGGCGAAGCAGATTCCTCAGGATGTGGCGGTCGAGGATCGCGAGGCGCTCTCCGCGCCCAATGTTCCGAAGGAAGTGACTCGCCTCCTTCCAGCCGAGCCCATCGACTTCGCGGACGAACCAAGCGCGTGCTGCCTTGGGTTCCGCGAAGCCGTCCAAGGACTTGCAGAGGACGGGCCCGTCTGGCGGAAAGAACCGTTCCCGAGCCCGCACGATGTAGGCCGCCTTGTGGTTGTGAAACCGCGTGCGTGGCCTCAGGAACGCCGCGACGTCGCCCTGACCGCCGGGCCAGAGAAGGTCGTGTGCCATCAAATCACGAACCGCAGCATCCGCCCCGTGGGCTTTCGATTGCACCGCAAGAATGCAGAAACACAGTTCCTCGAAAAGGCGTTCGTCGGCAAGGCTTCCGACCCGTCGGAAATCCGCGAGTCGCGCCAGAATCTTCTTCCGTTTCCGGGCGTACTCGGACTGGAGAGTGGAGAGGTTGCGATAACCCGGCACGGACCAAGAAGGACGGATGGGTGATAAGTGTGTTCAGCGCGCCGTCCCTTCAGGCAGCGGTTCTCCCGCGCGAACCCGTTTCGGAAGGGGGATGCAAAGCCATCACTGAAGATGTTTAAATAACGGAATCCGCTTCGAGACGACCATGTCACTACTATATTCGTTGGCCCGCCTGCTCGACCGCATTTCTCCCGCTCGGATCGCCTACGCGCACTGCGACATCCCCTGCGGGATCTACGACCCGCACCATGCACAATTGGCCGCACACACGGTCGTCCGGATGGTCGACCTGATCAACCAGCTGGAGAAGCCTGGGCCGAACGCAACGGCGGAGCAACGGCAGGAGTATACGAACAAGCTCGCGCGGTACATCGCGACGAAAGAGCAGCACTCCGAGATCGCGAAGAGCGAGCTCCGAATCCTGTGGGCCGATTATTTCAAACCCGACCACCTGAAGACGTTCCCGGAACTCCACGACACGATGTGGAAGGCGCTCAAGACCGCCTCGAAGGCCCGGCAGGAGATCAACCTCCAAGCCGCCGAAGACCTTCTGAAAGCGACGAACGACGTCGCCTCGATG
>Ga0209806_1001053_pt1 | contig 18543 bp, 20 predicted proteins | sample GraSoiAngelo_152_FD_186166 | JGI IMG/M metagenome (GOLD analysis project Ga0209806, IMG submission 186166) | Grasslands soil microbial communities from the Angelo Coastal Reserve, California, USA - 14_1009_12_30cm (SPAdes) (version 2) | ecosystem: Environmental > Terrestrial > Soil > Grasslands ... | reverse complement strand
GCGGCGTAGATCGGCTCCCCAGCGCCCAGCGGCACCAGCCGGCCGACCGGCACGCCGATCTCCTCGGCCACTTCGCGCTGCCCTGCCTCCCAGGCCGACTCGCCGGCCTTGACGCCGCCGCCGGGCAGCGCGACCTGGCCGGGGTGGTCGCGCATATCGGCCCGGCGCCTCACGAAGGGCACCATCCACACGCCGGCGTCGCGGTACAGGACGAAGACCACCGCGGCCTGACGGGCCCCCTTTCGGAAGGCGCCCCAGCCGTCAACTGGCCTGAACAGGTGTTCGAGGCGGGCCAGGAAGCCGTCCCTCAAGCGGCATCTCGCAGCGGGTAAGCTAGAAAAGGTAGCTCAACATGATCGATCGCACGAGCAGCAGGATCGAGAAGCAGGAAACCGCGGTGCGCCGGGAGAACCGGCGCCGCTATGCCTTTCACCGCATGCTCGAGGCTACCGACCGCCTGCTGTGGCGCCTCGAAGAGCTGAACCGCGACGGCGTCCCGACCGTCCCCAAGAAAGTGCGCGCTGAGCTGCGCAAGGTCGTGGGCGCGATGCCGGATGACTGCCGGGAGTCCCTGCGCGACAACGGCCACGTCCAGAACACTCTCGACAGCCTGTTCGAAGTCCAGGAGCGCCTCTTCAGGTGGCGCTATCCGGACTGGCAAGACCTCGACCCGGACGGTGCCGACAACCAGGACATCCTGGCAAGCTAGACCCGACTAACCACCGACCGCCGTCAGCAGAAGGTCGGTCGAATAGGCGGTCAGGAATCCGGCCAGCAGGCCCCACGCGAAGTTGGCCGGGGTGCTGATCCTGCGGCCGAGGTTGAACAGCTCGTTCAAAACGTAGAGCAGGGCGCCGGCGGCCACGGCGAGGAAAGCCACAGAGAAGTAGCTCGAGCTTGCAAGGTATCCGATCCAGGTGCCGAGAAACGTGGGTCCGCCGCCGATCAGGCCCGCCATGCCGAGGAACTTCCACGAGGCGGGCTTGGCCTCGGTCGTCATCGGGGCCGCGATGCCGAAGCCCTCGGTGATGTTGTGCAGGGCGAACCCGGCCGCCAGGACGCCGGTGAAGGCGATGGCGCCGATGTGGGCCGACTCCCCGATCGCCAGCCCTTCGGAGAGGTTGTGCAGCCCAAGCCCGGTCGCGATCGCGAGCGCCAGAGAACGGGGGTTGGGAGACGGCGTGCCGTGCCTCAGGTGGCTGAAGAGGCTCCGGTTGAAGTAGACGAGGCCGAGCAGTCCGGCGCCGACGCCGAGGGCGAAGATGGCCGCCATGGCCGCAAACGTTCCACGCTGCCCGTGGAGGAGGGCCGTCTTCACAGGATCGCCGGCGTGGGCGAGGATGTCCCAGAGCAGAAAGACCAGGATCCCGGTCGCGAAGGCGTTGAGGAAGCCCTGGACCGGCTTGGGCAGGCCGTGCATGCGGGCGACCGGAAGGCCCAGAAAAATGGTTCCTCCAGCGATGGCACCCAGTAGCACGGCGGTAGCTTGGTTCATAGTTGTTCTATCGCGTTAGTACGCACAAAGCATGCAATTAGATCAGTCTAACAACGCGTCGCCCGAGCCCTCCGAGGTCGTCTCGCGGTACCTCGAGGCCATCTACTACATGTGGTCGGAGAAGGAGCCGCTGCGGAGCTCCCGGCTGGCCGACTGGCTTGGTGTTAGCCGGCCTACTGTGGCGGTCGGACTCCGACGGATGGCGCGCGACGGGCTCGTGCAGATGAACGGGCGGAAGGAGATCGAGCTGACCGCAGGCGGGATGCGGTCCGCCGAGTCGATCGTCCGTCGCCACAGGATCATGGAACGGTGGCTGACCGACGGTCTCGGTCTCGACTGGGTGACCGCGGACCAGGAGGCGGCGCGCCTGGAACATGCAGTGTCGGACGTCGTCGAACAGCGCCTGTACGAGGTGCTCGGCCGGCCCGCGACATGTCCGCACGGCAATCCGATCCCGGGTTATTCGGAACCAGTGGCCGGCGAAACCAGGCTTTCGTCGCTGCGAGCCGGCTCGCGGGCGACCGTCACGCGCGTCTCGGAGGTGGCCGAGCGGGAAGCCCCGCTGCTGCTCGCGTATCTGCACCAGCGCGACCTGACGCCGGGCCGCGAGGTGGTGGTGCTGGAGGTCGACGAAGTCGGGAAGACATCGCGCGTGAGGGTGGCCGACCGGGACGTGACGCTGAGCCATGACACCGCGTCGAAAGTGTGGGCGGTTACTGCGGCCAGGGCGTAAACGGGAAAGCAACGAAGCGTAAAGAGCCGATACAGCCGTTTGGCGCCAAACAAGCCGAATGGTTGCCTGTGATAGACGTGTTTGGCGCAAGACGAGCCTTTCCGAACGCAATGACTACGACTACGAAGTTAGATCGGCTGCGGTGAGGTGCAGAACGCGCAGCGCCTGGCGTCTTTCGGGATCTCGCTCAGGCACTCGGTGCACTTCTTGGTCGTCGGATCGGGTGAGGGCTCCTTCTTGGACCTGGCAAGCATCGCCGTGTACGGGACGACGACGAAGAAGTAGATGACCGCGGCGATGATGACGAACGACACGACCGCGTTGATGAAGTCGCCGTAGAGAAACTTGCTCTTGTTGATCGTGAAGTAGAGGCTCGCGAAGTCCGGCTTGCCGCCCAGGGCGGCGATGAGAGGCGTGACCATGTCCTTGACGAAGGCGGTGACGACGGCCGTGAAGGCGACGCCGATCACGACCGCAATCGCAAGGTCGACCACGTTGCCGCGCAGCACAAAAGTCCTGAAGCCACGCACCGCCGTCACCCCTCCATCGAAAGCACGACCTTCCCGAACTGTTCGGCCGCGTCGAGTCGTGTGAGCGCAGCCTCCACATCCGACAACGGATACACCTGGTCGACCACCGGCCTCAGGCCGTGGTCGATTGCATCGAGCACAGCTCTGAACTCTCCGACGTTGCCCATGGTCGAACCGAGCATGTCCATCTGGCCCCAGAACAGGCGCGGCATCATGATCTCCGCCTTCACTCCGGAGGTGGAACCGCAGATCACTATCCGGCCGCCAGAGACGACCGAGCGCATCGACTCATTCAGCGTCGCCGGTCCGACGTGCTCGAACACGATGTCGACGCCATCGCCAGTCTTCTGGCGCACAGCCTTGCTGAACCCGGTCGAGTCGAAAGCAGCCTCCGCGCCCATCTCGATGGCGTGCCGGCGCTTGATCTCGGAGCGGCTCGTTGCGAACACACGCGCGCCGAGGTGCCGCGCGATCCGCATCGCTGCCACGGCGACTCCGGCGCCCGCGCCAACGACCAAAACCTTCTCGCCGGCCTGCAGACGGCCTCGGGTCGTGAGCATCCGCCACGCGGTGAGGAAGGTGAGTGGAAATGCCGCGGCCTCGGTCCACGACAGAGACTTCGGCTTGCGAAAGACGTTGCGCGCGTCGATGTGGAACAGCTCGCAGGCGGTCCCGTCCGAGTGCTCGCCGACGACGCCGAACCGCGCGCATCTGACGTTTTGCCCGGCCCGGCACCACTCGCACTCCCAGCAGCAGACGACCGGGTAGACCACGACCTCGTCGCCCGCCTGCCAGGCCGGGTCGCCCGAGGCGTGGACTACGCCCGCACCGTCGGCTCCGATGACTCGGGGTGGCGTCACGCGCTGCGCGCCGTGCGCGAGGAACAGGTCGAGGTGGTTGATCGAGGCGGCGCGAATTGCGATCGCCACGGCTCCCGGGACGGGCTCGGTCTTCGGCCTCTCCCGGACCCGGACTCCCGCCGGGCCTAGCGGCTCCTCGTAGACGGCTGCCCGTCCCTGGCTCAAAACGGCGATTTCCGCTCCAGTCGAGGGGGTCATTTGCGAAACTTAACCAAAACTGGGGCAGGTCGTTTGGGGCGCAACCATACCGTGAGCATCCTCGTTTCCAAGGCTATGCGGGTTGTTGTTCTGCTTGTCACCCTCGGCGCTCTGCTTTTGTCTGCGCTCCCGGCGCAGGCTCATTCCGCGCTGCCTCCTGGCCACCAGCCCGTCAAGTATTCACGGTGGGCGTATCCGAGCCAGGTCGCGTATGGGCCGATCGAGAACGGGCAGGGGAGCACCGGGATCGGCCCGGCCGCGGGCGCGTTCCTGACCCTTCCGTTCATGGGTCCGCATTACATCACGTCGGTCTTCGATCACTGCTATCCCGACTACAACCAGCGCGACCATCTTTGCCGCTACGACGGCACCGTTGCTTCGGCCAAAGTCGGCGGCCCAGACCCGTCGTTCGACGCGGGCTTTGCGCAGACCCCCGGCGGCCATGACTACCTGTATTACAGCGGTCATGACGGCTATGACTACGGCCTTTACTACGAGCCGGTCGCCGCGGCCGCGCCTGGGCGCGTGACCGTCGCCAACTGGCTGGTCCCCGGCTGTCACACGTGCCTCAGCGGCCAGACGATCGAGATCGACCACGGCAACGGCCTGCTGACTTTCTACGGCCATCTCTCGCGGATCGACGTCTCGAAGGGCCAGTACGTTTCGCGGGGCCAGGTGATCGGTCTCTCCGGGATGACGGGCACCGCGACCGGTCCACACCTCCACTTCGGCGTGTATCACACAAACGGCGGCGGGCCTGTCGACCCGTATGGATGGGGCGGCTCGTACGCCGACCCGTGGTCGAAGGACGTCGGTGACCTGTGGGTCGGCGGCTCGCCTCGCTACGCGGGGATTGCCATGCCGCACGTCAGCGTGACCGCCGTGCCGCACGACGACAACCCCGCGGTGTTCGACGTGTCGTGGTCGAGCCCCGGCGACGGAGCTCGATTCACGGTGTTCGCGGTCGGCCCGGACGGCAACAGGCGGCTGTGGTCGGGAGGCGCGGGTAACAACGGCGGGCAGACGTTCGCCGGCAAGCCTGGAGAGGCCTACTGGTTCTGGGCGACCGTGACGACCAATCTCGGCTGGTGGGACGGAGGCGGATCGGACGTGGTGCGAGTTCCACACCTGAACCACGGAGCGGCCACGACCTAATATCGTTCCGTCTTGATCGCCGATGCCCTGCGGGGCAAGACCATCCTGGTCACCGGCAGCACCGGCTTCCTCGGCAAGTCGATAGTCGAGAAATGCCTGCGGTCGATTCCTGACATCGCACGCATCAACCTGGCGATCCGCTCGAGCGCGCGGCGGCCGGCCGGGGAACGGCTCCAGCGCGAGGTGCTCTCCAGCCCCGCTTTCAAGCGCCTGAAGGACCAGCTGGGCGAAGACGGTTTCGCGAAGCTGGCCCGCGAGAAGCTGGCTGTGGTCGAGATCGACCTCGGTCGCGACGGTCTCGGCCTGAGCGAACAGGGACGCGAGCAGCTGCGAGCGTGCGACGTCGTCATCCACTCGGCGGCGGCGGTCGAGTTCGACAACCCCGCCGACCTCTCGGCCCAGACCAACCTTCTGGGCGCGGCCCGACTTGTGGAGGCGCTGAAGGCAAGCGGCGCCAGGCCGCACCTCGTGCACATCTCCACCGCGTACGTCGGAGGGATGCTGCGCGGCCAGGTGCGCGAGGAGCCACCCCTCGACCCTGGCCTCAACTGGCGGCACGAAGCCGAGGTTCTGACCAGGCTGCGCGGACCGGTCGAGGAGGAGTCGCGGCGGCCCGAGGTTTTGAACCGGTTGAATCGCGAGGCGCGTTCGCGCATGGGGCCCGCAGGGACGCCAGCCGTGGCGCGCGCCACCGAGCGCTTGCGCGATCGGTGGGTCAAAGACAGGCTCATCGAACGCGGTCGTGTGCACGCGAACGCGATGGGTTTCTCCGACATCTACTCGTTCACCAAGGCGATGGCCGAGCACGCGGTGGTCGAGCTGCATGGCGACATCCCGCTGTCGATCGTGCGTCCGTCCATCATCGAGAGCGCGCTCGATGAGCCGTCCCCCGGATGGCTCGAAGGTTTTCGGATGGCCGAGCCGCTCATCCTCGCGTTCGGCCGCGGCGTGCTGCAGGACTTCTCGGGTTTGCCCGACTCGCTGCTCGACATCATCCCCGCCGACTTCGTCGTCAACACAGTGCTCGCGGTCGCCGCCAACCGTCCGCCCGATGCGGAGCCACGCGTCTATCACGCCGCCTCGGGCACGCGCAACCCATTGCGGTTTCGACGCATCGTCAACGAAGCCGACCATTACTTCACGGAGCATCCGCTGCGCGACCGCTACGGCCAGGCGATCGGCACGCCTTCATGGACCTATCCCACCCGCCAGGAGATGGCGACGCGGGCACGCACCGCGCTGCGATTCGTTGAGGCGGCGCAGTGGGTCGTCGAGCGCCTGCCGCTCGGAGCGAGCGTCGCGCAGATGTCGGACGACCTGACCGCCGAGCGCGACCGGCTCGACCGCGGGCTCAACCTGATCCAGCTCTACGGCGTGTACACGGAGGTCGACTGCATCTTCGACACGCGCCATGTGATGGAGCTGTGGGATCAGGTGCCTGCAGCCGAGCGAAAGACCTTTCCGTTCGACCCCGCGCTGTACGACTGGACGCACTATTTCCAGGACGTGCACTTTCCGACGGTCGTGCGCATGTCGCGCGCGGAAACAGTCGCGCGCAAGGGCAAGCAGCCGAGCGGGAGCACCTCGCCCAAGGCAGAGACCAGCTCGGTCCGCGCGGCGATCGAGCGTCGCTCCGGCCGCAATGACGTGCTGGCTGTGTTCGACGTCGACGGAACGCTCGTCGAGACCAACGTCGTGGAGTACTTCTTGTGGATGCGCCTCCGCGCGCAACCACTCGAGGACTGGCCCGCCTTCATGGCGGACATGCTTCGCAAAGGGCCGCGCTGGCTCTTCCTGGAGCGACGCTCGCGAGCGGAGTTTCAGCGCAGCTTCTATCGCGAGTACGACCGGCTCGACCCTGAGGTGATGAAGCGACTTGGCCGCGAGGCGCTCGACGCGGTGACCCTTCGCCGCATCTATCCCGAAGGCATGCGGCGGATCAGGGAGCACAAGCGCGCCGGCCACCGCGTTCTGCTGCTCACAGGAGCGCTCGATGTGGTCGTGGAGCCGCTGGCGGAGCTGCTTGACGTCGAGGTGGACTGCGCGCATCTGCTCCTCAAGGACGGGCGTCTGACCGGCGACCTGCAGTCGCCCCCGCCCGCGGGCGAGGCGCGATCAGCGCTGCTCGAGGAATACGCGGAGCGCAACGGCGTCGCGCTGGCGGAGAGCTTCGCCTATGCGGACTCGCTGTCCGACCTGCCGATGCTCGAGATGGTCGGCATGCCGGTGGCGGTGAATCCTGACGCGCGGCTCTCCCAGGTGGCGGGGCAGCGCGGATGGCGTGTCGAGCGCTGGCGGATGGCGCCGGGGAACTGGCGACTGCCGATGCCAGACCCACGCTCGCCCGAATACCTGGAGGCCGTGAGGCGATGAGGAATTCACCTCCCCACTCGCTGGGGAGGTCGGCGCGAAGCGCCGGGTGGGGAGTCGCGTGCTAGCAATCACGTATGTGCGTTCTATCCCCGCCTTCGCGGTGGTGAAGGCCGCCGGCGGGCGCCCCGACGTCGCTACCAGCGCGCTGTCGATGCTCAAGCTGGGCGATGTCCCCGAGCCGCCCTTGCCCGCGCGCGATTGGGTGCGCGTGATGCCGAACCTCAGCGGCATCTGTGGATCCGACCTCGCCGCGATCAGCGGCCACATATCCCTGTACCTCGATCCGCTCACCAGCTATCCGTTCGTGCCGGGGCATGAGGTGGTGGGCGTGCTCGACGACGGCTCACGCGTCGTGGTCGAGCCGGCGCTGGGCTGCGTGGTGAGGGGCATCGACCCGCCGTGCCCGCGCTGCGCGGAGGGACGGCCAGGCCTCTGCTACAACGTGACCGAAGGCCCGATCGAGGTAGGGCTCCAGACCGGTTACTGCGCCGACACGGGAGGCGGTTGGGGGGAGGTGCTCGTCGCGCACCCGAGCCAGGTCCACGCGGTCCCCGAAGCGCTGACGGACGAGGCCGCGGTGCTCATCGAACCGCTGGCGTGCTGCATCCACGCCGCGCTTCGTGGCGCCGCGACGAAGGACGACATCGTGGTCGTGTCAGGTGCCGGAACTATCGGCCTCCTGACGGTGGCGGCGGTCAAGCTGTTCACTCCGCCGAGGCGGTTGATCGCGATCGCCAAACATCCGACGCAGCGCGACCTGGCGCGCAAGCTCGGCGCGGATCAGGTCGTCGCGCCCGCCGACGTCTTTAAGAAGGTCCGGTTTGCCACAGCGGCGCGCAGGCTCGAAGGCATGAACCGCTCGCTTCTTCTCGGCGGCTCCGACGTCACGTTCGAGTGCGTCGGACGTGCCGACAGCCTCAACGACGCGGTGCGCTTCACGCGCGAGGGTGGGACGGTCGTTGCGGTAGGCATGCCAGGCGAGGAGAAGGTCGACTGGGCGCCGATCTGGCAGCGTGAGCTGACCGTCATGGGCGCGTATGCGTACGGCAGCGAGCCGAAGAGCAAGGGCCGGCGCACCTTCGAGCTCGCCCTCGAAGCTGCCCCCGAGCTGGATCTCGAGCAGCTCACCGGACCGCTGTTCGGGCTCGGCGAGTACCGTGACGCGATCGCGTACGCGATGAGCGCCGGCCGGTTGGGGGCCGTGAAGGTCGCGTTCGACCTGCGAGGATTGAGGCACTAATGCCAAGACCGGGTGCGGTGATCGAGGTCGATCGAAACACTCCGCCGGTGCTGTTCCACTTCGGCGAAGGCATCCGGCTCGAGAAGCTGCCGCTCGGCGCGCGCATCGTCTATCCGCCCGACCCGCTCGAACCGATCGCGCATCCGGAGCGCGCGATCAAGCGCGCGCTGGCCAAGCCGCTGGAAGATGATCCGCTCAAGTCGCTGCTCCGGCGAGGGATGAAGCTGACGATCGCTTTTGACGACCTCTCGCTGCCGCTTCCGCCGATGGCAGCGCCGGACGTTCGTCAGCTGGTCATGGAGGAGGTCATCGACATGGCCGCGGAGGCGGGCATCGACGACCTGCACATCATCGCCGCGCTGGGCCTGCATCGCCGCATGACCGAGGACGAGCTGCGCCACATCGTGGGCGAGCGGATCTTCAGCACGTTCCATCCCGACCGCCTCTACCAGCACGACGGTGAGGACCCCGAGAACAACGTCTACGTCGGCAAGACGGCAAAGGGCGAAGAGGTGACGCTCAACCGGCGGGCCGCAGAGTCCGACCTCGTGATCTACGTCAACCTCACCCTGGTCCCGATGGACGGCGGCCACAAGTCGATGTCCACCGGGCTCGCATCGTTTCGCAGCATCCGTGTGCACCACAACGCGAAGACGCTGCTCGCGTCGCGGTCGTACATGAATCCACCCGACTCTGCGCTGCACCACTCGTGTATCAGGCAGGGGCAGCTCATCGAAGACACGGTGCGCGTGTTTCACATCGAGACGACCGTCAACAACCACGCATTCCCGGCGATCGCCAACTTCATGCAGAAGCGCGAAACGGACTGGACCGCGCAAGACCAGGCGATGTTCCTCGCCACCAAGCAGATGACCGATCTCGCGCCGCCCGCGTTCAAGCGCAACGTTTTTCATGCCATGCGCGCTCCGTATGGAATGACTGCGGTCCATGCCGGCCAGGTGGACGCGGTGCACGACAAGTCGCTCGAGGCCGTGCGCAAGCAGATCAACGTGCCGGTCGAAGGTCAGACCGACATCGTCACGATGGGCGTGCCCTATCTCGGTCCGTACAACGTCAACGCACCGATGAATCCCATCCTCGTCGTGTGCATGGGTCTCGGCTACCTGTTCAACTTCTACCGCAACAAGCCTGTGCTGAGGAAGGGTGGAGTGCTCATCCTCACGCACCCGTGCCGCTACGAGTTCGACGCCGTGCAGCATCCGAGCTACATCGATTACTACGACGAGGTGCTGGCCGACACCACCGATCCGATCGCGATCGAAGAGAAGTACGAAGTTCGTTTCGCGGAGGACCCCTGGTTCAGGCAGCTCTACCGCAAGTCACACGCCTACCACGGCATCCATCCTCATTACGCGTGGATATGGGCAGCACACGCGATGGAGCACGCTGGGGACATCATCTTCGTCGGCGCTGATCGCGACGTGGTGCATCGTCTGGGCTTCAAATGCGCCACCACCCTCGAGGACGCGTTCGAGATGGCGGAGCAGACCGTGGGACGCTACCCGAGCATCACGCATCTTCGTATGCCTCCAATCATGCTGGCAGACGTTGAGTAAGTAGATGCTGCGCGTCGTCCTGGCCCTGGCGGTCCTCCTGGCAGCGGTTGGTTGTCAGGCGCCCAGCGGTGCCGCGCAGCCCAAATCGCCAACCCCTCAGATGGTCGCCCTGCGCCAGGGCGACGTCGCCGGCATGCAGCGCTGCGCCGGCAGCGGCGACGTTGTTGCGGTCCTCGCGGACGAGAAGGCCAACAACCCCGCCGAGTATCAGATCAACCTCACCGAGTGGACACAGTGGAAGATCCGGGGGGCGACCGACGCGTATGTCGCGATCTTCGGCCGGACCCCAGCCGACTGCGCCTCCCTGTCAGGGTCGGGGACGGGCACGCCGCCGGGCGAGCTGATGGTGGGTCTGGTCGTCAAGTTCAAAGATGAGGCGATCGCGGCGCGGAGCTATCGAAGCGAATCGACGCTCTTCGGGTTCGGTCAAAAGGACATCACGTTCATCAGGTTGGCAGGTGGCCAGATCACGACCGGTCCCGAGACCGGCCTTGGACCGGACTCCTCCATCGGCAGTGGCATCGTGGCGGGCGCGAGATATTACTTCGCGCTCTGGCAGAACAAGAGCTTCGAATCGGACCTGCTCGCCTACAACATGGCTTCAGCCGACGCCGATCTGGCGGTGAAGAGCATGAACCAGAGGATTCACTAGATCGCTGTGAGGCGACTCGTGGTCACCGCGTGCGCGGTGGTGCTCGCGGCGTGCGGCGGGTCGGCGGGGCCGGGCCTTCCCGGATCGCAAGGCCCGGCGTCGGCACAGAGCGTCGCCTCCGGCTCGTCCGACTTCACTGCGATGCAGAAGTGTCCTGAAAGCGGCTCGTACGAGACCTACCTGAAGGCAGAGCAGACAGCGGATCCGGCCCAGTATCAGACCGAAAAGACGACCTGGGACGACCTGAAGGCCGCGGGCGCGAACGACAGCTACATCGTGGTCTACGCCGAGAACACGTCCGACTGCGGCCAGTTCGCGTCGGGCACGCCAAGCGGCAAGGTCGCGTACGTGTACGCGATCCGTTTCAAGGATTCGTCATCGGCGGCTGCGAACTACAAGACCGCCTCGAAGGACTTCCACCTGAGCGATTCCGAGGTGAGCCAGCTCAAGGCGGCCGGCGCCACCGTCAACACCGGCGACGCCACCGGTCTCGGCACCAACTCCCTCGTCCTCTCGATCGACATCCAGGGCATATCGCTCTACGTCGCCTACTGGCAGAACAAGCTGTTCGAGGTGGCCGTGGTCACCTTCAACGAACCCACAGAAGCCCCGGCGGCGACCAAGAAAATCAACGACCGGATCCATTAGTTGGCCTGGTACTCGGAGGGGCCGCTGACTCGACTCGCCGCCGCCACGGGCGGCATCGCCCGCGACGTCTCGCGGGTGCGGCGGGGCTGGCACTGGGACACGCCGCGACCACACACGTGGCCTGAGCGCGGCCCGGTCGTGCCGCCGCCGCCCGGAGACCTGGGATGGGCGCGCGTAGAACCCGTGCGCTCGATTCGCTACCTGATTCAGCGAGTCCTACTACTGCCTTTCACCGAGGCGATGGTGCATCCGAAGGTCGAAGGCCGCGAGTGGGTGCGCGAGCTCGAACGCCCGGTGATCTTCGCTGCCAATCACTCGAGCCACGCCGACACCTCGCTGATTCTCCACTCGCTCACCGACACCGCGCGCGATCGGACGGTGGTCGCCGCCGCGGCCGACTACTGGTTCAAGCACCCGATCCTCGGCAACATCGTGAGCCTCTTCCTCAACACGTTCCCGTTCTCACGTACTGGCGGCGCGCAGGGCCAGCTGCACAGCTCGAGCCAGCTCTTGAAGTCAGGCTGGAACCTGGTCTTGTTCCCCGAAGGCAGCCGCTCGCCCGACGGCCGCATCCAGGAGTTCAAGCCGGGCGTCGGACATCTGGCCAAGGAAACCGGAACGCCAGTCGTGCCGATGCACATCCAGGGCGCGTTCCAGGTAATGCCGCGTGGTCAGAGGCTGCCGGTCCCAGGGCCCATCCGCGTCCGGATCGGCAAACCGATGACGGTGCGGCGCGCCGAGGGATCGCGAGAGTTCACTGCCCGGGTCGAAAATGCGGTGCGGACGCTCGCTGCGTCGGACAAGCAGCCCGAGTTCCAGGGCGACTGGATCGAGCGGTGGCAGGCCTCGAAGCCGCGCGAGCTGCGCTACGAAAACGGGGAGGACTAGCCTGGGCTCTCGATCCTGAACACCGGATGGTCCGGTGCGATGCGCCGGACGTCTTCTTCGGGGGAATCTGCGCTCACGCCCTGGAAGAAGATCCCGACCTCCGCTTTCCATCGCTTCAGGTACGCCCGAAGAATCGGCATTTTCGCTTCGTCGGGAATCTCGACAGCCTTGAAGTGCTCGACCTTGTTGCCGAGCACCAGCTCGCCGCCACCTGACACCCGGATGTTCCGCACCCATTGGGTCAGGCCTCGCGGCGCGACAAGGTATCGCACGCCCTCAAATGTGAGCAGGTTGACGGGATGACTGTGCAACTCGCCTGACTTGCGCCCGCGGACACGAAGGATGCGCGAGCCCCAGACGCTGACGCCGGCGCGCGTGAGCAGCTCGACGCCCCGGTTGAAGACATTCCTCGTGAACCAATCGGGCTTTCTGTAGTAGGTGCTCAAGGCGAATTACGATACCGGGGCGATGACCTACTCCATCGTCGCGCGGGACAAGGGGACCGGCGAGCTCGGCGTCGCGGTCCAGTCGCACTACTTCCAGGTTGGGCCGGTCGTGCCGTGGGCGGTCGCCGGCGTCGGTGCGGTGGCCACGCAGTCGATGGTGAACGTGAGCTTCGGACCGCTCGGGCTCGAGTACATGCGCTCTGCTTACAGCGCCGAGCAGGCGCTGAAGGCGCTGCTTGCCGGCGACTCGCAGCCTGAATCGCGCCAGGTTGCGCTGGTCGATGCGACGGGCAGCGTGGCTGTCCACACGGGCGCGAAATGCATCCCGGCCGCGGGCCACAAGACCGGCGACGGGTTCAGCTGCCAGGCCAACCTGATGGAAAAGGACACTGTGTGGGACGCCATGTTCGAGGCCTACACCACGACCGAGGCGCCGCTCGCCGAGCGCATGATGGCCGCCCTCGAGGCCGCCGAGGCGGAGGGCGGCGACATCCGGGGCAAGCAATCGGCCGCGATGCTGGTCGTGACCGGGACGCCGAGCGGCCGGGCATGGGAGGACCGCATCATCGAGCTGCGCGTGGAAGACGCGCCGGATCCGCTGGCGGAGCTGCGCAGGCTGCTGCGTGTCAAGCGCGCGTACATGACGCTCCAGAGCTCGGATCGCCTGGAGGAGCAAAAGGACATCGCAGGCGCAACAGCAAAGATGCGTGAGGCGATCACGCTCGCGCCGGAGATGGTCGAGATTCAGTTCTGGTCCGGCCTCAGCCTTGCGCAAGCAGGTCAGCTGGACGAAGGATGCGAGCTGATGGCCGTGGCCGTTGCCAAAGACAAGCGCTGGATCGAGACATTGCACCGGCTCGTCGCGGTCGATCGATTGTCCGCTGATCTCGCGTCGCAGGTCGAGGCGCGACTAACGTCGACATCGCGGCGCCCTTAAACTTCACGCGTCTTGGGCAAGAACAAAGGCCGGCGTGCGCCTCGGCGACCGGAAAAGGCGCGCAAGCCGGAACGCGACGACGGTGATCAGAAGGAGCCGGCGGTCGTCATGGACGCCGTCGTCTCCCAGGCCTTGCCGAACGCGATGTTCGAGGTCGAGGTGGAGGGCGGCCACAAGCTGATCGCATATGCGGCAGGCCGCATGCGGCGCTACTTCATCCGCATCACGCCTGGCGACCGCATCCGGGTCGAGCTGTCGCCGTACGACCTCACGCGCGGCCGGATCGTCTACCGCTACCGCGATTGATCCCTGAGGGGCTCCTCGAGTCGCTCGAGGCCGCCCGCGTCTACGACCTCGAGCAACTGCGCTACGCGGGCGCGCCCTCGCACCCGGCGCACACACCGGGCTTCCACTACTTCCTGCACCGCCACCACGCGCGTGGAGCGCCCGAGACGCGCACCAGCGCCTCCGGCCTCGTCGTGATGCCCGAGCACTCTGGCACTCACATCGACGCGCTCGCCCACCAGGCAGAGAATCTGACGCTTCACGGCGGCATTCATGTCGACGAAGGCGTCCAGACGTCGGTGGGTTTCAAGAAGCTGGGTGTCGAGACGATGGATCCGCTCATTGGGCGTGGGGTGCTCCTCGACGTCGCCGGCGCACAACGCCTCGAGCCCGGCTACTCGATCACCGCCGCCGATCTCGAGCGCGCCACGAAACAGGCCGGCGTCGAGGTTCGCCCCGGCGACGTGGTGCTGGTGCGCACCGGCTATGGAGCGCTGTGGGCAAAGCCCGACGAGTACCTGAGTGCTGCGGGTGTCAGCGCCGCCGGGTCGCGCTGGCTGATCGAGCGCGAGGTCAAGGCCGTCGGCGCGGACAACATGGCGTTTGACGTCAATGTCATGGGCCCGCCCGACCCCGAACTGAAGGTCACTCTGCCCGGCCACCTCTTGCTCCTCGTACGCGCGGGCATCCCGATCATCGAGAACCTGAACCTGGAGGAGCTAGCCGCGGCGCGCGTCCATGAGTTCGTGTTTGTCTGCCTGCCGCTCAAGATGCGCGGCGTCACGGGGTCGCCCATCAGACCAATCGCAATCGCGTAAGCGGCTCACCGGCATCGCGTAGCGGTTCCCCGACCCCAAGCGTTGAACTGGCGTGGGCGGAATCAAGCTCTTTGCCCTTCTGGTCGTCACAGTCACGTCCATGGCGGCCCCGCCGCCGACCCAGCGCGTGCTCGACATCGCGTGGCAACACCAGGCGCACAACCTCACCTGTGAGGCTGCCGCGCTGCGGATGGCGCTCTCCTATTACGGCATATCGGTCGACGAGCTGACCCTCATCTCGTACATGACGCGCGACGCCCGGCCGGCAAAGTTCGACGCCCAGGGACGGCTCGTGTCGTGGGGCGACCCGGCGCAGGCCTTCGTCGGCAATCCAGATGGCCGGATCGAGAGGTACACGGGTTACGGCGTCTACTACCAGCCCGTCTCGCTCGCTGCGATGTTCGCGGGCGGCAACGTCGTCGAGGCGGGTTCAGGCCTGTACGGTTCGCCCGTACCACCGGCCGATGTCTACGGCGCCGTGCTCGACGGGCACCCGGTCGTGGCCTGGATCAGCAACACATACCATCAGGTGGCGCTTGCCCACTACACCGCCTACGACGGAGCAAGCGTGGGTTACACGCTGACCGAGCACGCCGTCACCGTGATCGGCGTCCGGCCGGACGCCGTCCTGATCAACGATCCCTGGTTCGGCAGGGCATGGCACACGAAGGCGCAGTTCGAGTCGGCCTACAGCACCTTTGCCGACATGGCGGTGGTGGTCGGGAGCTAGCCGGTATTTACCGCCTGCCTACTGTCTGGAAGCAGTCGAGACAGTAAACCGGTCGCGCGCCCGTCGGCACGAACGGCACCTGGGTCTGCTTCCCGCAGTTCGAGCAGATCACATCGTGCATGACCTTGGCTCGGCCATTGCCGTCGGCCTGGCGCCTCGCCGCCCGGCACTCCGGGCAGCGCCGCGGTTCGTTCTGGAGCCCACGCGATTGGTAGAACTCCTGCTCGCCCGCCGTGAAGAGAAACTCCCGACCGCAATCGCGACACGTCAAAGTCCGATCCACGAAACTCACCGTCTGGCCTCCCCTTTTCTTCGCGCCGAGGCCCGGACGATGACGGCCGGCCGCCCTCCAGCGTTTCGGCGGCGATTGTAACTCGGTTGGCGAGGGTTTGGAGGTGAGTTGTGTTGCGCCTCGGCGGCTCCGTTGCGCTAGGCGCCGACCACCACGCGCTCTTCCGCCTCGGGTTGGGGCTCCTCGACCGGCGATGCGTCAAAAGCCGTGCCCGCCCGCGCTCCGGTGAGGGGCACTTCCTTCATGAACACCGTCGAGATGAGCGCGAGGACCAGCACCGCGCCCGCGAAGAGGTAGATGTCGTGGAGCGTGTCCGACAGCGCCAGCCGGATCGCGCTGACAAACGCGGCCGGCAGCTTGGCGAGGGTGGTCGGGTCCAGGATCGCGTTCGCATTGCCCTTAGGGAAGCCGGCCAGCACCTGCGGCGGGATGTGCAGCTGGGTGACCTGTGTTGTGATGTAGCCGGGAAGACGGTTGGCGAGGACGGCGCCGAGGATGGCGCTGCCGACGGTCCCGCCCAGATTCCGCCAGAACTGGATCTGGCTCGAGGCCACGCCCAGGTATTCGCGCGGCAGAGCGGTCTGGACCGCGGTCAGGTACAAGGGGAACGTGACGCCAAGGCCGAGGCCGACGACGATGAGGTCCGCGACGACGTGCCACGCCGGGACCGTGGGCGTGATCTGGGAAAGGAGCCACATGCCGAAGATCATCACGGCCACGCCGAGCGTGCCGAGGAACCGGTAGTACCTGATCCGCTGCATCACGAAGCCGGTCACAGTGCTCGCCCCCAGCAGGCCGAACATCATGGGCGTGATCAACGCGCCGGAGTTGGTGGCGCTGATACCCAGGATCCCCTGGAACACCAGTGGCGTGAAGAGGATCGAGCCGAACATGCCGAAGGCGGTGAGGAAGCCGACGATCATGCTGACGCTGAAGGTCGGGTTCTTGAAGAGGTGCAGCGGCACGATCGGGTGCTCGACCCGCCCCTCGACGAAGATGAACGAGGCGAGCATCACGGCGGCCAGCGCGAGCAAGCCCGTGACCTCAGGCGACGTCCAGGCGTGGTCGCGGGTGATCGAGAGGGCGACGAGGAGCGGCACGATCCCGGCGGAGAGCGTCAGCGCGCCCCAGAAGTCGATGTCGCGCCACGAAGCCTTCGACCTGACGTAAGGCAGGCCGACCGAAACGACCGCCACGGCGATCAGCCCGACTGGAATGTTGACCTCGAAAACCCAGCGCCAGCTCCAGTGGTCGGTGATGAAGCCACCGGTGGTGGGGCCGATGATCGAGCTGAGTCCGAACACCGCGCCGAAAAGGCCCGCGGTGCGACCGCGCTGGCTCGGCGGGAACAGGTCGCCGATGACGGTGAAGACGGTGGCGAACAGCACGCCGCCGAACAGGCCCTGGACTCCTCGGGCGACGATCAGCTGAGTCATGTCTTGAGAGAGGCCGCACAGCGCAGACGCGCCGACAAACCCGATCATGCCCACGAGCAGGAAGGGCTTGCGGCCGAACAGGTCGCCGAGCTTGCCGGCGATCGGGGTCATGGTCGTCGACGTGACGAGGTAGGCGGTGGTCACCCACGCGAGCCGGTCGAGGCCGTTGAGGTCGGCCACGATGCGGGGAATGGCGGTGCCAACGATTGTCTGGTCCAGCGCGGCCAGGAGCAGGGCGAGCATCGTCCCAGCCGTTGCAAGAATGACGCGTCGTCGAGAGAGTCCTGTCGTGATCATTTCCCCAGCTCCTTCCTGGCGTTCTCCACCAGCAACAGGCACAGGTGTCGAAGCTGTGCCAGATCGTCCTTGGTCATTCCTTTCACCAGCTCGTACTGGTGGTCGAACCCTTCCTTCCAGATGCCCTCGATCCGCTCCCGGCCGGCGGAGGTGAGCCGAGCCCGGACCGAGCGTCGGTCGTCCGCATCCGGCACGCGCTCGACCAGGCCGTCGCGCTCGAGGTGGTCGACCAGACCGGTGATGTTGCGCGGGGACATGGCCAGGTCGTCCGCGAGCTCACCCAAGGGCAGGTCGCCGCACCGGAACAGGCGGAAAAGCACCCCAAGGCGGCCTTCGCTCAGGTCGTGCTTGGCGCCCCAGCGCTCCTGGAGGAGGTGGATGGCTTTGCCGGCATAGCGGAGCGCCGCCAGCGCCTCGATCGGAGCGAGATCCATCTTGAGTGGATCAAAAAGGTCTCGAAACCGCTTCATATAGAGGAGGCCGCTTTCGTCGCGGGTCACCTCGGGGCCTGCCTTCGACAGGTCCTTCAATTCGTCTGTATTCATATTGAACTTGTGCATTATTACTGAATACAGGACCTGACCGCAAGTTATTCTCCCGAGTCGATGATCGTCGACGCACACCTCGACATCGGCTGGAACGCGATCTCGGCGGGCCGGGGCTTCGTTGGGCCGCCGGCGCCCAGGTACCTGGTCAGCCGTCCCTCGCTCGTCGGGGCGGAGGTTGGGCTGGTCTTCGCCACCCTATACACCGCGCCCGCCCGGGCGGGGCGCTCGATGCGCACCCGGTTCGTCTACGAGAACGCCCACGAGGCAAACCTGATAGCCACCGCCGAGGTCAACTACTACCGGTCATGCGACCTACAGCTGATAGGCGATCGCGCGGAGCTCGCGGCTTACGCGCGTGGCTGGAAGAAGGGCAGGCTTGCCGCTGTGCTGCTGATGGAGGGTGCT
>Ga0209806_1001046_pt1 | contig 18588 bp, 16 predicted proteins | sample GraSoiAngelo_152_FD_186166 | JGI IMG/M metagenome (GOLD analysis project Ga0209806, IMG submission 186166) | Grasslands soil microbial communities from the Angelo Coastal Reserve, California, USA - 14_1009_12_30cm (SPAdes) (version 2) | ecosystem: Environmental > Terrestrial > Soil > Grasslands ... | reverse complement strand
GTCGACTTCGATTCCGGCGACTACGCGGTCCTGCATACGAATGACGGCGGGGTGAGCTGGACGCGCCAGCTCTCCGGCGCGGGCGGGAACCATCGGCGTTACATGAAGTTCTTCGACGTCGCCGTCGGCGTCTTCGCCCTTATTGGCTCCAGCCCCCAGGTGTCTCGAACCGTTGATGGCGGAAAGTCCTGGACCGCGCTCGCGCCGCCCGCTGTGGAGGGCACCGTGGCGTCGTGGTCGTTTGTCGACTCGGAGCACGGCTGGATGCTGGTCAGTGCGAAGAGCCCGATCACGAATCCGCCTACTTACCTCTATCGGACCAGGGACGGGGGCCTGTCGTGGCAGAAGCTCGCTCTTCCGGCGTCGCCCGACCAGGCGTTTCAGGTCAGCTTCTCGGCCTTCACCACAGGCTGGCTGACCAGCGCCAACGCAGGCCCGTATGCCTACAAGACGATCGATTTCGGCGCGACCTGGACGCGCGTGCAGCTTCCGGCTCCGGCCGATGGATGGCCTCACGGGGGTCGGTTCCTGGTCGCGGTGCAGCCCACGTCGGGAGGCGGCGCGGTGGCTTCGGTCGTGTACTTCCCCGCGATCAAAGGACGGACGGGCGTCGGCGCTGACATCCGGGCCTTCCCACCGCTGGTCGTGCGCTCGTTCGACGGCGGCCGGCCGCACACCTACACGTACACGACTCTGATCAACCAGTTCGTCGGTGGTCCGCTTGGGCAGGAGGCGCCGCCCAACCAGGCCCGGTTGAGCACGGCCGACAACGGCGGAACCTGGTCAGCGGTCCTGCCGCCGGCTTCCAACGGCGCCATCGGTTCCCTCGACGCATCGCACTGGTGGTGGATCGGCACGGGTCAGCGGGCGAGCACCGTCGACGGCGGTGCGACCTGGACCGATCTCCAGAACATCGGGGCCATCGAGCCGCTGCCCGGCTCACTGCAGGTGCTCGACCGAAACCACGCGTGGTTTGCCGGAGCTGCGGGGCCGAGGCCGGTGCTGGAGGCCACCGCCGACGGAGGGAAAGGCTGGCGGATGGTGCTGCTGCCGCCTATGCCTGACTCGTCTACGCCTTGACGTAGGCGATCACGGCTCGGGCCTCGGCCACGACCTCGCCGTGCGCGTGCTCCACCGTCGCCTCACAAAAGGCGAGGCGCCTGGTGCGGTGCCGCACAGTAGCCCGCGCGACCAGGCGGCCCGGCTTGGCCGGACGCAGAAAGTCAACCTTGAGGTCCGCGGTCACCGTGGTCTCGCCTTCCTCGGCGACGGTGAAGGCGACGGACGCCAGCGCCTCATCGGCCAGGGTCGCGATCGCCCCGCCGTGCACGATCGTCCCGCGCGAGGTTGGAAAGCCGTGAGCCGCGGCGGTCATGTTGCCCGCGAGGACGAGCTTTCCGTAGGCGACCTCGACGATGCTCGTGCCGATGTTGGCAACCATGCCCGTCGTCGACCACTCCTTGTAGAGCTCCGGCAAAGCCCGCACGCCGTAACTGTCGTCCCCATTCATGAGTCCAGGTTTCGGTGGAGCTCGAGCACGGGCGCGACCAGCTGGTAGCCCATCTCGGCGTTGATGCGGAGTATGGGCGGGTTGTCGGCGTCGTTGGTGGTGCGCACCCGCGTGTAGCCCGCCCCGATCGCCTGGGCCATGGTTTCGTATTTCAGCGCCCGCGCGATGCCGCGGCCACGCACCTTGCGTGAGGTGCCGGTGTATGCGGTCCAGGGGATCCCCCGCACGACAGGGGAGTCGAGCACCGACATGCCGACGATATCGTCGCCCTCACGCGCGATCCAGAACCTGTCTTCGCGGATGGCCGGGTTGTCGAACCAGAATCGACGCCACTCCTCGAAGGTCAGCTCGCGCCACGGAACCGTGGTAGGGATATCCCTCTCTGACTCGATCATCATCGCGTAGGTCTTGCGGTACCGGTCCGGGTCGGGATCCTCGTTGATCGGGTGCAGCTCCACGCCCTGCTGCTTCATCTGACGCCGGCACTCCTCGACCGTCGCCATGATGTCGTCGCGGCGGGCGGCGAGGTCGAGCTCGGACGTCCGCATCCTGCGGTCTTCGCGATAACCAAGATGGCCGAGCGCCGTTATGTCCTGCTTCATGTCTTCGCGGACGCGCGCCACCGCGGTCGCCGCACCTTCGCTGCGCAGCCAGTCCTCACCGAGCTTGACCAGCTGCGCGTAAATGCTCTGGTCCCAAACGTCGTTGCGCAGCAGAGGCCGGACGATGCCGAAGCGCTTCTCGTCCTCGTTCCACACCTCGTGCGTGGCGGCAACGTAGGCTACGGCCCGGCCCTCGCGCACGTCCACGCGCCGCATGGTCTTCTCGAGCTCGTCTGACATCAGCCACCAGTGCCGGAGCAGCACCGGGTCGCGTGGTTCCATGGGGTCTCGAAGCGACTCGAGGTCGGCCACGATCGCCGCGTCGTCAAGGGTGGCGGGCCGGAGCTGCAGCTCGAACTTCGTCACAGGCATCGTTGACTAGAAGGTTAATCTTCGCGCGGTGATTGCCCGGAGGGTGCGCGGGATGGGCGGGCTTGGGGGTCGCCGGCGCAGCCCTGTGCACCGGATCGCCCTCTCGCCCGCGTGCTGGGGGATCAACGAGGCGCCCGACTGGGGCCACCAGATCGACGTCGAGCGCGTCCTGTCTGAGGCCGCCGCCATCGGAGAGGGCGCGATCACGGCCGGCCCTCCCGGATTCCTGCCGGACAGAAGCGACCAGGCCAGGGCGCTGCTCAGGCACCACCGCCTGCAGGTCGTCTCCGGCCAGGTGCACGCGATCCTCCATCACCACGAGGCCAGCGGACCGGAGCTCGCCCATATCGACGGTCACGCGCAGTGGCTTGCGGCGGTAGGCGCGACCACGCTGGTCCTCTCCGCGATCCCCGAGCGGAGCGCCGGCGCGGTTCGCCCCGACTCTCTGTCGAACGCGGAGTGGGCTCACCTCCTCCATCTCATCGGATCCGTGGAGCATGTCTGCGCGCGACACAAGCTCAAGGTGGCGGTGCAGCCCAGGTTCGGCAGCACGATCCAGGGTCCTGAAGAGATCGAGCGGCTGCTCGTTGGCTCGGAGGCCGGCGTCTGCCTCGACATCGCGCACCTGGTGATCGCGGGCGCGGACCCCATCGAGGTCATCGAGCTCGCCGCGGGACGCATCCAGCACGTCCATCTCAACGACGTCGACCTCGACCTCGCCCGGCGGGTGCGAGACCGTTCTCTCAGCTACAAGGACGCCGTCGCCCGCACCCTCTTCCGGCCGGTCGGGGAAGGCGGCGCCAAGGTGACGAAGGTGACCGAGGCCTTGAAGCATGCCCGGTACCGAGGCTGGTACACGCTGGAGCAGGAGACGCGCCTGGTCTCGCACGACGACAGGCCCCTGGGCCGGATCAGCCGATCGCTGGAGTTCGTCCTGCCCCTACTCGGCTAGACGGTAGGCATGCCAGCGCATCGTTTCCACAGTGTGGCGCCCCAGGTCGAGGTCGCCGATCTTCTCACGTGCCCACTTGCGCGTGGCGGTCGCGGCGCGACGGCAGGTCTCCTCGTCAATGCTCCAGCAAGCCGACCAGTAGCCCGCCTCGAGCATGGCCAGGAGCTGGTTCACGCTGATCGAATCCTCAGTGACGATATCGGGCAATGCGTGGACGCCGAGCCCGAGGCCAACCGCGTGGGCGTCGAGCTCATCGATGGTGACGAGGCCAGGCGGCCACGGCGGGTCGCCGGCCTCCTTGAAGAAGCGGCTGCGCACCTCGCGATGCCAGCGCGGTCTCGAGACGCCTCCGCGAGTCGCGACCAGGACGCCATCAGATCGAAGGACGCGCAGCAGCTCCTCCACCGCTGAGCGCCAATCGGGGATCAGGTGCAAGACATGAGCCGCGACGGCTGATGCAAAGGTTTGGTCGGCGAAGGGCAAACCGGTCGCGTCAGCAACGGCGACGCACGGCCATGTTCCGTTCCTCTTGGCGATCAGCTTCTTGAGCATCTCGGGTGCTATGTCGACCCCGACCACGCGGATTCCCTTCTCGACCAGAGGTAGAGCGATCCGCCCGGTGCCGACGCCGATCTCAAGACACACGCCATCGCCCGGCAGCAAGGGCAGGAGGTTGGGGATCAGGTGCTCGGAGAGCGTGCGCGTTCGATCGTAGTAATCCGCCGCGCGGTCGAACGAAACCGATTCCGTCAAATTTTTCGGCCGGCGCCCGCCCAGTAGGCGTCGCGAAGCGTTCGTTTCAGCAGTTTCCCGGCGGCGTCTCGTGGAAGCTCGTCGGCGAAGTCCACCGAGCGCGGCTTCTTATAGCCGGCCAGGCGCTCGCCGCAAAACGCGATCAGCTCCGCGCCGCTGACGCTTGCATCGAGCCTCAGCTGTACCACCGCCTTCACCGACTCACCGAACTCCTCATCGGGCACGCCGATCACGGCAGCGTCGACCACCGCGGGATGCGCTTGAAGCACCGCCTCGATTTCGGCGGGGTAGATGTTGACCCCGCCGGAGATGATCATGTCGATGCGCCGATCGCAGATGAAGTAGTAGCCCTCAGCGTCCCGATACGCGACGTCGCCGACCGAGAAGAATCCATCGTGAAGGCTCTTGATCGTCGCGTCGGGACGGTTGTAGTACTCGGCCACCCAGCTGCTTCGAACCATGAATTCACCCGGTTCACCGACAGAGGCCTCGGAGCCGTCGTCACGTATCAATCTGATTTCCTGCCCGGGTACGGCAGTGCCGCACGAGCCTGGCTTGCGCAGCTGGTCCTCCGGACGCAGCACCGTGTTGATCCCGGTCTCGGTTGCCCCGTAGAACTCCCACAGGACTGGGCCGAACACGGCTTGCGCCCGCACCTTCAGCGCGTACGGGCACGGAGCCGCACCGAGGATGAGCGCGCGAAGCGATGATGTGTCCCGCGGACGCTCCTCTTGCGCGTCAACGAGACGGCGAAGAAGCGTCGGCGCCATGAATGTCGTGGTCACGCGGTGCTGCTCGATCAAATCCAGAGCGTCGCCGGCATCGAACTTCTTCTGCATGACGACCGTCGCCCCGAGCACCTGGTGCAGGACCGAGAAGAACGAGACGGCGCTGTGATATCCCGGGCCGCACATCAGGTGCCGGTCCGCCTGGGTGAGCTCGAAGATCGATATGACCTGCAGGACGTTGGCGATGTCGACTCCGTTCGGCCTCCACGCGCCCTTGGGATACCCGGTCGTCCCCGACGTGTAGATCATCGACGCGCCCAGTCCTTCAGCGATCGACGCGAAGCCTTCCGACGCGTCACGCATCAGGTGGCGGTAGGAGAGCCAGCCATCGGGCACCGGGTCATCCACCGCGACGAAGGTCACGTCCCCGTTTACGTCAGGCATCGCCTCGGTCATCGCCTCGACATGGTCGGGTCCCGCAACCGCGACTTTCGCGCCCGAATCGTTGAGCACGTAAGCGATCTCCGCGCCGCGCAGCCTGTAGTTGACGGGCACGATGACCAGTCCGGCTCGCCGCGAACCGCTGACGATCTCTGCGCCCTCGACCGAGTTGAAAGACATCAACGCGACGCGGTCCTCTACGTGGCAGCCAAGGCCTTCGAGAATCGTGGCCGCGCGGCTAGCCCTCTTGCTCAAGTTCGCGAAATCCACGACGCGGTCTCCGCAGATGAGCGCCGGCTTGTCAGGCAGCGCATCGGCGTGGGCGGCCAGGAAATCGAGGCTCACTCATCCGATCCTAAGAGTGCGAGGGGCTTGCCTGCGACGACGGCGCCGCTGACGGCTTGGCCGAGCAAAGCGTGTTGCCCCCAAGCCCGAATGTGGCGGCCACCGGCGCAACGCTGCCGGTGATGACGACCCTGTACCGATAGCAGCCGCCGCGCAGCGCCCACGTATCGGAGGCGGCCCAGTGGTGGAAGACCACTCCGGCGCTCAGCGGCGGGTACTTCGACAACACGTCGGGCGTGGCGTCGGTGATTGATTCGATGGGCGAGGTCTTGGTCGAGTCGAACTGCCAGAGGTAGACCTGCGTGAGGGGTCGATTCTGCGGAGTGTCCGCCTGCGGTGGCAGCCTGGTCGCAGCGAGCAGCGCATCGACCTGAGGCTGAGGACCCGCCGCCGGCTTGACCGAGGCGAATGTCTGGTCAGCGATTGGCGCCGACCATGCGACACCGATCACATTTCCTCCAGTCAGGTACTGGTGCGCCGGCGACGTGCCATCGGGGGCGGAAGCGTTGTAGATCTCGATCTCTCCGTTGACTGCGACAGCAAGCTGCTGAGCGTCCGGGCTCCACGCCAGGCCGTCAGGATGCTGGAGCTTCGAGTTGACTCGTTTGGGGGCGGAGTTGGTCGGGCTGGCGTGCGCGGTGGGACTAGCGGTCGCGATTGCCGTGCCACTTGGAGCGGCGCTCGGCGAGGCGACGGGCAGCGAGCTGTTGATGGGCTCGATGACAGGTCCGTGGTCGGGCATGGCAACCGCCACCATCGTCCCGTCAGCCGAGATGGCGATCGGACCGTCGTCGGGTCCAAGTGAAAGGGGAAACGGATTGAGCACCGAAGCTCCGGCGTTCAGCCAGTACCAGGTGCCGGTGCCGAACTCGCGCACGGCAAACAGTCCAGAGTCGCCAGGAGCGACGCCCTCGGTGAAGAACGCGGGCTGCGCGGGAGGCTTTGCCAGCGGCTTGAGCGCGGCAGACGCCTGCGTCAGGTCGAGCGCATCCACCTCGTACGTCGTGCAACAGCCGACCGTAAGAGCAACGTAGTGCGAGTTCGCGACCAGGCCGAACGGTCCTTCACTCGACGAGTCCTGCGAAGCGGCGATCGGGTCGATCGTTCCCGCGAAAGGGTCGACCCGGAAAAGCCAGTCATAAGGAACGACCCCCGTTGCCGTACGGGTCTCGGCCCCTCTGTCGTCATGCAGCGTGAAGTACAGGACCGGATGGCTCACGCCAGGCGCGGGCCCCCAGACCGGACCGGACACGCGGAACGCGCCGGGCGGTAGCGGTGCTACGACTGTTGACTTTCCGGTGGCAGGGTCCAGCACGCCGACGCTCTGGTCCGCCACGTACGCGATCAGACCGTGCACCAATCCACCTGCAAGCGGCGATGGACTGTGGACGGGCGGCGCGGCGGAACTGCCGCTGCACGCGGCCAACAGCAGGACGGCCATCATCAACGCGAGGCGTCTGGGCATGAGCAGCCGATCTTATCCCTCCGTGTTACCCCAACGAAGGCCCGCGCGTTTCGGTATCTAGATGAAATCAGTGGGTCCCATCCGCATCGGGTTTACCAGCCGCAACTTCGTGTTGCTGGCCGTCATCGCGCTGCTGGCAGTGGCCTGCGGTGCGGTTGGAACTGGCAGCGGCGCGAATCCAACGCCGTCCTCGGGTGGGATGGGATTCGATGTCACCGCAACGGAAAAGGACCACGCCGTCACCATGCATGCGGGCCAGAAGCTCGAGGTGGTGCTCCACGCCGGCAATGGAATGGTGAACTGGTCCCACCCCGTGTCCAACGACACGTCGGTTCTCTCGCCCATAGTGGATCCAGCCGCGACGGCCGCCCGCGGCGTGACCCTCGCCGCTTTCGAGGCCAAGAAGTCGGGCCAGGTCGAGGTCACGTCGATGTCGGGTCCTGTCTGCCCGTCGGGCGCGATGTGCCCGATGTACGCGATCGCCTACACGCTGACGGTGACGGTTACGCCGTAGCGGGCATGCCGGCGGCGCGGATCGCGGCCGCGATCGCATCGAGCTGAGCGCGCGCGGGCGCGTGCTCGTACGTGTCCGGGAAGGTGAGGCCGAAACCGTCTTTGGGGTAGCGCGGGATGACGTGCACGTGGAAGTGCGGAACGTCCTGGTAGGCGGCCTCGCCATCCATCACGAGCAGGTTCACACCGCTCGCTCCTAGCGTTTGGCGCGCGGCCGCGGCAAGCTTGCGCGCGACCCGAAAGGTGCGCATCGCCGCGGTCTCGTTGATATCAGTCATCAGCACTGCGTGCTCGCGCGGCACGACCAGCATGTGGCCCTGCGTGATCGGCTGGACGTCCATGAAGGCGACGACTGTGTCGTCCTGGTAGGTGAAGCTGGCGGGCGACTCCCCGTGCAGGATCTGGCAGAAGATGCAGTCGCCGGCCATGCCGCCGAAAGCTTAAACGGCGGTTCAGGAATCCGGGTCGGTTTGGGCGTTCACCTCCCCGCTCGCCGGGGAGGTCGCCTCGGATAGTCCGGACTATCCGGGGTTTGCACCGGGCTTGAGGCCAGTTTGTCCGGACTATCCGGAGGTTCAGGCGACGGTTCAGGAATCCGAGTCGGTCTGGGCGTTCACCTCCCCGCTCGCCGGGGAGGTCGGAGGCGAAGCCTCCGGGTGGGGACGCACGGGAGCCATGGCTGGTTCGCTGGCGCCATTCGTTGAAGCCTCGACCTCGGCCGGCACCGTCAGCGGCTCGGAGCCGTTAGACGCGGTTGCCGCGTCGCCGTTGACCACGCCCTCGACTGGCGTGCGCTGGCCACGGCGGCGCCGCCGGGCCCTGCGGTCGCCGCGGTGCGGGCGCGACAGCCGCTGCACCTGCGAGCGGATGCCGACCCTCTGGCAGGCGGTGACGACAGCCCCGACGCCGGCCACCAGCCCGTCGTCCTTGCAATGCTCGAACAGCGGGCCGAAGAGCTCAGGCGCGCCGCCGATGACGGTCTTCGAGTCCCCGACGATCACGAGCAGCTTCTTGGCCCGCGAGATCGCGACGTTGACCCGGTTGGGGTCGTTGAGGAAGCCGATCGCCGCCCGGTCGTTGGAGCGCACCAGGGACAGGATCACGGCGTCCGACTCCCGGCCCTCGAAGGCGTCTACCGACTCGATGTCTTCCGGCGGCACGATGCCCTTGAGCGCTCCCTGGAGCCGGTTGACCTGCGAGTTGTACATCGCGATCACGGCCAGCTTCGCTTTGCGCACGCGGCGCCGGATGATCGACGTGATGTCCTTGCACAGCGCGACCTCGAACTCGTTCGCGACCGACCGCTGCGCGTCGCGGTATTCGTCCTGGGCGCCGGTGTCCACCCAGACCAGCTCGCGGTCGAAAGGCCAGGGCAGCGGCATCCTCGGATGCGGCGCTTCGTGGATGAGCTTGCCTTCGTAGAAGAGGTCCGAGACGACACGGCCGATCGGCTCACGCATCCGGTACTGGCGCGGCAGCATGATCTTGGAGCCGGCCGGCACCTTGTCCCAGATCCAGCCGTAAAAGCTGTCGTCGCGCACGACCTCGTCCAGCGGCTGCTCGATCTTGAACGTCGACGCGGCCTCCTCCATGACCGGGGGCAGCTGGTTGAGGTCGCCGATCATGACCCAGCGCTTGGCCAGCGGCATCAGCGCGAGCGCCTCGTTGGCTCGGACCTTGTTTGCCTCGTCGAGGATCAGCCAGTCGAACACTTTGAAGCGCAATCGCGAATCGATGGTCAGGCGGTTGCACGTCCCGGCGACAAGGTTGTACGGCTCGAGGTCGTCGCTCTCCACGAGCGTCGGGCGAAGCCGGCGGGGCACCTTGCCCGGTTCCGCGATGCGCGCCTGCCGCACGTGCGAGAAACCGAGGAGCCTCTCCTGGCCGGTGTCGACTGCGTCGTTGGAGTGCGATGACATGAGAATGGACGCGTTGGGGTTGCGGCCCAGGATGCGCCGGATCGACTCCACGATGGCGGTCGTCTTGCCGGTCCCGGGCGGTCCCTGGATGAGGTAGAGCTGCCCAGGTCGCATGCCCATGACGCGAGACACGGCCTCCGCCTGCTCCTCGTTGGGGTCGGGCAGGTGGTGGGCCTTCTTGCCGTCCAGCGGCACGCGAGGCGGTGTGCCCAACCACCCGGTGTCGGCCAGCTCGGCGGCCAGCGCGCCGGTGCGCGGGCTGCCGATCTGCAGCTGGCGGATGACCGAGCGCTGGGCTTCGAACATCTCCACGCTTGCGGTCGGCAGGACGATGCCTTCGTCGGGCAGCGGATCGTAGCGGCGGAAGCTCACCCACAGGTTTGAGCCCTGGATGCGATCCAGCGACATCCCGCGGTATTCGGGGAAGCCTGCGGAGCGCACGGTCAGCGAGTCGATGCCGCGGTAGATGCGGCCGTCTGCGTCGTCGACCAGGTGCAGGATGGCCCGCACGTACTCACCGCCGCGCATGTCTTCGCCGCAGCTCGGGCAGTGGATCCCGTTCGAGGTCGGAACCTCGGTCTCGCACTTCGGGCACTCGATCCACTGCTCGGTCGCCTCATAGCGCCGGACGGCCGCCTCGGCGAGCTTCTCCCGGTAGTCCCGGAGGTGCTCGATGAAGCGCATGGTCGAGTCGAGCATCGGGTGCGTCTTGGCCTGCTCGCGCAGGGCGATGGCGGTGAAGCCCTCCAGGTCGCCGTCCCACTCCTTGACCACGTGGAGCTCCTGGAAGCCGAGCCGGAGACGGTTCTTCTCCATCTCAAGCGTGCCTTCCAGCTCCTGCCAGTCCGTGATCTCCAGGGCCAGGCCCATCGGCGTCCGGCCGAGCTTGCCCGTCAGGAGCGTGGTGCTGACCTGGCCGATGAACTCGAGCGGCTTTTCCGGCTTGACCACGTTGTAGGTGCCGTCGATGACCTTCTGTTCCTGGAGCACCTGGCGCAGCAGCTCGGCGCCACCGTGGGCCTCCAGGGCCAGCACCTTGGCCGCCGCGGGCGTGCCGGGACGGACGCGGATGCCAAGGCGTCCGGTCTGGATTTCCTCCCCCGGGATGTCGGGGTTCCAGAGCGGCAGGACGTCGCCGGGTATGGGCATGCTCATGCCAGGCGAGCCTTGACAGTGGTACGGGCGGAACGTGTGTTGAGGATCAAGTCAGGTTAAAAAGGGGTCCCCAGACGGGACCTAGCACCCCAACGGGCAGCGCCTACGTTACCACATCGGGCGATGGGTCAAGATTTGGATCGCGATGTGGAAGAACCGGCTCAAGCCGTACGACCTGCTGTCCAAGGATGAGGTCAACACCATCCACGAGCAGGCGATGACCATCCTGGAGGAGATCGGGGTCGACTTCCTCCACGACGGCGCTCGGGAGCTGTTCCAGAAGGCGGGCATGCGGGTCGAGGAGAACCGCGTGCGCTTCGAGCGCGCGTTTGTCCTGGAGCAGGTTGCCAAAGCCCCCGCCACGTTCGAGCTCCAGGCGCGGAACGCCTCACGGACAGTGACGCTGGGCGGCGACAACATGGTGACCGCGCCGGTCTACGGGCCGCCATTCGTCACCGACCTCGAGCGCGGCCGGCGTGGCGCGACGATCGAGGACTTCACGAACTTCGACAAGATGGCGCAGGCGGTGGAGCAGATCCACTGCGCGGGGGGCACGACGGTCGAGCCCGAGGATTTGCCGCTGGGGACGCGGCACCTGGACATGGTCTATTCCCACCTTCGCTGGACGGACAAACCCTTCATGGGCAGCGTGATCTCGACGGAGGGCGCGCGCGACACGATCGAGATGGCCTCGATCGCCCTCGGCGGCCGGGACAAGATCGAAAAGACGCCCGCGATCATCAGCCTGATCAACGTGAACAGCCCCCTGCGCTATGACGACCGCATGCTTGGTGCGCTGGTCGAGTACTCGCTGGCGGGTCAGCCGGTGATCGTGACCCCTTTCTTGATGGCCGGCGCCATGTCACCCATGGGCCTCGCCGGCACGGTCGCGCAGCAGACCGCGGAGGCGCTGGCCGGCATCGCCCTCGTCCAGCTCATCCGGCCCGGCACGCCAAGCGTGTACGGCTCCTTTCTCACCAACACCGACATGCAGTCGGGCAGCCCCGCGTTTGGCACACCGGAGTCGGCGATGGGCATCCTCGCGAGCGCGCAGATGGCGCGTCATTACAAGCTTCCGTTCCGCGGCGGCGGCGCGCTCACCTCATCGAAGGCGCCTGACGCCCAGGCGGCGTACGAGTCGATGATGTGCATGTGGCCGACCATCCTCGGCCGCGTCAATTTCGTCCTTCACGCCGCCGGGTGGTTGGAGAGCGCGCTGCTCGCTTCCTACGAGAAGTTCGTCATCGACGTCGAGCAGCTCCGCATGTTCGAATGGATCCTCGGGCATGGACTTCCTGTCGACGAAGAGGGGCTGGCGATGGACGCGCTGCGCGAGGTTGGGCCCGGCGGACATTTCCTCGGCGCCGAGCACACGATGCGCAACTACCGGACCGGGTTCTACCGGCCGTGGATCTCTTCGACCGAGAACTTCGACCGGTGGCAGCGCTTCGGCTCGCGCACGACCGAGGTGGTCGCCGCCGAGCGCTGGAAGCAGCTGCTGGCGGAGTACCCGGACCCCGGGATCGACCCGGGTGTCGACGAAGAGCTGAAGACTTTCATCGCGAGGCGCAAGATAGAGATCGGTGCCGACGCCTGAGTCGGAGCTTTCGGGCCTTGTCGACGCGCTTTCGTCAGCCAGGCCCGCCCCAGCCAGTGGCTCGGCCGCCGCGGCGACGACCGCCTTGGCAGCGGCGCTTCTGGAAAAGGTGGCGCGGCTTTCCGCGAAACACTGGGCGGACGCTGCTCGAGCACAGAAACGCGCTCACGCTCTCCGGCTCCGTTCCGAGGAGCTCATCCAGCTGGACTCGCTGGCGTACCTGGAGTTCGTCCACGCGACGAGGTCAGGCAGGGGCGTCGATGCTGCCCGACAGAAGACGATCGACGTCCCGATGGCCATCGCCGGCTCGGCGGCCCGGGTGATCGACCTCGCTCGCGACCTCGAGACCAACGGCAACCCGAACCTGCGGGCGGACGCGGCCGCGGCGGCGATCCTTGCCCAGGCGGCTGCTACGACGGCCGAGATGCTGGTTCGGGTTAACGAGTCAGCTCGCCCGCAAGCCTCTCGAGACCGCGCAGGTGGTCCTGGTCGTGCTCCAGCGCGATCTCGAGGTAGCGATCGACCGTCACCTCCCCATACCGCTCGTGGTGACCGGTCAAAGCCCGCTGTTCGCCGCCCAGAGTCTTTACGTAGCCGATCAGCATCAGCCGGGTCGCAGTCCACTCGTCCAGCGCGTCGTCGAGGTGAATCCCGCTGAAATCGCTTCCGTCATTGGTGAAGAAGTCGAACGTCGGGTTCTCGCCCGCGGCGATGGAGCGGATTCTCGGCACGTAGCAGTCGCGCTCTGTCGCGGCCAGATGTGCGGCGATGTCGCGTAGATCCCACGCGCCGACCCTCGCCGACGGGTCGTCGGCCGCGATTCGAAGCATCGCGATGACGAGCTGCTGGCTGTTCAAGAGCTGGTCGAAGATGGCGTCGCTCACGACGGACTCAGCAGCCGGGCCCGTGGATTGGCGGCGGTCAGCTCGTCGATTATCTGATTGAGAACATCGGCGGGCGAGCCGGGTCGTTCTTCGACCCGGCCCCACTTCCAGCCTTCGAGGTATGCGTCCATGTCGGTCGACCCGTCCTTCATCGCGTAAGCGTCGATCGCGGCCTGGAAGTAGTCCGGCAGCATCCGCTTGGTCTCAGAATCCCCGTCCCACGCCTTGACCTGGGAAGGAATGTGCTTCCAGGACATCACCTGGTATTTCGCCACGTCACGCTTCCACTAACGCGGCAAGCCGCTCTTCGAGTTCCCCGAGCCCGACATCCTCGATCTCCAGTGGCAGCCCAAGGTAGGCGGCGATCTCGCCGGCCTTCTCCGCGAGCCGGGGATTGGGGACCTGCCTCAGATAAAGCACCGCCTCGTAGTTACCGAAAAGCATCGGTTTCAATTCCGGGTCGCGATCGAGGCCGAGCCCCTTGATGACCGCGCGGTCGAAGTTGCGCACCAGCCAGTCGGTGAGGAAGAAGGTGCCGGGCTTGCTTTCGGTGACCTCTTTGAAACGCCGTTCGCCTGCATACATCTCGTAGCAGTGCGGGCCGCGCAATCGCACGGCGCCTGTCTCCTCCAGCACCGGCTCCAGCTTGCCGGTGGTCCCGCATTCGCCATAAACGACCACCAGGTTCTTGTATCGAGGTCGCAGCTCACGCAGCTTGTCGCGCAGCTCGTCGACGATCCGTGAGGGATAGAGGTGAAGCAGAGCGGAAACCCCGTACACGTCGACGTCCCAACCGCGCCTTGTGATGATGTCCTTCACGTCGCGGCCGAGTGCGCCGCAGATGACGAGGGCGGTGGCGCTCATTGGATGGGCGCCAGTTGGGGGAATCCGAGCACCGAGATGAACGAGTCGTTGAAGTCCGAGCGTCCGGAGAGCTCGATGTACTCGATGCGCGATGGGAGCTCGAAGGCGACCTGGCGTTCGCGGTAGGACAGGAGCGCGATCTTGGCGCCCTCCCCGGCGGAGTTGCCGACCGCGATGATGCGGTCGACAGCGACCGGCGGAACCAGGCCGATGATCTTGGCGCTCTCGGGGTTGAGGTACGACCCAAACGATCCGCCCAGCAGCACCTCGTCGAGGTCATCCACGGTGACACCGAGGATGTCCATCAAGACCTTGATCCCGGTCGCAATGGATCCTTTCGCGAACTGGAGCTCGCGGATGTCGCGCTGCGTCAGGTAGACGCCGTCCGCCAGGAGGAACGCGCGCATCCCGTCCACGTCGATCAGGCGGTCGTGCAGCGGATGATGGGGCACGTCCTCGGGTTTCTTGAAGCGGCCCGAGTACTCGAGAAGGCCCGCGAGCAGCAGCTGGGCCACGGCGTCGACAAGGCCGGAACCGCAGATGCCCTCGGGCGGCACATCGCCGCCGATGATCTGAAGCTCGACGCGGTCGCTGAGCTGGACGCCCTCGATCGCGCCCACCGTCGCGCGCATGCCGCATTTGATCTGGCTGCCTTCGAAGGCGGGACCGGCGGGCGCTGCGGTGGCAAGCGCGCGTTGGGCGCTGCCGAGGACGATCTCGCCGTTCGTCCCGACGTCGACGAAGACGCGGATCCTGTCTTCGCGCGCGACGCCCGTCGCCAGCACGCCGGCCACGATGTCGGCGCCGACGTACGCGCCGAGCGCGGGCAGCGTCTGGATGTAGCCGTGGGGATGGATCTGCAGGCCGATCTCGCGCGCCGCGACGCTGAGCTCGTCCATGAACGCGGGCGTAAACGGCGACATGGACAGCGGAGTTGGGTCGATGCCGAAGAGCAGGTGCAGCATCGTGACGTTGCCCACGACGACTGCCTCGTATGTCTGCTGAGGCGTGACGCCAGTCTCGCGATAGAGCTCGCCGAGGACCGTGTTCATCGTGCCGACCACCGCGTCCTGCAGCTCCTGGATCGCCTCAGGTCCGTTCATGCCGTGGCTGATACGCGAGATGACGTCCGCCCCGAAGGGCGCCTGGCCGTTAAGCGTCGAGAGCACCGACGCGGCCATTCCGGTGCGCAGGTTCATCAGCGTCCCGACGAGGGTGGTCGTCCCGACGTCAAAAGCGACCCCGTAACACTCTGCCGTCGTGTCGCCGGCTTCCACCGCGACCAGCTGCTCGCCCGCGAGCACCGCGGTGACGCGAAAGCCGGCCTCCCGGAAGACCGGAGGCAGCGTGCGCAGCACAGCGACGCCGGCGACCATGTCGTGACCTTCCTCGGTGAGGGCATCTCGCAGGCGTGCGACGTCGCTGCGCTGGTCCTCCATCGATGGTTCGCTGAGCTCGAGGTACACCTTGCGCACGTTCGGGTCGAGGATGACGAGCCGGCCGAGGCCCATCGTCGCGGCCTTCGGCACCCGCAGCAGTTGCGGGACCTCGCAGGTCATGTCCTCGTAGACCCGCGCCTGGCACGACAGGCGCCAGCCGTCTTCTATCTCGGAAGGGCGCAGCTGCCGGTGGTCGGCGGTTTCGGCGTCGCGGCGTCCCTGGATCACACGCACCTTGCACTTGCCGCAGGTGCCTCGTCCTCCGCACGTGGAATCGATCGGCAGACCGATCCAGTGCGCGGCGCTGAACACCGTGGTGCCTGCCGGGACACGCGTCGTCCGGTCGTAGGGCAGGTACGTGACCTCGAGCTTGCGCTGGATCATTGCGCGACTTTGGCGGCCTGGTCCGCCCGAAAGTTGGCGATCCAGCGCATCGCGTACTCGTCATGACCCAGCAGCAGGTCGCCGGCGAGGATGGCGCGGCGCACCTGCGCCTCGAGTGGGTTGGTGATCGCGCAGGTCAGCCCTGCGTGCATCGCCAGCGGAAGAAAGGCCGCGTTGACGGTCGGCCGGTCCGGCAGGCCGAAGGAAACGTTGGACGCCCCGCACGTCATGTTGTTGCCGAGCCTGTCGCGGATGAGCCGCATGGTCTCCAGGGTGATCAAGCCGCACGTGGGGTCGGCGGCCACGGTCATCGCGATCGGGTCGATGATCACGTCCTCCTGCGGGATGCCGTGGTCGGCGGCGCGCTCGATGATCCGCCGCGCCAGCGCGAGCCGCTCCTCGGGGACCATCGTGATCCCGGTCTCGTCATTCGCCATGCCGATGACGGCGGCCCCGTGCTTTTTGACCAGCGGCAGGATCCGTTCCATCCGCTCTTCTTCCGCGGTGACGGAGTTGACCAGCGCCTTGCCCTCATAGGCGGACAGGCCCGCCTCGAGCGCCTCGATGATCGACGAGTCGATGCAGATCGGCAGGTCGGTCACCTCCATGACCGCCCGGATCGCGGACACCAGAAGAGCCGGCTCATCGATCGCCGGGATGCCCGCGTTGACGTCGAGCATGTGGGCGCCGGCGGCGGCCTGCGCCTGGGCGTCGGAGCGCACCCGGTCCATCACGCCCTCTTTCATCTCCGCGGCCAGGACCTTGCGACCCGTTGGGTTGATGCGCTCGCCGATGATCACGAAGGGGCGGTCGCCGGAAACGACAATCTCGCGACCACGCGAGGAGAGACGAGTCTCCAAGGAACTAACCCTTTCTCAGCGTCTCGTCGATTTTCATCACGGCCTGCTCCAGCGCCTCCGCTCCTTTCGAAGGTCCGCTTCGATCGCCGACGAGCTGCTTGGCCATCCGCGTCGCCATCGAGGCGTCAGGTGCGTAGCTGTCGGCCCCGACGTGCTTCGCGTACTCCTGCGTGACCGGTGCGCCCCCGACCGCGATGTGGACCTTGTCCCGCAGTCCTGCTTTGGACAGCGCATCGATGTTGGCCTTGAACATGGGCATCGTCGTGGTCAAGAAGGCGGAGAAGCCGACGATGTCGGGCTCGTGCTTCTGGACGGCCTCGACGAACTTCTCCGGCGGGGTGTTCACGCCCAGGTCGTAAACCTCGAAGCCGGCGCCCTCGAGCATGATCACGCACAGGTTCTTGCCTATGTCGTGGATGTCGCCCTTCACGGTGCCGATCACGTAGCGGCCGACCGGCTTGGCGCCCGTCTCGGCGATGAGCGGCCGGAGGATCACGAGCGCGCCCTGCATGGCGCGGGCGGCGATCAGCATCTCGGGGACGAAGAAGTCGCCCTTCTCGAACCGGCGGCCGACCTCCTCGAGGGAGGGGATGAGTGCCTTGAACAGGATGTCCATGGGGTCCATCCCCAGCAGCAGCGCCTCTTCCGTCAGCGCCTTGACCTCAGGCGCGTGCCCGTTGAGCGTGTGCTCGAACAGCTCCGCGCGGATCTCTTCCTGGCGGCTCACCGTCTGCTCATCGTACCGCCCTGTTGCGCAGAATAGATAATGTTGCGCAATGAGCAACGACGCGCCCAGGGACGTCGCGGTCCGCTCGGTCGAGCGAGCGATCGCGATCCTCGACCTGCTCGCCCAGGGTGACTGGCGCACAGGCGCCGAGGTGGCGCGAGGACTCAAGGTCCACCGCTCCACCGCGCTGAGGCTGCTTGCCACCCTGGAGCGCCATGCCCTCGTCGAGCGGGACCAGCGCACCGCCAGGTATCGGCTCGGCCGCCGGCTGCCGCAGCTGGCCAGCGTCGTGACCGGGGAGTTCGACCTTCGCTACGTGGCCCGACCGGTGTGCGAGCAGCTCGCAGCGGCAACCGGCGAAACCGCCACCCTCGACGTCCTGGTGGGCGACGTCATCGTACCCATCGAGCAGGCCACCGCCTCGACGTCCGTGGTGAGCGTCAACTGGCTTGGTCGCCGGACACCTGTCCACTGCACGGCGAGCGGCAAGGCCATCCTGGCCTTCGGGCCGCCAGCGGTCCGGGAGCGAATGCTGGCGGGGCCGCTGGAGCAGGTGACCCCGCGCACCATCACAGACCGCACCGAGCTCCAGGCGCAGCTGGACGGGGCGCGGGAGTCGGGTATCGCACGGACCCATGAAGAGCTGGAGCTCGGCCTCGACGCGCTGGCGGCACCGGTCTTCGGAGCCGACGGTGAGGTCGTTGCCGCCCTGGACATCTCGGGTCCCTCGCACCGGCTTCGCGCCGGCGCCCGCCCAGAGCTCGACCGGCTGACCATCGAGAGTGCGGCGGACGTGTCACGACGGCTGGGCTATCGCGGGAAGCGTGCTGAAACCTGACGATCAGGTGGGATTAACCCGGCCCTAACTGAAATCAACCGCACGGCGAAACTCTGTCCTTGCAACGTCGGCGAGGGCGAGCCATGATTGCGGCTGTCTGCCTGGTCGCATGCCCCGCGACGGGCTATTTGGAGGGGAACTAAGCATGAAGTTCGGCAAACTCACACGCCACCTTGGCCTCGCCGTGGTGGCGGTTTTCGTGGTGGCTGCCTGTGGCAGCTCGCCGAGCAACAGCTCGGC
>Ga0209806_1001045_pt1 | contig 18605 bp, 16 predicted proteins | sample GraSoiAngelo_152_FD_186166 | JGI IMG/M metagenome (GOLD analysis project Ga0209806, IMG submission 186166) | Grasslands soil microbial communities from the Angelo Coastal Reserve, California, USA - 14_1009_12_30cm (SPAdes) (version 2) | ecosystem: Environmental > Terrestrial > Soil > Grasslands ... | reverse complement strand
ATCGGCGAGATCGGGATGCTCGTGATCGGACTCGCGTTGCTCGCTACACCGTTCGACGCGTGGGGGGCGTGGGAGCGCGTGTTGCTGGCGATACCTTTGGCCTGGATGGTCCTGCTCTCGGCCAGCCTTCGCCCGACGGCGGCGATGATCCCCTCCACAGAGGAGATCATCAGCGCCAACACCGCAATCCTCAGCAGAAGCGGCTCGTAGGCGCCGGTCAGGAGTGAGGTGATGGCAAACAGGTAAAGAAGGCCGCCTGCGATCTTCGAAGCAAGCTGCCGCGGATCGACTACGCGGCGAAAGGCGATCCAGCCGGCCGCCACGCCGCCCGCATAGAGCGCGGCGGCCGCTACCAGAAGCCCCACGTTCTCGCGCACGATCTCGGGGTGAAGCACCTCGAGCCACGCCGCCGCTGACAGGAGGAGCACGATGTCCGCTATCCCATCCAGACGTGCGCCTCGAGGGGAAGACTGACCGAGGCGACGGGCGACATACCCGTCGAGAAAATCAGTGACGCCGGCGCCGATCAGCCCAAGTCCGACCAGCCGTCCATGGCCCTGGAGGGCAAGAGGCCAGATCAACAGCACGAGGAGCAGTCGCAGGCACGTCAACGCATCCGCCAGGGACACCGTGCGACTCGCTGTTGTTACCTCGCGCTCAGGCCCGTCGTTGTTCATTGCATGCGGGTCTCCGCGGCTCCTGTTGCGATCGCCATCGCTTGCGCCCTGGCGGTGGCGGCGATTGTCATCGCCGGCACCAGGCCCTCGACGTTGTTCGCCATTCCATCCGCGACCATATCGTCCGCGACCATCGAACCCGCGATTCTCACCAGCGGGGACGCGATCGTCTCGAGAAAGCCGGATCTCGCCGTCGTGAGTTCCGGAATCGAATCCCAGCAGAGCACTGCTGCGGCGGCACAGGCCGACCTTGAGACCAAGACCGCCAAGTTGATCAGCCGAATCAAAGCGCTCGGCGTCGCCGACAAGGATCTGGGCACGACCGGTTACTGGGTCGGACCTGTTTACAGCTCGACCGGGCAGACAATCACCGGCTACCGCGCCAGCCACCAGCTCCAGATCAGGTGGCATAACGTCGACACGGTCGGCAAGACGCTCGACGCGATCGTGCAGGAGGGCGGAGCGACCAACGTCACGGTCAGCTTTGGTTTTGGGGACCCCAAGTCAGCGCAGGCCGAGGCGCGATCCCTGGCCATCGCGGATGCGCGCGCCAAGGCTCAGGCGATGGCGTCGGCCGCGGGCGTGAAGCTGGGGCAGGTGATCCGGATCAGCGATCTGGCGACGTCGACCAGGCCGCCGATGCCCTTGAGCCTCGGCGCGGCGGTCAAGGAGGACACTCAAGTCCCGGTGGGACAAGTGGACGTACAGGTCAGCGTCGAGGTCGATTACGCGATCGGCTGAGGTCTGACGCAGCCGCCAAGGCGCGGTTTCCTTTCCGGTGAATTATCGTGCGCGGGACATGATGCTCAAGATCTATCCCGACCGGCGCTGGCCCGCCTTCCTGCGCGTGTTGGCCGACAGCATCGTCTCGTTCTGGACCGTGGTCTGGGCGTACCTGGGCTGGCTGATCTACCAGACCGTCATGGGCCTGGAAGTCATCGCCGACGGGATCAAGAACACCGGCGCCACATTCAATCAGTGGATTGCCGCGTTTCGGGCCGGGATCCCAGGCGGGATTCCGCTCCTGACCAAGTTCTTGCAGGACGTCGCTGACGGGCTACGCCATTACTCGGGCGACCAGCTCGTTGTGGCGGGACAGAACATCCACGACGCCATCATTCGGGTCGCGATCGTGTTGGCCCTTCTCGTGGCTCTGCCTCCGATCCTCCTCGTCCTACTTCCCTACGGCGGGTGGCGCTGGCGCGATATGCGAGAGATCGGCGCGGCGCTGGCGTTTGTGCGGATCGCCTCGATGACCGGCAGAGCCGACGCCGCTCGTGCTGTGCTTGCCTACCGCGCGGTCTCGACCCTGAGCTTTCGCCAGCTGATGAGCGCGAGCGCGGACCCGGTGGGAGACCTGGTGGAGCACCGGTACGAGCGCCTGGCCGGCGCGATGTTGAAACGGGCCGGCCTCGATCCGTCAAGACTCGCCCCGCCCGAGCTCCCGGAGCTGCCGCCGCATCGCGGCGGGTGACCCGCCTTCTCTATCGTTGTGAGCCATGTGTAGAAGCATCAAGACCCTGCGCCGCGCGGACGTAGTCGCGACCGACGAGGAGATCCGCGAAGCCGCGCGTCAGTACGTGCGCAAGGTGAGCGGGTTCACGAAACCGTCCAGCCGCCATGAGGCTGCATTCCAGGAGGCCGTCGACGAGATAGCGGTCGCCTCGCGGCGGCTGCTGGGGAGCATCGCCAGCAACCTGGCCGGCGCCGGTCACCACGCCTAGAGCTGGCAGCCCCGGCAGAAGTTCAATGGCTCGCGGTTGGAGCCGAGCTGGCTGATCCGGTGCCCGCACCGCGGGCACGTCTTGCCCCCCTTCATATGCACGGCCATGAAGGAGCGGTCCTGCTTCGACTCTTCGTAGTTCGGGTTGGCCAGGATCGCCTCCACGGCGCGTGACAGGACGAGGGGGATGGCGTTGTACAGCGCCTCCTCCTCCTCTGGCTTCAGCGACGCACGGCGACGCAGCGGCAAAAGGCGCGCCTCGAACAGGATCTCGTCGGAGTACGCGTTGCCGATGCCGGCCAGGAATTCCTGGTTGCGCAGCAGGTCCTTGAGCTCGTCGCGGAATCGCCGCAACCGTTTCCGGAACATGTCCAGCCCCATCGAGGCGACCGAATCCGCCTCCGGACCTTGCGGGTCCCATGCGGGAACCTCCCGCGAGCAGTCCGACACCCAGTAGATCCGTCCCATGTCCCGAAAGTCGAGATAGCGCAGCTCCTGCTTGCCCTCGATGCGCAAAGTGAAGACTTCGGTCGCCGGGACGGACGTGTCGGCGCCGGTGATCTGGAATCTGCCCCCGAGCATCGGGTTTATGACCAGCCATCGCGGGGAGCCTCCGCCGCCGAGCTCCGTCGCGAACACCATGTGCTTGCCGCGCCGGGTCAGCGAGGTGATGCGCCGGGCCGGCAGCTCCAGGGCAAAGTAGTCGACCGGGTACCGCAGCAGGTGCGCCTTTTTCGGGTTGACCGTGGCCGCGGTGATCAGCTTGCCCTCGACGCGAGGGGCGATCCGGAGGCGCAGTGCCTCCAGCTCTGGCAGCTCTGGCATGCCGCCAAAAATACGCACAAAAAGCTGTTTCGCCCCCGCGGGCGGGTGGAAGACCTCCTTACGTGAGACAGGAACGGTTCACGGAAAAGGCGCTCGAGGCTCTGCAGCAAGCTGCAGGTCTGGCCCGCGAAAGTGGCAACCAGGCCGTCGAGCCGGAGCACCTTTTGCTTGCGCTCGTGGGCCAGGACGAGGGCGTCGCCCGGACGCTGCTCGAACGGGCTGGTGCCTCCGTCCAGGCGCTCGAGCCGGCGCTCGTTTCCGCGGTCGAGCGATTTCCAAAGGTCAGCGGAAGCGGACAGCCGTACCTGAGCGAGGCGCTGAGCAAGCACCTCGAGCAGGCGGAGCGCGAAGCCGAACGTCTGAAGGACGAGTACATCTCGACCGAGCACCTCTTGCTCGCCCTCACGGACCAGGCGATCCTCAAGGACGCGGGCGCGACACACGAGGCTCTTCTCAAAGCGCTCAGACAGGTGAGAGGCAACCAGCGCGTCACCGATCAGAATCCCGAATCCAAGTACCAGGCCCTCGAGAAATACGGCCGTGACCTGACCAAGCTCGCCAAGGAGGGCAAGCTCGATCCGGTCATCGGCCGTGACGAGGAGATCCGCCGCGTGATCCAGGTCCTGTCGCGCAGGACCAAGAACAACCCGGTCCTCATCGGCGAGCCCGGTGTCGGCAAGACCGCCATCGCCGAAGGCCTTGCCCAGCGCATTGCCCAGGGCGATGTCCCGGAAGGCCTCAAGGGCAAGCGCGTCATCGCGCTCGACCTCGGCGCGCTCGTCGCGGGAACGAAATTCCGCGGCGAGTTCGAGGATCGGCTCAAGGCCGTGTTGAAGGAGATCGAAGGCTCGGACGGCCAGGTCGTCCTGTTCATCGACGAGCTGCATACGCTCGTTGGCGCGGGCGGCGCTGAAGGCGCCATCGACGCGGCCAACCTCCTCAAGCCGGCGCTGGCGCGAGGTGAGCTTCGCGCCATCGGCGCGACCACGCTGGACGAGTACCGCAAGCACATCGAAAAGGACGCGGCCCTCGAGCGGCGCTTCCAGCCGGTTCTCGTCGACGAGCCGTCGGTCGAAGACACCATCAGCATCCTTCGAGGCCTGCGCGAGCGGTACGAAGTTCACCACGGTGTACGGATCAAGGACACCGCCATCGTGGCGGCCGCCGTGCTGTCCAATCGCTACATCACAGATCGCTTCCTTCCTGACAAAGCAATCGACCTGATCGACGAGGCGGCCGCCCGCCTCCGGACAGAGATCGACTCCATGCCGGCCGCGCTCGACGAGCTCGAGCGGCAGATCCGCCAGCTCGAGATCGAGCGCCAGGCTCTCAAGAAGGAGACCGATCGGGCGTCCAAGGATCGTCTCACCGGAATCGAGAAGCAGCTGGCGGAGCTGAGCGAGACCCGAACCGCCCTCCGCTCCCGATGGAACCAGGAGAAGGAAGTAATCACCAAGATCCGCAGCCTCAAGGCAAAGCTCGAAGAGGTCCGCGCGGACGCTGAGCGCGCCGAGCGCGCGGCCGATTTCGCCAAGGCTGCCGAGCTGCGTTACGGCAAGTCGGTCGAGATCGAAAAGCAGCTCGAGGAAGCGAATTCCCAGCTCGGCCGGCTGCAAGGCGGACACCCGCTGCTCAAAGAAGAGGTCAGCGAAGAGGACATCGCGCAGATCGTCGCCAAGTGGACAGGCGTCCCGGTCTCGAAGTTGATGGAGGGCGAGGTCGCGAAGCTGATCCAGATGGAGTCGCGGCTGCACGACCGGGTCATCGGCCAGGACGAGGCAGTCACGGCCGTGGCGAACGCCGTGCGGCGGTCCCGCTCTGGACTTGCCGACCCCAACCGTCCCGTCGGCTCATTCATCTTTCTCGGGCCGACCGGGGTCGGCAAGACCGAGACGGCGCGGGCTCTGGCGGAGTTCCTGTTCGACGACGAGCAGGCGCTGATCCGGCTCGACATGTCCGAATACCAGGAGAAGCACACCGTCGCCCGTATGCTCGGCGCGCCGCCTGGCTATATCGGGTACGACGAGGGCGGCCAGCTGACCGAAGCCGTCAGGCGACGGCCTTACTCAGTCGTACTTTTCGACGAGATCGAGAAAGCGCACCCGGACGTTTTCAACGTCCTGCTGCAGATCCTCGACGACGGGCGGCTTACGGACGGCCAGGGCCGCACGGTCGACTTTCGCAACACCGTGCTGATCATGACTTCGAACCTTGGCGGCCAGTTGATCCAGGAGATGTCGAACCGTCCGTTCGAGGAGGTTCGCGAGTCGGTCCTGGGCGTGCTGCGCGACCACTTCCGGCCTGAGTTCTTGAACCGGGTCGACGAGATCATCGTGTTCAAGTCGCTTACGCAGGACCAGCTGGGCGCGATCGTCGACATCCAGCTTGCTCGACTGCAAAAGCGGCTGGACGAGAGGAAGATCGCCCTCGTCGCCACTCCGGCCGCCCGCAAGGTTCTCATCGAGCGCGGCTGGGACCCGGTGTACGGCGCGCGTCCGCTCAAGCGGGCGATTCAGCGCATGGTTCAGGATCCGCTCGCGATGCTGCTGCTCAGCGGCAAGTTCACCGAGGGCGACGTGGTCGAGGTCGACGCCAAAGGCGGTGAGCTCACCTTCGACAAGGCGAAGGCTCCAGCCGCCCAAACCGTCGCCTAGCTGCTGCAGACGGTCCCCGCGGCCGGGAGCTTGAGATCGATGAGATAGGCGTCCTCGGCCGCATGGGCGCAAGCGCTCGAGTCGTATGACGTGTGGCCGTTACCGCGGCGCGTCAGCAGAATCGATCCGTCGATCTGCTTGTTGACCGAAAGGGACTCCGCGTAGGGAGTCGCTGGGTCGTTCGTACCCCCGACGAGCAGGATGGGAGGCGCTCCCGTCACGGTCAGCGGTCCTTGGGTAGTTTTCGATTTTGCCGGCCAGTAACCGCACTGCAGATTGGCGTACTGGCTCCAGGGTCCGAAAAACGGAGAGGCCTGCGCAAACTGGGGCCCAAGCTTGTCGTACGCCGCGATGTCCGATGGTGCGGGAAAGTCGAGACAGAACGCGGAGTGGTACGCGCCGTTGAAGAGGTTCTTGTAGGTGCCGTCTGAATTTCGCTGGTTGTAGAGGTCGGCGATCAGCAGAAGGATCCGTCCATCACCACCGTCGGCCCCTGTGAGTCCCTGATCGAGCGGTCGCCAAAGACTCTGGCTGTACAGAGCCTGGAGCACCGCGGTCATCGCCAACGAACGAGTTAGCTGTCGGGCGCCAACCTTCAAGGGCGCCGTGTCGAGGCGGCTCATGAGTGATGTCAGCTTGGTTCCAGGATCCCCGTTTTGACCGAAGAGGCAGGTCGACCTTGCCTTGCAATCGGCCAGGAACGCCTGAAGGTTTTGCTCGAAGCCGACAACCTGACTGAGCAGGCTGTCGTTGGCCGAGACCGTCGGATCAACTACACCGTCGAGTGACAGCGCGCGTACATGAGTGGGGAACATGTGCGCGTACCACTGCCCGATGTAGGTGCCGTACGAGAACCCGAGATAGGTCAGCTTGGCGTCGCCCAACGAGGCGCGGATCTGGTCCATGTCGCGCGCCGTGCTCGCCGAGTCCATGAACGGCAGCAGGTCTCCGCTCCGCCGCTGACACCCGGCGGCGAAGTCCTTGTCGGCCTGCATCGCGTCCTGTTTTTCCTGCGGGTCGTCGAGGACCGAGTCGATCGAGAGGTATGCATCCAGCTGAGGCCCGTCGACGCACGTTACGGGTGTGCTGCCGGCGACTCCGCGTGGATCCCAAGCCACGAGATCGAAACGCTGGTTGAGGTTCTTGAGCGATGAGATGTCTGCCCGCAGATACTCGATGCCCGACTCACCCGGGCCGCCCGGATTCACGAGCAACGAGCCGACCCGAGCTGCCTTGTCCTTGGCCTGTGTGCGGACCACAGCAAGGCTGATCGTGCGACCTTCTGGACGAGAATAATCAAGGGGAACCTGCAGCGTTCCGCACTGGAAACCCGCACCGCAATCGGTCCAGGAGATGACGCCTGCACTGGGCGAGGGGGTCGGGCTGTGGGTTGCGGTCGGCGTGTTCCGCGTGCACGCAACGAGAAGGATTGTGACGAGCACCATGACCTTTGCAACGCGACCCGTCACTTATCGCAGTCTAGCGACTCGAAGCCAGGCCTCCTGGCCGGCAGACGGACCTCGGCGCACAATACGAGCCCTTGCAGGAATCGTTGCTCGCTCGCAAATTGGGGCTCGAGTCAGGGTCCACCTTCCTGGTGGTGAATGCGCCCGCGGGCTACGTCGATGGGCAGACGCCGCGGGGCGAGAGTGCTGACGGCCCTGCTGACCTCGTCCTGCTGTTCGCCTCCAACCGGGCGCAGTTGGACGACAGCGCGGCCGCGGCGCTCAAGGCGTTGAAGCCGCGAGGCTCTCTCTGGATCGCGTATCCGAGTGAGGCGGTCGGGCGATCAGACCTGAACCGCAACCACGGCGGGGGCGCTTTGAACAAAGCCGGTTTCGTCGCGACGACGAACATCAACCTGGACGAACGGTGGGATGCGACGCTCTTCCGGCCGGCTGAGGAGGTGCCGCAAGCTGCGATTCCGCCGGCCGACATGCTGCCGGTCGGCCGTCGCGCGACTCCGATTTTTCGAGTCGTGCGATCTGTCGCACGGGCGCTCTTTCATCTGTTGTTTCGGTTCGAGGTCAGCGGTCGCGAGCGAATTCCTGACAGCGCATTCATCGTGATCGCCAACCATCTCGGGTGGATGGATGCGATCAGCCTGCTCCTGCTGTTTCCCGCCGAGCCACGAGTTCACTTCCTCGCCGACCCGACGTCGATGATGCGCAACCGTCCGCTGTGGGCACTGGTCCGCGCGACCGGCGGCATCGTGCCGGTGGATCGGGCGAAGCACGGCGACCGCCGGCTCTTCGGCCATGTGGAGCGATGCCTGGCGCAAGGAGGAGCCATCGCGCTGTTTCCGGAGGGCGACTTCGGTCCGCGCGAGGGGGAGCTTCTGCCGTTCAAAAAGGGCTTCGCCCACTTCGCCGTCGACGCCAACGTGCCGGTCGTGCCGGTCGGGCTCTCGGGCATGAGGGACCTGTGGCTCGGCAAGCGTCTCGTTGTGCGAATCGGCGAGCCGATTCCGGCCGCCGGCCAGACGGTGGAGCAGGTGCTCGAGGCGGGGGAGAAGGCGGTGGGCGCGTTGGTGCCCGATTACGTCGAACCTGCGGGCCCCAAGCCGCTGCGTCGCTGGCTGACGGGACTCTTCTGACACGCTGCGGGCACGTCTAGGTCGCTAGGGCGGCGCGGATGCTAATCCTTGTGGCCGGGTCCCGCCGGCTGCAACGCGTAAGTCATTGCCGGCGCGGAGACGCCTGAGCGTCTCGCCCTGCGAACGGGGTGGTTCACCGTTGTTGCGATCACGAGCAGCTGCGGCGCGCCCAGACCGCGACAGCGCCACGACGACGCCCCTGCGGACCAAAACCCTTGACATTCAGATGTCAAACAGGCGGGGAGGCAGGTCCCGGCTCCAGGCCCGGTCCAGCGAGATCTCAACCCAGCGGTTACGCCGGCGATCGACCGCACGAACGAAGAACGCAACGATCCTGTCCAAGACGTTCATCTCATCAACCTCTGTGGGAAGGGGTTTACTCGGTCGAGGCGGGGGCCGCAATCGGACTGTCGCCCAGACAGCAGGGACTGGATGCGCTTGGCGTGACAATCGACTCAGGGCGCCCTGATCCGGATTCGAGGCACCATTCGATCGGCCGCCGGTTGACGGCGGCCCATCGGTGCCGCCGGGGTGCGTCGGTCAGCGCCGACGCTTAGAAACCCTTTGGGTACTCAGCTTGCTCGGCCTGTTGCGTTTTCGATACGCGGCCGGGATGGGCTGCCCCAGCTCGCGCATCGTCCTCCGCCAGTCGTCGTCGTGGCCGGCCGCGGCGAGGAGGTGGGCGAACTCGTGCATGACAGTTGTCGAGATCTCTCGGCTGCCTCGCCGGAGGATGTCCCGCGGCGATCGGATGCAGACCCATCCCCGGTTCGAATCCTTGGGGTACTGGTGGGCGTGCGCGTAGACCCCTGTTGGCAGCGGGGAACCATCGACGCATTGGCCCACAGACAGGCCACGTACGCGGCGATGGGCCAGCAGCTCGTGAAGTGTCATGACACTCTCCAGAGGCTGCGCGTCGAGGTCTGCTTGGGGAGGTATTGCGGCAAAGTCTTGGTGTTCCATCGTCGGCCCTTTCCGAGCGGCCCGAATAGGCAGTTTGTAGCGGTCGATCTGGGCCAATCGCAGTCTGGGCGTGACAGCTTCCCAACGGAGGTCACGTAAGCGGGAAGGGAGGGATTCGAACCCTCGAGGGAGCTTTACACCCCCTACCCGCTTAGCAGGCGGGTGCTTTCGGCCACTCAGCCACCTCCCCGACGAAGCGGGGCCGTCGATCGATTCTATTCGACCCCATGCTCTCTCCATACTTAGCAGCCGATGGAAGCACCCGGCGGTCCAGGCGCGCCCCCGATGTGGGGCACTGGACGCAAGATGGCGTTCGGAGCGGCGCCCGGATCCAGGAGCAAGGTCTGGTACACACTCGCCGACGGCACCCTGAGCGAGGTCTTTTTTCCCTTCCTCGACCACGTTGCGCTCCACGAGCTTCGTTTCTTCGTCTCGGCGGGGGGCGCGCCGCCGGTCGACGACGCGCCGGACGGGCAGCACAACGTCAACTGGATCAGCCCCGGCGTGCCGGCATTTCGCGTCGACACCACTCATCACGAGTACCGGCTGACCAAAGAGTTCTTTTCGGACCCGGAGGAGAACGCGATGCTCATCGCGGGGACGTTTACGCCCGAGCTTCCGGACCTGCGCCTGTACCTTCAGGCTTCGGCCCATTGGGAGCCTGGCACCGAGGGGAACTTTGGCAGCGTGATCGACACGCATCCACCGGCGCTTCTGCTTCAGCAGCAGGACATCTGGATCGGCATCGTCGGTCCATTCAGCCGCGGCACGGTCGGCTATTTCCGCAGCTCGGACGTGCACATCGACCTGAGCGACGCCGACGGAAGGCTGACGTACATCTATGACAGCGCGGGTCCAGGCAACGTGGCGGTCGGGGCGGAGCTTGGCGTCCGCGCCGGCACGTTCCAGCTTGCGATCGGTTTCGCGCACTCGCGGGCCGACGCGGAAGAGGTCGCGCGCAACGCGCTGCAGAAGGGCGCGGGAGCGGTGCGCCAGGCGTTCGAACGAGCCTGGCGTGCCCAGCCCGAGATCCCTCAGGCGCTCGGCAAGGTCAGCGGCGACGAGGGGATGCTCGCGCGGGCGTCGTTCGCGCTGCTCCACTGCCTGGAAGACAAGTCACACGCAGGCGCTTTCATAGCGGCACCCGCGGCGCCTTGGGGCGAGTTCAACCATGACGGCAACCACGTCTACCACCTCGTCTGGCCAAGAGACCTCTGCCGGATTGCAACCGCTCTGCTCGATGGCGGCGACACCGACGCGGCACTTCGCGCGTTCCGGCACCTTCAATCGCACCAGCGACCGGATGGCAGCTGGTACCAGAACTGGAAGCTCGATGGCACACCCCACTGGCAATCGACCGAGCTCGACCAGGTTGCCCTCCCGATACTCCTTGCATGGCGCCTGGGTGTGGCCGGCTGCCTGGACCACGATCCCTATCCGACGATGGTGCGCCCGGCGGCGCAGTTCATCATCCGTGACGGACCGCTGACGACCCTCGACCGCTGGGAAGACGCCGGTGGACTCTCGCCGTCGACGCTCGCGGCGTGCATCGCTGCGTTGATCGTCGCGGCGGAGTTCGCATCCGACGCCGGTGAGCACGTGGCTGCGAACTACTTCCGCGGCGTGGCCGATTACTGGAACGACCGCGTTGAGGCGTGGTGCTCGTTGCCCTCAGGCCAGTACGTGCGGCTCGGATCGGACCCCGACGTTCGGCCCGAAGAGGGCGCGATCGCCCCCGAGTTCCTCGAGCTGGTGCGCTACGGGCTGCGCAGGCCTAAAGACGACCGCGTGCTTCGGAGCCTGCAGGGAGTCGACACGTCGCTGAAGGTCAGCCTTCCGGCCGGCCCGAGCTGGCGGCGTTTCGTCGGCGACCAGTACGGGGAGCACGAGGACGGCGCGCCGTGGGACGGCACCGGTCGAGGGCGCGCGTGGCCGGTTCTGACCGGTGAGCGGGCGAGGCATTTCTTTTCGATGGGACTCCCGGCCGCCGAGCTGGTGCGGACGCTCGAGGGATTCGCCGGCCAGGGACTTGCCTTGGCCGAGCAGCTGTGGGATGGCCCCGACATTCCCAGCCGCCGTGTGCAGTTCGGCCGCCCCAACGGTTCCGCTTGCCCGCTTGGCTGGGCGCACGCCGAATATCTGGAGCTGCTCGTGACGATCGCACTGGCGGGTTTTCCTGACATCGTCATGCCGGCCCGACGCCGTTACACCGAAGGGATGGCACTCGAGCCGGCTTTCATCTGGTCGCACAAGCATCAGATCACGCGCATCGCGCCGGGCCGTCGCCTTCGCGTGCAGCTGGCGCGGCCGGGCGCGGCGCATTACACGTTCGACAATTGGGCGTCGCACAAGGAGATCGACCTGGTGGATACGACGCTCGGGGTGTGGGTGGCGGAGATCCCGTGCCACGAGCTGGAACCGGGGTCCGAGTTCGCGTGGACGGCGCACTACATGACAGGCTGGGAGGGAAAGAACTTCTCGCTCACCGTCGAGTGAACCCTGCCGGCTAGCGCTCCTCGGGCGGCTCCAGGTCGTCGAGTCGGAGCCCATTGCTCGAGTCCTCGTCGAACTGGCTGTGAAGCTCGCCGCAGTCGGCGCACCTGTAGTACTCGCCCACAAATCCCTTGTGCCATACCGCGTAGCTGACGACACCCGGCTCCTCGACCAGGATCTCCTGCTCCAGGCGGTAGATGACCTGCTCCCAACCACCAACCTCGATGTCGTCGTCGAGCACGACGACGCAGTAGGGGTGAGGTTCGCCCCAAACCACGACCACCTCACCGCGCCGCTCATCGTCGGCGTTGACGATCGACCACGCCTCGGCGGCCTGTCCCCGACTGCTCCTAACCAGGCGCAGCTGCGCCCAGAAGCGTTCGGCCGACTCGCGCTCGGCCTTGTCGTGCTCGGCCTGCGCCTCCTGGAACGCGCTCCACATGCGCAGCAGGTGGTTGCGAAACCGGTGATAAGTCGGCAGCAGCTTGGGTTGCTGTTTGGGTGAGCCGATGAGCTTCTCGAATGCATGCTCGAACGCGGCTTCGACCCGCTCCTGGCGGTCGGCTACATCCGGCGCCCAGCCTTCGTCTTCGGAGAGCCGCATGCTCTCGTTGAGCACAACCTCGAAGTCCAGCCAGTCATCGCCGAACTCGGGCACGAAAACCGACTCGACGAGGTCGGCCAGGCGGTGCTCTTCGAGCAGCGCTGGGGTGACCTTGCCACGGGCGTCTGGCCAGCCCTTCCAGCCCATAACGTTGTGGATCCAGTAGTCGAACACCGTGACCGCGTACTGCAGCGCGGCGGGGGAGCTCCAGATCCCTGTGGGCCAGGTCCGCTTGCCCGTGCGCACCTTGTTGTACAGGGCGATGACCTGCTCTTCGTCGAGGTATTCAGTTTCCATAGCGCCATCCAACTATAGGAATAACCGCCAAAGCACCCTGGGTATAGTCCATGCAGAGATGTCGCAGACACGAAGCTTCACCCCCGACCAGGTCGCCCGCTACGCCCGACACCTGATCCTGCCCGAGGTGGGCGGCGCGGGGCAGCGCAAGCTGCTCAACTCGAGCGTGCTGCTGCTTGGCGCCGGGGGGCTCGGTTCGCCGGCCGCGATGTACCTGGCCGCGGCGGGCGTCGGCAAGATTGGAATCGTCGACTTCGACGTTGTGGATGCCTCCAACCTACAGCGCCAGCTCCTGCACGGCCACGACGATATCGGCCGGCCCAAGGTTGAATCGGCGGCGGAGACGCTGCGCAGCCTGAACCCGGATGTGGATGTGGTGGCGATCAACGAGCACCTCAACTCAGAGACGGCGCTGCGCATTTTCTCCCCGTATGACGTCGTGGTCGACGGCACGGACAACTTCCCGACCCGCTACCTCGCGAACGATGCCGCGCACTTCCTCGCCAAGCCCTTGGTACATGGGAGCATCTTTCGATTCGAGGGACGGCTTGCGCTGTTCGATTCGGCCAAGGGGACGGGCTGCTACCGCTGTCTCTTCCCAGAGCCGCCGCCTCCGGGCAGCGTGCAGAGCTGCGCCGAGGCAGGTGTGTTCGGGGTGCTGCCTGGGATCATCGGCAGCATGATGGCCTTCGAGACGATCAAGTACCTGCTGAACATCGGCCGGCCGATGGTCGGGCGGTACCTGCTGTTCGAGGGCGAGGACATGAGCTTCCGCGAGCTGAAGCTGCGCCAGAACAAGGCTTGCCCGCTGTGCGGAGAGAACCCGACGGTCGATTCACTGATCGACTACGAGGCCTGGTGCGGCACTCCCGCGATGGAGCCTTCCGAAGCCCGCGCCAGCTAATCTCGTCTTGGAGTGATCCAGCTCGACTCGTTCGACGCAAATCGGCTGAATGCCGCGCGCGAGATCGTGCGCGATCTCGGGTCGGTGCTCGTCGCCTACTCCGGCGGGGTCGACTCCACGCTTCTGTTGAAGCTCGCCATGGATGAGCTGGGCGACGGTGCCGTGGCCGTGCTCGCAAGCTCTCCCGCATATCCCGAGTCGGAGCAGGAAGAGGCGCGGACCCTGGCGCGGTCGATGGGCGCCCGGCTGGTCGAGGTGAACACCAGCGAGGTAGAGCTCGAAGCGTATGCGCGCAACAACCCGGACCGTTGTTTTCACTGCAAGGAAGAGCTGTTCGACTCGCTTGGGCCGGTGCAGCACGAGCTCGGGCTGGCACACCTTGCATATGGCGCGACCGCAGACGACGCCGGCGACCACCGGCCCGGCCACGCGTCGGCCGTCCGCCGCGGCGTCCGCTTTCCGCTCCTCGAGGCCGGGATGCCGAAACCGGAGATCCGAGCCGCCGCCCGGACCCTCGGACTTTCCAACTGGAACAAGCCGTCATTTGCGTGCCTCTCGTCGCGCATCCCGCACGGCACGCAGGTCACGGTGGCCGCGCTCCGCCAGATCGAAGCAGCGGAAGCAGCGCTGAGGTCGCTGGGCTTCCGCCAGGTCCGTGTCCGTCATCACGGCGACGTAGCCCGGATCGAAGTCGACGGCGCCGAGATTCCGCGGCTCATCACCGAGCGTGAGCGTGTGACCGCGGCGGTGCGCGAGGCGGGTTACAAGTTCGTCTCGGCCGACCTCGAGGGTTACTCGACCGGCAGCCTCAACCGCACCTGGAAGCCGACATCAGCGAAATCGTCCTGAGTCTGGACGAGGGCACGACCGGGGCGACGGCAGTCGCCGTTGGCCTCGACGGTGAGGTGCGGGGCAAGGGTTACGAGGAGATCGCCCAGCACTACCCGCATCCGGGATGGGTCGAGCACGATCCCAACGAAATCTGGTCCGCCGTCCAGGTCAGCGCGCGCCGCGCGCTGGAATCGGCGAGCGCCAAACCCCGCGACGTGAAAGCGATCGGCATCACCAACCAGCGCGAGACGCTCGTCCTGTGGGACCGACGCACGCTTGCGCCGATCGCACCGGCCATCGTCTGGCAGGACCGCCGAACAGCCGGGGAATGCGCACGACTTCGAGAAGCCGGCCACGAGCAGCTGGTCCACAAGACCACCGGGCTGGTTCTTGATCCCTATTTCACCGCCACGAAGCTGGCCTGGGCGCTGAAGAACATCGAAGGGGCTGCGGACGCCGCGGCCGGCACTGTCGACTCGTGGCTGATCGCCCGCTTGTCGGCGGGTCGCGACCACGTCACGGACGCGTCGAACGCCTCCCGAACCCTCCTCTTCGACATCGAGCGCGGCGCATGGAGCGAAGAGATGGCGGAGCTGTTCGGCGTCTCGCTGAGCAACCTGCCGCGAGTCGTCGACTCGAGCGGTCACATCTCCGATGCGGGAAACGGTGGGCTGGACCGGATCGAGGCGCCGATCACCGGCGTGGCGGGCGATCAGCAGGCCGCCCTGTTTGGACAGGCGTGCACCACCGATGGGATGGCGAAGAACACATACGGCACAGGCTCATTCGTGCTGATGCAGACCGGCGGGCGCCGCGTCGCGTCGGGCTCCGGCATGCTGACAACCGTCGCGTGGCGGCGAGACGCCGTCCTCAGCTATGCGCTGGAGGGTTCCATCTTCGTCACCGGTGCAGCGCTGCAGTGGCTCCGTGACGGCCTCGGAATCATCGGCAGCGCAGGCGAGGCGGGTCCCGTGGCTTCCTCCGTACCCGACGCCGACGGAGTGTTTCTGGTTCCGGCTTTTGTTGGACTCGGCGCTCCCCACTGGGATCCATATGCGCGAGGCACGATCGTCGGCCTGACCCGAGGCACCACGCGGGCTCACCTGGTGCGCGCCGCCGTCGAGGCCATGGCGTTCCAGACGCGGGACGTGGTCGAGGCGATGGAGCGTGACACCGGGCGCCCACTCACCGAGCTGCGGGTCGACGGCGGCGCATCGGTGATGGACGTGCTGTGCCAGCTCCAGGCGGACCTGCTCGGCATCCCAGTGCGGAGGCCGCGCCAGACTGAGACCACCGCTCTGGGAGCCGCGTTTCTGGCGGGACTCGGCGCCGGCGTCTGGACGGACCGCGACCTGGCTCGACTGTGGAAGCTGGACCGCGAGTTCGAGCCGGTGATGTCGCGCGACCAGGCCGACGACCTCCAGGCGCGGTGGCGGCAAGCAGTAGACCGGAGCCTCCACTGGGCCCTCCCCGATAATCAGTAGTTCCTCTTGAGCACCGCAGCCCCGTCCCGCACCTCCCGGCACCAGAACCTGTACGCGCACCACCTCTGGATGCAGCAGCGCTTTTTCGCCGGCTTGTTGTTGCTCGCGGGTGTTGTCGCGACCGGCATCGCGATCTACCAGCGGCAGCTGTTCTCACCGGCGTTTGCGGTCTGGCTTGTCTACATCCCAACGGGTCTTTTGCTGGGCGGCGCCATTCTTCTGTACCGCTGGCGCAGCAACCTCAAGGTCCTGGACGAGGGCGTACAGATCTCGAGCATGTTGACGAGCGTCACGATCGACTACGACTCGATCAAGTCGGTGAGGGCGCTCCCGCTCAGGCAGCACTTCCAGGACCGGCGCAGCCGCATGATCGCCCCGATCATGAAGCAGCACATCGACAAACCGGCGGTGTTCATCAGGGTGCGCGGTGACGATACCCAGCTGGCCGCGATCAAAAGACGCCTCGGGCTGTTCAAGGCGAGATTGATGTTCGAGGACACGATCGCGATACCAGTGCCGGACGCTGACGCGGTCGTCTGGGAGATCAGCTCGCACCTGCCCGAGCGAATCGGACAGAACCAGGGTGGGGCCAAGCGACGCAAACGGCACCGGTGAGGGGGTCCCACACCTACTTCGACCGATACGACCTCGTCGCCTTGCTCAGCCTCACAGCGGTGGCCTTCGTCCTGCGCTTCTTCAGCCCAATCCTCCCGGATTTCTTCCTCCATCCGCTCCAGGGTCCCTGGATCACCGACTGCGTCTCGAGCACGCCGATCAATCCCCAGGGCGACCCGGGCACTCTCTGCGGCCTGGCTTACCCTTTCAACCGCGGCTATGCGGACGCCAACGGTCAGCTCTCGCCGCCCAATGGGCAGGTCTTCGACGAGGTCTACTTTCCGGACGACGCCCGCAAGGACGTCAAGGGAATCGAGCAGTGCCACCCGACCACTAAGGACTGCCAGTACTCGTACTTCGACCCCGAGCCGCCGCTTGCGAAGGAGCTGATCGCCGCCGGGGAGTGGGGCTACGGGTGGTACCGAGCTACATTCCAGGGCGCCCGCGGCGACTACATCGATCTCGGCTTCAACACTTTTGGATGGCGGATCGCGGCATGCCTCTTCGGAACGCTGTGCATCCCGATGATGTATCTGCTCGCGAAGCGCTTATGGCCGAACCGGATCTTCGCCATCGCGGCGGCGACTCTGGCGTGCTTCGACGGCATGTTCTTCATCCAGTCGCGCATCGGCATGATCGACATCTTTCCGATCTTTTTCATCCTCGCCTCGTACTTCTTGTTCCTGGTCCATATCCAGAGCCGCTCGTTCAACGCGTCGATGCTGTCTCTGCTCGCACTCGGCACCGTGCTCGGCATCGGCATCGCCGCGAAATGGATCGTCCTCGCCGCGTGGGCCAGCATCGTCTTCCTTCTCGTTTTGCGTATCGCGCTGCGCAGCCTCAAGGTCGAGTTTGGCCCGTCGGGCTGGCCCTTCCTCTCGTCGCGCAGCGGTGAACGAACGGCGATCTCCAGTGTGTATTGGCCGGCGTACCTCTCGGTGGCGATCATCGCGCTCGTCATCATTCCGCTCGGGATCTACATCGTGGCCTGGTATCCGTTCTTTGCTCGCGGCCAGTTCCAGAATATCTCGGATCTCGTCAAATACCAGGTCGAGTCGTTCAACTACCACCGCAACCTGAACGCCACGCATCCATACGGTTCGCCCGCGTGGTCGTGGCCGTTACTCGCGCGGCCGGTTCTCTACTACGCCGAATACACCAATCTGGGCATTGACCACTTCACGGGGCAGCCGCTCATCGCCCGCATGTCGAACCTCGGCAACCCGTGGATCTGGTGGACGAGCCTTCCCTGCGTCGCGGCACTGCCGTATTTCATCGTTCGGCGCCGAAGCTTCGCGGCCACATTGATCCTGCTCGGATTCATCACGCAGTACGCGCCGTGGTTTCCGATCACGCGCGTGCTGTTCATGTACCACATGTTCGGCGGCCTGATCTTCATGATCCTCGCGCTTGCTTTTGTCCTCGCGCATGTGGCGGAAAAGGTGAGGCGACCGAGGCGCGAGCTCCTCGTCGCGGGATACCTCGGCATCGCGGTGCTGTTCTTCGGATATTTCTATCCGAACTGGACGGCGCTGCCGCTTTCCCAACCCGCGTATTACTTGAGCTCCGGCACGCCGATCTGGGGCCCGAAGCTCTGGCTGGTCAACTGCAAGCCGAACCTTCCGCCTTCCCAGCCTCAATTGTTCTGTTGGAACTAGCCGCCGCCGTTTTCCTGGCCGCTTCCGCGGCGGCGGGATTCGGTGTCACGTACCTGTCCGGTGTTCCACTCGGGCTCGAGGAGCGCGTTCTGTTCGGCTCCGTGCTCGGTGCGATGGCCACGGCGGCGGCCACGTTCGTCCCCTCGCTAGTCGTCCGGGATGTCACGTTGCCCACCGTTGCCCTCGGGTTTGCGATCGCCATTGCGTTGGGTGCATTCGGTTTTGTGGTTGGCCGCACCCGGCTTCGCGCCGATTGGCGCGAGGCCCGGGGCCGATGGTCC
>Ga0209806_1001044_pt1 | contig 18615 bp, 18 predicted proteins | sample GraSoiAngelo_152_FD_186166 | JGI IMG/M metagenome (GOLD analysis project Ga0209806, IMG submission 186166) | Grasslands soil microbial communities from the Angelo Coastal Reserve, California, USA - 14_1009_12_30cm (SPAdes) (version 2) | ecosystem: Environmental > Terrestrial > Soil > Grasslands ... | reverse complement strand
GTCACCGGTGCGCTCGAGCAGATCGTGCGCTTCGATCCCCAGCCGCTCAGCTTCCTCGAACTCCCCGCGGTAGTACTTCACGAAGCCGAGCAGAGAGTCGGCGCGCGCCTTCGACCGGAAGCTTCCGTCCTCCGCGGCAAGATCGGAGCAGCGCGTGAGCTCCCACTCCGCCCCGGCGAGCTGGCCGAGGTTGAAGAGGGCCGTTCCGAGCCTCATGTGCGCTTCCATCAACACGGTTCGATCGCCGAGCGTTTCGACCGCGGGCATAACGCGCCGCAGGTCCGCGACGGCCGCGTCGGCGGCTCCATCGAAGTGCGCCCTGAACCCTGAGTGCTCGAACGCCTGCTGCACCATGAGGCGTGGGTTCCCGATGACACGCACGATGGCCTCGGCCTCGTCGAGGCGTCTGCGCGCGTCCGCGGGTCGGCCTTGCTTTCCGTCGATGTTCGCGAGGGCGATGAGTGCCTCGCAGCGAAGATCCGGAAGCTCGAGGACGAGCGCGCGCCGCTCGACCTCGACGAGCTCCACGCTCGCCTGCCCAAGCTCGCCGAGCGCCTTGAGGACCAACCCGCGGCGCAACCGCAGCCCGAGGCGCTGCTCGGTGTCGTTCGTGCCGAGCACGTCGAGCGCTCTCGTGTAGAAGCGTTCGGCCTCTCTGAACCCCTCGCGCCGTTCTGCTCTCTCACCCGCCCGCGCGAGCGCTTTGGACGCCGCGGCCACGGGCGCGACGACCGCCGTCCGCCCCACTTCACGCACCAGCCGGCAGGCCTGCTCCAGGTGGTACGCGACGATCTCGATGTACTGATCTTCCGCACCCGGGAGTGCGGAGATCCAGTCGGCGATGCGCGAATGAAGCGCGGCACGTCGCGCCTTGGGCAGCTCACCGTACGCGACGTCTCTGATCAAGATGTGCTTGAAGGCGTACTCGTCCTCGCTCTCGATGCTCGACGTCGCGGCCGCCTGGATCAGGTCGCGGCGCTCGAGCTTACCGAGATCCTGGTCGAGGCCGTCACGCGTCTCGTTCAGGTGCGCGACGGCACCCGACCAGAAGATTCCGCCCACGACCGCGGCATGCTGGGCGACCTTCTTCTCACCTGGGGGGAGCTGGTCGACGCGGGCTTCGATCAGCGATTGGAGGCTGCTTGGAACGGGAAGCGACTCGACGCGCTCGAGCAGGCTGCCGCGGCCGAGGTCAGTCGTGCCGACCGCAGCGAGCATGCCGACGGTCTCTTCGAGGAAGAGCGGATTGCCGCCCGCGTTGCGCAGCAGACGTTGCACCGCACTTGCGGGGAGCTCCGGCGCGCCAAGAAGCTCCGACAGAAGGGTCTCGCTCTGAGCGGCGGTCAGGGCGGAGAGGGCGAGGGTGCAACGCTCGCCGCCGCTGTCCGCGACGAATGCGGGCCTTGTCTCCACCAGCTCGGGGCGACTCGAGCCGAGCACGAGGATGGATCCGTCCGCCCCGTCGGCGATATAGCGGATGAGCTCGAGCAGGGTGGGCTCTGCCCAGTGCAGGTCCTCGAAAACAAGGGCGAGCGGCCCGCGGCGCGCCATGAGCTCGAACAGGCGCCGGATCGCCCAGTGCAGCTCCGTCCGGCTGATGCGCGCGCGCGAATCACCCGTCGCAGGCGTCGACGAGCCGATGAGCGTCCCGAGTGCCATTGCCAGGGTTCGCGCCTCCGCCTCGTCCGCGCCCAGCGAATCGACGATTGCGGCGAGCTTCACGGACATCGTGGACTCCTTGTCGCTGTGCAGAATGCCGGCGACATCCCGGAGCATCTCGTCCACTGGCCAGTACGTGATGCCGTCGCCATATGACAAGCAGCGTCCCCAGTACACCGGCGCGTCGAGTCCGCCCGCGAATTCCCTGAGCAGGCGACTCTTTCCGATGCCCGGTGGCCCGAGCAGCGTGAGGAGCTCGGGCCGATGCGACGAGCGAGCCCTCTCCCAACGTTGGCGCAGCATGGCCATCTCAGACTCGCGGCCAACGATCGGCGCGCGCGAGATCTCCCGCCGCGACCGCACGTACCGCGTGGCGATCGCCTTCCACGCGGCGACGGGCAGCGCCTTTCCCTTGACCTGCTGCGGATCGAGCTGCTCGTAGTCGGTCGCGTGCGCGGTCGCGCGGAACGTGGCCTCGCCCACGACGATGCCATCCGGCGGCGCGGCGGTCTGCAAACGCGCGGCGGTGTTGATGACGTCACCCGCGGCCATGGCCTCGCCTTCGCTCGGCTTCGCGCCGAGCACGACGAGGGCCTCGCCGGTGTTGATGCCGATGCGAACACGCAGGCCGAGCTCCGGGTCCGCGGCGTTCATGGCGGCGACGGCATGCTGGATCGCGAACGCCGCTCTGACCGCGCGCTCGGCGTCATCCTCGTGCGCCACCGGTGCACCGAAGATCGCCATGACGGCATCTCCGATGAACTTCTCGACGGTGCCACCGTGGCGTTCGAGCACGGTCCGCAGCTGTACGTAGTACGGATCGAGCATGCCGCGCACGGCTTCGGGATCGAGCTGTTCAGCCTTGGAGGTGAAACCGACGAGATCGGCAAACAGGATCGTGATGACCTTGCGCTCTTCGAGGCGAGGAGCCGCGGAAGCGAGTGACGTGCCGCACGAGGGGCAAAAGCGCGCTTCCTTTGGACTCGCCTGACCGCATGCCGGGCAGGTTTTCACCCGCGAAGTCTAGAAGCGGTCATCAACTAAAGGCAGGGCTGGGACGAGCGAGCGCGTGGTTGACTGCGGTGCGAAGTCGGAAAGACAGGGTCCTTACGCGCGGAGCCGGTTCTGACGCGGGGAGTGGTTGAACTATCCGTCTTTGAGCAACGATTCGGTAACAGCCGCTCGCTCGGCACACGCACCGAGCATCGGGTGGGCGGTCAAAGGACAGCAAGAAGCCACACGATGGTCAGGATCTTCGCCCTACTGCTGATCGTCGCCCTCGCAGTCGGATGCAGCTACGTTCAGATGCAGCCGAAGGGCAACGAGGCTCCGCCCGCGCCCGCAGCCCCGCGCCTGCCCTAGACGTTCGATCAAGGGCGCACCGATCGACATTAGGTAGTCGATGACCGCCTGATGACCGCCCAAACGCGATCACGGGCTCGAACGGGAGCATCGCGAACCACCGCCCGCGAACTACCGATTACCTCATCCAAAGTCCGCCTGAGGATCACCGCGCGGACTGGCGCGCGCGTACGCAGGAATTAGACGGCACCGAAGGCGAAGAGCAAGGCCACCCCGGCGCCGCCACGACCGGCGCCGATGATCTCAACAGACTGCCTAACGAGAAATCAACGCTCCATGGGTAGCGTGCATTTTCAGGAGACGTCATGACCATCGAGCAAACCGAGCTAGATCGCGAGATGGTCCCGATTGCTGAGCGTTGCTTTCGGGGATGTGGGACACGCGCCGTCATCGTGGATGACTTTTCTGCCTTCTGTGCGAACTGTGCACTAGCGATGCTCAAGGCAGAGGCTCTGCGGTTGGCTCGGCTTGCGGCCTAAGTAGTCTCGCGCGACCTAAGACGCTGCCGGGGAGGGTGGATTCGAACCACCGATTATCTGATCCAGAGTCAGGCTAGAGAAATTCGGTGGTGACTTACGAGTTCTGGCGCAAATGCGACTAAATGGTGGGAGCGGCCGCTCCTAACAGCGAGAATCAGGTGGAGGCGGCGCTCTCGGCGTCACTTCGGCAGCTCGCTCACTTGTTGCGCGGATCGTCCGCGGGATTGACGTACAGGAGTCCGCCTGGACCGACGCCGTGGAGCTGGACGATCGTCTCGCCCTTCGCCCACGCGTAGTGATCGGTCCGGTTCGGGATGAGCAAGAACGAGCCGACCGGAAGCTCCTTCGCGGTCTCGCGGCTCGCCGACCGGCCCATGCCGATCACGAACGTGCCCTGGATGACGGTGAGATGCTCGTCGTTCGGATGCGCATGCGGCGGCAGCGTGTAGCCATCAGGAAAGCGCAGTCGGAGCGTGTACGGCCCCGGCTTCGTGGTGTCACCCTCGAGCACCGAGATGTCGGCGCCCGGCGGGTAGGCGGCGGGTGCCTTCGTCCACTGCAGCTCCAGCGGCTGCGAGCTTGCCGGGGTGAACGCGAGCGGGACGATCGTCGGCGCGGGCGAGGCCGATTGCGGCGTCGGTGTGTTTGGCGTGGCCGCTCCTCCGCACGCCGCGAGAACGATGGACGCGACCAGGATCGACGAACGGATCACGGCTCGATCTCCATCATCGCGACGACCTGCTCCTCGCCGAAATCGAGGTCATGGGCGTCCTTCGCGTGCCGCTTGACCGCTTGGACGAGATGCTTCTCCGCGTCGGTCGTCGCCTCGGCGGATGGAGCGCGGAACTCCAGACCGCACGAGCAGCGCACCAGCTTCTTCACAGTGATCACTCCCTTCGCGCTCATGTTGCCCTCCCTCTCGAACTCGCTGGCGGTTGGCCGGCGGCGCGACGACCCTACGACCGATGCCCCCGGCTTAACCTTGCAACCACCTTGGCTCCGAACGTGAACGAGCTGGGCAGGCCTGCGAGAGCCGGATACGGGCTGCGATTCCAGATCTGCGGCCGGCTGGCGGTCGTGCTCGGTGGGAACCTCGTCGGGGAGGCCGAGCTCGCCGGCCGGCAGGGCCACCGCCTGTGGACGTATCTCGTTCTCAACCGCTCACGGCCGGTCGGGCGCGACGAACTGGCCGCGGCGGTCTGGTCCGATGACCTTCCGGATGCCTGGGACGACGCCCTCAGTGCCCTGGCCAGCAGGATTCGCGCCGCTCTGCGTCCGATCACGCAGGAGGCGCCGGCCCTTCAGATTCAACATGCGACCGGCAAGTACAGGCTCGAGACTCCCGCCGGAACGTTCGTGGACCACGAGCGGGCTCGCGCCGCGCTTCACGAGGCTGAGCTGGCATCGCGAAGGTCTGAGCTCGCGCGCACTTGGACGGAAGCAAGAGTCGCACTCGAGATCTGCCGGAGAGGCTTTCTCGCAGGCGACGAGGCGCCGTGGATCATCGGGCAGCGCCGTCTGCTCGTCGAAGGGATCCATCGCGCGTTCGAGCTGCTCACATCGGCCGACCTCGAGCGCGGCCGACCAGAGGACGCGGCAACATCAGCGCGTCAACTCGTTGAGCTCGATCCGCTTCGTGAGTCGGGATACCGCCTGCTCATGCGTGCCCTCGCCGCGAGCGGTGACCGCGGTGAGGCCTTTCGGGTGATGGAACGCTGCCGGCAGATGCTTCGGGACGTGGCCGCAGTCGCGCCATCTCCAGAGACAGAGCGAGTGTTCCATGAGGTGACCGCGGAGCATTTGTGACCTCGGATGAGCAGGAGCGAGTCACCTCCCGGCTCGGTGTTGAACAAAACGGGCATCGTCGCATGGCGCGTTGCGCGGAATCCCCACCACGCGGGGCTGGTAGTGATGCGCAGGGCGGGAGAGACAGGGACCCCCGCGGCCATGGACCTCCGGCATCGTCTCTCGACGACGATCTCCAGCGCTCGTTGCCACGTCGAATCTGCACGGATGCGCGTTCATCGCCGCCCATTCGGCACCTGATTGCAGATCAGGTGTTGCCGGAACGGGTCTAACTCCCGATTACGCCTGATGGACTCAGCGGCCAACGTTCGCGTGGCTTGAAGGCATTCACTGGAGTCCAGGCTCCCGGCGTTTCCGTCTCAAGCCGACTGGCCGCCGTCAGGCTGACCCGTTCGAAGGTTCGCCCGGACGCTCTCGCGGATCGCATCGATCAGGTCCGACGGTGGCGCATCCTTGGGAACACAGGCGGCGATGTTCCATCGGCCGGAATACCGCTCGATCTCGGTCTCCATCGTGTAGAGGACCACCCGCGTGCTGAACCTCTCGCGGTGCAGAGCACGCGCGACCTCAACCCCGTCAAGATCAGGAAGATCTGCGTCGAGCACGAGCACATCGGGTCGCGACTCGCGGACCATCTCAAGCGCCTCCGTGCCGGTTCTTGCCACGCCGATGACGCGCAGATCCGCCACCGCCGTTAGTAGGTAACGCAGGTTCTCGCGGACGGAGGGATGGTCGTCCGCGACCACGACCCGCAGCACGGGGGCTTCAGGGCGAATCGTCAAGAGCTGAAGCCGCGTCGCGTCACATCACCCTCCCCCTAACCGAGCCGGGGTTCCTAACAAGGGCGGAGCGATCGGACTACGGACATTCCTGTAGCGCCCGTCTGCCCAAGCTGGCCTCCCTTGACCACCGCCACCCGTTGAGCTCAGACCAGAGGCAAGTATACGAAAGTACTAGAGAAACTAACCTTCCCTGCCAGGTGTCAAGACCGCTCCGCGGTTCCAATTCGCGGTCGCACCTGGAGGATCCCATGCTTCGCATCCGTCTCTTCGCGTTGGCCGCCCTCGCCCCGCTCGCCCTGACCCTGGTCTCCTTGGCGATGACGGCATTAGCGGCCGCCGGCCCGTGCCCGCCACCGGACGCTGGCGGCTGCTAGTAAGAAGCTGGACCGGGTGAGGGTCGTCCTCGCCCGGTCCCCTTTCTGTCATGCTCTTTCGGTGGTCAAGTCCGCAGCGGTTGCTACTAGACCTCGCAGCGGTGGCCCAAAACCCCATGGGACCGATCCGCTCATCGCCGAACGGGTTCGAACGTTCCGCGAAGCCAAAGGCCTGACGCAAGCGCAGCTTGCAGGCGAGCGATACACGAAGGGCTTCATTTCGCTGTTGGAAACCGGGCGCGTTGGTCTCTCGGTTGGTACGGCGCAGTATTTGGCGTCGCGCCTAGGCATATCGCTCGCGGAGCTTCTTGCGGCCCCGGTCGCCGGAACGGAGCGGGAACAGGAGCTCCGACTTGTGAGAGCCGAGGCAGCCTTCGCGGCGGGGCAACTTGATCAAGCCCTTCAAATCGGAAAACCACTCGATCGAGCGGGCGAAAGCCACCGCGCCCGCTGGCTCCGTCTCCGCGGTCGCATTGCTGTTCAGACCGACCACGCGACAGAGGCAGTCCGACTGCTCGACGCGGCCCTGCGGCTCTTCCGTAGCCAAGGCACTAGGGAGCTAGCAGCCCGCACACTCCTTGATTTGGCGATGGCCTACGGGCGTGTCGAAGCGCACGGCGAAGCGGTGCACTACGCGCTCCAGTGCGAGAACGCTATCTACGCCGGCGACGTGGTCGACCGGACTCTCGAACTGCGCGTCCTCTCGCTTCTGGCGAGCCTGTTTGTGACGATAGGTGACCTGACTTCAGCGGATCTGCGAATCGAGCGCGCCAAGCAGGTCGCGCAGGATGTCGCTGACCCGCGCGCGGTTGGAAACCTCTATGCGTCGCTCGCAATCGCGCGCGAGCGCGAGGGCGATCTCGAGGCCGCTCTCAATTTCGCACGCAAGAGTCTGGCCGCCTACGAGCAGCTCGGTATTCCGGCCAACGTTGGCAGTCTCTGGAACACGGTCGGTTGGATCTATGTGCAGCGCAAGCAGTACGGGCGCGCCGAAGACGCTCTGAAGAAAGCGAAGGCCATCGCCCTGGAGACCAAAGACGCGCGACTCGGTGGCTACGTTCTTCAGAGTCAGGCCGAACTCGCGTTGGCGCGCGGCGACCTCGGTGAGGCCGTTCGCCTGGCCGAGGAGAGCATCAATACGGCCGACTCTTCGAAGCGCGGGCGGGCCACCAGCCTGCTGGTAAGGGCGCGGGCGATAGCAGCGGCCAGACGCCCAATTCCCGAGATAGATCGGGCATTCCGAGAGGCGGTCAATGGCCTGAAGCCGTTTGGACAACATCTGGTCGCTCATGCATACGAGGCCCACTTCGAGGCTTTGGTGCAACGCGGTCGTCATGCCGAGGCGAGCCAGGCGGCGGCGAATGCATTCGCGGCGCTTCGTTCGGCTCTCGGTTAGATACGTCGTCACTAGCCGCGGCGCGCTGAATGACCCCACCTAATCCATTCGATCCGCGGGATCTTCACGATTCCTATGCGCGTCTGACCGCTGACCTACGTCTAGATCAGGCGCGCAACTGAGGCCCAACTATTTACAAGGACTCGAATCCTTTCCTCAGTGAGCCTTGCCAAACACTCGTCCGGCCGCGTGGTTCGCGCCACTGCGAGCTGGGGAGGGTGGATTCGAACCACCGATTACCTGATCCAGAGTCAGGAGCCTTACCGCTTGGCCACTCCCCAATGGGAACGCGACGATTATCTCAGAGCGCTCGTACCATTGAAGCCCCGATGAAAACATCGATCAGCACGCGCGACGGCGACGTCGGACAGGAGCTCGACCAGCATCGCGCCGAGCTGACGGCGTACTGCTATCGCATGCTTGCCTCGCCCTTCGAGGCCGAGGATGCGGTGCAGGAGACCTTCCTTCGCGCGTTCCGCGGCATGGAGCGCTTCGAAGGTCGCGCGGCGATGAAGACGTGGCTGCACCGGATCGCCACCAACGTCTGCCTCGACATGCTTCGTGGCAGAACGCACCGCGTCCGGCCGATGGATCTCGGTCCCGCGCGCGAGCCGATCGAGTCGAACCTCAACGTCCCCGCTGAGGTGACGTGGCTCGAGCCGATCCCCAACACCCTCATCGCGACCCAACCCGATCCATCAGAGATCGCTGCGTCGCGCGAGAGCGTCCGGCTGGCGTTCGTCGCCGCGCTGCAGCACCTCCCGCCGCGGCAACGCGCGGTCCTGATCCTCTGCGAGGTCATGCAATGGACCGCCAACGAGGTGGCCGAGCTGCTCGACACCAGCGCCGCGAGCGTCAACAGCGCGCTGCAGCGCGCACGGGCGACGCTGAAGACGACGCCGATCGAAAACCCGACCCGGCCGGCCATGGACGAGGCGCAGCGCGCGCTGCTCGCCCGCTACGTCGAAGCGTTCGAGCGCTACGACCTCACGCTGCTGACGAAAGTGATCCGCGAGGACGCTCACCAGTCGATGCCGCCGTACGACCTCTGGCTCTCGGGTCGTGACGACATGTTCCGCTGGTGGTTCGGCGTCGGGATCGGCTGCAAGGGATCGCGTCTCGTGCCGGCCGGGACCGCGAACGGCTCGCCGGCGTACGGCCAGTACAAGCCGAGCGCAACCGCGACAGGCTACGAGCCCTGGGCGCTCCAGGTCATCGAGCTCACGCCGACCGGCGTGGGGGAGATCACGTTCTTCCTCGACACCCAGCGCATCTTCCCGCTGTTCGGTCTACCGCTGCACCTCGACGCGTAGCTCCGGCCCGATCACGTCGTCCAGTCCCATGAACGAGACGATCTCGAGCAGGCGTTCATCCGCGTTTCGGAGCCGGACCTTGCACCCCCAGTGCCGAGCGCCGAGCTGGAGCCGGCAGAGGGCCTCGGCGGCCACCGCGTCTCCGGCGATCCCGCGGACGTCGCAGACGACCGTACGGCCGGCGACCGCTCCGAGCGCCTGACAGACGCGGCCGTAGAGGCCCGGTAAGTCGCTTCGTTCGAGCGGACCGTAAATCTTGATGGGTTCGGGCGCGGTGTGAACTGTCCAGTACTCCACCGGCCCTTAGACGTAGCAAAGGCTACGAATTCATCGGTGCCCGGACCGATGATTTCCGGCCCAGCCGGCGTCTAAGGAGCAAAACGTCGACCTGGAGGAGCACCCGAAATGGCCGCCGAGAACCGTAACCGCTGGCTCGCGCTCATGGTCCTGTGCCTGGGCAGCTTCATGATCGTCCTCGACACCACGATCGTGAACGTGGCGCTGCCATCGATCCGCACCGAGCTCCACTTCAACGAGAGCTCGCTGGCGTGGGTCGTGAACGCGTACATGCTGTTCTTCGGCGGGTTCCTCCTCCTCGGAGGCCGCCTCGGCGACCTCTACGGTCACCGCCGCATCTTCCTCGCAGGCATCGCCCTCTTCACCGTCGCGTCATTCGGGGCGGGTCTTTCGTCGTCGCAGGCGATGCTTGTCGCCGCGCGCGCAGTGCAGGGCCTCGGCGGCGCGCTCGCCTCGGCGGTCGGACTTTCGCTGATCATGACGCTCTTCACGGACAACGCCGAGCGCGCGAAGGCGATGGGCGTCGTGGGCTTTGTCTCCGCCGGCGGGGGCAGCGTGGGCGTGCTGCTCGGCGGCATCCTCACGAGCGCGCTCGGGTGGCACTCCGTCTTCCTCGTGAACATCCCCATTGGGATCGCGGTCTGCGCGCTCTCACTGAAGTACGTCGCGGTCGGCCGTGGCGCTGCCTCGGGCGCGCGCCTCGACATCGCGGGCGCGATCGCCGTGACCGGCGCAGTGATGATCGCCGTCTACGGCATCGTGAACGGCAACGAGGCCGGCTGGACGTCGCTGCGGACGACGAGCTTCCTTGGCGCCGCGATCGCGCTCCTGGCGATCTTCGTCGCGATCGAGTCGCGCGTCCGCGAGCCACTCATCCCGCTCGGCATGTTCCGGCTGCGGAACCTCGCGACCGCGAACGCGATGGGCGTCCTCTGGGCAGCCGCGATGTTCGCGTGGTTCTTCCTCTCGGCGCTCTACCTGCAGGTCGTGCTCGGCTACTCGCCGCTGCAGGTCGGGCTCGCGTTCCTGCCGGGCAACGTGATCATGGCGATCTTCTCCGTCGGGATCTCGGCTCGGCTGGTCATGCGCTTCGGCATCCAGCCCCCGCTGGGCGCCGGCCTCGCGCTCGCGGGAATCGGCCTCGGGCTCCTCGTGCGCGCTCCCATCGAGGGCAGCTACGTGACGGACGTGCTCCCGAGCATGATCCTGCTCGGCCTCGGTGCCGGCATGGCCTTCAACCCGATGCTGCTGGCGGCGATGGGCGACGTGCAGCCGCACGAGTCCGGGCTGGCGTCAGGACTCGTCAACACCTCGTTCATGCTCGGCGGCGCGCTCGGCCTCGCCGTGCTGGCCAGCCTCGCGTCGGCGCAGACGAGCGCATCGCTCGCGGCCGGCGAGACGGTCGCGTCGGCGCTCACATCCGGTTACCACGCGGCGTTCGCGGTCGGTGCGGCGTTCGCGATCGGCGCCGCGGCGCTGGGACTCTGGGTCCTCCGAATCCGCGAGCAGGCCGCGCAGCAGAGCGACGACGAGTTCGCGCTCGCGACCGCCGCCGACTGAGGGGGTGTGAGATGAAGGTCATGAAGGATCTCGAGGTCAAGGGCGACGTCATCACGCAGAGCGATCCGCGCTACGACAAGGCGCGAAGTCTCTTCTACGGAGGAGTCGACAAGCACCCCGCGGCGATCGTCCGGGTGGCCAACGCGCAGGATGTGGCGCGAGTCGTCGAGCACGCGCGTGAGACCGGTGCCGAGCTCGCGATCCGGAGCGGCGGCCACAATCCTCTCGGCTACAGCCTCAGCGAGGGTGGCATCGTGGTCGACCTCCACGACATGCGCCGAGTCGACGTCGACGTGCCGAGTCGCACCGCCCGGGCCGAAACGGGAGCCACCGCGGTCGAGTTCGCGACCGCCGCGGGCGCACACGGCCTCGGTGTCTCGTTCGGCGACACCGGGTCTGTCGGTCTGGGCGGTATCACCCTCGGCGGTGGCGTCGGTTATCTCGTGCGGCAGCACGGCCTCACCATCGACAACCTCATCGCGGCCGAGGTCGTCACGGCGGACGGCGTCGTCCGGCATGTCGATGCCGAGAGCGAGCCGGACCTCTTCTGGGCGATACGCGGCGGCGGCGGCAATTTCGGCGTCGCGACACGCTTCCGCTTTCGCCTCCACCAGGTCGATCCCTTTGTGGGCGGCATGCTCATGCAGCCGGCCAGCGCCGAGCTGGTGCACTCGTTCATCGCGCTCTCCGAGACGGCGCCGGATGAGCTCACGACGATCGCGAACGTGATGCCGGCCCCACCGATGCCCTTCGTTCCTGTGGAGCAACACGGCAAGCTCGTCGTGATGTCGTTCGTCTGCTACGGCGGTGATCCGGCGTCCGCGGAGCGCGCGATCGCGCCGTTCCGCGCGCTCGGGACGCCGATCGTCGACATGGTGAGGCCGATGCCTTACGCGCAGATCTATCCTCCCGAGGACGACTCGTACCACCCGATCGCGAGGAACAAGACGCTCCTGGTCGATGCCGTCGACCAGCGGTCGGCGGAGTCGATCATCCAGCACCTCTCGTCGTCGACGGCCTACTTCTGCGCCGCGCAGATCCGGGTGCTCGGCGGTGCGATGGCCCGAGTACCCGACGACGCCACGGCGTACGCGCACCGTCGACGCCGCGTCATGATCAACGTCGCGGCCTTAGTCCAGAACGCGGAGGAGCTGCCAGAGCACACGTCGTGGCTCGAGCACTTCGCGAGCGACATCCAGCGCGGACCCGAGGCGGCGTATGTGAACTTCCTCATGGACGAGGGTCCGGCGGAGATCCGCCAAGCGTATCCGGGCGAGACCTACGAGCGGCTTGCGGCGATCAAACGCCGCTACGACCCGACCAACCTCTTCCGCTTGAATCAAAACATCGTGCCGGGGTGACTTGATCTGCTGGCATCGTCGGGCCATCGGGAGATCGCGATCAGGACCAGCGTGAGAAGAAGGAGCGGGCCGACGAGGAGCGCGAACAGGAATCCACCACCGAAGCTGATCATCGACGTCGCGTCGATGCCGAACGCCGCCGCGGCGAGGCCCAGCGCCTGACCACGCGAGCCTGACCGGGTACCGATGATCGCGAAGACCGGCGCCAGTGCCCACGCGGCAATGAACAGCAGCGGCGCCGGAAAGAGGCTGCCGGCCTGAACGGTGACGAGATTCGAGGTGCCGCAGACCGTCGGGCCCGGGGTCCCGCTCGAGTCAAGTGAGGACGAGCAGTACGAGTAGGTCGGACCGAAAAGGATCCAGGCCCCGAGCGTCAGGCCGACGGCGAGCGCGAGGATCGGGACGAACCGCGCGGCGCGGAGCACGCGCGAAGGTTATGCGATGAGCGCTTGCGAGCGGTGATCGTCCTCGGGCCGCCACACGCGGCCGCGCTTGTCCGTGGTCGCGTTGCGGTTCGACTTCGCGAGCTCGACCTTGCACCAGCTGTCGTCGACGAGCGCCTCGAAGACGAAGTTCGCGGTGTGCCGTCCTTCGAGCGCGGCGACGACGTCGTCAGGTGCGCGCACCACGAGCGCCGTCTGCTCGCCTTCGCCGATGGTGTCGAGAGCGCGCGCGCTGATCGCGATCACGCTCTGGTTCTCGTTCATGATCCGGATCTGCGAGGGAAGGATCCCTGCGCTCTCGAACCGCAGCCACGTGAGCATGTTGTCTTCGAAGACGCGCCAGGTGAGCGGCACCACGAGCTCTTCCGTCGTGGGAAGGATCGCGGGCTCCTCCATCATCGGCGTCTCGCTCCCGAGCGCTCGCGAGTACTCGCCGATCTTCATGCGCGCGTCGTAGAGCTGCCGCTCGAGGAGGTGAAGCCGGCGGCGAATACGGTGTTCGCTCGCCTCGGCCGTCGCCTTCGCGTCCTGCGCGCGCTTGAGGGCGTCGCGCAGGTTGGCGACGTCGTTCACCGCCCACTCGAATTGGCGGATCACCATCGCCACGCGCTGGTCCGCCTCGTTTCGCAGCTCCGTGGTCGCCTGCGCCAGCGTGGCGCCGGCGAAGTGCAGATACGTTCCCTGATTGAGATACCCGATCCCCACGCCGCAGCCCAACCCGGCGAAGAGCCCGAGCGCGATCAAACGGCTCCAGTCGCCGAACGGGAGCAGCACCACCACCAGCGAGAGGGCGACGATCCAGGGGATGAAGCGGCTGCGCCGCGCGGGTGACGCGGTCCGGTGGCGCTCCGCGGCCTTCTCGTGCGCCGCGCAGAGCGCGCAATCCTTCCCCGCCCGGTGCGGTATGGCGCTGTTCATCCTCGAGCTCACGCGTCCGTCCATGGCGGGCAAGACTCGCCGCGGCCGTTACATCACACATCCCGACAACGGGTGACGGAAGGAAAGTCCCCCCAGGTGGGGGAGTACGAGTGGCGTAGGACCCGGCCTGGTCTAACTAGGCCGTCCATCTCTCTCGCCGCGCCTGGAGCCTCTCTCTAGCTTGTCCTTGGCCGGGCAGCGATGCCTGGCGGAGGTGCAGGGATGAAGGCGCAGTTGAGGAAGGTAGTCGCAGCGGCCGTCGTGGTCGCTCTCGTCGGCCTTGGCTTCCCGGCCGGCACGCATGTCGCGTCCGCCGACACGTCTCCTTCGTTTGGGACCGTCGCTCTGACGACGCCGATCAACGAGGGCCAGACCGCGGTAGTGAGCGGCACCTTTAGCGCACCGGATCCCGACGCCTACCCCCTGATCGGCATCAGTTGGGGTAACGGGATGGCGCCGGAGTGGCTCAGCCCTGCCGACAACACGTTCGAGTTCTCGATGCTCTTCAAGGACGAGGGCAAGGGCAGCTTCACCGTGAAGCTCACTATCGACGACGGCGTCAACCTCCCCGTCGACGAGACGCGCACGCTCGTCGTCCAGAACGTCGCGCCGAGCGTCAGCATGACGGCTTCGGCGACGACGCTCCTCGACCACGACACGCTGACGGTGGATGGTTCGTTCACCGATCCGGGCGTGCTCGACACGTTCACCGCTCGCATCGACTGGGGCGACGGCTCAGCGGCCACGACGCAGTCGTACACCGCGGCGGCGCCCAAGACCTTCAACGCGTCGCACCCGTATCCGACCGCGGGTAGCTACACGGTCACGACGACCGTCACTGACAACGATGGCGGCTTCGGGACCGCGACGTCTGCACTCACGGTCAACGCGCGCAACACCCCGCCCTCGAACGTCGCCCTCACTGGCGACAGCGTCGTTGCGGGGACGCTCGCGACAGTGCAGGGCACGTTCGCGGATCCGGACGCGACCGATACGCACACGGTCTCGGTCGACTGGGGCGACCATTCGACGAGCAGCGTCGCCGTCGCGGCCGGCGTGCTCTCATTCAGCGCGACACACACCTACGCGAACGCGGGCACCTACACGGTCGCCGCGACCGTGACCGACTCGGCGCTCGCGTCGGCGAGCGGGTCGCTGTCCTACGTCGCACTCAAGCCGAATTCGGCTCCGGCGGATCTCGCCCTGTCCACCTCCAGCGCGGTCCTCGGCGGCTCGACCACGCTAAGCGGCAGCTTCAGCGACGCGGACGCTGCGGACACGCATAGCGTCAGCATCGACTGGGGCGACACGAGCCTGCAGACGCTCTCGCTCGACGCGCTGGCGTACTCGTTCAGTACGACGCACACGTACGCGAGCGCCGGCAATTACACCATCACGGTCGTCGTGAGCGATACAGCCAAAGCGACCGCGACCGCGACCTCGACGGCGGACGTTCGCTCGAGGACGGGCGACGAGCTCATCGACGATCTGACCGCGCTCATCAAGTCCTGGGGCCTCGATGGCGGCACGGAGAACAGCCTGCTGACCAAGGTACGTCCGTCGTGCAGCAACCTCTCGGCGCTCGCCAACGAGGTCTCGGCGCAGACCAACAAGAAGCTGTCGATGGATCAGGTCAACTCGTTCAACGGACTCGTGACCCAGCTCTCTGGACAGCTGGGGTGCTCGAGCACGATGGCGGTGACCTCGAGGGCGAAGACCGCCGCGAAGTAGACCCCACCTCCCCCAAGCAACGCCGGGCCGTCCGCACGAAAAGCGCGGGCGGCCCGCGCGTGTCAGGCTATGGAGGTGACCACGAGCTTGGGTGGCTCCGCCCGCCATCCCCCGCGACTCCCTAAACCTCGGCCGGAGATGGCGCAGTTCCAGCCCTATCGGACCGCACAGCAGCTCAAGGCGGACGTGCGCATCAACGCGAACGAGTGGCCCGAGCCCAATCGCGCGGCTCGTTACCTCACGCCGGATGTCGTCGAGGGCGTGCTGCTCAATCGTTACCCCGGACGTGGCGACGAGCTGCGCGAGATCCTCGCGGCGCGTTGGCGGACGCAGCCCGATCGGCTCATCCTCGGGAACGGCAGCAACGAGCTCTTGCTCCAGGTCTTCCTCGTGTTCGGAGGTCATGGGCGCAAGACGCTGCTCTTCCATCCGACCTATTCGATGCACGGACGTCTGACGCAGCTCGCGGGTGGCTCGGTCGTCGAAGAGATGATCGGGCTCCCCTACGAGGTCACTCGCGAACGCGCGCTCGGAGCCCTCGACCGGATCCGGCCCGAGATCGTCGTCTTCACGAGCCCCAACAACCCGACGGGGAACACGATCGACGATGCGGTCATCCTCGCCGCGGCGGAGCGCCATCCCGAGACGCTGGTGCTCGTCGACGAGGCGTATTCCGACTTCGCCGGAACGTCGCTCGTCTCGCGCATGGACGAATTCCCGAATCTCATCGTCTCGAAGACCTTCTCCAAGGTGCTCGCCGCGGCTGGACTGCGGGTGGGCTCGCTCATCGTCCATCCCGAGCTGATGGGCTACTTCACCGCGGCGGCGCTTCCGTACAACGTCAGCACGCTCACACTCGCGGTCGCCGCCCGCGTCGCGAAAGACGATGCCGCGATCGCGCACCGCCTCGAGCTCGCGGCGAAGGAGCGCGCACGCGTCCTCGCGGCCCTTCGCCGCGTGCAGGACATCGAGGTCTTCCCATCCGTCACGAACTTCATCCTCTTCCGGCTCCGCGACGGCAAACCCGCGGACATACATGCGAAGCTGCTCGAGCAGGGCGTTCTGATCCGCGACATCTCCGTCTGGCCCGGCTGCGAAGGCTGCCTTCGCGCGTCGCTGGGCATCCCCGAGGAGAACGATCGGTTCATCGCGGCGCTCGACACCGTCTTCGCGGCAGCGGCGGGACGCCGATAGGTGGTCGTGCGCAGGACGCGCCCGACCGTCCTGCTGCTGCGCCTAGCTCCGCAGTAGCCGGCGCGATCCTTTTTCTCGACGCGGCGAGCCTCGCCTATCGCGCCTACCACGCGCTTCCCGAGTGGCGCGCGCCCGACGGCACGTTGGTGAACGCCGCGCTCGGTTTCCTCAACTTCGTCTCGCGCCTTCTGCCCGACCGCAAGCCATCGCGGCTCTTCGTCGCTCTCGACGCCGACTGGCGGCCCGAGTTCCGCGTCGCGGCGATGCCCAGCTACAAGTCGCACCGCGTCGCGGGACCCGACGATCCGCCTGATCCGGTCGACCCGCAAATGCGGATCATCATCGAGCTGCTCGATGCGTTCGGGATCACGACGGTGGAGGCGGAAGGCTACGAGGCCGAGGACGTCATCGCCACACTCGCCGAGCGCATGTCTGGACCGCGCGAGATCGTGACCGGAGACCGCGATCTGTTCGCGCTCGTCAAGGATCCTGACGTGCGGGTGCTTTTCACCCTTCGCGGTGTGAGCGAGCTCGCGCAAGTCGACGAAGCGTGGATCCGCGCGAAGTACGCGATTCCCGGCGACCGCTATTACGACTACGCCGTCCTCCGCGGCGATCCATCGGACGGGCTTCCCGGAGTACATGGCATCGGCGAAAAGACGGCGAGCTTCCTCGTCGCGAAATACGGCTCGCTCGATGGGATCCTCTCGGCAAGCGACGTCTCCGCGACCATCCGCGCGAAGCTTCGCGCGTCGGCCGACTACCTCGCTGCCGCTCGCAAGGTCGTGTGGATGGCCCGCGATGCCCCGGTGGAAGGCGGCGACGGGACCCTCCCGCGGGTGCCGGCCAAACCGGAGCACGTGGTCGCGCTGGGGAAGCGCTATGGGCTTGAAGCGAGCGTCAAACGCGTGACCGACGCGCTCGCAGCCGCTTAATCTTCGCGCGATGATCGTCTACCCGGCCATCGACATCTATGGCGGCCGCGCGGTGCGGATGACCCGCGGCGACTTCGCGACGGTCGAGGAGGTCGCGTCGTCGCCGCTCGAGGCGGCGAAAAAGCTCGTCGCCGAGGGCGCCGAGTGGCTGCACATCGTCGACCTCGACGGTTCGCGCACGGGCACGCCGGGAAACCTCGACGCGATCCGCGTGATCGCGAACCGGTTCACGGTGAAGATCCAGGCGGGCGGTGGGATCCGCGACTTCGATACCGCTGAGGCCTTCGCCGAAGCGGGCGCGACGCGGATCGTCGTCGGCACCGCGGCCATCAGGGATCCCGAGCTCATCGACCGCCTCGTGGACCGTCACGCCGACGGCCTCGCCGTCTCGGTCGACGCGCGCAACGGCATGGTCACGACCGCGGGCTGGACGCAGACGACCGACCTGCGCGCGGTCGATGTGATGCAGCGTCTCGCGGTGAAGGGCGTGCCGACCGTCATCTACACCAACGTCTCCATCGACGGCACCCTGCAGGGCCTCGACCTCGTGTCCACAGAGGCGGTGGCGCGCGCGTTCGGCGGCGACGTCATCTACTCGGGCGGGGTCGGTTCGCTGGAGGACATCGCGAGGCTCGCCAAGCTGCGGCACCGCGGTCTGCGCGGCGTCATCGTCGGCCGGGCGCTCTACCTCGGACTCTTCAATCTGCGCGAGGCGATGCGCGTCGCGCGCGACGGAGCGGTCTAACCGACCGCGCGCTCGAAGACGGCGCGGTCGTCGTCGGAGCGCACGACGAAGCGGACGAGCTCGATCCCGGGCGCTTCGGGACAGCTTCGTCCTCGGCTCGGTAGCCCATCGCGGCCGTGTGGACGACGTGCCGGTTCGGGAGGGACCCCCCGAGGTGATGACCGCGCTGCCCAGAGCGATCGGTCCCTGATGATTCGCGATGTCCCCGCGGACGACCTCGATCCTCATCGCGCGAGGAAATCGACGAGGAGGCGGTTGAC
>Ga0209806_1001043_pt1 | contig 18637 bp, 19 predicted proteins | sample GraSoiAngelo_152_FD_186166 | JGI IMG/M metagenome (GOLD analysis project Ga0209806, IMG submission 186166) | Grasslands soil microbial communities from the Angelo Coastal Reserve, California, USA - 14_1009_12_30cm (SPAdes) (version 2) | ecosystem: Environmental > Terrestrial > Soil > Grasslands ... | reverse complement strand
CGCGCGAGGTGGCCGCGGGGCAAGCCGCCGCCATCATGACGGGAGCCCCCGCGCCGGATGGCGCCGATGCGGTCGTCATGGTCGAATATACGTCGCTGAACGGTCAGCGGGTGACCGTCACCCGCGCTGTTGCCAGTAGCGACAACATCGTTGCGGCCGGATCGGAGGCACGCAAGGGGCAAGTCCTCCTGCACCATGGAACGCGCATGGACTATGGGGCGATCGCATCAGCCGCATCGGTCGGGTTGCAGTCGGTTTCTGTCTTTCGACGTCCAGAAGTCGCCATTCTTTCCACCGGCGACGAAATCGTGGAGATAGGCGAGCGCCCTGGTCCGCACCAGATCCGCAATTCAAACAGCTATTCGCTGGCCGCGCAGGTTCAGGACGCCGGCGGCGTACCCAAAATGCTGGGGATTGCCCGCGACGAAGCCGTCCCCTTGCGTCGCTTGATCGAGCAAGGTCTGAAGCACGATCTACTGCTGCTTACCGGTGGAGTTTCCATGGGCCGGTACGACCTGGTCGAGCAGGTGCTTGCGGAGCTTGGTGCTGAGTTCTTCTTCACAGGCGCGCAGATTCAGCCGGGTCGGCCGGTTGTTTTCGGCCGAGTACAAGAACGCTATTTCTTTGGCTTGCCAGGAAACCCGATTTCCACGATGGTCACCTTCGAGCTGTTCGCGAGGCCACTGCTCGAAGCCTCGGCGGGGATGGCGGCCCGCGAGCTGTCGTTTGTGCATGCCAGGCTCAAATCAGAGATCAAAACCAAGACGGGGCTCAGGCGATTTCTGCCGGGATTGCTATCCGGAGAGTTTGAGCAGGCAGAGGTTGAGTTGGCGGGTTGGCATGGCTCGGGGGATGTCGCGGCCATGGCGCGCTCCAACTGCTACATCGTCATTCCTCCCGATCGCGAACGGATTGCGGCGGGAGAGTGGGTTGCAATCCTGATGAGATGAAGGTTTAAGAGTAGCGCCGCCGTCCCGGCGGCTGTCGTTGCAGGCGTCCCGCCCGCAACCGCCGAGCAAGATGCTTCTTCGAGTAGTTCCTACGCAGGCTCTAGCCGGCAAGATGCCGGCGCTACTTTTTGAAACTCTGAAACTCTCTCCCTGTAAGATATTTCTTCATGCCCCGCAAGCTCTCCCATTACGACCGTGCCGGCAAGGCGCGCATGGTGGACGTCAGTGACAAATCGGTGACTCACCGCGAAGCCGAGGCGAGCGCGTTCGTCGCGATGAAACCCGCCGTACTCAGGGCGCTCCCGAAAAATCCCAAGGGAGACCCGCTTGAGGTCGCGCGGGTGGCGGGCATCATGGCGGCTAAGCAGACGTCGAACCTGATCCCGATGTGCCATCCGCTGCCGCTGGCGCACGTTGAAGTGACTATGCGGCTGTGCGAGAATGGCGTCGCTGTTACCTCAAAGGTTACCACCACGGCCGCAACCGGCGTGGAGATGGAGGCGCTGGTGGCGGCCAGCGTCGCTGCCCTGACCGTATACGACATGTGTAAGGCTCTCGATAAGGGCATCGAAATTCGCGAGATTGTGCTGCAACGCAAATCCGGCGGCAAGAGCGGGGACTATGCCCGTTCGCCAAGAAAGTCGTAGTCAGGCATGTCGACGAACGTCAAAGTGCTGCTGGTCGACGACAATCCCATGGTGCTCGGGATGCTGAAGCAATCCCTGTCCACGCTCGGGCAGGTCTCAACGGCCACCGACGCTGCGGATGCATTGCTGAAGGCGGTCGATGACCCGCCCGACCTGCTCGTCACCGACTACCGCATGCCGGGAATGGACGGCCGGCAGCTGATCGAAAAGCTCCGCAGTCGCCAGGCCACCGCCAACTTCGCCGCCATCATTCTGGCCACCAAGACCGATATCACCGAGCGTCTCTCGTCGCAGGATCCGGTCGACGATTTTGTCGAGAAGCCCTTCTTCCTGAGAGAGGCCACTCGCCGCATCAAGCGCGTAATCGACAAGATCGCTCTCGAGAAGATGACCAAGGCCGCGCCTTCCGACGGGGTGCTGCGCGGCAGCCTCGCCCAGATGAATGTGATTGACCTGATGCAGTCGCTCGAAATGGGCCGCAAAAGCTGTCTTCTGACCCTGACCCGCGATAACGAAAAATGCGATGTGTACTTCAGCGAAGGGCAGGTCGTGCATGCCGTGTACGGCACATTGAAGGGGGACCAGGCCGTCTTCAAAGTCTTGCATTGGACGGGCGGCAACTTCCAACTCGACTTTGAAGGCAAGACGACTGAAACCAGCACCCAGCTCAATACCCAGGGATTGCTGATGGAAGGGCTGCGACTGCTCGATGAAGCCAATCGTGACAGCGGAGAGCAGACCGAGGAAGAAGATGTCCTCCTCGACACCTGAGCTGACCGCGGCAGTAATCACCATCAGCGATTCGTCAGCTCGCGGAGAGCGCGAAGACCTTGGCGGCCCAGCCGTGGCCGCCGCTCTCGAAAAAAGAGGCTTCCGCATCGCCGCCCGCGAGGTGGTTCCAGATGAGGAATCTGCGATCCGCGACGCCCTGATCCGCCTCTGTGTACAAGCGCGCTTCGTTGTCACGACCGGTGGGACTGGCATCGCGCCGCGCGACGTCACGCCGGAAGCGACGCGCGACGTTTGTGAGCGACTGGTGGAAGGCGTGGCCGAGCGGATGCGCTCCGAAGGCGCGAAGAAGACAAAATTCGCAGCCCTGAGCCGCGCGGTATGCGGCGTGCGCGGGCAGGCGGTCATCTTAAATTTGCCGGGAAAGCCTTCGGGCGCGATCGAATCGCTCGATGCTGTGATCGATCTGATCCCGCATGCTTTGCAGCTGTTGAGCGGGGATACGAAGCATGGATAGGAGCTGGGTTTCGCGCTGAGCCAAATTTTCCAAAACAATAGGACGTACCGAGCTGTGCGTTACGAGCATCGAGCTACGGGCAATCACGTCGTTGCAGTGGCTCGTAGCTCGCGGCTCGAAGCTCGTAGCTCTCACACGTAAACTCGTGACTTCCCTTGAAAACCATCGGAAACATTCTCAAGCGCTACACCGCATGGATTTGGAAAGTACTGGCGCCCCTCGGGCCGTGGGGCGTGTTTGCGATCGCAGCGGTCGACGGCTCGCTGTTCGGCATGCCCATCGATGCGATCGTTGCCTTTTACGTGTACCGCGACCGTGCGCATTTCCTGTTCTACGTCGTGATGGCTTCCGCCGGATCAGCGCTGGGGAGTCTGGTCGTTTACGGAATCGGGTACTTGGGGGGAGAGACGGTTCTGCGCAAGCGGATCTCCGAAGAACGCTTCAACAAGATTCACGCCTCCTTTGAGCAGCACGAATTCTGGGCAGTGATGTTTCCCGCCATGCTGCCGCCGCCCACGCCATTCAAGCTGTTCGTGCTCGCGGCTTCCGCGTTCGAAATGCGCTTTACGCATTTTCTGGCCGCTGTTTTCGCGGGACGTTGCGTCCGGTTTCTGGTCTTGGCGTTGCTCACGATCAAGTTCGGCCCGGAAGTCATTCACCTGGTCGGAAGTTTGGCTCGGCAGCACCTTTCATGGCTCGTAGGCGGAGTGAGTGCACTGATCGTACTGGGAGTGGCTTTCTGGCAGCGTAAACGGTGGATGAAAAAGCCTGGCGACCTCGAGCTCCCTGCCCGGCAGAAGTAGTCGAAAGCGGAAAGGGCCAGTCGATCGCTCGACCAGCCCTCGAACCTTCTTCGTACTCCTGAGGCTAGGCTGCGGCCGTGTGGTCTCCAGCCTTGTGAATCGCTTCCGACAAGGCATGCAGGACAACAGGCATCGCGAACATGGCGCAGGTGAACAGCAGGTCGCCTTCGAGCGCGCGGCGGAAGAAAGGCACACCCGCAGCATAGCAAGCCATCAGTCCACTGAACGTCTTCGGATACATGTCGCCCCACGCTGCCCATACGCCAAAATTGCTGAACACGTAGAACAAAATCGAGCCCGCTAGTGCCGAGCCGATGATCGGCAAGGGGCGAGCGTTCTCCCGCAGCTTCGTTCCAAGCCACAGCATGGCTGCGTACCAGGTCCAGCTTATGAAATGATCCCACGTGAAGGGGTAGGTGTAGATCAGTTTGGTGAGGATCACGTCGGACGCGGCCAGAAGCACGAAAGGCACCCACAGGTGGCGACGCGGCCCGCGCGCTCCGAAGAACAGCAGCGACGCACCCACCGGGGTAAACGCCAAAGGATGGGGCATGAACCGCACGGCCACGGCCAGAATCACGAATAAGTAAGCCAGCATGATCACCTCTCAACCTGCAACTTACGATTGTTGCGCGCTAGGAGGACGCCGTCAAGTTGCCTGGACCCCGTTGCGAAAACGAGCAAAGTTGCGCGAGGAGTTTATGACTTGCACGCGCCTGCAGAAGTGTAGCCTGCTGCATCAATCTGGCGCGGGCTGGGCGTTCCTTCCCATGAATTCGGTGACTACATTGAGATTGCTGTCCAGGATCACGCCAGCGCTCAGCGGCCTTCGTCCGGACGATGCGAAAGTCTGCTCGAAGCGCAGATCGTAGAAGCGAACAAGATATCCTCCATCCGCGGTCCTCTCCGTCTCGGTGATTGGGAATTTTGCCCAGTCGAGGTAAACGCGTCCCAGGTAAGACCGCTTGGCTGCGAGCGTCACCGGCGTCTCTTCCGGCTTGTAACGAACTTCCATGCTGTCCCCCGGATCTACATCTGGCCCAAGAGAATTCACTTCGGCAAGCGCAAACAGCGAGCGCGTCTCCACCACGCCGTGCCATGTGAATGGATTTATATACGTAGGGTATGCGCCTACCCGAATCGGCTCCCCTTGCTCGTAGGTGCGCGCTCGCAACGCATTCACAGCCCGGCTGTGTTCGTAATCCCGGACCGTCCAAAGCAGGACCATTGCAACCAGAGCACACATAGCTGCTGCGCGCCCGCGCAGACCCTGCTGCTTCATTCCGATTTCCTGGTTGATCAGCGCGAAGAACCCGGGCACGACCAATCCCAGGAGGAGGACAGCCCAAAGAACCGGGTCGGCAATGAAAACGATGTCCCACGAGTACCATCTCTCCGAGAATGGCCAGAAGGGACGAACGCCATAGTTGTTGGTGAAGTCGAGCAGAATATGGCTCAGGCCGGCGAGATATGCGAACAGGAACAGCAGTCCCCAGTGCGGCGGAAGATTGGGGTCGTTTGTTTTGCGGCCGCGCAACCGCCAGACGAGATACATGAAACCGACCACCACCGCCGAAGTCAGGAAAAGCCCGAGAAATGAATGCGTGAACCCGCGATGATGGGCGAACGCGAAAACCGAGCCGTGGAATCTGCCCAGCACATCCAGATCGGGCGCCTCAGCTGCCAGCGTCATCGTCGCCGTGGCGAGTGCGGTCCTGCGATTGAAGCCGGCACGTCCCAAGCACGCGCCGGTGAGAAAATGCGTGATCGGTTCCACGATCCCCCGAGAACATCTTCTTAAGATGAAGAACGAGAATACAACGGCGGCTGCTTTCCCGGTAAACTACGGCGCGGGATCAATCATCCGGTCATCCTCATGAGCAAGCGAAATCTGGCAAATCCGGCGGACAAGCAACAGATTGTCGAACGCCTCGCAAAAATTCAATCTTCCAGCCCGCGGCTCTGGGGGAAAATGACAGCGCCACAGATGATCTGTCATCTCGCTGACTCGTTCCGCGTGACGATGGGCGAGAAGCCGTGGGAAACGGCACGAGTTTCCGTCACTCCAATCCCCATACCGGACTGGTTCGTGAAATGGGTCGCTCTGGACGCTCCCCTGCGCTGGCCGCGTGGTACACCCACGCGACCCGAAGTCGATGCAGAAAGAGGCGGCACGGCCCCAGGCACCTTCGAAAGCGATGTGCGGGACTTGTTGTGCCTGCTGGACCACTTTACCCGGCAGCCTCGAGACTTCTCGTGGCAACCACATCCTTTCTTCGGTGCGATGACAGACGCTGAGTGGATGCGCTGGGGCTATCTGCACACCGATCATCACCTGCGCCAGTTCGGAGCCTAAGTCGTTGCAAGGTGGTTCTTATTTACTAGGGATGAGAATTGTGAGGGCATGCGGCACCGTTGTGATTTCCGCCGGCAGTGTGCCTAGAAGCTCTCCATCGGCTTCGACGTAGACCTTGCAGGGCGGAGCGTCGCCGGAGATCTCTGGAGCCGTACAGCGGACCGTCTTCGCGAAAGCCAGCTCGACACCACGCACGCTCCAGTTCGCGCGCAGCACGCCCCGAATCACGTACAGCAGATACGAAAACCGACTTGAGGTGTGGCAGGTCACCACACGCAAATCGTCACGCTCCAGCGCTGCACCCGGAGCCAGCTCTTGCAGTACCCCTCCGAAATTTCGGATGCGCACCGCCAGCATCTCGGTCACGCCACTGTGGAACGCCTTGTCACCTTCGGCTAACGACAGCTCCACGTCAAAGTTTTCCATGCAGTGCGTGCACCACAGGTGCCAGGCTTTGTAGTAGTACGCGCCCATTCCCAGGCGCTGCTTGGTACCGGCGTGCAGCTTGTAGAATAGATGCGCATCTACCCCGATCCCGACTGCAACGGTGAAGTAGCGAGTCACCGGAGAACCGACCGGCCCAAGGACCGTCACGCGTCCGAGCGCAATACGCTGCCGTTCCGCATGCAACGCTGCACGTACAGCTCTCGCAGGATCGCCTGGAAGTCCAAGATCATGGGCCAGGGAATTCGCCGTGCCCAAAGGAATGACGCCCAGTGCGGCCTGGCTGCCCACCATTCCCTGCAGCACGTCGTGGACAGTGCCATCGCCGCCGCAGGCAAACACGGTGTCGCATCCATTCACAATGGCCTGTCGTGCCTGTTCCGCCGCGTCGACGCTGGATTGCGTCCGCACCAGCGTCGCTTCGACGCCTGCATCGGCCAGAACTTTCAAGATCCTTTTCAGGTCGGCATCGCGCTGCCTGCGGCCACCACCCGAGCGCGCGTTGTAGAGAAGAGCAGCCTTGCGCATGCTGGTGAGCTAACGGGTCTCCAGGATTTCGAGCCCCATACAACTGGCGGAAAGATAGTCGCCGCGATATCGACGGATCGGCTTGTCGGTCGCGCGCCCTACGTGCGGGTTATCGTACGGCAGGCAACTCGCAGAAGAAACCGCGTTCAGCATATAGTTTCCATCACGATGCGCCCTTAGCTTAACAGGACTCCGCGAACCTATTGCAGAGCCCGTTCACTTCCACTAAGCTGATCGCAAATTTTGGAGTGCGTTTCTCAAGGAAGACTCGTTCCAGAATCCCCCTGGAGCGCAAGTAGGCCTCTAATAAAAATCCAAGTGGAGGAATCTTACCCGTGCGGAAGATAAGCTCCGTCCTGCTCGCAATCAGTTGCAGTGTGTTCGCGATTGCTCAACAGCACGCCCACTCTGCCACTTCGCCGAAACCTGCAACACTCATGACCGGCTTGGGCAACCTGCACCACCCCGTATCGACGAAGAATGTGCAAGCCCAGCAGTTCTTCGACCAGGGCCTACGGCTCATTTATGCCTTCAATCATGATGAGGCGGCCCGTTCCTTCCAGCGCGCCGCCGATCTTGATCAGAAACTGGCCATCGCGTATTGGGGCGTTGCCGAAGCCGTTGGGCCCAACTACAACGATCCCGCCAGTGACGAACGCTTCCAGGCGGCCCACGATGCCATCCAGAAAGCGGTGGATCTCTCGGCCAGCGCGCCTCCCAACGAGCAAGCCTACATCCAGGCGATGGCGAAGCGCTTCCCGGCCGATCCAAAAGCCGACCGTCGCAAAGCCGCCGAAGATTATCGCGATGCCATGCGCGAAGTAGTGAAGAATTTTCCGGACGATCTCGATGCCGCGACGCTCTTCGCGGAAGCGGGAATGAACCTGCATCCCTGGGGCTTGTGGCACGTCGACGGCACGCCCGAGGACGGCACCGAAGAAGTCGTCGCGACGCTGGAGTCGGTTCTGAAACGCGATCCCGACCACATGGGAGCGGTCCACTACTACATCCACGCAGTGGAGGCATCGCGCAGTCCACAGCGCGCACTCGCCGGAGCGAACAAGCTCCCCACCATGGCGCCGGCCGCAGGACACCTCGTGCACATGCCCGCCCACGTCTACATTCGGACCGGCGACTACGAAGCTGCCGTGAAGACGAATGAACTCGCGGCAGCGGCTGACCGCGCTTACATCAAGGCGAGCGGCGTGCAGGGCATCTACCCGATGATGTACTACAGCCACAACCTGCACTTCATCGCGATGTGCGCTGCCATGAATGGCAACTACGCCGAGGCGAAGAAGAATGCTGACATGCTCGCCGCGCATGTCGCGCCCGGTGTGAAGGACATGCCGCCGCTGGAGGGCTTCATGACCATTCCAATGGCGGTCGATGTGCGCTTTCACAAGTGGGACACAATCCTTGCCATGAAGCAGCCCGATCCTTCTATGAAGATCACCACCGTCTTCTGGCACTTTTCTCGTGGCATGGCTCTCGCCGGAAAAGGCAAGGCCGCCGAGGCCGAGGCCGAGTACAAAATCGTCTCGGAAGCAGAGAAGGCAACGCCCGAAGACATGGTGTTCGCCATGCCCGTGAATAACAAGGCAAAGGACATCATGAAGATTGCCGAAAGTGTGCTCGGCGCCAAGATCGCCTTGGCCAAACAAGACGTGGACGGCGCGGTCACCATGCTTCAGGAAGCGGTAGCGACCCAAGACACCCTGAAATACGCCGAACCTCCGGACTGGTTCTTCCCCGTGCGCGAATCGCTGGGGGCGGCGCTGCTGGCGAAAGGCGACGGTACGGGCGCGGAGAAAGTTTTTCGCGAAGACCTGGACCGCAACCCACGTAATCCGCGCTCACTCTATGGACTGCAGCAGGCCTTGAAAAAACAGGGTCGCAACTACGATGCCGGCTTCATCGAGAAGCAGCTCAATACATCCTGGAAGGGCGGAGCTGGGAGCTTGAAGATGGAGGACCTCGTCTGAATCAGTGACAGTGTCGCATGGCTGCCGCACTGCCCTTCAGAATTGTCATTCCGAGGAGCGGAGCGACGAGGAATCTGCTGTTCACCTGCGCTCGGCAAGGAGCAGATTCCTCACTCCGTTCGGAATGACAAGAATTAAGGGGGTAATGACAAATTAGGAACGCGCAGACGCGTACCATTCCTCCCGCGTTAGCCGATAGACAGCGTGGACTAGGCCGACCCGCATAACTTGTTTCCAGACCTTCATCCCGTTTCGTTCTGCGACCCTGCGCGATGCTAAATTTTCCGGCCGGATTAACGAGGTAAGGAATTCGGCGTTCAGGTGCTCGAAGCCATAGTCGCGGCAAGCACGCGCGGCTTCGGTTGCCAATCCCTGACCCCACATGTCGCGGCGCAGGTGATACCCGATTTCCGGGAGAAACTCGCCGTCCACCTCCTGCAGCGTAATCCCGCAGTCGCCGATCATCTCGCCGGTCGCCTTTAAGTCCAGTGCCCACAAGCCGTGGCCGTCCCTCTCGTAACGGCGACGGTTGCGGGCAATCCAATCTTCGACTCCCGCGCGGTCGAAAGGTGCGGGATAGAACCGCATCGTCTCGGGATCGGAGATGACCCGCGCCAAAGCATCTGCGTCCCGCGGCTGAAACTCGCGAAGGATGAGGCGCGGTGTTTCAATGACAACCTTCATATTCGTTACCCTCTTAATTGTTGCCATTCCGAACGAAGTGAGGAATCTATTTGTTGCCGAAGCGCAGGTAAACAGCAGATTCCTCGTCGCTCCCCTCCTCGGAATGACAAGTCTGATAGAACCTGAACCGGGCAGGACAGACGAGGGCGTCTCTGACTACGTATTCCGCGTCCATGGCGAACCTGTGCCAAGCCGCCAAGCGCTGTCGACGAATATAATTTCATGGCCATGGCAAGTGCGAGGAAAGATGTCGCAGCGAACATCGAGGCGCTGCGGGAGAAAATCCGCCATCACGAATACCGCTATTTTGTGCTCGACGACCCGGAAATCAGCGACTTCGATTTTGACAAACTGGTCGAGCAGCTCAGGAAGCTCGAAGCCGAGCACCCGGAGCTCATCACACCCGACTCACCTACGCAGAGGGTCGGTGGCAAACCGCGCGAGGGGGTCGTCAAAGTCGCGCACTCCTCGCCCATGCTCTCGCTCGACAATACCTATAGCGAGGAAGAGTTGCGAGCCTGGGAGCGGCGCGTGCACGAGCTGAGCGGTCGCAAAGATGTCGACTACGTCTGCGAATTGAAGCTTGACGGCATGTCGCTGGCCCTCGTATACGAAGATGGGCGACTGGTCCGAGGGGTGACCCGAGGAGACGGCACCATCGGCGAGGACGTCACGCTAAACGTGCGTACGGTGCGCACGATTCCTCTGTTCATTTCGAAGGAGAAATTGCAGAAAGCGGGGCTCACCAGCAACTTCGAAGTGCGAGGTGAGCTGCTTATGCCGCTGGCCGCTTTCAAGAAAATGAACGAAGAACGCGAGGCCAAGGGCCTGGCTCTCTTCGCAAATCCCCGCAACGCAACCGCAGGCACCGTCCGCCAGCTCGATGCCAGCATTACCGCCCAGCGCCGCCTCGACTACTTCCCGTACATGCTGCTCCGAAACGGCCGCAACTACCTTGACCGCCATTGGGAAACGCTCGAAGCGCTCGACGCTGCCGGTTTCAAAGTCAATCAAAGCCGCAAACTCGCTCGCAATATGGAAGAAGTCTGGGCCTTCATCCAGCAGTGGGAAGCCAAGCGTGAGACGCTGCCCTATGAAATCGATGGCATCGTCGTGAAAGTCGATCGCACCGGCCTGCAGAACGAGCTTGGTTTTACGGGCAAGGCCCCGCGCTGGGCGATCGCTTACAAGTACGCCGCGCGGGCGGGCGTCACGCAGATTGAAGGTATCCGCGTGCAGGTTGGCCGCACTGGCAAACTTACGCCGGTGGCCGAGTTAAAGCCGGTCGCCATCGGTGGCACCACGGTGCGCAATGCCACGCTGCATAACATGGACGAGATCGAGCGGCTGGGCGTGAAGATCGGCGACTGGGTCCAAGTGGAGCGCGGCGGCGACGTGATCCCAAAAGTCGCCAAGGTCATCGATGACAAAGATCATCCGCGCGGCCACGCAACTTTCCAAATGCCCGAGAACTGCCCCATCTGCGGTACGAAAGTCGTGAAGACCGAGGGCGAAGTGGATTACCGCTGTGTAAACGCCAACTGTCCCGCGAAGTTGCGGGAGACAATCCTGCACTTTGCCTCGCGGGGCGTAATGAATATCGACGGCATGGGCGACGCGCTGGTTACGCAACTCACGGATCGCGGCATGGTGAAGAACGTCGCCGATATTTACAAGCTGACCAAGTCCGATTTGCTCAGCTTGGAGCGGATGGGTGATAAGTCCGCTCAAAACGTTCTGGATGAGATCGAAGATTCCAAGAAACTGCCGCTCGAGCGGGTGATTTTTGGCCTTGGCATCCGGTTTGTGGGCGAGCGTACGGCGCAGTTCCTTGCCGAGCACTTTGGCTCCATCGACGCCCTGATGAACGCGAGCCTGGAAGAACTGGAAGAAGTAAACGAGGTCGGGCCGAGGATTGCGGAAAGCATCCGCGAGTTCTTTGATGAGCCCAGGAATCGCGAACTGATCAAACGTCTACGCGATGCCGGCCTGAGATTTGCTGGCAAAAAGCGCGAGCGCGGAACAAAACTCGCAGGGAAGACGTTCGTCCTGACCGGGACCCTGGCGAAGTACAGCCGGGATGAAGCGAAGAAGATGATCGAAGACGCCGGCGGCCGCGTGTCGGGCTCCGTAAGCAAGAAAACCGACTACGTTGTGGCGGGGACCGATGCGGGGTCGAAGCTCGACAAAGCGAAAGAACTGGGCGTACCCGTCATTGAGGAGACCGAGATGGAGAAGTTGGTGGGGTAAGTGCGCCCATGTACTTTCGCTCTGCAGGGCCCGGCTAAGTGCCAACGGCTAGCGGCTAAGTGCTTCCTTAATCTTCCTCCAAGTCACATCGAGTGTCTCCGGCAGCATGCGGGTCTCGCCGATCACGCTCACGAAGTTCGCGTCCGCCACCCAGCGGGGCAAGGCATGCATGTGGATGTGCCCGGCTACGCCCGCCCCGGCGGCCTTTCCGATGTTCATTCCGAGATTCACCCCATCGGGCCGGTAAAGATCCCGTAAAACCCCCTCCATCCTCTGAGAAAGGGCCATCATTTCCTGAGCTGCCTCGGCTGGCAACTTGCGTAGCTCGTCCAGGTGCGCATAAGGCACGATCATCACGTGGCCGGGCGTGTAAGGGAAGGTGTTCAGGATCACGAAGCAGTGCTGACCTCGGTAGGTAATAAGAACTTTCTCGTCGTCTGGGGCCTTCTGCAACTCGCAAAAGATGCATCCTGAGGTTTTCTCCGCGCCGGTCACATAAGCGTAGCGCCAAGGCGTCCACAAGTAGTCCATGGGAGGGCAGAGTAGCAGATGGATATGGTTTTTCGGAACCTTTCCTGGGGCGCTGGAAGCCGCGTCTTATGCGGGTTTCTCACATTCTCGAGAAAGTTGCAAGAAAGTTGTATCCGATCTTGAAGCCGTGCAATCCAATACCCGCAGAAGCCGGGTTGGATGCCGCGAATTTGCGCACGTTGGTGTTTGACACTGTTCGGAAGCGGTTGCTACACTCGAAGGGTTCCCATTGGACGCGGGGCTGTTTAGTCGTCCGAACGCTGGGATTGTTCAAGTTCAGCCGCCAGGTTGAGCCCACCACAACCTTAGACCCGTTCCGGCAGTCCGCCAGACACCCGCATCCGTCCCGCACCTGAGCCGTGCGAGGTATCGAGAAACCATGACCGTGTACGACGACAGCACCGCCCACGATGTGAATTCCGCCAACTCTGTTTCGGCCGTCAGCGAACCGAGCGCGGTTTCCAGCGAGGGTCAGGTGCCCAGCACTCATACTTCACAGCCCGAAACAACTTCAAATCCGGAACAGAAACCAGCCATGTCTACTGCCGCTACCGAAGACAAACCCGTCACATCTGCTGCCGACGACAAGCCCGCCGCCAGCATTGACGATTTCGCATCTGCACTCGAAACCTTCACCACCGAAGCCGAGGAGGCGGTCAGCGACGACCGCGTCATCAAAGGCACCGTGCTGAAGCTGACTGACAAGCACGTGGTGGTCGACATCGGCGCCAAATCGGAAGGCATGTTGCCTCTCTCCGAGGTCCTCGACCACGAGGGCAAGCCCCGCTTCCAGCCCGGCGATGAGATCGACGTAATGCGCGACAAAGGCGAAGCCGAGGAAGGTTATATCAACCTTTCTCACCAGAAAGCCCAGCGGCTGCGCGCGTGGGATGACATCGAGGCCGCCTACAACGAGAAGAAGCCGATCAAGGCAGTGGTGATCGATCGCATCAAAGGCGGTTTGACCGTCGATATCGCGGGCGCGCGCGCGTTCCTGCCCGGCTCGCAAGTCGATCTGCGTCCCGTCCGCAACCTGGATGGCATGAAGGGTACGACCATCGAAGTTGCCGTGATCAAGCTGAACAAGAAGCGCGGCAACATCGTGGTTTCGCGCAAGCAGTTGCTCGAAGAGGAGCAGAACGAGAAGAAATCGAAGACGCTTGAGCACCTGGAAGAAGGCGCGGTCCTGACCGGAGTGGTGAAGAATCTTACCGAATACGGCGCTTTCGTGGATATGGGCGGCATTGATGGTCTGCTCCACATTACCGATATGTCGTGGGGACGTCTCACTCATCCGCGCGACCTGGTGAACGTAGGCGATCAGATTCAGGTAAAGGTTCTCAAGTTCGACAAAGAGAAGCAGCGTGTGTCGCTGGGCTTCAAGCAACTCACTCCGGATCCGTGGCTCGACGCCGAGCACCGTTATCCAGTGGGTGCTCATGTTTCGGGGCGCGTGATCAGTGTGACTGACTACGGCGCGTTTGTAGAGCTGGAACAGGGCATCGAAGGCCTGGTGCACGTCAGCGAGATGACCTGGTCGAAGCGGATGAAGCATCCCTCGAAGCTAGTCAACGTCGGCGACCAGGTTGAGTGCGTGGTATTGAATGTGAATCCAAGCGAGCGTCGCATTTCGCTCGGCATGCGCCAGCTGGCCACGAACCCTTGGGACAGCCTGCATGAGAAATTCCCGGTGGGCCAGCAGGTGGAAGGACGTGTTCGCAATCTGACCGACTTCGGCGCATTCATTGAGATCGAAGACGGCATCGATGGCCTGGTGCACGTCAGCAACCTGAGCTGGACCAAGCGCGTAAAGCATCCGTCCGAGGTTCTCAAAAAGGGCGACCGCGTGAAGGCCGTAGTGTTGGCCATCGAGCCCGACAAGCGCCGCTTGTCATTGGGCGTGAAGCAGCTTCAGCCCGATGTCTGGGAGACGTTCTTCCAGCAACATCACATCGGTGATGTCGTTCACGGCAAAGTGCTGCGGGTGGCGACGTTTGGTGCGTTCGTGGAGATTGCTGAGGGTGTGGAAGGTCTCTGCCACAATTCTGAAGCGGTCGATGGCAACGGCCAGCCGGTTCACCTGGAGCCCGGTGTGGAGCACGATTTCAAGATCATCAAGATGAATCCGGAAGAGAAGAAAGTCGGGCTCAGCATCCGCGCGGTGGGCGAAGAAGCCTCACGTTCCGAGGTGGAGGCTTACAAGCACCCAGTGTCGAGTTCGAGCACCAGCTCGACCATCGGCGAGCTGATCTCCTGGAAGCGCGCCGGCGGCGAAAACAATTGATCAGGTTGTCACTCTTGTCATTCCAAACGCAGTGAGGAATCTGCTTCTCTTCCTGAGGCGCAGAAGAGCAGATTCCTCGTCGCGTCTCTTCTCGGAATGACAAATTGTTTTGGGCAGAGAACGTCCGAGAAGGTATTTGACCCCACCTATGCTGACTCACGCGATGAATCGATTCGATTCTACGGTTCCACCTTCCGCCACGTTCGCAGGTTTACGCCGTAAAGAATCAGGCAGAAGAGATTCGCGGGAATAAAGCCGAACTGCGCGGTCTTCACCCCGATTACGCAGATAATGACGCTGTTCACTGCTGCCAGAGCCCAACCTTCCCAGCAGCGTTTGCCCACAAGGATCGTCGAAAGAATTGTTAGAATGCAGGATAAGTAATCAAGCCGCACAGCCCAAGAAACCTCCCACGCCTACTTTGTAGCATTGTTACGGGGCGAGTCTGTGATCTTGCACGCCCCGAAGCGTAACGACGGTAACCCTGCGGGGTGATGAATGCACTTTTTACCGTAGAAAGCCGCCTTAAGCCGGTTTTCCAGCAACCGAACCATGCCAGATTGACTCCAAACAGCTGGAGGTAATTTGTATGGTACGAAGACGGAAAGCTCCAATTACACCTGAGGCCTTGGAGGATTCGACAGAGCCGCAGGGTCTGGGACCAGGCGCAGCCGGACAGTCAGGAGATCTCCAAGGGCTCTCGGAAGTAGCGGACGCCGACTCGGAAAGCGTGGAGGAACTGGTCGAGGAAGGTCAGACCCTGGAAGCCGAGACCATCGCGGGAGTAGAGAAAGCCTCGGACGGGGAGGCACAGGTTCGCGTCCATGAGCGTCCCGAAGACGATGTTCCAGAGGAGTACCGCGACCGCGACTGACCTCTGGGTATCGGAGTAATTCCTCAGTCAGCGCATTAGCTGCTCAGATGAATGACTTGCACTTCCGAGGCGCTTCTCCGCGGTCCTCTGCGGTCCAGGATTTTGTGTGTCGCGAACGTCGGCAGATGCTACTACAACTATTTCGTATCCACCTTCAGGTTGATGTTCACTTGGTTGCGATTGTCGAACTGGCTGACGGTCTTCGTATCGCTCTTGCGACCATTGAACTGCGCATACACTTCGTAATCGATGTTGGGAGACAGAGAGGGAAAACGATAAACACCATCCTGGCCCACGATGTACGTTTTGACAGCACGGGTTCGGGTGTTGGTGAGGTAAACCACGGCATTGGCGATTGGGCCATCCTGCCGATCCGTTACCCTGCCCATCAGGAGCCGACTATTGTCACCCTTCTTTTCGAACGGCGTCGCAAAGGCGCTAAGACTGACCAACAGCAGCGTCAGGGCGATGACTAAGGCCTTCTTCATGGCGTTCCCCCGTAACATCTCGCTCCAGCCTGCACTACTTTAGATGCAAACCAATGTCGGCGCGCTCGTCTCCCTCAATATGGACGGTGACTTCCGGGCCCGGCTCTAACTTGTTGCCACTTATAGACTTCAAGCCCTTCGTATCGACCCAAACCACGTAGTCTGCCTTGCCCGCGGGAAGCCGCTGGGCAAACTCCCCGCTATGGTTGGAGTACAGTTCCCATTTCGCTTTCTTCTGATCCGCGCGCCGGATGTGGACCCTCACACCATACACGGGACGGTCGTCGGGCCCCCACACCGTTCCGAAGATCAGGGCGTAGGGCTTGTGCGGATCGAACTGCTCACCAGAAGCCTGAGGAATGATTGGAGAGAGGACAGCAAACAAGAGAAGCCCAACCAACAACCGGGCAATGCAGCAAGTGTTTTGCGAGACGGCCACAGGCCGGCGATTACACATCACCGTCTTCGGTTTCCTCGTCTTCCTCTTCGTCCTCTTCCTCTTCTTCGACTGGTTTCAGTTCGAGGGGATTGACAGTTACGATTTCGAAGTCCGTGCCACACTCCGGGCACGACACCACTTCACCCTCATCGACCTCATCTTCTTCGATGTCGAGGTCGCTCTCACATTCGGGACAATACACCATGAATGCCTCCGTATCAGTGCCTACCCTGATAATATTTAATTCTCCGGGGCCAATGGTCAAGTCCTCCCGGCTTCTAGATCCGGCCTCGCTGCACAAGTGGGACGGCCTCCCCACGCAGGTCGTCTTGGATGAGCATGTTGAAAGAAAGAACCGCGCCGCCATTTTCTAACACAGCTCTGATGCCTGTGCTGGCTTTCGCGATGACTTTGTTTTACACCACATCGGGGCATGCACAAGAGACTGCCGCGAAGGCGGTCGTCGACCCAAAGATTGTCGCGGCCTTGAAGGAAATCTCCTCCGAACGAATTCGAAGCAATATCGAAAAGCTGGTGAGTTTCGGAACGCGCTCTACTCTTTCCGCGCAGGATCCCGCCTCCATTTCCTCCGGACGCGGTATTGGCGCCGCCCGCGAGTGGATTCGCTCGGAGTTCGAAACCTATTCCAAAGACTGTAATGGTTGCCTCGAGGTGAAAACAGACTCCTTCACTGAAGGGCCCGCAGACCGCATTCCTCAGCCTACACAGATTACCAATGTTTATGCGGTTCTGAAGGGTTCGGATCCGGAAAGCGCGAAGCACATTGTGCTCGTCACCGGACACTACGATTCGCGGAACAGCGACACGCTGGACGTGAAGGGCAATGCTCCTGGCGCGAACGACGATGGCAGCGGGACGGCTGTAAGCCTGGAATGCGCCCGCGTGTTGAGCAAATTAAAATTTCCAGCCACCATCATTTTTCTGACGGTCGCCGGCGAAGAGCAGGGACTGAACGGCAGCAGGCATTTCGCCGCCATGGCGAAGCAACAAGGCTGGAATGTCGAGGCCGTGCTCAACAACGACATCGTGGGTGGCAACAAGGGCCCCGAGCAGAACGCAAGCGTGGTGCGCGTTTTCTCCGAAGGGATCCCGGTCGCGGCCGATGAGAAGCAATTGCGCCAGATCCGTAACCTGGGCGGCGAGAGCGATTCGAGTTCCCGCGAACTCGCGCGCTACATCGCCGAGGTCGGCCGCACCTACGATGCCGGGGTCAAGCCGCTGCTGATTTTCCGTCTCGACCGTTACTTGCGGGGTGGCGACCATCACTCCTTCAACCAGCAGGGATTCGCCGCCGTCCGCTTTACCGAGTACCGGGAAGACTTCAACCATCAGCACCAGAACATTCGCACCGAAAATGGCATCGAGTACGGTGACCTGCCGAAGTTCGTGAATTTCGAGTACACTGCGGCCGTGGCGCGCCTGAACGGCGCCAGCCCCACCGGCAAATGTCAGGCTGGAAACCCGCAAATTGGACAATGACTCGACGTTCGCCTGGGATGCAGTGCCAGGAGTAGCATCCTACGAGATCGTCTGGCGAGCCACCAGCGCGCCGGATTGGGAACATGCGCAATCGGTCGGGAACGACACCCGGGCGACGCTGAAATTGTTCAAAGATAATGTGATTTTTGCCGTCCGGGCAGTTGATAATGAAGGGCACCGGAGTTTGCCGGTGGTTCCCGTCCCGGAGCGTTGAAGCCATGATGAAGGAGAAAGCTTGATCCGCAGCACTGGCAGAGAAATGACGCTAAGCTTTCCGCCTTTCACCAGGGCAGTGATCTGGCTGCTCGGGATCAATACAGCGATCTTCCTGGGCCTGACTGCGTTTGGTTCGTTCAGCGTCATCAGTTGGGTTTACGAACATCTCGGCCTCGTGCCCGCCCGGACCGTTCTTCACCTCGAAGTCTGGCAGGTCATTACTTACAGCTTCATCCATGTGGGCTTCTGGCACTGGTTCGGCAACATGCTGGGCATCTGGATGTTCGGGTCAACATTTGAAAGCTCCTGGCGCATGCGCCGCTTCCTGGAACTCTATTTCACCGGCGTCATTGGCGCGGCTATTACTACGATTCTGCTTTCGTTCGCACACATTCTGACTAGCCCGACCATT
>Ga0209806_1001042_pt1 | contig 18645 bp, 16 predicted proteins | sample GraSoiAngelo_152_FD_186166 | JGI IMG/M metagenome (GOLD analysis project Ga0209806, IMG submission 186166) | Grasslands soil microbial communities from the Angelo Coastal Reserve, California, USA - 14_1009_12_30cm (SPAdes) (version 2) | ecosystem: Environmental > Terrestrial > Soil > Grasslands ... | reverse complement strand
CTCGCCCTTTTCGCCCAGCTTGTCGCTGAGGTGGCAGATCACCGAAGCGGACTGGTAGCCGATCTCGCCCGAGCTCAACTTCACCGCCACCTCAGGCAGCGATTCCAGCTGCTTGCCGACGCAGAGCCGGTCCGAGGCTGCACTCTGTGACATGGTGCAGGTGCTCATGACCCAGGAGACGGCGCTGCAATGTCCGGAGGCGAGGTGGTCACCCCGTTCCGAACGACGCCGCACGACCCTGGCGAACTTGCCCTCCAGCTGGTCGATCATCGAGCGCAGCTCGTTTGGCGCGATGTCCAGGTCGTCCGCGTCCCGAACGAAATCGTTCACGACAGCGCGGAGACTTTCGAGTTCGGAAGGCATGCGATAATTATACCAAACATAGGTTCGTCGTCAAGCAAAATTAACAGACAAATCTATTCAACCCAGCCTGACCACGAGCCGCCATGCCGACCCCAAACACCCTCTTCACAGTCCGTCCGTCAACCCTTACACTCGCGCTCGTGGGTCGCCGCCGTCTGAAGCTGATTTTCGGACCCTCCCTGGTGAAGGAACCGGTGATCTACCAGCTCGGCCGCAAGTTCGAGATCGTGACCAACATCCGCCGCGCCGACGTCACCCGCGATCAGGGCTGGGTCCTCCTCGAGGTGAGCGGCGAGGCCGAGGAGCTGGACCGCGGCGTCGAGTACCTGGAGTCGATGGGCGTGAAGGTCGAGCCGGCCGAGGGCGACCTGGTCGAGTAGCGAGCGTGCCCCTCCGGCCTTTGCGGGCCACCTCCCCATAAGTGGGGAGGACAACTGGCTAGCGGTTCGTCAGCACCAGGCGTGCGCCCGGTTGGGGCTTTGTTGCCGGCGGTAGCGCGTTGATCAGCTCCAGCAGACGTGGGCCCACGTCTCTGGTCTCCGTGCGGAACGGTGTGAACGCGTCAGCGCGGTCGGGGTACGCGCGGAAGTGCAGCTCGACCTTCCGCCCGTGCTGGGCCGGAGCCCGCGAGGTGAGGCGATTGAAGTCCGGCGCCGGGATGATCCACCACACCACCGGGGCGAGGTCCTGCACAAACACGACGACGTAGATCCACGAGCGATCGGTTGGGATGGTGCTCTCCGAATAGGTCGCGTTCGACTGCACGAATCCAGAAGCCCCGAGCGAGAAGCACGCCTTGGCTTGCAGCGACGCGAACGTGCTCTTGCCCTTCACCGCCACGACCAGGTCGCGGTGGTCGTCGTCGGCGTCGACCTGGAACGGGACCAGCGCGCCATCGGTGGTGAGCATCGCGTACACGGCCAGCAGGTACTCGCCGATCCTCCCAGCCTGAACATCGCTTAGTTCCGGCATGTTCGCAGCTTAATCGTGCCCCTCCGGCCCTTCGGGCCACCTCCCCATGAATGGGGAGGACAACGCCGGAACGGTCGCAGCTTAATCGTGCCCCTCCGGCGCTGCCCCATCCCCGCCGCAAGCGGCGGTACTTCCCCACTGCGTGGGGAAGAGCCACCTCGGTTTGAATGGGGAGGACAACTCGCAGCTTAAGATGGCGCGCGGATGAGTGAAAGCGTTGACGTCGCGATCATCGGGGCCGGGCAGGCCGGGTTGGCAACCAGCTGGTACCTCAAGGAGGCCGGCGTCGATCACGTGATCCTCGAGGCCGGCCGTGTCGCCGAGACCTGGCGCTCGCGCCGCTGGGATTCCTTCTGCCTCGTCACGCCCAATTGGAGCGTCAGGCTCCCCGGTGGCGAATACTCGGGCCCTGAGCCCGACGGTTTCATGGATCGTGCCGCCCTCGTCGATCACTTCCAGCGCTGGTCGGACTCGTTCCATGCCCCGGTGAGAGACGGATGCCAGGTGTCCGCCCTCGACGCGGAGGGCGACGGCTTCGTGCTCAGCTTGCCCGGCGGCAAGCTGCGCGCGCGCACTGTCGTGGTCGCGTCCGGCGGATATCAGCGCGCCCACCTGCCCGCCAACGCGGAGCAGATTCCAGCAACCATGACGCAGCTCCTCGCCGAGGAGTACAGCAATCCCGCCGCGCTCGCGCCAGGCGCCGTGCTCGTCATCGGCAGCGGGCAGACCGGATGCCAGCTGGCCGAGGAGCTCCACAACGCTGGGCGCAAGGTGTTCCTCTCCTGCGGACGATGCCCCTGGGCGCCTCGGCGGATGGGTGGACACGACATCGTCTGGTGGATCGCGGAAACCGGCTTCTGGCAGAGGACCGCGGCAGCGCTGCCGTCACCGGCGGCGCGACTTCTCGGCAACCCGCAGACGACGGGCCGCGGCGGCGGCTACGACTTGAACTACCGCACGCTGCACAAGGTCGGCGTGGAACTGGTCGGGCACTACCTCGGCGCCGAAGGAGACAGGGTGCGTTTCGCGGACGACCTGGCCCAGAGCATCCAGGCCGGGGACGACCTTGCTCGCGGGTTGATGAAATGGGTCATGGCGTTGTGTGAGACGCGAGGCCTGCCCGTGCCATGGGAGGTTCCGCCGCCACCCGGCTTCACCGGGCGCACCGAGCTCGACCTCCGAGCCGAAGGCGTCACGACAGTCATCTGGACCTCGGGTTATCGACCGGACTACGGCTGGGTCCACTTTCCCGTCTTCGACGACATGGGTTTTCCGGTCCAGGTCGATGGTCGCAGCTCTGTGCCAGGCTTGTATTTCATGGGCGTTCACTTCCAGCGCAAGGCGCAGTCGGCCGTTCTCTACGGTGTGGGCGAAGACGCGGAGATCGTGGCGCGGGACATTGTGGAGAACACGCGCCCCATCCCCGCCTTCGGCGGTACTTCCCCATAAATGGGGAAGAGAATTACGCACCGCCCCATCCCCGCCTTCGGCGGTACTTCCCCATAAATGGGGAAGGTCGCGGTCGCCATGTCTGGCGGCGTTGACTCGTCGGTTGCTGCAGCTCTGCTTCAGGCTCAGGGCCACGACGTGGTCGGGGTCACGCTGCAGCAGTGGCCGCGCGACGACTCGGAAGAAGCCGCGCGCCATGGCGGCTGCTGCTCGCTCAACGCGGTCGAAGATGCGCGGCGTGTCGCGTCGGTCCTAGGCATTCCTTATTACTGCTGGAACCTGGAGAAGGATTTCGGGGAGCGGGTGATCGAGCCCTTCCACCGCGACTACCTCGAAGGCCGCACGCCCAATCCATGCGTGCGGTGCAACGCCTTCGTGCGGTTCGACCTCATGCTGTCGCGCGTCCTGGAGGTGGGATTCGACCGGCTCGCCACCGGCCACTACGCGCGAGTCGTGCCGGGCATCGACGGCCCTGAGCTGCATACCGCCGTGGATGCCGCGAAGGACCAGTCCTACATGCTCTATCACCTCGACCGCGATCGCCTGGCGCGGATCCTCTTCCCGCTCGGCAACATGACCAAGACCGAGGTGCGCGAGCACGCGCGCGAGTTCGGCCTCCCGGTCGCGAACAAGGCGGAGAGCCAGGAGATCTGCTTCGTGCCACGCGGGGAGACCTCCCGCTACCTCTCATCCCGGCTGCCGGTGCGGACGGGTGCGGTGATCGACTCGGCCGGTCGCGAGCTGGGCACGCACCGCGGCACGCCGCTCTACACCGTCGGCCAGCGCAGCGGTTTCGGAGATCTCGCCGAGCCCGGACCCTGGTTCGTGCTTCGCGTCGACGCGCCCGCGAATCGGATCGTGGTCGGCCGCCGCGAAGAGCTCGCGGTGCGGGAGGTCGCGCTCCATGACGTGACGTTCATCGATGGCGTGGCCGCCGAGCCCCTCCCATGCGAGGCGCGTTTGCGGTACCACGCGCCGCCCATCTCCGCGGTGTACGAGGACGGCCGGCTCTCGCTCCACGAACCCTTTCTCGGCGCGGCGCCGGGCCAGGCGGCGGTCCTCTATACGGGCAGCCGCGTGCTCGGCGGGGGGATCATCGCCTCCGCCGCGTGAGCGGCCCACCCGACCTGGTCGCTTTCGCGTTCCACTGGCTGGAATATCTCGGGCTGCTCGGCGGGCTCGGCTCGTTTGTGATCAGGCGGCTCGGCCGCCTTACCCCGCGCATCTCGTGGGCCCATCCGCCGATGCACATCGCGTTCGCGACGGCGCTTGTGGGTGGATTCGGATTGCTACTGCTCGAACGCGACGCGCTGGTCGCGATCCGCGTCGTCCTCGAGGGTCTTGCGCTGCTTCTCTGTCTGCGCGGCTCTGGATATGTAGCTCTGCCCGCGGTGCTCGCCGCTCTTCTTCTACCTGGCCATCTGCACGGCCCGGGTTCCTTGTTCGGGGCGGAGCTGCACGTGCTCTCGGCCGGGATGTGGGCCGGGGGTGTGCTTGCGCTCGGGAGCCTCAGGCCACCGGAGGGATGGGCGAGTGCCGAGGCGCGGATGCTGCTGCAGCGATTCGGCCGGGTCGCGTTCATCGCCTTCGGCGTCACCGCGTTGACCGGCGTGCTGCGAGCGTCAGAGCTCCTTCACGACGTCAGCGACCTCTGGACGACCACGTACGGGGTCGTGCTCGCGCTGAAATTGGCCGGGGTGCTGGTCATGCTCGCTCTCGCCCCGCTGTGGCGACGTGGGCCCGCCGAGGCATACGCGGCCGTTGTGGTCGTGGCCGCGACGGCCCTCCTCGCCGCTTTTCCCTTTCCGGCATAGCATGTGAGCGTGGGGCGGGTTCGGGACGTGATGAAGACACACCTTCATGTGGTCGAGGCGTCCGACACGGTCGGTGAGGCCGTGGCCGTGATGGCCCAGAACCGCATCGGGTCCGTGCTGGTCATGGAGGGCGACCGGCTGCTCGGGATCTTCACCGAGCGCGACACGGTGCGGGCCATCTCTCAAGCCCATGACGCCGCTCGGCACGAAATCCAGTCCTGGATGACGCACAACCCGAAGACGGTCGAGCCTGACGTGGACACCGATGACGCGCTGCACACGATGCTCGACAACAACTTCCGCCACCTGCCGGTCGTCGAGGGCGGCAAGGTGATCGGCATGGTGTCGATGAGGGATCTCGCGGGTTAGACAACTCGGTAGTCCCCACCCCCTCCGTGCGCGATAGCGCGCGGCCCCCGGCAAGCGGGGAGGTGAAGCTAAGCTAAAACGCTTTGGGTCTCTTCGCTCTGCGCCGCTACGTGCCGTATCTCCGGCCGTACACATGGCTCGTCGTGATCTTCGGCCTGGCCCAGCTGGGAAGCCTCGCCGCGGCCGCTTCGATCCCGAAGGTGATCCAGTCCATCATCGACGGCCCGATCACGCATCACGACCTGGGTCACCTGGTGCCGTTCGCCGGTCTGCTCGTACTGATCGGCGGGCTCGAGTTCGCGTTCATCCTCATGCGCCGCGTCTTCTCGGGCAACGCATCGCTGCACATGGAGACCGACCTGCGCAACGACTTCTACGCGCACCTGCAGAGCCTGCAGGTCTCGTTCCACGACAACTGGCAGTCGGGCCAGCTGTTGTCGCGCGCGATCTCGGACATCGCCACCGTGCGCAGATTCGTGAGCTTCGGCCTGATCTGGTTCCTCCAAACCATCGTCACGTTCATCGTCGTGTTCGTGCTGATGGCGCAGCTCGACTCACAGCTCGCGCTGGTGGTCTTCCTGTTCATGATCCCGATCGCGATCTTCAGCTACACGTTTCACAACAAGTACAAGGTCATCGCGCGCCGGCTGCAGGACCTGACCGGCGACATGACCACGACCATCGAAGAGATGGCCACGGGCGTCAGGATCGTCAAGGCGTTCGGACGGATGCCGCTGATGCAGAAGCGCTACGAGGACGAGGCGCGCCTGATCCGCGCCACGAGCCTCGAAGGGATCAGGGCCAGGGCGGCGCTGTGGTCCACCATCAACTTCCTGCCCAACCTGTCGCTGGCCGCCGTGCTTCTGCTCGGCGGGCTGAACGTGGTGCAGGGCAGGCTGACCATCGGCGGCCTGGTCGCGTTCATGAACTACGTCTTCATGCTGATCTGGCCGATGGACGCCATCGGGTGGGTGCTGTCGATGAGCGAGGAATGCCAGACCGCGTCGCAGCGGCTCAACGAGGTGCTCGACTCGCACCCGGAGATCGCCGACCAACCGCGCGCCCGGCCGCTGGAGCACAGCCGCGGCCGCCTGGAGTTTCGCGGCGTCGGGTTCAAGTACCCGAAGTCGGACGCGTGGATCCTGCGCGACCTCAACCTGGTCGTCGAGCCGGGGGAGACCGTGGGGCTTGTCGGGCGCACCGGGAGCGGCAAGACATCGCTCTCGTACCTGGTGCCGCGCCTCTACGACGTAACGGAGGGGAGCGTCCTGCTCGACGGGATCGACGTGCGCGAGATCCTGCTGCGCTCGCTCCGGTCGCACATCGGATTCGCGTTCGAGGACCCGATCCTCTTCTCAGCATCCGTGCACGAGAACCTCGTGATGGGCCGGCCTATCGTGTCGGACCAGGAGCTGAAGCGCGCGATCGACGTCGCGCAGGCCGGCTTCGTGTGGGACCTTCCGTGGGGACTCGAGACGCGGGTCGGCGAGCAGGGGTACACGCTGTCCGGCGGCCAGCGCCAGCGGCTCGCCCTCGCGCGCGCGGTGTTGGGGTCGCCGCCGGTGCTCGTCCTCGACGACCCGCTGTCATCGGTCGACGTGCACACTGAGGCGGTCATCGAGGCGGCGCTCGCCAACGTGCTGGAAGGCGTGACAGGCCTGCTTGTCGTGCACCGGCCGTCCACGCTTGCGCTGGCCGACCGCGTGGCGCTCATCGATGGAGGCACCGTGGCCGCGACCGGGACCCACACCGAGCTGATGCGTACCAACGCCCTTTATCGCGCGCTGCTCTCGCAGGAGTACGAGGAGGCGCTGGCGTGAGCAAGCCGGGAATTGCAGAGCGAACGCCCCCACCCGGCGGCTCTGCCGCCGACCTCCCCGGCGAGCGGGGAGGTGAAGTCGGCCAAACCGACCGGTGGCGAGGCGTCGCCGCGGAGGAGGTCGACGAGTTCTCGCCCAGCGTTGCCGGGCTATTGCGCCGGCGGAGCCGCCGCCTGCTCGCGAGCCTGGCGCGGCCATATCGCGGCCGGCTCGTGCTGGCGGCGGTGCTCATCTCGATTCGCTCGGCCGCATATCTGTCGCTGCCTTACCTGGTCGGCCTCGGGATCGACAAGGGCGTCCGCGCCGGCAACCTGACCGCGCTCGTCCAGGTCGTCGGAGTGCTTCTGGTCGCGCTGATGGTCAACGCCGGGGCCAACTACGCGTTCCTGCGCGTGTCCGGGCGGATCGGTGCGGACATCCTGTTCGACCTGCGGCGGATGCTGTTCGCCCACGTCCAGGAGCTTTCCCTCTCCTTCTACGAGCGCTACACCTCCGGTCGCATCATCTCCAGGCTCACATCCGATATCGATGCGCTCAACGAGCTGCTCGCCACCGGGCTCACCTCGGTCATCACCTCGCTCATCTCGGTGGTGGCGATCACGGTGATCCTCATGCGCCTCGACTTTCGCCTGGGCCTCGTGACCCTGGTCGCGATGCCTCTCGTCCTCGCGCTGACCTGGTGGTTTCGTGCCAACTCCGCGCTTTCGTACCGCGCCGTGCGGCGCGCCATCGTGCTGGTGATCGTCCACTACGTCGAGTCGCTGGGCGGCATCCGCGCCGTGCATGCGTTCCGCCGCGAGCCGCGGAACCAGGAGATCTTCGAGGACGTCAACGGCCGCTATCGGGACGCCAACATCTGGTCGAACCGCCTGGTGTCGACGTACGGCCCCGCGATCAACCTGTTGGGGCGACTGACCACAGCGTCAGTTCTGCTGTTCGGCGGGTACCTCGTCGTGCAGGGACAGGTCACGCTCGGCGTGCTGACCGCATTCGTCCTCTATCTGCGCCAGTTCTTCGACCCCATGCAGGAGCTGTCGCAGTTCTACAACGTGTTCCAGGCCGCCGGTGCCGCGCTGGAGAAGCTGGCCGGCGTGCTGGAGGAAGCGCCTACCGTGCGTGAGCCGACTGCGCCGGTGGCCCTGCGCGACGCCGCCGGTTCCATCGCGTTCGAGCACGTGACGTTCGCGTACCGCGACACCGACGTGCTGCACGACATCGACCTGCGCGTCCCGGCGGGGCAGATCGTCGCGCTGGTGGGGGAGACCGGGGCGGGCAAGACCACCATGGCGCGGCTGATCGCCCGGTTCTACGACCCTACCTCGGGCCGCGTCACGCTGGACGGGGTCGACCTGCGCTCGATTGCGGTTTCGGATCTGCGGCGCGCGATCGTGATGGTCACGCAGGAGAGCTTTCTCTTCTCTGGCACCGTGGGGGACAACATACTTTTCGGGCGGCCGGGCGCCAGTCGAGAGGAGGTCGAGAATGCCGCGCGCGTGATCGGCGCCCACGAGTTCATCACGGCGATGCCCAACGGGTACGACACCGACGTGCGGCGGCGGGGCGTGCGGCTGTCGTCGGGGCAGCGCCAGCTCGTGGCGTTCGCGCGCGCTTTTCTGGCCGACCCGAAGGTGCTGATCCTCGACGAGGCGACGTCGTCTCTGGATCTGCCTTCGGAGCGCCTGGTCCAGCGCGCATTGCGGACGCTGCTGCGGGGGCGCACCGCCTTCATCATCGCCCACCGCCTGTCGACCGTTGAGATCGCGGACCGGGTGCTGGTCATCGATTCGGGGAGGGTGGTGGAGGATGGGGAGCCGGCCGAGCTGCGCCGGGGCGGGGGGCGGTATGGGTCGCTCCATCGCGCGTGGGTGGAGTCGCTTGCGTGAATGAAGTTCCACCAGCCCCTCCGGCGCTTCCGCGCCACCTCCCCATAAATGGGGAGGACCCTTTTTCTAGGCCGTTGAGGGGTCGAGGTAGAAGCGGCGTTCGTCTACCGTTTCGAAACCCAGCCTGGTCAGGATCGGGGCTGACATCGCCCCGCCCCAGACTGCCAGGCCGCCTTCGACTCCCGCCTCGCGCGCCATCTCCAGGCGGGCCGCGACCATCGCCCGGTAGATGCCGCGGCCGCGGAACTTCGCCCGCACCGCGCCGCCGTTGATGGTCGCCCCCGCCGGCGGGAACAGGGTCATCCCCGCGCTGCCAGCCGGCTCGCCGTCGATCGTGGCCAGGATCACGCGCCGGTCGCCTGCGGCGAGCTGGTTGCGGCGCCGGCGCTCCAGCGCTTCGGTCCTGGCCGGATCATCGTCGAGCGTCCCCGAGGTGAAGGCCTCGGCATTCACTGCGTCTGACATGCGGAACGCCTCCGCGTCAGCGAGGCCGTCCTTCATCTCGAGCCCGGCGACCGCGGGACCTTCGATCTCGGCGCCGATCGGCAGGACCATCACCGCCGCGGTCGACCCGTGCGGGTCAGGTTGGATGCCGCGAGCCTCCAGGTAGTCCGTGAAGTCGGCCGGCTCCGTCTCCGGGTCGAGCGTCCACATGAGCGGGACGTGGCGAGGCGCCACCTGCGCGTGTACCTCGTCGATCAGCGCGTCGGCTTCGTCGGGGCGGCAGCGCACCCACGCGACGCTGTTCGGTCCTGGGATCGGAAAGTCCGGCTGCAGGACGATCCGGTAGCGAGGCGTCTCGATCACCTCGATCCCGGGCGCGGCAGGCTGCCGGACGTATTTGGCGAAGTCGACAAGCGCCTGCGATACTGCCCCCATGGCTGTATTTTCCCGCGAGCTGCGCAAGCGAGACCTGGTCCAGGTCGCCGCCGGGACGCTCGGATTCGCCTGGCTCGTGCTTCTGGCCGCCTACGCGTACAGCGCTTTGAGTGTTACGCCGACGATAGGTGCGCTGGTCGCGGCGCTCGCCGCCCTCCTAATTGCGGGAGCCGGCATTCTGTATGCTTGGCGCGAACCGGGGCGATAGCCGAAAAGCCGCCACGTAAAGCCGCCCTTCAAACCACCACGGAGTGTCCATGGACTCCCTCCAAACAATTGGTTTCTACGTGTCCTCCGGGGTTTCACTCGCCGGAGGGCTCGGGGTCGCATTGCTTACCCGCCGCGACCAGCGCGGTGTCGCTCTCGGGGTGTTCGGGCTTGGGCTTGCGGGCATCTACCTCTCGCTCTCGGCCGGTTACGCCGCGGTGGTGGCCTTGATCTGCTACGCCGGCTGCGCCCTGATGTTCGCCAGCCCGCAGTACCGCCGCGTCGATGCAGTGGTCGGTCCGGTGTGGCGGCAGCTGGGCGCGATCGGGGCGGCGCTTCTCCTGGCCGTCCTCGCGTACTCGGCGTTCCGCGGCGACTTCGCTTACGCGGGCTACTTCGGCGGGACATTCGGGGCCGCCAACCTGGGACGTCTGCTGTTCGCCCATGACGCGCTTGCGACCGAGGCGGTCGCGGTGCTGGTCACGGTTGCCTTGGCGGGAGCGGCAGCCGCGTGGCGGGTCCGGGACCGGACGCGGTGAGCGCTGACCTGGTCGGAGTCCTGTTCGTGGCGGCCGGGCTGGTCGCGGCCGGCGTGTTCACCGCCGCCTGGCACCGGGACCTGACCGCGGCGCTGGCCGGCATTCCGCTGATGTTCGCAGGGGCGGGCGTCGCGTTCGCCGGGATCGCGCGCTTTGCGGCGGCAGGCGGTCCGCAGCTGCTCGGCCAGGAGTTCGCGATGCTGCTCGCCATCGCCGCCACCGCGCTGGTCGCGCTGGGCCTCGGAATCGCCGGCCGGGAGCGCTCTCGCTGAGCCTCATCGCCCGCGCTGGCGAGATCATCGCGGCGGCGTCTGGAGCGGCATCGAGCACCAGAGCGGCGTCGGGCTTCACGTTCGACCCCTCGACGACGCTGCCGTGGGCGGTCCCGGCGCTGCTCATCGCTCCGCTCGCCATGTTCATCATCGCGCTGTCGAGCGTGCGCACCAGGCGCTCGGCCTCGGCGACGGCGATGTTCGGCACCGTGGTCACGCTGCTCCTGACGCTGCTGGTCGCGTGGGGACTCACGCGGCGGTCGACTCCATATGTCGTGACCTATCAGTACTTCAGCATGTCGATCGCGTTCAGCGGTCCGCAGAACTTCCAGACGTTCGGCATCGACTTCATCCTCCACGTCGACCACCTCACCGTGGTGGCGCTCGCAGCCATCGAGGTGTGCATGCTCGGCGCGATCGGCTGGCACCAGGTCATGGGCCGGTCGGAGCCCGGCGCTGCGCGCTTCCACGCGGTCATCCTCGCCCTGCTCTTCGCGTGCGTCGGCGTGCTGATGAGCTGGGACCTCGCCGAGCTGTTCGGTTTCTGGGCCATCGGCGGCGCGATGACGTACCTCCTGCTCGCGCACAGATGGGGGCTCGATGAGCCCGCGCGCCGCGCGCGTGTCGCGCTTGCCCTTCCATTTCTCACCGACCTCTGCCTGCTCTGCGGGATCGCCTGGCTCTACGCGCGCTATGGCACGCAGAACCTCAGCACCCTGCTGCCGATCCTGCACACCAACCCCGGATGGACGGTGCGCTCGCTCGTGGTTGGGTCGGTCCTCTTGTTCATCGGGATCGCGGGCCGCCTCGCGCTATGGCCCTTCAATTCCTGGATCACGCAGACCTCTCTCTCGGCGCCGGCGGCTGCCTGGGTGATCGTGCAGGCGGCCTGGTCGGTCGTGGCGATCGTCGTGTTGTATCGCGTGATGCCGATCTTCCTCGCGTCCAACCCGCAAACCCTGCAGGCGTGCCTCGCGCTGTGCGGCGTCGCGGCGGTGGTGGCGCCGCTGCTCAGCTTCCTCGGCAATGAACCACGACGCGTCATCGCCCTCGCCGGATCGGCCGCGGTCGCGATCGGCGCCGCGGTCGTGATCGCCGGCTTCCGCTCCCAGCCAGCGACGTTTGCCGTCGCGGGTGTCGCCGCCGTGCTGGCAGTGGCGCCGGCGCGGGTCGCGGCCGGCCTGGCGCTGTCTTCGATCGCGTCCGCGATGCGGACCGACGACCTCACGGAGATGGGCGACGCGTGGCGTCGTATGCGCGCCAGCTCGGTCGCACTTCTCGCGTCGATCGTTGTCCTGGGCCTGTCGGGCAGCGTCGCGCTGGCGCTCGGTGTGACCTCTCGGTCGAAGCTCGGTGTTGCGCTTGGCGAGGGCGTGCTGCTCATCGCCATCGCGAGCCTGCGCGTGTTCCTCGCGGTTGCGTTCGGTCCGCTGCGCCGGCGCCGCACCTTCGAGCCCGACCGCGTCCGCGAGGCACCGCAGGGTGCGGTCAGCTGGCCCGCGTGGCTGGCGCTGGTGGGCGCGGCGTTCCTGGTCGCATCCGCGATCACCGGCTGGCTGAACTTCCTGGACGGTCAGAAGCACCCGGTTCCCGGCCTGGGGTCGATCGTCGTGTGGGGCGCCATAGCGGTCGCCGGCTTCGCCGCATGCGCCTTCGTCTACACGCGCGGCAAGGACGGCGCGCTCGCCGCATCGGCCGCGGGCGGCGTGCTGCTGAGCCGCATGACCACGACGGGCTTCGGCCTGGTCGACCGGTTCCTGGTCGAGCCGATCACTGACATCGCCCGCCGCGTGGGGGACTGGATCCCTGAGGGTGACGGCGCGCTCGGACGATTCACGAACGCTTCGGGCCAGCTCGCGCTCGCGGCCGTGCGTGCGCCGGCCCTGCCGTTGGTCATCGTGCTCGCAGTCGTCATGGCGGTGCTTTTCGCGCTGCTCGCGCCGGGGGTCGCCCGATGACGATGCTTGCCGCGATAGTCCAGGCGTCGCCGACACCGCTGCCTGCCCCAGGCGCCGGCGTCTTCACCTCGCCGTTCCTGCTGAGCCTGCTGGTCTGGGTCCCGGTCGTCATGGCGGTCGCGATCGCGTTCATGCCCAACCCGCGGGGCCGCTACGACGTGCTGATGAAGCAGATCGCCTTCTTCACGATCCTCGGCCTCATGTTCATCCTGTTCATCGCCTACAACCAGTTCCAGAACTTCCTCCCGACGATGCAGTACGAGGAGAAGGTCGCGTGGCTCCCGGCGATCGGGGTCACATACCACCTCGGGATCGACGGACCCGGGATCGTGATGCTGCTGCTCTCCGGCCTGATCGGCATCGCGTCGGTGCTCGCGTCGCTGGGAGTGCGCGAGCGCGTGCGCGCCTATTTCTGCCTGCTTTTGCTTACGCAGGCCTCGGTCAACGGCGCGATCGTCGCGCGCGACATGTTCGTCTTCATCCTGTTCTGGGCCGCGGCGGCGATCCCGCTGGCGCTGCTCGTCCTCGGGTGGGGAGGTCCGCGCAGAAGCACCGCGGCGTGGCGGCTGCTGGGTTACTGGGGTCTTGGCACCGGCGCTCTGGTGGTCGGCGTGCTGGCGCTTTACTCGATCGCGGGCGGGCAGAGCTTCGACATGGACGTGTTGCTGAAGGCCTCGCTCTCGCCGCGGAACCAGATCGTGATCAGCGTCGCGATGATCATCGCCGCCGCGACGCGACTTCCCTTGTTCCCGCTGCATGGATGGGTGCGCGACGTGCTGGCCGAGGCCCCGGTTGGCGTGGCGGTCATCGTCGCCGGCGCGACGACTCGGTTGGGCGCTTTCTTGCTCTTGCGTACCGTGATCGCGGCCGAGCCCGCGGCCGGCCATCTCTTGTCGCCAGTGCTGGCCGCGCTGGCCGCGATGACCGTCGGCTACGCGGGGCTTGCCGCGCTGCGCACGGTCGACATCCGGCACATGGCCGCCTACCTGGCGATGGTCCCTGGAGGGATCACGGTGCTGGGTCTCGCCGCGGTCTCGCCTCTGGGAATCGCGGGCAGCGTGCTGAGCATGTTCACCGGTGGCCTCGCGGCCGCGCTGATCGCCGGCGTGTGCGCGACGCTGTCCGAGCGCGCCCAGTCGCGGAGCCTTTCTGTGTTGAGCGGCCTGGCGCCGCGCATGCCAAACATCGCGTGGCTGCTGATCATCGCCGCGCTCGCGCTCTTGGGCATCCCGATCCTCGCGTCGTTCACCGCGGAGGTGATGACGTTCTTCGGCGCTTTCAAGAACCAGCCGATCGGCGCGTTTGCGGTGGCGGTCGGGTTGGCGGTGAGCGCGGTGGCGCTTGCCATGCTGCTTCGGCGCGTGTTGTTCGGGTCCCCGAACCCTGACGCGCCTGGAGTGTCCGACGGTTCGCTCGGCGAGACGTGGTATCTGGGGCTGCTGGCCGGCGGGCTGCTGTGGGTCGGCCTCTTCCCGGGCGGGCCGAAGATCCCCGGCACCGACTTTCCCCTGTTCGACCCGGGGCTTCTCAACCAGATGACTGCCGGCATCTCCGACATCGCGTCGCCATATGTCGCGCCGACGCCGGGCGCCACGCAATGAAGTACCTCGTCCTGCTGCCCGAGACTCTGGTGGTCGCGCTGGCGATCTGCGTGATGTTGGCGGGCCGCTTTGCCTGGCTGCCGGCGACTGCTCGCCGCTACCTGCCGCAGGCGACTGCACTTGTTGTGCTGGTCGCGCTCGGAGTTGAGCTGTGGGCCGGTGCGACAGTTGGCTCCTATTTCGGTGGAGCGCTGCTCCAGGATCGCTTCGCCCTTTTCGCCAAGGCCGCCGTGCTGCTGACCGCGGCCGTCGCCGTTGCGACGACCGACTGGACCGCGGAGGACTCGATCCCGCTCGGTCTCGCGATGCCGCTGCTCGCGGCTTTCGGTGTGATGGTCGTCGCGTCGGCTGCCGACCTGCTGGGGCTGTGGGCGGGGCTCGAGCTCGCGGGCGCCGCCGGTGTCGTGATGGTCGCGCTCCGGCGGCCCGACCTCGCCTTGCGGCTTCTGGTCGCGGGGGGCATGGCGAGCGCCTTGGTCTTGGTGGGACTGGCCTTCGTCTACGCGACCACGGGCAACCCCAACCTGGCCGGGATCCGCGCCGTGATCGGAAACGAGGCTCCGGCCTTGTCGCTGGCCATTCCGGTCTTGCTCTTGCTTGGCGGACTCGCAGTGCGGGCGGGGATCGCGCCCTTCCATGTGGCGGGGCTGCAGGTGGGGCTCGGCGCCTCGCCATTGGGGGCCGGCCTGGTGTTCGGTCTGAGCGCGGTCGCGGCGGCAACCGTGGGGATCAAGCTGGCGGCGGCATTGGTGGAGATCCCGGACGTGTACGTGCCGTACGTGCAGGTGGTGGCGGCGCTGGCGATGGTGGGGGGAGGCGCCGCGGCGCTGGCCGTCCGCTCGCCCCGGCCGCGGCTGGCGTACCTCGCGGTGTCGCAGATGGGGTGGGTGGCGGCAGGCGTGTCGACCCACTTCCGCTCTGGGATAGGAGGGTCGCTGTTTTTGCTCGGCGCCTTCGCGGTCGCGGCCACTTGCGGACCGGCCCTGCTGGGGCGTGCGGAGGGCGGAGAGCCGGCGATCCACGGGCTGGGGACGCTGCGACCCGTGCGCGCGGCCGGGCTTGCACTCGCGATGATGTCGCTGGCGGGGGCGCCGCCGCTGGCGGGGTTCTTCGGCGAGCTGGCCGTGGCGGCATCGCTGGCCCAGAGCGGCAGCTTTGTGCTGTTGGGGCTCGGCCTGCTCGGATCGGTGCTGGGCGTCGCCGCCGTCTTGGGCACCCTTCGCGTCCTCTATATACAGAGCCCGCTCGAGGAGTCGCGCCGTGGGGCGGCGGCGGCGCTGCCGGCGGTGACCGCGCTGTCCACCGCCGGGGCGGTGGCGTTCTGCATCGTGATCGCCGCGTACGGGGTGTTCGGGTACCCGATCATGGGGTTGGCGGACCAGGGGGCGGAAGCGCTGGGCCTGCGGTAGACTCCGGTCGACCGAACTCACCACGCGTCTCACCAAACGTCCTGGAGGTCCCGCCAACTGGCCCCGCACAAGAAGCGGTCTCGCGCTCGTCCGCGAGGTCGCCGTCCTATCAAGAGGAAGTCGCACCACTGGCTGATGCGCTTCTCGCTGGTCGCGCTCATCGTCATCTCGGCGACGGCGCTGGTCGGCACGGGGGCGACGATCGGGGTCGTCGACTACTTCGCGGGTGACCTGCCGTCGATCGACGCCATCCAGACGGCGAACCTCATCCAGACCACGCGCATCCTCGACCGCAACGGCAACCTGATCGAGGCGCTCTATCACGAGAACCGCACCGTGGTTCCGCTGAGCAAGATCAGCGTCAAGCTGCAGCGGGCGACGATCGACACCGAGGACCGCACGTTCTACGCGAACTCGGGCGTGGACTACCGGCGCCTGCTGATCGCAATCGTTTATGACCTGACGCATCGCACCGGCACACTTGGCGGGTCGACCATCACCGAGCAGGTGGTGAAGAACGACGTGCTCGACACGACGGAGGCGCAGAGCCGCACCATCAGCCGCAAGTTTCGGGAGCTTCTCCTCGCCGAGGAGATGGAGCGGCGCTACACGAAACAGCAGATCCTCGAGCTGTATCTCAACTCGATCAACTACGGCAACGGCGCTTATGGAGCGGAGGCGGCGGCCGAGACGTACTTCCAGGTCCACGCGAGCGAGCTGTCATGGGCTCAGGCGTCGTTTCTGGCGGGGCTGCCGCAGGCGCCGAGCGACTACGACCCTTTCGGCACTCCGGACCAGCTCGATGCGGCGAAGGTTCGGTGGCGCGAGGTGCTGGACGGGATGGTAGCGGTGGGTGACCTTTCTGGTTCTGCCGCCGACACCATTTACGCGGGGGATCTCGTGACCAGGATGCTGACCCTGCACAAGTCTCTTGCCATTGCGCACAACCCGCTGACGGCGCACTTCGTCGACTACATCGTGGCCTACATCAAACAGCGTTACGGCGATGTGGCGCTGTATGAAGGCGGCCTGACCATAACGACAACGCTCGACCTGTCGACACAGGCGATGGCGGATAAGTGGGTGAAGTCCGGGGTGCGGACGTATGCGAAGCGCGGCGTCAACACCGGCGCGATGCTTGTGATGAACCCTTCCGACGGAGAGATCCTCGCCATGGTCGGCAGCGCCGACTACAACAACGCGGCGATTCGCGGGCAGATCAACCTGACCGGCACGGACCCGCTCGGGTGGCGCGGCGTGGGATCGTCGTTCAAGGTCTACACATATGGCGCGGCGCTGCAGGCGGGGCTCGTCACGCCGGCGTCGCTGCTGAACGATTCGACGAGCGTCATTGGCGGACATTCGTTTTCGGACTGGGATGGAAAGCATGAGGGGTTCATCACGCTGCGGACCGCCCTGGCTCAGTCGCGCAACCTGCCGGCGTTGTGGACGTACTCGTCCGAGGGCGGCGAGCGCGTCGTGTCGTTCATGCACAACCTCGGCGTGACGGCGCCGATCCAGACGCCTGACGGCGTCGCCACGACTCTGGGCCCGGACGCGATCTCAATGACAGAGCACCTCGCCGCCTACTCGGCGTTCGACAACGGCGGGTATCGCGTGGCCGCGCACGCCGTGCTGCGCGTCACCGATTCGAGCGGCAAGGTGCTGGAGGCGCTGGACGCGAACGCGGGGCGGGTTTCTGTGGTCAGCCCGGAGCTCGGCTACATGATGACTGACTTGCTGCGGGGTCCTGTGAAGCTTTACCTCGGCGGGCTGGGTGCGCGGCCGGTGGCGGGGAAGTCGGGGACGACCGAGGCGTATACGGGGTCGATCTTCATCGGCTACACGCCCGACCTCGCGGTGGCAGCGTCGCTGATGCACATCGACGCTGGCGCTTCGTGCAACTCGGGTTACGCGTATCTCGCCACCACGTTTCCTCCGTCCGGGTGGCAGTGCCCGACCTCGGTGTTGTTCGGTGAGAACGTCGGCGTCTCGGTGTGGAAGCCCTTTCTGGAGGAGTACTACTCGTCGCATCCGTGGCCGGCTTTTTGGGCCCAGCCCGCGGGCGTGGTTTCGCGGCAGGTGTGCTCTTACGACGGCGGTTATGTTTCGAGTGGCGGCTATAACGAGATCTTTCTGAAGGGTGTCGGCGAGCCGCGATATCCGTGCGGGGCCAACCCTTATCCGGGCGAGCAGCCGTACGTGCCTCCGGCACCTCCGGCACCGGCTCCTTCGCCTTCGCCACACTGAGTCTCCTTGCGACTGAACCGGACCGGCGTGGTCGCCGGCGTGATCTATCTGGGGCTGGGCTTTGCTTGGGCCGTGGCGACGGGAGTGCCGTGGTGGGTGATGGCCGGGCTCGTCATCGTCGCTTTGGTCGGGGCCTTCATTCCAGGCGAGGCCAACCAGGTCTCTCTGGCTCGGGCGTACCTGGCCGCGCCGGCGCTGACCTATGCGCTCCGCGGTGAGTTCGCCGGGCTCGCCGTCACTGTCGCGATCGCGAGCGTCACCGACCTGGTCGACGGCACCATCGCGCGGCGGTTCGCGCGGCCTTCTTCGTTTGGCGGTGGGCTTGATCCGGTCGTGGACGGCGTCTTTACAGGCGCGGTTGCAATCGGGCTGGGGTTGGGGGGAGCCTTTCCACTATGGCTTGCCCTCGTCGTCATCGCGCGCTACCTGCTGCCGGCGCTGGCGGGGGGGACGTTGATTGCCATGGGCCGCCGGCCCGAGCTGCGCCACACGCTGACTGGGCAGGTGTCGACCGTGTTGATCCTCGTCCTGCTTGGCGGCGTCTGCCTGTTTCGGGCCTTGAAGCAGGATTCGAGTGGACTGGTCAACGCGGCGGATGTGGTGATTCCGGTCGCGACCCTTGCCACGTATGTCCACCTGGGCTTTGCCCTGCGCAGGCCGGCCACGGTGGTGGAGGCCGGGTAGACTGGTGGGCGGTCGCGCTAAGTGGGGTGCTGGCGGTACCCTGAACCGGCAATCCGCCTTAGCCGGACCGAATTCCGTCGCTGAGGTCTGGGTTCTCAGAACTGGCCGCGGCAAACGGCGTTGAAGGTCGGGACCTGCGCAGCTCGGGTCTCCGAACCCCGTCAGGTCCGGAAGGA
>Ga0209806_1001039_pt1 | contig 18699 bp, 19 predicted proteins | sample GraSoiAngelo_152_FD_186166 | JGI IMG/M metagenome (GOLD analysis project Ga0209806, IMG submission 186166) | Grasslands soil microbial communities from the Angelo Coastal Reserve, California, USA - 14_1009_12_30cm (SPAdes) (version 2) | ecosystem: Environmental > Terrestrial > Soil > Grasslands ... | reverse complement strand
GCTGGAACATCGTGGCCTGGGCGCCGAACATGTCCCTTGGATAGCGGACATGCGCCTGCAGGCCGGCCGGCATTGCCGAAAAGGGCTTGATCAAGCCGGGGAAGATCGAGGCGTAGGTGTTGATGATCGGGTCGTTCGGGTCTGCCTGGTAGAGGTTGACGCTCCCGTCGTAGGCGTTGACGACGGCCTTCACCGAGTTTCGAATGTAGTTCTGGCCTGAGAACTCGGGGAAGGTCGGGTCGTCGGGCGCCACCTGGCTGTAGGGATAGTGGTCGCTCACGGTATAGGCGTCCTGGATCCAGTAGAGGTGCCCATCGACGACCGTGACGTAGGGGTCCGAGTCGAGCTGGAGGAAGGGGGCCAGGGTGGCGATCCGTTCCTGGACCTGGCGGTGGAAGAGCACCTGGGTGTCCGGGGTGAGCAGGTTGCTAAGGATCATGTTGACGTCACCGAACCGGAGGGCGAAAGCCAGGCTGCGTAGCCCGGAGCTGAGCCGGACGCCACTGTTGCCGGTCCACTTCGTGTACTTGTCCGCCTCGGCGGAGTAATCGAATTCCGGCTGCTTGGAATGGGCCAGCACGTAGTCGGTGGTGAGCCGCCCGAAATAGATCTCGGGGCGGGTGACCTCGGGGACACCGGTGGGCGGGATGTTCTGCAGGGTCAGCACCGGCAGGCCCTGGTCGGTCGCCTGGTTGGCCCGGGATGCCACCACCCCGTAGCCATGCGTGTATTGCAGCTTCAGGCTTACCCAGCGCTGGGCGGACGGCGGCAGCTTGCCGGTATTGAGCTCACGCGCGGCGACCAGCATCTGCAGGTACTGGCCGTTGATGTGGTAGCGGTCAACCGCGACGTCGGAGAAGTCGTAGTAGGTCCGCAGGCTCTGGATCTGCTCGAGGGTTTTTGGCAGGGCGAGCTGCGGGTCCCAGAGCCGGGCGTTTTCCACCGTCAGCGGGTTGCGCTGGATAGCGTCCGCGGTGACCGTATCCTGGGGCGCGAACAGGGTGTCGTTGACCCCACTCAGCCCGTAGGCCTGGCGGGTGAAGGCGATCTCGTTCTGGATGTAGGGCAGCTCCTGGCTGAGCTCCGACGGCGCTACCTGGATGCGCTGTACCAGGCTGGGGAAGATGACCAGCAGCACGAAGGCGGCGCCCAGCCAGGCAGCCACCGACACAGGCAGCGGTGTAAGCCGCCCGAGGTTGGCGTTGACCAGCAGGGCGATGGTGATCCCCGCCATCAGGACGACCATGATCCAGTAGGCAGGGATCCGGGCATGGGCGTCGGTATAGCCGACCCCGTAGACGATGCCGTTGTGGCTGAGCAGCAGCTCGAAGAGGTCGAGACGATAGTGCACCAGGAGGAGGGCGGCGAAGGCCGCGGCCAGCACGGACAGGTGCCGGATGGCGCGGACCGGGAGGACGAAGGCCTGCAGGCCCGCCCGGTAGGCGTACAGCCCGAGGCTGACCAACCCCATCAGGATGACTACCCCTAAAAACCATCCCCAGAGAAACCGGTAGAAGGGCAGGGTGAAGACGTAGAAGCCCACGTCATTCCCGTTGATCGGGTCCTTGATCCCGAACGGCTTCTGGTGGAGGAAGGCAAGGATGGTCTGCCACTGGCCGGCCGCGATACTGGCGAAGATCAGGCCCACCAGGATGACGCCGACAAGCGAGAGCACGGTTGCGGGGGTGGCCAGCGCCCGCTGGCGGATGCCGATCGATGAGAGCCGGCGGCCACCACCCCCTGATCCGAGGGCGACCAGCACGTTGGCGGCGCCGATCACCCAGAAGATGAGCGCGAAGATGATGAAGGTGACGATCTGGGCGCGGACGCGGACACCGAAGACATTCCCAAACCCAAGCGCCTGGAACCAGAGCCAGTCCGTGTAGAGGGTGGCGAGCGGCTTCAGCACGAAGATCAGTAGCAGGGCCAGCCCGATGATCACCACCCAGATCACGGCGCGCCGCGAGATCCGCAGGGTGGGGAAGCCGGGCTCTAGGGGCAGGCGGCTGAAGGGCGACTCGCTGTCAAAGAAGCCACGCGGCGGCGGTCGCCCGCTCATGGCTGGTGGAATACCGCGCGCCCGGGGTAGCGCGCCGCGTCGCCCAACTCCTCTTCGATGCGCAGGAGCCGATTGTACTTGGCAACCCTCTCCGACCGGGAAGGCGCACCGGTTTTGATCTGCCCGGCGCCCGTCGCCACCGCCAGGTCGGCGATGAACGGGTCCTCGGTCTCCCCTGAGCGATGGGAGATGACCGTGGTATAGCCGGCGCGACGGGCGGTGTCGATGGTCTCCAGGGTCTCGGTAAGTGTGCCGATCTGGTTGACCTTGATCAGGATGCTGTTGGCCGCGCCGGTTTCGATCCCGCTCCTGAGACGGACCACGTTGGTGACGAAGAGGTCGTCCCCAACCAGCTGCGTGGTCTTTCCCAGCCTGCTGGTCAGCCGCACCCAGCCTTCCCAGTCGTCCTCCGCCAGCCCGTCCTCGACCGATACCAGCGGGTAACGGCCGGCCCAGCTCTCCCAGACGTCGATCAATCCCTCGGAATCGAGAGTCCTGCCCTCGCCCTTCAGCTGGTACCGACCCTCCCGGTAGAACTCGCTGGCAGCCGGGTCGATGGCGATGAAGACCTCATCACCGGGGCGGTGACCGCTTCGCTCGATCGCCTCCACCAGCAGGCGCATGGCGTCCTCGTTTGCCTCGAGCTCGGGAGCGAAGCCTCCCTCGTCGCCCTGCCCGGTGCTAAGCCCGCGCGCATGGAGGATTTCCTTGAGGGAATGAAATACCTCGGCTCCCCATCGGAGAGCCTCCCGGTAGGTGGGAGCTCCCGCGGGCGCCACCATGAATTCCTGGAAGTCGACCCGAGTCTGGGCGTGTCGGCCGCCGTTGAGGATGTTCATCAAGGGGACCGGAAGAATTACCTCGGCCTGGGGCAGGAGTGCGCGGTAGAGTGGCTGGTGCTCCGCCGCCGCGGCTGCGCGGGCGCAGGCGAGGGAGGCGCCCAGAATGGCGTTCGCACCCAGCTTCGACTTGTTGGCGGTGCCGTCGAGGGCGATCAGTCGCTCGTCGATAGCTCGCTGGTCGGCGACGTTCGCGCCCGAGAGCGCGTGGGCGATCGGGCCGCGGACATTGGCCACCGCGGTGAGCACGCCCTTTCCCTGGTAGCGGGCGCGATCGCCGTCGCGCAGCTCGACAGCTTCGTGGGCTCCGGTCGAAGCTCCCGAGGGGACCGCCGCGCGTCCGCGCTCGCCGGTGTCGAGCACGACATCCACCTCAACCGTCGGGTTGCCGCGCGAATCCAGGATCTCGCGCGCGGTGACCTGAGCAACCGTTCGCATGCTCGGTTAGCGATTACTCGAGGTCGTCATCTTGCAGGTCGCCGCCCGGGGTTTGTCCATCAGGGCCGCCTTCACCCATCTCGTCAACCACCTGCTCGAAGTCTTCGCCAAGCTCGTCCTCGCCCATCTGCTGGCCCATCTTGCGGGCCCAGCGAGCCATGCTCTTGGGGTCGTTCTCGTCCACGTCCGCCATGTCGGCGCTGCCGGCCAGGTTCTCCATGCGCGTGTCCTCGGACAGGACCTGGGCGGTGCGCGAGATCAGCCGTGTCATCTGCCGGCCGCCGCAGCCCGGGCAGGCCGGCGATGCCTCGACCGCAGCGAAGCTGCGGAAGAAAATGGATTGCCGTTTGCGGCAGTCGGGGCATCGGTACTCGTAGATCGGCATCGGCACTCCCGATCTTAGCCGAGCCAAGAACGCCTCTATTGCGCGCGTTAAGGCGCGCGCTTTGGGCCGGCGGGCACGGCTCGGGCCTAGATCGGCCCTCGCCTCCGGTTGCCCGGACGGCCTCGATGCGGCACACTAGGGCCTATGGCAGAGCAGCAACCATCGAACGCGACCGAGCGATTGCGGGACGTGATGCGGGAAGGATTCACCCTCGCGCTGGGCGCGGCCAGCTGGGCCTACGAGAAGGGCGACAAGCTGGTCGGCACCTGGATGGACCAGGGGAACGTTACGCGTGTGGAGGGGCGCCGGAAATTCGACGAGTTCGCCAGCCGGACCAAGAAAACCGGGGAGGAGTGGGGACGGGCGATGTCGGACCGCGTCCGAAGCGCGACCTCATCTGTGCCGGTGGCGAGCCGCGATCAGGTGGAGAGCCTGGAGCGCCGCATCGAGGAGCTCACCCGCCAGATCGAGGAGCTGAAGGCCGGCGGTTCGGGATCCGCGGGCACCGCGGCGACCAGGCCGGTCAAGCGGCCCGGGAGCTAGTCCCCGCCTCCGCCGTTTCCATTGCCATTGCCCTCATCGCCTCCGAAGCTCGGCGGCGGCTGATTGGCGGCCGCCACCTGCTCGGTCCCGGGGATCAGGTACGCCGTGTAACCGTTGACGTTGGTGGCGGTCAGGCCGCCGGGCACCGCGAACCAGCTGTCGGGCTGGCCGTGGAGCGCCTGCTGCATGAACCCGTGGAAGATGGGGGCGGCGCCCACGATGCCAGTGACGTTGTGCATCGGTGAGTCGTCCGCGTTCCCGACCCAGACGGCGACGGCGAGGTTGGGTGTGTAGCCGATGGTGAGGTTGTCCTTGAAGTCATTCGTGGTTCCAGTCTTGGCCGCCACGGTGTGGCCGCGGATGACAAGGTTGCTGCCGCTGCCAAATTCGAGCGCGCGGTTGCGGTCGTCGGAGAGCATCTGGCTCATGATGAAGCTGACCTGAGGCGAGAGCGCTTGCTGGCCATTCGCGCGGGCATCGTACGTGTAGAGCGCTCGTCCGTCGTGGGCGACGATTTTCAGCACGCCCTGCGGCTGCCGGCGCGTCCCCTGCGATGCCAGCGTTGCCGCCCCGCTGGCCATGTCGATCAGCGGTACGTCGTAGCCGCCAAGCGTCAGGCTGGGCTGGTATGAGGAAGGCGCCTGCTTAAGAGTCGTGACCCCCATCCGCCGGGCGGTGTCCACCACCCGGTCGATCCCGGTGCCCATCTCGACCTTGACCGCGGGGACATTGAGTGAGTTACCGAGTGCATACGGAATCGGCAGCCAGCCGTGATAGGCGCCGTCGTAGTTGTGTGGCTGGTAGACACTGCCGTCGGCAAGTCGTACCTGAATGGGTTCGTCCTGGATCCAGGAACCCATCGTGTACTTGCCCGACTCGATGGCCGCTGTGTAGGTGAACAGCTTGAACGACGAGCCCGGTTGCCGCGGCAGGACCGCCATGTTGTACTGGCTTCCGGGCGCGTTTTGGCCGGCCGAGCCCACCATGGCCAGCACCGCTCCCGTCATCGGATCGAGCGCCACCATGGCGCCGTCGGTGACATGGTGACCCTGCAGCGCGCCCACCTGCTGGCGCACCTGTTGCTCGGCAATCGACTGCAGGCGCCAGTCCAGGGTCGTGACCACGGTCAGACCACCGGTCTGCAAGAGCTCATTCCCGTATGCCTTCTCCAGCTGGGCTGCCACCCAGTGGACGAAGTGGGGTGCCTTGACGTCTTCCTGGGAGGAGCGCGGCTGGAGCACGGGTTTTTGGGCGAAGGCGGCGGTCGCCTGCGCCTGGGTCAGATCGTGCGCCTTGACCATGGCGTCGAGAACCAGTCGCTGGCGGGCGCGCGCCCCGTCGAGGTTGCTGTAGGGATCGAGCTCTGAGGGCGCCTGCGGCAGGCCGGCAAGCAGGGACGCCTCCGGCAGGGTCAGCTGGCTTGCCGGCTTGCCGAAATAGGTCTGAGCCGCAGCCTCCACGCCGTAGGACCGGTTGCCATAGTAGACGCGATTGAGGTAGGCCTCCAGAATCTGCGATTTGCTGTACTGGTGCTCGATCTCGAGCGCCAGGATCACCTCATCGAGCTTGCGAAATACCGACCGGTCCTCAGAGAGATAGATGTTCTTGACCAGCTGCTGGGTGATGGTGCTGCCGCCGGCTTCGATCCGTAGGTGGACCAGGTCCTGGAAGCCCGCCCGAAGCAGGCTCAGAACGCTGACGCCGCCGTGCTGGTAGAAGCCGCGGTCCTCGATGTCGACGGTCGCCTGGCGCATGGGCTGGCCGATCGCCGAGATGGGGACGACGTGCCGGCGGTCGCTCCCCTGGTGGATCTCCGCCAGCAGCACCGTCCCGGTCCGGTCGTAGATCCTGGTGGATAGGGGGAGCCGGGCGGTGCTCAGGTTGGAGGTCGAGGGGAGGCCTGCCCAGACGTAGAGGAGACCAGGCAGGAGCACGAGGAAGAACGCCAGGAATACGGCGCTGACAACCAGCCAGGGCTTGCCAAGCCAGCGCAGGCTCGACCCGGGCGACTGACTCGCCCGCCGGCGCCTGACCGCGCGCGCGGGCTTGGGGACGGCGGTCGCGCCCGTGGCTTCGGCGCCAGCCTTGGAGGGTGCTGAGTTAAGGGCGCGGCCACAGCTCGCGCAGAAGCTGCTGTCGCCCGGCATCTCCGCGCCACATCCCCCGCAGGTCAGGACCGATGCTGGGACGAATGGAAATTGCCCCATATGCGGTACCGACTTATATTATAACGAGACTAGCAATACTGATTCAGACGTTCGCGCTCTCGATTACCCGGGCACCCAGGATGCCGCGCAGGTGGTCGAGGGCGTAGCGCTGGGTCAGATCGCCGGGATGGCCCGGCGCATCGAAGGTGGCGACCCCGTCCGCCGGGACCACGACCGCGTAGTCGCGGTTGCGCAGGTCGGCCACCGTGTGCAGGACGCAGATGTCGGTGCACACTCCGACCACCGTCACCGTGCTCGGGGCCGCCTGTTTTAGGACCTGCTCGAGGTTGGTCTCGAAGAAGCCCGAATAGCGACGCTTGCGGATCAGGGTCGCGCCCTGAAGAAAGGGGGAGAGCTCGTCGACGACGTCGGCCTCGGGGGTTCCCCGGACGCAGTGGACCGGGAAGACTTCGAATTCCCGGTCGTCTGGGTCGTGGGTGTCGGCCAGGAACACCAGCCGGTCGCCGGCTGCCTGGCGTTCCTCGATGATCTGCCGGATTCGGGGGATCGCATCAGCGCATCGGGGGGAAGCCAGGTTTCCCTGGCGACAGAACCCGTTGAGCATGTCGACGACGATCAAAACGTCGGGCATGGACCGGTCAGCTAACGAGCTCGAGCCGGGGGTTTGGGCGGTAACGCCGGCCCACCTTGGCGCAGGGCCGGCCTTCGACCATCACCACGTCGGCCGTGAAATCGTAGCTGCCCTTGAAGAAGGCGCTTCCCACCCCATAGGCGTCGACCGGCACGCCCTCCCGCTCGAAGCGTTCGATCTTTTCCACGTTGAAGCCGCCGCTGGCGACGATCCTGACGTGGGTGAAGCCTTCGCGGTCGAGAGCCCCCCGCACCAGCTGGCACAGCTGCGGGGTGACTCCCCGCGGGTCGAAGTCGCCCATCACCTTCTGGACGCTGACATCGACCAGCGTTTCGGAGGTGTCCAGGCGTACGCCCCACAGTCGCTGGCCCAGCCGGCGCGCCACCTCGAGCGAGGTCCGCACACAGTCGTTCTCGAAGTCGACCAGGACCACCAGGTTGACCGAAGGATCGATGTACTCGGCGTACTTCTCGGCTGCCCTGGAAGTGTCCCCGTTGTAGGCGGCGATCAGCGCGTGGGGCACGGTGCCCACTCCCTTGCCCCCCCACCAGGATGCCTGGGCGTCGGTGGAGACCCCGATGGCACCCGAGACGTAGGCAGCGTAGCCGTCGCCAGTCTGCACCAGGTGGTGGTCGTGTCGGGCGGGGAAGAAGATGATCTGCTTTCCCCGGGCGGCATCGACCACCCGGCGCACGTTGGTCGCGACCTTAGTCCGCCGCGAGAGCACTCCCAGGTAAACCGTTTCCAGCCGGGCGAAGAGCGAGTAATCTCCCTCGATCGTGAGCGCGGTCTCCCAGGGCTTCACCGGGTCCCCGTCGTAGAGGGCTCGGACCTGTAGCTGCGAGAAGTCCTCCGAGCAGAGCTTGATGATGGCGATCGCCTCGTCCATGCCTCCGATCACCGCATCCTGCTTCTGGAAGACCTGCATCAGCACATGCGGGTGCCGCTGGTCAGACCGCAGCACGTCCACCGTCCGGTTGAAATAGACGTCGCTGTAATAACCCTCGCGGATGCGCTCGACGGGCAACCGGAAGACGCCTGGATCGAGGCGCTCCCGCCGCGGTGCCGCCCGCTCCGGCAGGGGCTCTGTTGCCATTCCTGCCCAGAATAGCGCTAGGCGCTGGCGCCGATCGAGCGGTAGCGCGCGTAGCGCTCGTCGAGGAGCCGATCTGTGTCGATTTTCTCGACGTCCTTGAGATGGCGGCGCAAGGCGCTGCCGGCCGCATCCGCAGCCAGCCCGTAGTCGTTCTGTGCGCCGCCTGCCGGCTCCGGCACCACCTCGTCGACCAGGCCCAGGCGCTGCAAATCGGCAGCGGTCAGCTTGAGAGCCTCGGCCGCCTCCACCTTGCGGCTGATGTCGCGCCAGAGGATGGACGCGCAGGTCTCGGGTGGGGCCACGCTGTAGATGGAGTGCTCCATCATCAAAAGGCGGTCCCCGACGCCGATCCCGAGCGCCCCTCCGCTCCCGCCCTCGCCGACGACCAGGGTGACGATCGGGATCCGTGCCTGGGCAAAGGCGACCAGGTTGTCCGCGATCGCCCAGGCTATGCCCCGTTCCTCCGCGCCCGCCCCGGGGAAGGCGGCCGGCGTGTCGACCAGCGCAACCACCGGGAACTGGAATTTCTCGGCCTGCCGGATGAAGCGGAGCGCCTTACGATACCCCTCGGGGTTGGCCATGCCGAAGTTTCGCAGCGCGCGCTCGGCCGTGTTGCGGCCCTTCTGCTGGGCAATGATCATGACCGTGCGATCATCCAGCCGGGCGGGCCCCCCGATGATGGCGTGGTCGTCTCCGAAGAGCCGGTCGCCATGCAGCTCGACGAAGTCGCGGAAGATGGCGTGGATATAGTCCAGCGCGTAGGGCCGGTCGGGGTGCCGGGCTAGCTCGACCTGCGCCCAGGTCGCTGCTGCCAGCGACCCGTTGTCAGACACCGCTCTTGGCTGGGGCCTTAGCCGCGGACCTGGCCGGCACCGCGGGCAGCTGGAAATCGGACGGGGTGCCGTTGGCGGTGTAGAGGTCCAGCAGTTGCCGCAGGACCGCCCCCAGCTCCGGGCGCGGCACCACCATGTCGATCATCCCGTGCTTCCAGAGGAACTCGGCAGTCTGGAAACCCTCCGGCAAGGTCTCGTACGTGGCTTGCTGAATCACGCGGGCACCGGCGAAGCCGATCATCGCTCCGGGCTCAGCCAGGATGACGTCGCCGAGCGACGCGAAGCTGGCCGTCACGCCGCCCATGGTGGGGTCGGTCAGGAGGGAGAAGTGAGGCACCCGCGCCACGCCCAGGCGGCCGAGCGCCGCAGCCGTCTTGGCCATCTGCATCAGGGAGAGCACGCCCTCCTGCATTCGAGCTCCGCCCGAAGCGGAGATGGTAAGCAGCGGCAACCGGTTGCCAGTGGCGCGCTCGATCGCGCGCGTGATCTTATCGCCGGTGGCCGCCCCCATGCTGCCACCCATGAACGAAAAGTCGAGGCACATGATTACGATCCGGTGGCCGGCCAGGCTGGCCTCGCCCCAGACGGCCGCCTCGTTCATGCCGCTGTTGGCCCGGCTCTGCTCGATCCGCTTCGTGTACGGTTGCGAGTCCTTGAAGCCGAGCACGTCCTGGGCAACGACCTCAGAGTCCTCCTCGTGGAAAGATTCGGGCTCGGTCAGCATGGCAATCCGCTCGTGAGCTCGCAGCCGGAAGTGGTACCCGCAGCGGTAGCAGACCCGCAGGGCGGCGGTCAGCCGGGCCGGCTCGAGCGAGGTATCGCACTTCGGGCAGACCAGCCGGTCGACCTCCTCACCCACGCCGGCGCGTGGCGACGGCAGTGAAACGTAACGCGTCTTGGGACGAAACATTAGACCCGAGCCTCCGTCATTCCCACTCGAGGACGCAGGCGCCCCAGGTCAGGCCGGCGCCAAAACCGACCAGCACCAGGTGATCGCCTTTGTGGACGCGACCCGCCTTGACTGAGTCTTTGAGGGCGAGCGGAATGGAGGCAGTCGAGGTATTGCCGTAGTGGGCGATGTTGTTGGCCATGATCTCTGGCCCCACGCCCAGCCGCTTGCCGGCGGCCTCGATGATTCGCGCGTTCGCCTGGTGAGGAACGATCAACGTGACGTCCTCCAGGGAAACATCCGCCTTCTCCAGGGCCTGAAGGGTAGCCTGCGCCAGGATCTCGGTTGCAAAGCGGAAAACCTTGCGCCCATCCATCCGAATCTCCGGCCGCCCGCGACCCTCAGGTCCCTCCGCGCCCGGTGCAACATATATAAGGTCGCCGCCGGAGCCGTCAGAACCGAGCACGCAGGACTTGATTCCACCGCTTTCCGACGGCCCGAGCACCACCGCCCCGGCCCCGTCACCGAAAACGACACAGGTGCCCCGGTCCTTGAAGTTGACGATCTTGGTCAGCGTCTCGGTCCCGATGACCAGGGCCTGGCGAGATTCGCCCGCGTTGACGAACTTGTCCGCGATGTCCAGCGCATACAGAAAACCAGTGCATGCCGCCTGCACGTCGAAGGCGGGGCCGTGCGCTCCGAGCCGCTCCTGGACGCGAGATGCGCAGGAGGGGAAGGTTGAGTCGGGTGTGGATGTGCTCAACACGATCAGGTCGGTATCCTCGGGCCGCAGGCCCGCTGCCGAGAGCGCATCCTGGGCTGCAGCCACGGCCAGGTCGGTCGTGCCCTCGTCGGCGGCCGCGATCCGGCGCTCGACGATGCCGGTGCGCTCGCGGATCCACGTGTCCGAGGTCTCGACCATTTTCTCGAGGTCGGCGTTGGTCAGGACACCGGCCGGAACGTACGTTCCGACGGATTTGATGCTGGTAGGCATGGCCCTCCCCCGCGCTGAGGATTCTGAACAGTATATACCGGCAAATTCGCTCCGGTTACGGGCTGCGAATACGTGACCGAATTGTTGGGGGGTTCAGCCCGCCGTGATCGTCACCCGCACGGTCCGCTCGCGCGGGCCGTCGAAATCCGCCAGGAAAATCCCTTGCCAGCGACCGAGCTGAAGCCTGCCTTCGCGTATCGGGATGGTTTGCGAGGTGCCGACCAGCGTCGACTTGATGTGGGCGGCGGCGTTGCCCTCGGCGTGCCGGTAGCCGCCCTCCCAGGGCACCAGGTTATCCAGGGTGCCGAGGAGATCTGTCAGGACGTCCGGGTCGGCGTTCTCGTTGATGAATACGCCGGCGGTGGTGTGGGGCACGTAGACGTGGCAGAGACCGTCTGAGACATCGCTCTCCCTGACCAGCTGCTCGACCCGGTCCGTGATGTCCAGGGCGTCGGACCGCTTTCTCGAGCGCACCGTCAGGCTTTCGGTTTGCGTCTTGCTCGCCACTTGACAGAATCGTAACCCCGGCGCGCGGAGCCGAGGGCCGATCCAGGCCCGAGGCGACGGCACAAAGCGCGCCCCGTACGGCGCGCAAGAGAGGCGTTTCTCGTCCGATAGAGGCGCGATAATATCCGGAATGCCGCGCGACCTGCCGATCGGAAACGGCACCCTGCTGATCAACTTCGACCGGGACTACCAGCTGCGCGACATCTATTACCCCCGGGTCGGCCAGGAAAACCACACCGGCGGCGAAGCCTGCCGGGTTGGGGTTTGGGTGGACGGTAGCTTCTGCTGGCTCAGCGACCCGAGCTGGTCGCGCCGGCAGGTCTACATGGCCGACACCCTGGTGACGCAAGCCGAGCTTGAGCATCCCGAGCTCCAGCTGCAGTTGCTGTTCAACGACACCGTTGATGTGGGGCGCGACCTGCTGGTCCGGCGGATCGCTATCCGCAACACCGGCTTAACCCGCGAGGTCCGGCTGTTCTTCCACTTCGATTGGCGCCTCTACGGGACTGAGGTGGGCGACACCGCCATGTTCTATCCGCCGATAAAGGGTCTGGTTGCCTACAAGGGGCATCGCTATTTCGCCGCGGTCGGCCAGGTGGGAGAGCGGGTAGGGGTCGATGCCTACGCCTGCGGAAAGAAGGATGTGGGCGGAGCCCAGGGAACCTGGCGGGATGCGGAAGACGGCGAGCTCGGGGGCAATCCGATCGAGCAGGGCTCGGTCGACATGACGCTCGGTCTCCATGCCGGCCAGGTACCGGCGGGCGAGGTCCGCACCGTCTACCAGTGGTTGATCGCGGCCAAGGATCTCCAGACGGTCCAGGCGCTGGCGCAGATCGTGGTGCAACGTACCCCCGAGGCCTTCATCGAGCGTACACGTAACTACTGGATCGCCTGGGTGAGCAAGAACCCGAACGAGTTCGCGGAACTGTCCCCAAGCGTTGCCGAGCTCTACCGGCGGAGCCTGCTGATCCTGCGGACCCAGGTCGACAACGGCGGCGCAATCATTGCCGCCAACGACTCGGAGATCATCAAGTTCGCGCGCGACACCTATAGCTATATGTGGCCGCGGGACGGCGCGATGGTCGCCTACGCGATGGACCAGGCGGGATACATGGAAGTGCCGCGCCAGTTCTTCACCTTCTGCGCCGGGCTGCTCACCGAGGAAGGTTACTTCCGCCACAAGTACACGCCCGCCGGCGAGCCGGGCAGCAGCTGGCACCCGTGGGTCGACAAGGCCGGCCACCCGCAGTACCCGATCCAGGAGGACGAAACCGGCCTGGTCCTGTTCAGCCTCTGGCATCACTACCAGACCCACCGCGATTTCGAGTTCTACAAACCGCATTACCGGCCGTTCATCATTCGGGCCGCCGACTTCCTGGCCCGCTACCTGGAGCCGTCAACCGGGCTGCCGGACGCCAGCCACGACCTGTGGGAGGAGCGCCGCGGGATCATGAGCTACACCGTGGCCGCGGTCTGGGCCGGGCTGCAGGCGGCGGCCAATTTCGCGGAGTTGTATGGCGAGACGAACCTGAAGGAGAAGTACCGAACGGTGGCTGCCGCCATCAAGCAGGCCGCCCTCGAGCACATGTTCGACCCCGAGCTGAACCGCTTCCTTCGCCGGATCACGGTCCGGGAGGACGGAAGCATCGTCAAGGACGTTGTGATCGACTCCAGTCTCTATGGCCTGTTCTACTTCGGCATGTTCGAACCCGACGATCCCCGGGTGGTATCCACCATGCAGGCGGTCTACGAGCGGCTCTGGTGCAAAACGCCGGTCGGCGGAATCGCCCGGTACGAGGACGACCACTACTACCAGGTCACCCAGGACATCCGCAACGTCCCGGGCAACCCATGGTTTATCTGCACCATGTGGTATGCGCAGTGGCTGGTTGCCTCGGCCAGGAGCCAGGCCGACCTGAGCCAGGCGCGGGACATTCTCGAGTGGGTGGCGGCCGCGGCCCTGCCCAGCGGGGTGCTATCCGAGCAGCTTCATCCGTACACCAAGGCCCCGCTCTCTGTATCACCGCTGACCTGGAGCCACGCCACTGCGATCTCCCTGATCCACGAATACCTGGAGAAGCGCAGGCAGCTGAGTGCCTGGCGCGGACCGACCGCCAAAGATTTACTGAGCGCCTAGGGTCTGCACCCGATGTCGCCATGCCAGGGCGCTTTGATATCCTCCATGCGTGCGCGCACCGGTGCGCTTTCCCATCAGTGGCGTCGTGGGCGCCGTTCGAGCCGACCTCGGCTGTCTGCTGGTAGCCGTCCTTTTTCTGATCATCATGGCGTCGACCATCGTCTTCGCGACGATCTTCACGCCGCCTGCGCATAATGCCTTCGTCTGATGGCCGCTAACTTCAAGCGCCTGATGGCGGACAGCCGGGAGATGTCCCGGCGGAGCTTCTTCGCCATGGTGGGCTGGGGCGCCTTCACCGTAGCTTCTCTGGCGGCGCTGTGGGAAAGCCTCAACTTCATGAACCTGCCGCGGACCGCCCTCTATGAGGAGCCGGCGGCATTCAAGGCCGGGCCACCCGGCGATTACGGGGTCGGTTCCACCACCGTCCTTACCGACAAGCGGGTGGTGATCAACCGGGACCCCGACGGGTTCTACGCGATCAGCCTGATCTGCACCCACCTGGGCTGCACGCCCCGGTACTTCAACGACGTCACCTCCGACCTGGTGGCCAAGGGTATCTCCGGGATCAAGGACCCGGACACCGGCCTGGCCGCCACCCCGGCAAACCCGGCCCTGGTCGGTTTCAAATGCCCGTGCCATGGAAGCCGCTATTTCCGGGACGCCGTGAACTTCTTCGGTCCCGCTCCCCGGCCGATGGACCGGATCCACGTCGAGGTGGCGCCCGATGGCAAACTATTCGTCGACCGCTCCGTCATCGTTGACCGCCACTTCCGCTTGAAGGTGTAAGGAGAAGGCACAGTTGATGAGACTGGTGCGTGCGGCATTCGACGAGATCTACGCCCTCCTGGCTCAGATGGTCAGCTCTCTCTTCCGGCATGGCCTGCCCCTGACCGACAAGATCGCCGCTCGCACTGCCCTGACCAACTTCGTCCTGCACATCCACCCGGTTCGGGTGCGCCGCTCCTGGATCCGGATGTCGTACACCCTTTGCCTGGGCGGCCTCTCGTTCTTTCTTTTCATCGTGCTCACCGTCACCGGCCTCTACCTGATGTTTTATTACGTTCCCTCCACCGGTCACGCCTTCCAGGACATGCGCGACCTCCAGTTCGTGATCACGTTTGGCGGCGTGGTTCGCAACATGCACCGGTGGGCGGCTCACCTGATGGTGATCACGGTCTGGCTGCACATGGCCCGGGTGTTCCTCACCGGCTCGTACAAGAAACCGCGCGAGTTCAACTGGGCGATCGGCACCACCCTGCTCCTGATCACGCTCCTGCTCAGCTTCACTGGCTACCTGCTGCCCTGGGACCAGCTGTCCATCTGGGCGGTCACGGTGGGAACCAACATGGCCCGCTACGCGCCGATCGCCGGACCGTTCACTCGCTACCTGCTGCTGGGCGGCACGGTGGTGGGGGACAACGCCCTGCTTCGCTTCTATGTGCTGCACGTGGTCGGACTACCGCTGTTCGGCTTCCTCTTGATGGTGGTGCATTTCTGGCGCGTCCGCAAGGACGGCTTTTCGGGCGGCCTCTAGGAATGGCCACCGAAGCCCGCGAACGCATCGAGGCCCGGCGGCGGGTTCAGCAGCGGGAGGCGCCGCTGGCCATCAGGGACGACAAGGACGACGAGATGATCGTCTCTTTTCCGGAGTTCATCTTCAAGGAGTTCATCGTTGCCGTCGGGATGACTGTATTCCTGGTGCTGGTCTCGATCTTCCTGCAAGCGCCCTTGCTGGGCAAGGCAAACGCCGCCATGACGCCGAACCCGTCGAAGGCCCCCTGGTACTTCCTGGGCCTCCAGGAGCTCCTCTCCCGGTTTCCGCCGCTGATGGCGGGGGTGGCCTTTCCGACGTTCGTGATCGTGCTCATGATCCTGGTCCCTTATGTGGACAAGAATCCAAGCCGGCGTCCGGCCGAGCGGAAGCTGGCCATCATCCTGTTTGCCCTCTACTCCATGATCGCTGTGGCACTGGTGGTGATCGGTACCTTCTTCCGCGGCCACGAGTTCACCTGGGACTGGGGCTGGGTCCTGGGGAGCGGGCAGTAGGGCAGTGCACTGATGCTGGGACGAGCATTTCTGCTGGCCAGCGCCGCCTTCCTCGGACTGCTCGCCTTTGCCTTCTGGCGAGACGCGAACCGGGACTACATCCCGGTCCAGCAGAAGTACCTGGCAAAGTACGGCGGCACGTTTGCGATCGGTATCCAGCAGCTCTTTCCCAAGGTCCAGGTCAACGGAAACTTTCAGGTCGAGCGCTGCATCACCTGTCACGTGCCGGATATCACCAAGATCGGTCCGCAACAGGCGGCCCAGCGGCTCGGTGGTGGCCACCCCTCGGTGATCGATGACGCCGTCTTTGCCAAGTACGGCCAGGACACCTTGATCTGCCGGACCGGCGGGACAGCGGCCGCCAGTCCGTCGGCCAGCCCATCTGCGGGAGCGAGTCCGTCAGCTTCCCCGAGTGCGTCCGGGTCTGCCTCGCCTCCGACCGCGCCCGCCAAACCGGGCGGTGGCGTTCCCAACCCCAGGACTCAGGCCGGCGCTCTCACGGGCGGCTCGACCGCAGCCGCCCCGGCCATCATCGGTTGCCAGGATCCGAACGCGACACCCTTCTACCTGCTCGACGCCAATGGACACCAGGTCAGCGACCCGCAGACCGGCAAGCCGCTGGTCGCTTCACTCACCGGCTTCATCCCTCGCCAGTTCAAGGGCCTCGGCATCGACGAGTCAGGTTGCATCATCTGCCACAACGGCAACCGGCAGGCGACCGACCAGGCGGGCGCTCACCAGAACCTGGTCGCTAACCCATTCGCGGTGTATGACACCGCGCCCACCCTCTTCGAGCAGAACTGTGCGGTGTGCCACGGGTCGCTGGGCGAAGGCGGGAAGGGCCCGCCACTCAACGACCAGGACCGCCTGGGATTCTTCAACGACGACTACTACCAGCGGTGCATCTTCCTTGGCAACAAGGGTTCAGAGCACCTCAGCACGATCATGCCGGCCTGGGGTCTGACCCACGCTCTGTCAAACGACAGGATCAACACGCTGGTCCATTGGATCCGCCTCTGGCAGGACTACGCGAGGCTGCCATGAGGCGCCAGCTGCTTCGTGACCTGATCGGGACAGCCGTGGTCTTTGTGGTGCTTTCGGTGGTGACCTTTGCCATCATCTACGCCGACTTCCTGCTGGACGTGACCAAGGCGCACAAGGCGGGTGGCTGAGGTGCTCTCGATCGTCTACCTGCTCAACCTGAACCGGGACCCGGGGCTGGGTGATTTCTTTTTCGTCCTCGTCTGGGCGGTGGGCACCCTGCTACTCGTTTCCTATTACGTCTATCGGATGACGCAGCGCTAAATCGCGGCTGCATGCATCGTGGTACAGCCACAGGTCCCGCCGCTGGTGAGTCACCCGCGCCGTCGTCCCAACCCACGGCTGGCCGGGTGGCTGAGCCTGGTGCCGGGCCTGGGCCAGCTCTACAACCGGCAGCCCCGCAAAGCGATGACCTTCTTTATCGGAGTGGCCGGGCTCTTCTTCCTCAGCCTGAACGTCCCGGGCATCACCGGCGACCTGCTCGGCTGGTGGCAGCCGCGGGGCACCGGGATGGTGGTGCTCTCCCTGGTCGTCGAGATGGTCTCGCTACTGGTGTTCATCGGCATCTTCCTCTGCGCCCTCACCTTCTGGTACGCGTCGATGCACGACGCTCGCATCAGCGCCCTGGAAATAAGTGGGGAGCGGGAACCAGGAGGTCGCTGGTGGTTGTTCCGCCGGTGACCGGTGATAGGTTGACTCTCGATGTTCTCTAGACTGTCGTGGTCGTGACGGGTCTCCTGCGGCTCGCGGACGTCAGTCCCCTCGACTGTGCCGGCCCCAACGCCTGCCGGATCGCAGGCCTCTACATCGTCGTCTTCTGGGTCGCGATGTTCGTGCTGGTGGTCGTTGGCGGACTGATCGTTTTCGCGGCGCTCCGTTTCCGCCGCAAAAGCGACGCCGACGAGCCGGCCCAGGTCCACGGCAACGCACGCCTGGAGCTGGCCTGGACGGCATTTCCGCTCGTGATTCTCCTGGTGCTCTTCTCGCTGACCTTCACCAACATGGAATACATCCGCAACGGCCCGTCACCGTCGCTGACCGTCAAGGTCACCGGTCAGCAGTTCGCCTGGAGCTACACCTATCCCGGCAACGTGCGCTCGGACACGCTCCGGATCCCGGTGGGCAAGCCGATCCGGCTGGAGGTCACGAGTCGCGACGTGCTTCATTCCTTCTGGTCGCCGCGTCTTGGCGGCCAGATCTACGCGATTCCGGGCCAGATCAACCACGGATGGATCCAGGCCGACCAGCCGGGCACCTACTTCGGGCAGTGCAACGAGCTCTGCGGCACCGGCCACTGGCTGATGTCCGTCCGCGTGATCGCGCTCTCTCAGAGCGCCTATGACAGCTGGTACGCCCAGGCCAAAAAGGCCGTTGGAGGATGAGACATGGCAACGGCTGACGTCGCGCTACCCCGCCGGGCGAGACCCTTCATGGCCGGCGTGACCGACTGGCTGACCACGGTCGACCACAAGAAGATCGGGATCCTCTACCTGTACACGACGTTTTTCTTCTTCCTGGTGGGCGGCCTGATGGCGCTTCTGATGCGGACCCAACTGGCGGTGCCCCACAACGACTTCTTAACGGCGAAGGAATACAACCAGATCATGCCCTTGCACGGGACGACCATGATCTTCCTCTGGATCATCCCGGTCTTTTCCGGGTTCGGAAATTATTTCGTCCCACTGATGATCGGAGCTCGGGACATGGCATTCCCCCGGATCAACGCCTTCTCGTTCTGGCTGATACCGCTGGGCGGACTGGTGATGTACAGCGGCCTTCTCACCCAGACCGGCGCGGCGGCCGCGGGATGGACGGGCTATGTGCCCCTGACCGAGCGGCAATACTCGATCGGGCTTGGGCAGGACCTGTGGATCCTCGGGCTGCACATCCTCGGTATCTCGTCGATCATGGGGGCGATCAACTTCCTGGTGACCATCCACAACATGCGAGCGCCCGGCATGTCGTGGTTCCGGCTCCCGCTCTTCGTCTGGTCGATGGAGGTGACCGCCGGTCTGGTGCTCCTGGCCAGCCCCTTCCTGGCAGGCGTGCTGGCCATGGTCCTGATGGACCGCCAGCTGGGAACCAGTTTCTTC
>Ga0209806_1001038_pt1 | contig 18704 bp, 12 predicted proteins | sample GraSoiAngelo_152_FD_186166 | JGI IMG/M metagenome (GOLD analysis project Ga0209806, IMG submission 186166) | Grasslands soil microbial communities from the Angelo Coastal Reserve, California, USA - 14_1009_12_30cm (SPAdes) (version 2) | ecosystem: Environmental > Terrestrial > Soil > Grasslands ... | reverse complement strand
CCGTGTCTAGCATTACCGCTAGTCCAAACCCAGCCAGTACCGGACAAACGATCACCTTCATCGCCACGACTTCAGGAGGCGTTGCACCTGTGACGTGCACTTGGAACTTCGGCGATGGTGCTACAGGAACAGGATGCTCGACCACTCACATATACAGTACCGCAGGTAATGTCACGGGAAGTGTAGTAGTGACGGACGTTCTCAGCGTTGCAATGTCAAAAAGCATCGGGGTGAAAATTATTCCTGCTCCCCAATGCACGGTCAGTCTAGTCTTCGGCCCAGCCACACCCGAGGCGACTTCCCCAGTCGGTTTCACCGCCGCGGCAACCAACTGCACCGCGCCAGTTTCTTTCGCGTGGTCCTTTGGGGATGGGAACACAGGGTCCGGTGTTACTGCGGCTCACATCTATAGCACGAGCGGGACATTCAGCGTCAGCGTGACTGCCACGGACTCGTCTTCGCCATCACAGATCGCGACGAGCTCGAAATCCGTCACTGTTGTCGCAGCCCTGGCCGTGCCATCTATTACCGCCAGTCCAAACCCGAACGATGCAGATGCCTCTAGCAGCTTCTCGGCCAGTATCAATGGTGGTGTCGGAGCGGTCTCTTGCAACTGGACCTTTGGCGATGGCACCTCAAGTACCGGATGCTCCACGACACACGCCTACTCTAATCCAGGAACCTTCATGGTCGTCGTGACCGCTCAAGATAGTCTCGGAGTCACCGCGTCAAAAACCGTTTCAGAAGTTATCAACGCGCAGCCAACCGTTAGCTTCACGATCACGCCTACGTCCCCGGTGGTTAACCAGTCAGTGACTCTCACAGCAACTACTGCCGGTGGAACGAATCCGTTCACTTTCGGTTGGAACTTCGGTGATAATAGCTCCGCGAGTGGAAACGTCGTTAACCACACCTACTCCTCCGCAGGGTCTTACATCGTCACCCTTACGGCCAAGGATGCTAACGCCCAAACAGTGACATCAACTCAGACCCTGCTTGTTGCACAATCGCCTCCGACTACTATCTTCGCGGTGACACCCTCATCAGGCCTAACAGTCGGACAGCTCGCCAGCTTCAGAGCCTCCGTCTCAGGTGGAACATCTCCTTACACGTTCAACTGGAACTTTGGTGATGGGACCACAGCTTCAGGAAATCCAGTAAATCACAGCTTCAACATGCCCGGGACTTACACGGTCACAGTAACGGTGGCTGATGCCAACGCCCAGACCGCGACAGCAACCTCCAGCGTCTTGGTCAATCCGCTTACACTTGTAGTGACGATCAGTGGACCAACGACTGGAACCGTGGGCTCTGCGGTGACGTTCACTGCGACTGGGTCAGGAGGGACGACACCGTACACGTTTGGATGGACCTCAACAGCGGGCAGTCCGGTTTCAGGCACGGGCGCAAGTTTCTCCTCGATTTACAGTGCAATAGGGACTTTCATGGTTTCAGTCACGATCACCGATGCAAACTTGAACACGTCCATTGCTTCGCAGAATGTGACAATAGTAGCCCTTCCAATCTCTGCAAACTTCACTGTCTCGACCAACCCAACAATTGGCGTTCAAGTTACCTTCGTTGCATCTGCTTCAGGAGGCACTGGTGGATACTCGTACAGCTGGAGCTTTGGAGACAGCAGTGCCGCAACAGGAAACCCAGCCTCGCACACTTACACAACAGATGGGTCCCTCACAGTCACGCTGACCGTTACAGATTCAAGTATGACCCAGACAACCATCACGCAGATCATAACCGTCTCTCCGTCTGCCCCCACGCCCCTCAGGACCAGCTTTACAATGAGTTCAACATCCGCACAAGCAGGACAACCAGTCACCTTCTCAGCAATTGCGATCGGGGGAACCTCTCCCTACGCCTACTCGTGGAACTTTGGCGACTCGTCATTCTCGACCGGGAACCCGGTCTCTCACACTTTCGCGGCGGGGAACTACACTGTTTCCCTGACGGTTACCGACAGTTCCGTTCTCAGCGAAACGGCTGTTGCCTCCCAAACCATCACAATCACGACAGGACAACTTACACTGCTTGTTCCCAGCTCTCAGACTATCAACGAGGGCTCTCCACTCACTTTCAACGTCTCAGCGACTGGCGATCCCTCACGGACAATCAGTATTGCATGCGACAACTGCCACGCCCTTGGAGCAGCTTTCACAACGAATGGCGGCCTCGGTTTCTCGTCTGGGAACTTTACCTGGACACCGTCTGAGGGTCAAGGTTCAAGCACTTACCTGGTGAGAATATCCGCATCAGACGGGGCGCTAGTTGTATCGGCCAACGTAAGCATCTTCGTAAATGAAGTAATCGAGCAACCAGTGCTGATCGTCCCAGGACCCATCCATGTTAGCCAAGGAGACATCATTCATTTCATGGTAAATCTAACTGACCCTGATAGCGCAGCGGATGACGTGACCCTCGCAGCGAGCGGACTTCCCAACGGCGCGAGCTTCGACCCTTCGACTGGAATCTTCTACTGGAACGTCAGTTCTGTACAGCCAGGCCCATATGTAATCACGTTCACGGCGACCAGCGACGGCTCACCAGCCCTCCAGGATTCGAATATAGTAACCATTCACGTGGACAATGGAAACGGCAAATGTTTCTTCTGCAACTTCTTCTCGACCGCCCGAAGCGTCTTACACGCTTCGACTTTACCGACCAATCTTTGGTTGCTCCTCGTTGGTGGTACGATTGGATTGACAACCACTCTTGCCGTGATGACCAGGCGGGCCCGCGCGCACCTTCGGCCATCTCGGCGAAAAGTCCGCTACGTTAAGAAAGAGTAAACAATTCCCTGTTCAGTGTAGTGTGATGACGGAAAAGCCACTTCGTCATCCTGAAACGGTCAAGGTAACTCTCTCTTCTTTGAGTTTCCCGTAGGATCGCCTCAGAGCAAGAATAGCGAGCAGGTAACATATTGTTGTGCCAAGTCCGAACCAGTATAGATCTCCGTAGACATCAGAGACATTTACGCCGCTAGTTTCTAGGACTCCGATCCAACCCAGAGTATTCAGAAACTTGCCGCCTAAATGGTATGCGAGATAGGTTGAGACGAACACACCCGTCAGTGGGTATTGCCACCTCCAGCCCCTTCGAGAGGAAGTAGCTCCGGCAACCCCGATCACTAGAACTGCTATGACTCCTTGGAAGATGAGACCCGATCTGAGAAAATCCAAGACAAGTCCGGTGCTCGATCCGTATTGAGCGATCAAACTCATCGTCGTTCCTTTCGGAATTATAGCTAGCTCGAGGGCGGTGTTGACTGCGATGTACTGCGGGACTGAAAGGAGAAAATTCGCTAGCGTTGCGAGCGAGTATATTGCGAGATGTTCGCGGCCATTTGATCTCCATAACTGCTGGATTGACAACATATTCTGGGGACGATGACTTCCCGTCGACTCCTAAAAGATGACGCTGGACCGTGACGTCTTGAGACAAGTTTCCCAGTCGTCATTGTTAGAACGAGCTTATGTAGTTCAGAAAACGGCCCTCTACGGGTCTCGACAATAAGGCGTGTTACAGTAGTTCATTAATGACCGATCTTCTGTTTCTGCATCTGATCCTAGCATTCGCGGTTGGCGGTACGTGGGTTAGTTTCGCGACGCTGATCGCGGAGCGATATGGTAGCGCTCTTGGAGGTCTGGTAGGCGGGCTTCCTGCCATATCCATAGTCTCATTTCTCTTCATCGGTCTCAACCAGGGACCTGCTCTTGCATCGCAGGCAACTGCAGTCTTCCCTCTAGCCCTCAGCTTCACGATGTCATTCCTCTTCGTCTATGCGATTCTTTCAGTAAGGGGGTTCCAGTCCGCGCTTCTTGGCGCGTTGCTCGTTTGGATCGGCCTCTCAACGATGACAGCTCTTCTTGATTTGAGAAATCTGCTCTTCTCGGTGGGAGTTTTTCTTCCAGTCGCCGGCCTCTACTTCTATGTGTTCAAGGTGAAAATGAAACTTCCCGGTGTCGTCGGCGCGCAGGTGGTATACTCGTTTGCGCAAGCGGCATTCAGGGCGCTAGTAGGAGGAAGCATCGTTGCACTGGCAGTTTTGTCAAGCCAGCTCGGAGGCCCTGAACTAGGTGGCATAGCTTCATCGTTCCCTGCAATATTCAGCCTAACTCTATTTTTCACATACAGGGCTCGCGGAATGGCGCTGTCGCGGGCATTGACGAAACCGCTTTTGGTATCTGCGGGATTAACCGCTTTTCCCTACAGTCTTCTCGTAGGGGACCTCTATCCTATTCTGGGCGTAGGGTTTGGAACCGTCGTCGCATTGCTATGCTCTGCCCCCTTGGTTGCCTTAGCCCACTTCCTGATCAATGTCAGGAAGATTTGAGACTAGTGAAAAGCGTTCTCGCGCAAAATGGTAAGTCAAGGCTTGCGTTCGGCTAGCCATTAGATGGAGCCTAAGCAAGTCAATATTGTTCTTCCTATCGCTTGATAGTTCCATTTTGCTGCGACATATACCGAATGCTATCTAGTAGATCCTAAGAACGCCTGTTTCCTTCTTATACTGGTGTGTTTTTTGCTTCTAGGGGCTTCCCGGGGTCTTAACCTGATGACCACCCAAGAGACCTTCGGGTCCTCTTGGTTCGGGTTTTGCCGGGGAGCCCGTCCCACTTCCCGGCAGAGCAGTCTCGAGTCTTTTGTAGCAGTCAGGTAGGAAAGAATTCTTCAGTTGCCTCCCAGATTCCCGGTGGCAGATCTAGTGCAGAGTTTTTTTACGAAGCTGGAACGCTTTGGGCCGTAGAACCTGCAGCGGCCTACGAATTCAAGAGCCTCGAGCGATCTTCCAAGACGGAAGCAGGACGGGGATAATTTCCGATCTGAACGACCGGATTAGGTTCGGAAGTGAAAGTTTGCCCGTTCGATAACGCAGAGTCGCCGCAGTAGGAGAGGATGAGGGCGAAGAAAATTGTTCGTTGCACGCTGGACTCGGGACGAGATGAAGTACTGGACGTCTCCATTGTTTAGATTTGCGTCTGACGCTATTTTCAATATTAAGACTTGTGGTGCAGCAATGCCTCACGATAAGCTACGGATAGATGTGGTCAGCCGGTGATACTTCTTGCGATCAGGAACTAGGACTCAACCTGTTGTTCAACGATTTTGATCCTTGGTTGATAGGGTGTTGCTCGTGCAACAATCGGGAGTCCATTGATTCCGCATGTTATAGGTGAAAATGATTGGAGATCCGAGGAATGAGCGCTATCAGTGAATTGCAGAAACATAGGTGATGCAATGAGTGCATTCTTGGAATTTCCTAGTACTCGCTTAACGTAATAAGCAACCCGGACTTGTTCGGTTATCTCTTGCCGTCCCGTCTTATCGCGTTAGAAGGAATTGACCAAGCAGGGAAGAAGACTCAGACCAGACTCTTGTCGGCGAGCCTTCGCCGGGAAGGGTTCAAGGTTGGCATTCTGAGCTTTCCAGTTTATTCTTCTAGTTCTGGACGGCTGATCCGATCCTTCCTAGCTGGAAGGTCAGAGACCTCACCACATGCACTTCACATGCTCTACTCCCTCAACCGCTGGGAAAACATGGACACGATCACTGGGGCACTGAAAAAGAACGACTTCGTCATCTGTAACAGATACACCCCCTCAAACTTGGCCTACGGTGAAGCAAGGAGCTTGAGCGTCCAATGGCTCGCAGGCCTAGACGCGGGCCTCCCAGAAGCTCGAGCGGTCTTCGTCCTGGATGTTCCTATTCCCAAGTCGTTTTCGAGAAAAACTAGGCGGCGGGACGTAAACGAGAGAGACCGGGCCTTTCTAGAGAAGGTGCGAAGAAACTACCGGTCGCTTGCCACAATATTTGGATGGCATCTCGTGGATGGCACTAAGCCTCCTAGCGAGGTTCACCAGCGAATACTTCTAGGTCTTCGAAGCGCTTTCCTCTAGAATGACCAGGCTTGGTTTGAGATGAACTCTACGCAGGTTAGTCTCTTGGTTTTCTGGAGTATTCTCCAAATTTTGTGATCTTTTCTGCCATTTCCGCCAGTCGTTTGTTGACCTTGAAATGAACCGTGTCCGGTTCATAGGATCCATCGTTCTTGAGTTCTCCCGCCTTTACCCCCGTCAAGATTTCAATACCTTCATCTATTGTGCTTACCGGATAGATATGGAAGCGTCCTTGTTTAACGGCTTCCACGACTTCTTCGCTGAGCATGAGGTGCTGGACGTTACTTTTGGGTATGAGAACTCCTTCGTCACCCTTCAGGCCTTTAGCTTTGCATGTATGGTAGAATCCTTCGATCTTCTCGTTTACTCCCCCTATTGCCTGAACCTCGCCCTTCTGGTTTACAGATCCGGTGACCGCGAAGTTCTGCTTGATGGGAAGGTCGGAGAGGGCGGATAGAATCGCGTAGAGTTCGGTGCTGGAAGCGCTGTCACCGTCAACTCCGCCATAACTTTGTTCGAAGACGAGTCTACATGAGACGCTCAAGGGTTTGTCACGAGCGTACTTGTCCTCGAGATAGCCGGAAATGATCAGGACACCTTTCGTGTGTGTTTGTCCGCCTAGTTTGGCTTGGCGTTCGATATCGATGACTCCCTCTCTGCCGAGACCGATGCTCACGGTTATCCTGGAGGGCTGGCCGAAGTCGAAGTCGCCGAGGCTGATGACGGATAGCCCGTTTACCTGCGCTGTCTTTTTCCCGGAAGTGTCGATGAGTATTACGCCTCTCTCTATCATCTCCTTGGTCTTTTCATCGAGGAGGTTGGAGCGGTAGATCTTCTCCTCTAACGCCCTCGCGATGTGGGTGTCCTTGATGTATTTGGACCCATCCTGAGATGCGTAGAGGTTGGCTTCTCGAACAAGATCGGCTATCTCGGGGAACTTAGTGGAGAGCTTGGTCTGGTCCTCTGCGAGTCTTGAACCATATTCCACGACCTTCGCTATCGCCGCTGCCTCGAGATGACTCAGTTTCTCATTCTCGCAGAGAGTGTGAACGAATCTTCCGTAGGTTTCCATGTTCTCGTCACTCCTATCGATCGCGTCGTCAAATTGTGCTTTGACTTTGAATAACAGGCCGAAGTCGGGGTCGGCGACGTAGAGGGCCTGGTAGATCTGATGCTCACCGGCCAAAACGATTTTCACGTTCAACGGTATAGGTTGAGGAGTGAGACTCTTCGTGCTTGCAATGCCAAGCCTCTGGCCAGTTTCCTCAATCGATATGTTTCCGCTCTGAAGAGCTCTCTTGAGACTCTCGTACGACAGCTGGCTCGTTAGAAGCTCCCTAGCTCCGAGTATGATGTAGCCGCCGTTAGCTTTGTGGATCGATCCGCCTTTGATCAGGGTGAAGTCTGTTGAGAGAGTTCCAAACTTGGCCTCGTTCTCGATTCTGCCAAGCAGGTTCGTTACCGTTGGGTTATCTTCGACGATGACCGGTGCTCCTTTGAGTTCAGAATTATCAACTATGACATTGACTTGGTATCTTCTGTACAGAAGATCAGGCAAGCCAGTATCAGCAGGACCGGGTGGTGAGTCAGGATCTTTCTTCTGCTGTTCCGTCCCACTAAGAGTGAACAGTTCGGTATTTTCTAGAATGTCATCTTTCAGATCGTCGAGATATTGTATCACATCTGGCTGGTCTTGGTAGCGAGAGGTTAGCGTGCTGATGAGGCCGCCCATTGCATAGTGGACTGTGTCATCCCTAAGTTTCTTCAGCTCGTCCAATGTCCTTGCTTCGAGTTCGTTGACCTGTTTCCCGGCCTTGTCAAGCGCGTTTCTTACGGTCTCTCTACTCTGTTCGAATTTCTTCTTCACGCTCGGTGGTAGAGCGTCAAACTCCTCTTGACTGACGGGCTTTCCTGCACGCATGGGGACTATTCCGATGCCCAGCTGGTTCATTCGGACAGCGTAGCTGGACTGTTTTGCCACATCGTTAAGCACGTTGAGAACTCGGTCTCTCTCCTCAACCGACTTCTTGGTTATGCCGTTTGTTCGGGCAGCAAACTCTTCGCTCTGAAGGGCCGCTGGAACGGCTCTCTTGACTTGGTCTATGAGGTTCTTCAGGTCTTTCTGGAAGATCTTAGCCTTGCCCGCCGGGAGTTTGAGGGCTTTAGGCTCGTAAGGATTCTGAAAGTTGTTTACATAACACCAGTCAGGCGGAGTAGGTTTCGTTTTCGCGATTTTTTCCAGGTAACTTCTAGTCGCAGGCCTCTTACCGGTAACGGGAGGACCGGCGGCAAAGACATTGAATCCTTTCCCCTTCATCTCCATGCCGAATGTGAGGGCTTTGAGGGCGCGATCTTGTCCAACGATTCCTTCGAGAGGGGCTAGTTCTTCGCTGGTCTTGCATTCGACCTTTCCAGGCGGACATTCCAATCGCAGTTTTTCCGCAGGAAGCTCGCTAATCGCCAATTGGCTCCAAGGCTCATTGACTAGGAGCAGTATCTAAAGAAAACCGCCTACGAAAATACAAGATTCTCGATTGCCTTCACGATCGAACCTTATACAGCCATAGCCGGATTTCATGTCGGAAGAGGCTTGCGCGACATCTTAGAGAGACCTCCGCCGAGCTTCGATAAGCGTGTCAAGTATGGCCATGACCCTCAACACTTTGCTGAGCTGCGCTTCCCTGTTGGCCAGGGACCATTCCCGTTCTTGTTCGTAATCCACGGCGGTTTCTGGCAGTCCGCATATGACTTGTCGCACATTGGCCACCTCTGCGCCGCCTTCACCGGCGAGAGAATCATTACCTGCAACCTTGAATATCGACGGCTCGGAGATCCCGGTGGTGGCTGGCCTGGAACTTTTCAGGATATTGGCCTCGCGATCGATCACATTCTGGAGATGATCTCTTCAGACCCACGCGTCGACTTGGCGCAAACAGCCGTCATAGGCCACTCGGCTGGAGCGCACCTCGCACTATGGCTTGGAGGCAGACATCGAATACCCAAAGCCTCACCGCTACATGGCACTCCGAAACACCGTCTCGGCAGTGCAGTTTCACTGGCCGGCGTGTGCGACCTAAGGACCGCGTGGAAGCAGCGGCTGGGAAACGGTGTTGCTGCGAGACTCATGGGCGGAACGCCTGACCAGTATCCCGATCGATACGATGCCGGCAGCCCCATTGAACTCCTCCCCACTGGAACAAGACAAGTCCTAATCCACGGATCAGTCGACGACCTCGTCCCGGCCTCTCAGTCCGAAAAATTCGTTGAAAGAGCTAAACAATTGGGCGAGCATCCCACTCTGATCAAACTTGATGGCATCGGTCACTTCGAGCTAATTGACCCAGAGTCAGACGCGTGGTCCCCGGTCGTTGGAGCCGTTCTCCCCCTACTGGGCGTGAGGTAGAGGATCAGAGCTGAGACAGAAAGAGATAGATTCGTGGGTTTGCAAAAGCGGATTAGGAAGCCGGCGTCGTACTCCGCTTAGTTCGCCTGGGATGGCACATGCATTCTTGGAGTTTCATTACTTAGGAAGTTGCCACCGTGTCGACACTTTTCTGTGAAGGACAGATTCTCGCCGCCACACCTCTGGGCATCTTCCAAGTCCATGCCCTAGGTTCAGCTTTGATTTGGATGATGGATGGGTCCTAAACCGTAAGGCGACAAGGGAGACAGTGCCGACCGCCACAAGACCCAAAGACGCGTTGGTAAGGGTCCAAGTCATCCCTAGATCATTGTGCTCAAGTGCTCTTCTCACTTTCTATCGGAAAGACTCGTCCTTCTAGTTTTAGAGGAATCGCCGGACCGTCCATACTACGATGCTTATGCCCCCGATAATAGCAATCCAAAATCCGACAGCTGCGATGACGACAAGGGCTGCGCAAGTATTGTCCGCGCAAGCTACGTTGGTTTGGCCTCGAGCATAGATGTTACCCGCGATGAACCCTGAGCCCCAGAAAGTAGCGAAGCCGACAAGAACGATAATTGCACGTCCGCGGAGGCCTATTTTCGGAATTCTAGACGGTCTGGGAAGACCCCCAAAGCGTGGGTCGTTCAACTCTCCAATTCGTTCTTTGATGCTCGGGCTCCAGTATGCTAGAAAGAAAAACCGGGGTATTACCATCGGCTCGAGATTCTGCATTTTTCCGAGAACCCGTGATACCTGCTCGGTTCCGAGCTGAGTGGCGGCGTCCCTGTCCAGTTCAAACTCCCGTCTCTTCAGCGATTTTCTCAGGGATCTCCGAATCCAGAGCGCGGAGAGAAGGAATATTGGGCTAGGGAGAACAATAATCGGACCCGACAGTCCTCCAGCGGCGGCAGCAGGGATGTAGAATAGCAGAAGGAAAAATAAGCCGCGGGGGGCCAGAGCGATTTTTCCGAGCAGCTTGCTCATCCTTCCTGAATTGTAGGCCTTGATTCTCACTAGGTGCATCGAGATGAGAATCTTCCACTCGTCTAGTGACAGTTTTCCTTTCAGGTATTCCGGCAGCATAAGTTCGGCCTGGGAGAGTGACCCTGGAACAGTGAGAACTTCTCCGGAGAGGATCACTGGTTTTGATATCATCCAGCCTGTGCTGTTATAGCGGTCGAATCTTCCCCAGAAAATCTGTTTGTACCAGTACGGTATCTGGAATTGCACTGATAGTTCTCTTGTTAGCTGTAGGAGTGCGTCGTCTTCTGGACTTGGGTCTGTCTTGATTCTCTCGTACCAGCTAAGCCGGCGCAGTCGTTCCAAGAATGCTTGCTAGTATTCTTCTAGCAATCTTATACGTATAGTGGAACGACGAGCAGAATGGTGTGTCGGGTTATTGTAAGAGACGGCCCAAATTGACGTGGACGCTCAAGTTAACGCGACAAGAACTCGACGGAGCTCGACGCTTGGCCGAAAGTATCCAAGACTAACAGAGAGAACAGACGAATAAGAGAGTAAGCCTGTGCGACAAGGGCCGTTCTCGGAATCGTCACGGTTGTGTGGAACTCTTTTTCGGGGGCAGATGGTAGAAATGCAGATAGGTTAATCCAATTACCGAGAGGGCGAGCTGGACGAGAAAAACAATCGACAGAAAATCCCAAGAACTGAGACCCAACCAGTTTAGGACGGCTACCTTGTTGGGATAAATGAGCACAAAAAAACCTATCCAGTACGCCAGATTAATCGTAGCGAGGATTTTGTAGACCCGCCAACTCCCAGTTCGACGCTTCAAATCTATGTTGCCCCATTGAAAATTGGAAAACTTGGAAAAAGGATTGCTGAAGAGCGTATGTAACGTGTATCCGAAGATAGTTATCTCACCTCAACCCTTCTGACCCAAGCACACCGGGCAATTTACGCATAGCACTTGTGTGCGGATATCTACGCTTCAGCTGAAAATGCCCACGCGGGCACTAAGGGTATGTCGTCACGCGGTCGTAGTTGGTCGCACTGGGCACCTGACTTCTGTTAACTGTTTCTCGCCGCGTCACGATTTTGGATATTTCTGCGTAAAGGTAGTACACCAATGACAAGCCGGGACAGACGCTATCTTGCTTGGTATCTCAACCCAAGCTTTGGCGGTCCGGCTCATGACCTGGATTTGAAGAAATTCCAGGTTAGGGGTTTGTTGATATCCGACCAAGAGGTGCGGAGTATCCGGCACACAGGCTTCTTTCATGGTGCCGAGGGCAGTATCTTAGGTCATCCGATTCAGTGGACAAACTCTAGCTTGATTCTGTCAGGGTCCTCGAAATAGACCGCGTAATAGCCCTTCCGATACTCAGGATATTCCTTCGGCCCACCATAGAGCACCTTGATGTTCTTCGGAACAAGAAACTGGTTGTGGAGTTTGTCCACGTCAGCCTTCGATTTCGCCCGGAAGGCAATATGGTTCAGCCCCACCCGTCTCCTATGGAATCCTGACTCCTTGTAGCGCTGCAAGTAGGTCACGAAAATCTCGGCTTCGCCATTGCCCCATCCAGCAAAATCCTTCTCATCCAGGATCCGCTTGTAGCCCAACCATTCTAGAAAGTCTTGGTAGAAAGCCTTGGACTTATCGAAGTTTGAAACATTGATCTCTATGTGCTTGATGTTACCTCGTTTGGATGCCAATGACTAGTGGTCATCCACTTCTTGAATTGGGCGCTAAAATGTTTTGGATACACTATGTCGAAAGTTGGTGCCGAGGGCAGAACTATGACTCTGGGTTAATATCTCCTGCTGGAAGTTCTTAGATGGTTTCTTCGAGTCATTACTTGGGCTGCCTTTCACCTCGATCGACGAGCAGGACATGAAAGAACGAGTGAGCGGGTAGGAGAACGCACACAACAGAAATTGGCACCGCTATCGCTACTCTCGGGATGTATTGGCTGTAGCTGCTGTCAATCTCATTATGTTACAAAGGCTCCAGATTCCCAATTCTCTTTTTTCCACTAGGACGATTTGACTGTCCAATCGAAGCGACTAGGAAGTTCCTTCTGCTCTGATTAAACCAATCCTTTTATAAACGAATTCATTTAGAATTATCTTGTGTTCATCGGCAAGCCAGTACCTGCCGCCGTTCTTATTGATAGAGACGAAATTGTTAACAAGCTTGTCAAAGATATTTCCAATAGCCGAATCCATCCATCTTTCGCCTTATTGGGCTACAGACGCATTGGAAAGACATCGATACTACTCAAAGTGAAGGAGGAATTGGAAAGGAGAGAGCTTGTCGTGGTATACTTTGACGTTAAGGAAAGAGCCACTGACCCGGAAGGATTTCTGCGAGACTTGGAAGAAGAGTTGCTTTCGGCATACAGTAATCATCTGGGCGGATTTCAGAAGGTCGCGCTTAAGGCCTCGGGCCTACCAAGGGCAATCGCTCGGAAAATTATCGACCTGGTATCATCAGTTGAGTCCTTTGGAGTAGAACTATCCCCAGACGGGACAATAATGCCAAAGATCAAGCTTGGAGACAAGAGTGAGGAAGACTTTGCAAAACTATTCAGGTCAGTTTTCAAGACGGCAGACTTAATTGCAGAGCGGGCCAAGAAAAGAGTGGTGCTAATTTTTGACGAGTTTCAAGACATTTTGAGGTTGAAGGAGTACAAAGGACTGAAGAACGTATTAGATCTTTACAGGGGAGCATTGCAGAAAAGAGGAAACGTCTGTCATGTCATAAGCGGGTCTAGAGTCCACATGCTAAGAAGTATCTTCGAAGAACCTGGTTCCCCACTCTTTCAGCACTTTACTTCGGAAACAATCGGCGACCTAGATGAGTCATACGCCAACAAGCTATTCAGTAGCGTCGTGGAGAACCGGGAGATAGGTGTCGGGAAGGAAGAATTAAGGAAATCTGGGAAAAAAATCTTCTCCCTCGTAGGTGGGCATCCCTACTACATTATCCTCCTTGCGGAGGCATGGGATGGGAAGAATAGCCTTGAAAATACGTTTGAACGTCTAATCGCAGCTCCCACAGGTTCGTTGTACATCTACGCAAATTATGTTATTGCGGAAGACCTTGGAAAGGCAACCGGAGGACCGATGCTGAACAAGATTGTAAGGGTAATTGCTCAAGAAGGCAAACCGATGGAGTCCTCAGAAATCGCGAGAAAGGTGGGCAAACCGCAAAACTACATTCAGTCTTACCTTAGGCACCTGTCAGATTACGATGTTATTACAAGAGTGGATAGAGGGGTGTACAGGCTAGTGGACAATGTGATTTCTCAGTGTATTGCAAAGAACTCACTCTAGGAAGGGGCCCAACTAATTCATATGATTTATAAATCAACTGATTTAGTTTAGCACGCCCAAGGGTCGCATAGAAACACCAGTTGGCAGATTGGTTTAGTCGGGCCATTCCAGGTCGTCTATCGAGTCGTCATCACCACGTATGGTCCAAAGAGCAATTACACTTCAGAAAGGTCATAACATCTCTTCAGTCTTCCAATTGTAATCCTCTCCCGGTGAGAACCTCTGCGGTCCAAATCGAACTCTTTATTTGAACATATAGAGGGTTTCTTCACAGAAGGGTGCTGATTCGCAACAACAAGTTCACTACTGCACAACACGCGACGGTGTCAAGATCGCATACGCGGCAGTAGGGAAAGGCCCGCCGTTAGTCAAAGCGGCCCACTGGCTCACTCATTTGCAATACGACTTGGAAAGCCCAGTCTACCGCCACGCAGTAAGAGAATTGTCAAGGGATAATTCCTACATTAGATATGATGAGCGAGGATGCGGGCTCTCCGACTGGGACGTCCCAGACTACTCGTTCGATACATGGGTGAGAGACCTTGAGTCTGTGGTTGACAACCTAGGCCTAGAGCGATTCAGCCTCTTGGGCAGCTCCCAGGGAGGACCTGTGAGCATTGCATATGCGGTGTCTCATCCTGAGAGAGTCAGTCACCTAATCCTCTACGGAGCGTTTGCGAGAGGCTGGAAGAGGCGGAACCTGTCGTCAGAGGAGCTGGAGGAGATGAATGCTAGGATAAGCCTGACAAAGACGGGTTGGGGGCGAGACAACGCCGCCTATCGTCAAATCTTCACATCCAATTTCATACCAGATGGAACCCTTGAACAGATAAGATGGTTCAACGACCTTCAGCGATTTTCTACTTCGCCTGAAAACGCGGTGAGATTCCTAACGGAATTTGGAAATATCGATGTTCTTGATCTGCTTCCGCGAATCTCTGTCCCCACTCTAGTCCTTCACGCTCGCCAGGATGCGATGATCCAATTCGAGCGTGGCAGACAGCTTGCTTCGATGATTCCAACCGCCCGCTTTGTTCCGCTTGAGGGAAAAAATCATTTCCTCTTGGAGGACGAACCCGCATGGACCCAGTTCCTACGTGAGGTTCGACATTTCATTGGGGTCAGAGAAGAAGTATCGTCTGGGAGCCCTTCAAAAGCTGTGGAACTTGGCATCTCCGGGTGGCTCAAAGGTCCAAAGAAAGGAGAAGCCTAGAAGCTAAGAGCAGAATATTCCTTTGGTGCCGAGGGCAGGATTTGAACCTGCGACTGGGCCGGTTCCGTTAAGGGACCGTCAGCCCGGTATCAGATGTTACCATCTTCAGCCGGGTGCTCTCCCTCGCCTCCCCTTCATCAGGGGATCAGGCTGAGCTTTCGAGGGTCTCGTTCAGATTGGCCAACCTCGGCGATTCCTCGGCATTTATCCGTGGGACCGAAAGGCACTGATAAGACTTTAGTGGAAAAATTCTAGGGTTCTCATGTCTTATCATTTTCCAGGCTTCCTCAAACCGTTCAATGAGTTCAGAGCCGTTTGAGCTAAGCGCATAGGAGGTTTGTTGGTCAGACTGTGAGTTTCTTAGAAGCCCTTTGCTTTCTAGCCTCCTAATAGATTCTCGAATCGCCTCTTTCGATCGGGCGACGGATTTCATTGCTAAATCATCTATCGTTAGGGAATGATTATGCAGTATGAACAGGGTAAGAAGATCGACGCTTTCGAGAAAGCGCCTTTGGTAATCGTTGGACGATCGGTCTTTCGAGAGGGCCCCAGGAGAAGTATCTCCCAGCAACAGGCCGACGCACTGACGCAGGAAGAGTCTTGATGGGCATTCTGAGAATCGGTTCCAAACCAAGAATTTCGAAATCTGGACTGGGTTTAGCAACGGAACATGATGCAACCATCGACGGATATCTCCTTCTCTACTGATGCGGAGGCTAAAGCCCGTTGTTGGATAGCGGCCCACTGGAATCTCATCTGCCGTCGCGTCAAGCTCCTGAGCTAGCGTAAAGCTTGAAGTCGTGATACGAACACAAGGGCTGTTACCGCAAACGAACGAACCTTCTGCGTATTGATAGCCTTCAAGGAACCGAAGAATCGAATTTCTTCCTCTAGTCTTGACAAAGGGTGGTATCGAAGCGACCCGGGAGCGTTCTCCCCTAGACAATCATAGGGTTTGGCATTTGTAGTGGAGTACAGCTCGGGAGTTCAAGTACACGCAGATGCCGTTTCTTCGAGGTGAAGACTTACGAAACCTCGGGCTGATTCCATAAAGCTTCGATAGTAGGGGATATAGAACGAATCTTCCCCCGAACCACTCGTCTGGGTAGCGTTGAGATATGCTGGGTTCTGTCAAGTCTTCGGTTCGCTCGAGGACCTGACTTGCTCTCATCGACTCTGGGGATTACCGTCGTCGGCGGGTTCCACTTCATTGCTTCACCTGAGAGCCCTTGCGCCTCAGAGACGAGTAGTCCCATTTTGGCAGGGAACGATCGAACCTCAACCGCCCCCTCACGCCCGTAGCGTGGTAGCTTGGCCCATTGCCAGGCAAGGATTTTACGGTGGCCAACCAACCCCTTATCCCGGTTCAGACCTGTCATGTGACAAGAGTTGCCTCCCTCAACCCGCAGCGACAGGCTCATACGACGACCGCCTAATTTGATAATCAGTCGTTCCTTGAACATTACAGTTAGAGGTGCCTGAAAGCTATCAGCAAACAGCAACCGAAGAGTCGACAGTGCCGCTGTAAGTATGGGATGAATGTCGGATACCTGGCTTGTAGACTATATGTGTTCCATCGCCTACGTCTATACCTGTCTCCAAACAAACATCGTCGCTGGTAATAGACGGGAAATGAGTCCCTCGATGCTTGTCCGAGTTGCTAAGAAAAGTGTCAGAGTGAAGACGGGTAGTTTCTACCATACGAACGGGATCTCTAAGGGGCTCACTATAGTTGAGTAGACCCAACAGAAACTAATGCTATGTTTCTCGGCAATAGACTGTCTCTACACGACGCGAGCTCTACTCGCGGGAGTTCGGCGTTTCCTCGGCGGGGCCTCGGCAAGCACGACACTTTTCCATAGCTGAATTAAGCTTTCTAGACCACTACTGAGAGGTCGGAGACGCAGGGGGACAATGCAAGGCCGAAGTATCAAAGGCCTTAACCACGCGCTCCTTCCAGCTTTCCTGAACCTTAGAAACGTGACCATCCGTTGACTGTCGACTCTCAAACGAAAGGACTCGGTCCAAGTTCCGGGTGGTTGTCTAAGCTAGAGACACTGTCAATTCTGTACATTGCCGTATTTCTCACTCGGATCGGGTTTGGCGTTATCTTGGTTCTCTTTCCTCTCTATCTACCGATTCCAAAAACTGAATCGGCGTTTGCGGGTGCCGTTACTGCAATCTATCCACTGGTCGAGGGAATTTCGGCTCTTCCCGTAGGGGCTTACGTGGATCGCAAGGGGCGAAGAAAGGTGTTCGTGGTGGGTCTAGGGCTTATTGCAATCCTGAGCCTGCTGATCGGCCTATCCAACAATCTTGTGCTAGTGGGCGGTGCGCATGGCCTAGAAGGCTTAGCCGCGGCGATGGTAACGGTTGCCTCTCTAACGATGATCACCGACCTGACGGTTGTGACGAACCGCGGAGTTAGTATGGGTGGATTCGATCTTGCCAACTTGGCAGGTTATGGGGTAGGCATAGTCCTCGGTTTTGTATTCAGTGGCGTCTTCGCTGCCGACCTCGGTGCAAGTTTCCTAGTCGTCTCTGCAATTCTCGGGGTCTCTGCTGTTGCTGTGTTTCTTATCCTTCGGGAACCTGCCCACATCGCGCATGAACGAAGAAGTCTCAAGGAGATGTATTCCAGCCTCACAAGTGATGTAGCAGCAATCCTTCCGGTATGGTTCGCTCTCACGGTTGTACTCGGGTTCTACATCTTCTTGCCTAGGATTGTCGCCCGGATGGGAAAAACAGATCTTTCCCAGTCTGCACCCGCTATACTTCTTGTGCTAGTGCTTCTCGGAGCGGGCGCTATTCTGTTCGGGCGGTTGTCTGATAAGTTCGGTCGAACGAAGATCATGGCCGTTGGAGCTTTGGGTGAGATAGGGTTCCTTCTGGTTCTTCCTGAGGTCTTCGGACCGCTGATCAGCATTCCCCCCGGCACGCCTTGGATTGACTCCTACAACAAAGTAGGACCCATCGGCATTGTTGCTGGAGTCTTGTTCTTTCTCGGGTCGGCCTTGGTTCCTTCAATCCTAGCGTTCATAGGGGATAACGCCGCCAAAGAGTCTCGGGGCTCGGCCATGGGGCTGTACAGTCTCATGCTTAGTGGGGGAATAGCGGCGGGGCTCGTACTAGCTGGAATAGCAGATGACCTAGGTGGTGTCCAAGCAGTCTTCTACTCCGCAGCTATAATCTTCTCAGGTCTGAGCCTGACTAGCGGATTTCTTCTATACCGCAACAAACAATCTGATAACTCGGCTAGCGTGGTAGGCAAGGCTGCCACTAGTTCAGCCTAGGTTGTTTCCCAACAGGAATCTCGTAAGAGATAAGTCTCCTAGTTTCTAACCGCACGCTCTGAGCTTTCTTGGCAGAGGATTCCGTTCACACTACTCGTGTTGCAAAGAAGCTCGAATGGTTTGGACTCACCATAGTCAAACGGTACTTGACGAAGGACAAGGATAGCAGGGATCTTCGAGATGTTCATTCCAATCCGGAGTTCTACGATAAGGACATCGACCTAGTTCTCAACCTTCCAAACGCCCAGAAAAGGACAATTGATCTCAAGGTTGACTCATACTACGGGTCCGATCCCTCGCGCAGGATAAGAGGTCTGTGCAATCCAGACAGTGGTTTCATTCTGTTTGAAACAATCAGCCAGCTTCAGTACGATAGGTCGAGAACGGTTTCAGCAAATGGGACTCTACTCGTTAGACAAAGGGCAGATGCGCCTGGCTGGTTCTTTACAAGTTCTGCCGATGAAGTCTATTATTACTTCCTTGCCCTGCTCAACAATGAAACCGAGCTGAACCCACTTTACGCGCAATACGTGGAGCTTGTCAAGGGCAACCAACCAACGGATGAAGTTGAAAATCGTCTA
>Ga0209806_1001037_pt1 | contig 18706 bp, 19 predicted proteins | sample GraSoiAngelo_152_FD_186166 | JGI IMG/M metagenome (GOLD analysis project Ga0209806, IMG submission 186166) | Grasslands soil microbial communities from the Angelo Coastal Reserve, California, USA - 14_1009_12_30cm (SPAdes) (version 2) | ecosystem: Environmental > Terrestrial > Soil > Grasslands ... | reverse complement strand
AACTCGTTAGTCGCTGCGAACGCGGATGAAATCGCGAACATTGGCGCCGTCATCCCAGTTTGGAGCGACGGTGACGCATTTCTTTCGCCCGTGCAGAGTGCCCGTGGGGCAATGCACGGCTGGTATTACAGATTCAGGCGCGAGTCCGGCGAAAGGCGAAGCTTGTTTCTGGCTTCACCGGTTTGCCGTCCATCTCAAGCAGCGGATACGCCAAAAAATTAATCGGGCCGGTCGCCGGCGCAGGATCGACAATCAAATCGCGCCCTTTGGTCAGTTCGAACCGATTGGCCGGATGATGGCCGAAATAATAATCGGCCAGCTGCGGATTTTTCCATGCTTCACTGATATCCACCGGCACCCAGCGTCCATCGGCGAAAAATTCCGCCCAACAGTGATAACCTTCAATCGGGCCTTCGTTTTTTTCCGCCGGAATCGTTGCGCCGATGGCGAAGCGGGCCGGGATGCCGACGCTCCGGGACAGCGCTATAAAATAAGCGTGAAAATCGCTGCAATTGCCTGTTTTCGCGTCACATGCGTAGATCGCGTCTCCCCTGCCCCAACCTGTGCCGGATTTGTCGTAACGCATCCGACCGAGCACATGATCGTAAAGCGCCTTGGCGCGATCAACGTCGTCTTTTTTTCCCGCAGTTGCTTGCTCGGCGAGCGTCTTAAACGTTTCGTTTAGCGGCACGAGCTTCTCCGGACGAAGAAAGCGCCCAGGATCTTCTCCCGTTGACGGATACGCCGCTTTCTCTTTGCGCACGACCAGGTAACGCAGTTCGATCATCTTGCCGCTGTCGGAAGATTGCGGATGAAGCACGCAAATGTCGTTGCCATAATCGCGATCCTGCACCTTCTCCCACTTGATCGGGATACTGACTTCCTCTTGCGTGACGGTCTGAAACGCGTCCGTCTTGGCCAATGGAATCCAGAGTCGGGCGTCGCCTTTGATCTCGGGAAGCTTGACTCGATAAACAAACTCGAACTCATCGGAGCCTTTGACGATACCGGGTTTATCGGCAGCCGGACTCGCCAGCGCTCCGAAAAAAACTAGCGCTGGGACAATCAGCGAACGCATAAAGGCGCGAGAGGTTTCTAACCCGAAACTTTTTTCCAGACGCCGTTTTCTTCTTTCCAATTATAAAGCGGCTTGCCATTGACCTTGTGCACAGAAGTCTCGGTGACCTTCATGTCTCCCGGTTTGCCCGACATGAAGAAATCGATGTCGTAGGTCGTGCCGTCGGTCGCTTTCATGTCGACGCAGGCAAAATATTTGCCTTCGCCCAGACTGGAGAGCCGGTCGTCATGCACTCTGACCAAATCGAGGGCGAGGTCCTTGCCCTCGTGGTTCACGTGAAACTTCTTGTCGCTAGAGTTTTTGCTCTCGCTGCTGATGTGCTTCTTGATCCCGGTAGAAATCTCCGCCGTGCTGACTCCTTTCCCTTCGCCTTTCTGCGGATGCTCGCCTTTGTTTTTCCCTTCGGTCTTCTTTGGATGCTCCGGATGTTCTTGAGCAAAGTTCGACATCGTGGGAGTGAAGAACAACGCTACTGCTGCTGCGATGATGAATCGTGTAATCATAGGATGGGATTGGATGTTTGGAGTTTAACTGGATGTTCGACGCTTGAACGAGTCCTTTTATTCCCGCTGGATAACGCAGAGGCGCTCATAAAGCCGCGCAATCGTTGAAATCGGGACGCGCAAAATATAGAGCGCTGAAAGGAAAAAGAATGCTGCCGTTAATCGATATGGACCGATCTCTTCATAGCGGCGCGGACTTGGCACAATCTTACTGGCCAGTTGGCGCGTGCGGCCGCGTTGACGCAGCAGCCGATAATACTCGGCGTCCTCGAGCAACGGCACGTTGGGGTAACCGCCGACCGCAAAAAAGTCCTCGCGCCGGCAGAAAATACCGTGGTCACCATAGCATCGACCAAACAATTCAACGGCGAGGTTTCCCCCGGCGTCGCTGACCCGATAAATCAACTTGCGGCGCTGGAAACGGATTCGAAAACAACCGCCCACGACTTTTCGATCTTGCAACGCTCGCGTGATTTCCTCCAGACAACCGGGTGGCACTTGGCAATCGGCATGAACGAACCAGAACACCTCGCCGCTCGCTGCGTTGGCGCCGGCATTCATCTGCGCCGCACGCCCGCGACCGCTCGTCAGAACGCGGTCGCAAAGCGCGATGGCACGTTCCGATACGGTTTGTGAACCCACGGCGTTAACGAGAATTACTTCCGCAGACGGCGCACGTTCTCGCAAATGCTCGAGAAACGGCCGAAGTCGTTCCCCTTCGTTGAGAACGGGGACTATGATCGAGATCTTCATACTGGCTTTGGCTGTCTCGGCGGATTGCCGCTGTGCGCCTGCCGATGATAAGCTCATCTCCTTCATGTTAACGCCGCATCCAATCCCGTTATGGGACTATATCGGACGTCCGCTCCTCGGCGGCATTTTTCTCGTGTTGCTCTTGTTGCAATGGCAGTTCCCGCTTCGGCGACAGCATTTCAGCGCGTTGCGCCGGCTGGCCCGCAATTTTGTTCTTTCGATTCCCGGATTTGCAATTGTTCGGCTTCTCATGTTGCCAATCCCGTTGGCGATCGCGATGTGGGTGCAAGATCGACATCTTGGTTTGTTGAATTGGCTGGCGCTGCCGCGATGGATTGTAATCATCGCAACCTTTTTGCTCATGGATTACGCCTATTGGTGGTGGCACTGGGCTAATCACATGCTCCCGCTCTTCTGGCGGTTTCATAATGTGCATCACACCGATCTCGATCTCGATGTAAGCACGGCCGCGCGTTTTCATTTTGGCGAAATGCTTTTCTCGGTCGGATTTCTTTCGCTCGCGGTCATTCTCTTCGGCATCGCGCCGATCATGTTGCTCGTTTTCTTCATCACGTTCGAAGCCGCAACGTTATTTCACCATTCCAACTGGCGGCTGCCGATTAACCTCGAGCGCATCTTGAATTTGATCATTGTCACCCCGCGCATGCACGGCATTCATCACTCTATCGTCCAGCGCGAGACCAACTCGAATTGGGGGACAATCTTTTGCTGGTGGGACAAACTTCATCGTACCCTGCGCCGTGATATTCCGCAGGACGCCGTCACCATCGGAGTCGCCGCGTATCGCGACGAGAACGAGCTCACGCTAGGTAAACTTTTCGCGTTGCCATTCGGCAGACAGCGCGAGTGGCGCTTACCCACCGGCGAGCAACCCGATCGCGAGCCGCGACCGGCAGATGAACTCGCCGAGTAGCGTCGCTATTAAAAAATATGGTCGAGACAGGCAATTCCAAAGGCGCCGTCGGGCGACTCATCGCACTGTTAGTGAGTGTGATCGCGCTCTTCCTCGCGATGAGATTTCTGCCCGTTCAGCAGTGGCTGAAAAGTTTCAACGACTGGGTCGGCCAAATGGGAGTCGTCGGTGTTTTCATTTTCATCGGCGTCTACGTTCTCGCCACGGTCTTGCTCGCTCCCGGATCGATTCTCACCATCGGCGCCGGGTTCGCGTTCGGTCTGTGGAAAGGTTTTCTCGCCGTCTCTGTGGGCGCAACGCTCGGCGCGTCTTTGGCTTTTCTAATCGGCCGCTTCATCGCGCGTGACAAGGTCGAGGCGATCGCGAGACGAAACGAAACCTTTCGTGAGATCGACAACGCCATCGGAGAGGAAGGCGCAAAGTTGATTTTCCTGCTTCGCCTCAGTCCGGTGATCCCGTTCAACTTGAGTAACTATTTCTATGGCCTGACCGCGGTGAGGTTCTGGCCTTATGCGCTGGCGAGTTGGATCGGCATGATGCCCGGCGCCTTTCTTTATGTTTACATTGGCACGTCCGGCAGGGCTGCGGTTTTAGCTGCGGCTGGCGGCGAAGCGATTAAACGCAGCTGGCAATATTGGACTTTTCTTAGCGTCGGTCTTGCCGCCACGATTGCCGTAACATTCTGGGTGACGAAAATCGCGCGGTCCGTGTTGCGCAAAACTGAAGCGGCGTAGAATTGCGGGCTTTTCAGGAATAAAGCAGCCTGCTAAAACTTCGCATCAATATGATCGAACCCCATCGCACTGAAAGCATCGTCCGGGAACGCTACGCCGCCGGAGCAAAAGAACGCGCGGACAAACTTTGTTGTCCGGCCGAGTACGATGACGAGTTGTTGACCGCAATTCCGCAGGAAGTCATCGAGCGCGATTACGGCTGTGGCGATCCGTCACGTTATCTGCGTGAAGGCGAAGTCGTTGTCGATCTTGGCAGCGGCACAGGGAAAATCTGTTTCATCGCGGCGCAGATCGTTGGTCCGAAAGGCAAAGTCCTCGGCGTCGATATGACCGACGAGATGCTCGAAGTCGCGCGACGTAGCGCGCCGATCGTGGCGGAACGAATCGGGTACTCCAACGTCGAGTTTCGCAAAGGACGCATTCAAGATCTCGCGCTCGATCTCGAATTGTTAGATCGACAATTAAAACAAAATCCAATCACGGACGCCGCCTCCTTTCTTGCGGCCGATGAACTTGCCGAAGAGCTGCGCTTTAAACATCCATTGATCGCCACCGACTCAGTGGACGTAGTCGTGTCCAGCTGTGTGCTCAATCTGGTCGAGCCGAAATCCAAGCGGCAGCTCTTCGATGAAATTTTCCGCGTTCTCAAAAAAGGCGGTCGCGCTGTTATCTCCGACATCGTCAGTGATGAAGAAGTGCCGGAGGAGATGCAGAACGATCCCGAGCTTTGGAGCGGCTGCATTTCCGGCGCGCTCACTGAGGAACGCTTTCTCGCTGCGTTCGAGAATGCGGGCTTCTACGGAATTCAAATCTTGAAGCGCGACGCGAAACCGTGGCGCACTGTGCAAGGAATTGAATTTCGCTCCGTCACGATCGAAGCCTTCAAAGGAAAACAGGGCGAATGTTTCGAGCGCAATCAGGCCGTGATTTACCGCGGTCCATTTAAAGAAGTGCTCGACGACGACAACCATCGGATGGAGCGCGGCAAGCGCTATGCTGTTTGCGACAAGACCTACAATCTTTACAAGAAGGCGCCCTATCGCGAATTCTTCGAATTCGTCGATCCGATTGTCGATCTGTCCCTGGCCGAAGCGGAGCCGTTCGATTGTTCGCGCACCGTCTTGCGACATCCCAAAGAAACCAAAGGTCAGGATTACGACGTGACCACGGAAGCAAACAACAAATGTTGTGATGGCGGGAGCTGTTGCTGATGACGAATCGGTTTTCCGATCGACTGGCCGCGGCCGGGCTGCAGTTGCGTCGTGGGCGCCCGGAAATTCTCCAGATCAACGTCGGCAAGCTTTGCAATCTCACCTGCATGCACTGTCACGTGAACGCCGGGCCAAAGCGTAAGGAAATCATGACGCGTGAGACGATCGACCGCATCATCGATTGGCTGACCAAGACCGATATTCCAATTGTCGATCTTACCGGTGGCGCGCCGGAAATGATTCCGGACTTTCGATATTTCGTCGAACGGGTGAAAGCGTTGCGGCCGTCCCGGCACGTGATCGATCGTTGCAATCTAACGATCCTACTCGAGCGCGGTTACGAAGATCTCCCCCAGTTTCTTGCGCGAAAAAGGGTCGAGATCATTGCGTCGATGCCGTGCTACTCGCCAAAGAATGTGAACGCGCAGCGCGGCGAAGGCGTTTTCGAAGGAAGCATCGCGGCGCTCAAACTACTCAATCGATTAGGCTACGGCATGGCCGGCGATTTGCCGTTGCATCTTGTTTACAATCCGGTCGGACCATTTCTGCCGCCGCCACAAGCGGAGTTGGAGGCGGATTTCAAACGCGAACTGTCCGCGCACTTCGGCATCGTGTTTAACAAACTCTACACTATCACCAACCTCCCCATCGCGCGCTTTGCTTCCTATCTCCGGCACAACAACAAGCTCGAGGATTACATGGAGTTGCTGATCAATGCGTTTAATCCAGCCACGATCGAGGGTTTAATGTGCCGCAACACGATTAGTGTCGGTTGGCGCGGCCAAGTTTACGATTGCGATTTTAATCAACAACTCGACATGCAATGGCAAAACGGGAAGTCGCTGTTTTTATGGGACATCGATCCCGCCAAGATCGAAAATCGCGAAATCATGACGGGCGAGCATTGTTTCGGTTGTACCGCCGGCGCGGGCTCGAGTTGTGGCGGCGCACTTGTTGCCTAACTACTCGAGCGGAAATTCGATTCGTTCTTCCGGCTCGCGTGCGACCAAATTGTTGCGCGCGGTGATCCGCGCGCATGTGTTCCACCGCAGCAGCGCGTCGTCGTGGCCGGGCGGGCGAATCGCTTCGGCTTTCTCAAACCAATTCATCGCTTCGCGAAAAAGATCGTAAGCCTGGAACCTGCAATCGGGCGTGTTCTGTCGAAGTTTCGCCTTCGCGCGGCGCTCGGCCACGATTCCAGTGTAATACGCTCGGTCGTAGTCCGATCTCATCCGCGAAAGAAGTTCTTTCGTTTGGGTATCGCTGACCGCGTAACCTTTTTCGAACCGATCGGTCAGGGCTAGCAACAAGGTTATGATCGCCCGTTGGTTTTCGGGATCAGCTTTCAGAATGTCGAGACAGATGCTCTCGGCTTCCCCAGGCTCGTTAAGTAAACGATATCGCTCCGCTTTTTCCAACGCTGCGGGAATTGCTTCTTTCGAAAGTGATTTCAGTTCTGACACGTGATCCGCAATGGTTACACCGGGTTCAATCGTTGTCGATCTTGTCGCCGTTTCAACCAGCGCCAAAACCATCCAAACGGATCGTAAAATTTGTCCACCACCCGTTCTTTCAACGGAATGATTCCATTGTCGGTAATCTCAATGTTCTCCGGGCAAACTTTGGTGCAACACTTCGTGATGTTGCAATAACCGATCCCTTGTGCGTTTCGCAATTCCTCCAATCGATCTTCGGTGTCGAGCGGATGCATCTCGAGAGCCGCCACGTGAATGAGAAAACGCGGCCCGATAAATTTGTTGTGCATCTGATGATCGCGCAGGACATGGCAAACGTCCTGGCAAAGAAAACATTCGATACACTTTCGAAATTCCTGGACGCGATCGATGTCGGCTTGCTGCATCCGCCAGGTGCCGTCGGGCGCGTCCGGTGGGCGCGGTTTAAACGGCTTGATTCTTCGCTTCACCAAAAAATTCCACGACACATCCGTGATCAAATCTTTCACGACCGGAAACGCTTTCATCGGCTCGATCGTTACCAGCCGGTCGAGCGGTAAATCGCTCAAGCGCGCCATGCACATCAGCTTCGGCATCCCGTTCACTTCGGCCGAACACGATCCACATTTGCCAGCCTTGCAATTCCATCGGCACGCCAGGTCATTCGCTTGCGTTCGCTGAATCTGATGGACGGCATCGAGCACGACCATTCCTTCGGAACATTCGGCCGTGTAATCCTGAAACGCACCGCCGCTCGCGTCGCCGCGCCAGATTTTGAACTGAACATTCACGTCACCCATTCTCCTCGACAACTCGCTTCAAATAATCGGGCATTTCCGGAAGCGGTTCCAACCGAATCCGTATCGAACCATCATCCGCTTTCGAAATCATTGTGTTCACTTTCGAAAACTTCTCATCCTTGTTTGGATAATCCTCACGAAACTGGGCGCCGCGACTTTCTTTGCGCTCCAACGCGGCGCGCGTGATCACTTCCGATACGGTCAGCAGATTTTTCAAGTCAAGCGCAGTGTGCCAGCCGGGATTAAACTCGCGATGACCAACAATCCCGGAGCGATTTGCGCGCTCTTTTAATTTCTTCAGTTGCTCGAGCGCGACTTGCATTTCCGACTCAGTGCGCACAATCCCGACCTTATCCTGCATCAATTCTTGTAAATCTTTTTGGATTTCGTACGGATTCTCGTTCCCGCGGTCGCGGGATTCAAACGGCGCCAGGGCTTCACGCGCAATGATGTCGATAGCGTCCGTCCGGCTCGGACTGTCGATCTTGCCTAACGAATTGTCTTTGGCAAAGCGGGCGGCGAACTCGCCGGCGCGTTTTCCGAAAACGAGAAGATCGGAGAGCGAATTTCCGCCGAGCCGATTCGCGCCGTTGATTCCGGCTGCGCATTCGCCAGAGGCGAACAACCCCGGCACACGCGACATTTGGGTGTCGGGATCGACGTGAATCCCGCCCATGATGTAATGCGTGGTCGGTCCGACTTCCATCGGTTGCTCGGTGATGTCGATATCTGCCAGCTGTTTAAACTGATGATACATGCTTGGCAGTTTTCTTTTGATGTACTCGGCGGCGTCCGGAAGTTTTTGTTTGATCCAGGAGATGTCCAGATAAACGCCTCCGTGCGGACTTCCCCTGCCCTCTTTGATTTCGCGCACAATGCAGCGCGCGATGTGATCGCGGGTCAATAGTTCGGGAGGACGCCGCGCATTCTTGTCACCCTGACAATAGCGCCAGCCTTCTTCTTCGTTGTCGGCCGTCTGCGCGCGATAATTTTCCGGAATCTCATCGAACATGAATCGCCGTCCTTCTTGGTTTGTGAGAATGCCGCCCTCGCCGCGCACCCCTTCGGTCACCAAAATTCCCATCACGCTCGGTGGCCAAACCATTCCGGTCGGATGAAACTGCACGAACTCCATGTCGATCAGTTCCGCGCCCGCTTCGTAAGCGAGTGAATGTCCATCGCCGGTATATTCCCAACTGTTACTGGTGATTTTGTAAGCGCGGCCAATTCCGCCGGTTGCGAGCACGATTGCTTTCGCTCGGAAAATTTTGAAGCGGCCGCGTTCGCGTTCGTAGCCAAAGGCGCCAACGGCGCGATCGCCATCTTTCAAGATCGACAGGATCGTGTGTTCCATATGCACGTCGATGCCGCGGTGCACGCCATGATCTTGCAGGGTGCGAATCATCTCCAGACCGGTACGGTCGCCGACATGGGCGAGCCGTGGATATTTGTGGCCGCCAAAATTGCGCTGCAGAATGCGCCCGTCTTCTGTGCGATCGAAAACTGCTCCCCATGCTTCCAGTTCGCGCACGCGGTCCGGCGCTTCTTTCGCGTGCAACTCGGCCATGCGCCACTGATTCACATATTGACCGCCCCGCATCGTGTCGGCGAAATGCACTTTCCAATTGTCGCGCTCGTCCACATTGGCCAGGGCGGCGGCGATCCCACCTTCGGCCATCACGGTGTGCGCTTTGCCAAGTAGTGATTTGCAAACAAGTCCGACCTCGGCACCCGCCGCCGACGCTTCGATCGCCGCGCGTAGTCCCGCGCCGCCGGCGCCGATCACGAGCACATCGTGTTCATGCGTCTCGTAGTCAGCCATTCGCTAAATGATCCGGAAGTCGTGCCAAATTCCCATCGAGCAGAGGCGCACGTAAAGGTCAGTGAAACCGACCCAGAACAAACTCAGCCAGGCCCAAAGCATGTGACGCTGATTTAAGCAGGTGACGCAACGATATGTCTGAAACGACGATGTCGATCTTGCGAGTTGATCGCGGAAACCGCCGATCAAATGGCGGAGCGAATGGCAACCGAAAGTGTAACCGCTGAGCAGGACAACATTAATCGCAAGCACGATGGTGCCGACGCGGATGCCGAAAGAACTGCCGCCGGTCACCGGATTGTTGAACCAAAGGGCTTTCCAAACGTCGTAACTCAGAATCAAAATGAAAATGAGCGCGAGATACAAAAAATAGCGGTGCACATTTTGCATGATCAGCGGGAACGAACGTTCACCGAGATAAGTTTTGCGCGGTTCGCCGACCGTGCACGCGGGCGGGTCGGCCCAAAATGCTTTGTAATAGGCGCCGCGATAATAATAACAGGTGAGCCGAAATCCGCCCGGCGCCCAAAGAATTAGTAACGCCGGCGAAAAGATTAACCAGCCCGGCCACCAACTTGGTTTTGCCCCAAACCAACTGTGCGGCGAATCGCCGAAAAGCTCCGGCGAATAAAAGGGGGAGATGTAACTGCCGAAAAAATAATGAGCGCCCTGAAATGCCGCCCAGGTCGAATAAACAATAAAGGTCGACAATCCGAAAAAGACGAGCAGCGGTTGCAGCCACCAAACGTCGGCGCGCATTGTTTGACCAAAGGAACGGTGTGGAATCGTCGCCGTTGTCGATCCATTCATTGGCCGTCGGCTCCCTCGATCGGAAGTTTCGCTTTCTTCCATGCTTCCCAGCTGCCGGGAACATTCCAAAGCTCCTTGAACCCGGCCGGCTTCAAAATGCTCGCAGCGATACTTGAACGATAGCCGCTACCGCAATAGACAACGGTGGACTTACTACGATCGAGTTCGGCCATTCGCTTGTGCAGCTCGGGCACGAAAATGTGCCGCGCGCCCGGCACGTGTCCTTTTTTCCATTCACCGGGCCCACGAACATCGACAACCTGCAGCGACGATTTCCGCTCGTTCAATTCGTGGACGCTCATCTGGCCGATTCGTTCGATCGGAAATCCGGCGGCGTCCCACGACTTCATTCCATCGATCAGATATCCGGCAAATTTTGTGTAACCCGTCCGGACAAACAATCGCAAAATCTTTTCCAAATCGTCGTCGTCTTCGAGGACGAGAAGGATCGGTTTCTCGGGATCGAGCATCCAACCGGCCCAAACCGAAAGGATCGGCGAGCCGCCGATGTTGAGCGCGCCGGCGATGTGACCGCCGCCAAATGCGAGCATCGTTCGCACATCGACCAGTTGCGCGGCTTTCTTCTCCACGGTCGCCTTAAATGCTTTCGGCGGCAGTCCCGGCACGCGCGGCAAACTGCCAAGCACTTCCGGTCCGTTCGCGTTTACCTTTTTCATTCGCGGATAATACGTCGGCACCGGCGGCGCGGTCGCCAGCGCATAGTCGGTGAATTTTTTCACGTCATCAAACTGGAGAAATTTATTGTGCCTGCGCTCGTAACCGATCGTGCTGGTCAAACGAGCGCCAATGTCCGCGCCGCACGGTGAGCCGGCACCGTGATTCGGATAAATCATGATGTGATCGGGCATCTTGAGATAAAAATCGCGCAGGGTATGAAATTGTTGCTCGGCGAGCTGCTTGGTGTGTTTTTCGCCCAGTAAATCAGGGCGGCCGGCCGACGAAACGAAAAGCGAATCGCCAGTGAGAATTCCCCATGGTTCATCGGGAAGTTCCGTGTCGGCCAACAAATAAGCGACATGTTCCGGCGTGTGTCCCGGAGTATGTCGCGCGGTGATAAGCACTTCTCCAAAAGTAAAGCGATCACCGTCTTTAATTTTCTCGACCTCGAATTTGTATTCGGCCCCGCCTTCGTGACTCACAAAAATTTTCGCGGATTCCAATCGCGCACAGAGTTCGCGCGAACCGCTCACGAGATCAGCATGAATGTGCGTCTCGAAAATATGCGTGATCGCCACGCCCGCTTCCCGAGCCATGTCAATGTAAATGTCGCAGTCCGGCCGGGGATCGAACACCGCTGCAACGCCTTCATCATCGTCGCCGACCAGATAGGAAAGTTCTGCGATGCCCTGGGTCTGGACAGTCTTGAAAACGAGCGACACACCAAGAGTTAACGCGAAGGCGCACCGAACTTCAACAAGTTCGCGGGCACCTCACCTCATTCCTCTCCCCGAGCGAGAAGAGGGCGACGAAGTCGCCCGGTGAGGGTCGAATTGTCAGCGCACTTCGACCGTGATAGGCAGCAGGTGATTAATCATGTACGTGCCGCGGTCCGGGTCGCGTTCAGTCGGCTGTGTTTGGCCGTTTGAATCGGTCGCGCGCGCAGTGAGCGTTGCTTTGCCTGAACGAGCGGGTGTTTTCCAACTCCATTCCCAGAGGCGCCACGCGTCCGGTTTTGATTCGCCGAGCAATTTTGCTTCGTTCCAAGTGGCTTCGTCGTCGCTACTAATTTCGACTTTCGTAATTTCGCCGTTGCTCGTCCACGCCGCGCCATGAACGCGCACGTTTGAATTTGCCGGAACAGTTTCGCCCTCGCTCGGCTGCGCGATCTCGGCTTTGATTTGCATTTCGGAAAGCGGAACGAGCTCGGCGTTGTCCCCTCGCCTTTTCCAAAATGCGTAGTCGAGCGTTTGATAATAACCGTTGAACGGTCTGTCGGTGACAATAATTCGCTGGAGCCATTTGATCGACGCCATCGCGTACCAACCAGGAACAATCGCGCGTAGCGGAAAACCGTGTTCTGGTGGAAGATCGACGTCGTTCATTTTGTACGCGAGCAAGACGTCGTTCGCTTTTTCTAACGGAATGCTGCGCGCGAAGTTCAAGTCGCCCGCAGGACTTTTTGGATCTTCCAGTTTTCCACGATCCGCGCCTTCCAAAATCACTTCCCGCGCGGTCGGCTTAACTTTGGCGCGATCGAGCAAGATCGGCAAAGGAACACCAGTCCATGCGGCATTCCCGACCGCGCCAAGTCCCCATTGCACGCCTTTGACTTTCGGCTCGAGAAAATTTCGGTTGTTGCCGGCGCACTCGAGCGTGACCGGAACTTTCCTCCATGCAAGTTTGGTCAGTTCGTCGTAGTCGATTTCGAAAGGCTTCTCGACTTTGCCCTCAATCCGCAGCCGCCACTTGTTCTTGTCGATCTTCGGAATCGGAAAATGCGTCCGAACGTAAAACGATTTCGTCGGCGTAATAAAACCATCGAGCGTCTCAAACGGCATCTCGAGATTGAGCGGAGCTTCGCCGCGAACAATTTTGCCGTCGATGAATTGTTGCTCGCCTTGCATCGCCTCGCGCGTGATTAAACGAACGCTAAAGCGGGAATTGGGAATGGAAAATCGAAAATGAAAGTGGAGCCTAGGGGATTACGCACACCCTGCTAGTGCATCCCGATAATGATGCCCTCTTATTAGATGTCGGCTCCATTTTTCAACGTGGAGCCTAGGGGATTCGAACCCCTGACCTCCTCAATGCCATTGAGGCGCTCTACCAACTGAGCTAAGACCCCGCTTGCGAAGGAAAATCGACTCGGAATGTATCGGCAAATCCTCTTTGCGCACTGATTTTTTACCTGTAGCTTCGAGCCGGACAACGAGTGAGAATCGCCGAAAAAGGCGGCGGCCAGCAAAGGGGAAGATGACGGTAGTCAGGGCGACGGCAGAAGGCAGACGTGACCGGTTATTTGATGTCACTGGGAGGCTGCGGAGAGCGTCGTCGACGCGCGTCCACAGAGGAATCCTCCAAATTGTCCTGTACATCGGTCTTGCGCTCGTCCGGTCACCGTTAGCGCGAGCCCAAGATGCGGCCCCGACCGTTCTTCCGGAACCGACGCCTCTTCCGGAACTTTCAAAGAGGACGGAGGCAACGCCAATGGCAATGCCTGACGCGGAGAAGCCAAGCATCGAAATTTCAGCCGGGACACCAAGTGAAAAGCCTGCTCCGATTGTTAAGCAGACGCCTGATCCAAAAACGCTGGCAACGCCCGCTGCGACAGTGGAAAGAAAGACACCTGTAAGGCCGACCATTGTGCAACCGGAGGTGCCCGAACCCAAAGCGCCCGAATCTACCCCGGCGATCCCGATAACATTGTCGGCTCTAAAAGCTGTGGCAATTAATGCTCCTCTTCCCGATTATCCATACCAAGCGAAGAATGCCCATATAAGTGGTAGCGGTGTTTGCGTTCTGGTCGTCGATACCGCGAGCGGCAGGGTTACCAGCGCGACGATGGCACGAAGCACAGGCAACCAAATTCTCGATAAGGTGACAACCAACACGCTGAAAAGGTGGCGGTTCAAACCAGGAACGCTGTCGCAAGTTCAAGTGCCAATCACCTATGAATGAGATTATTATTCCGGGGCCGGCGGGTAGGTGGTAACAAGTTGGAGTCCGAGCTCGCCGCGAACGGACCACATTGCTGGCATTTGAGAGCACGTGGGGGAAACATGGGCGCAAATACCCGACCATTGGTGCCATTGAAGCGCTCTACCAACTGAGCTAAGACCCCGAAACGAACTCAGACTTTAGATTTTCGAGCGCCGATTGCAGCTAGCGTGCGATGATGGAAAGTCCTCGCTTCCGCAGGAATGAAAGCCAAGAGCACGATTCTTCTACTCTACATCGCTTGGGTAATTGCAGCGGTGATGCTCGTTTTCGCTGCGGCTGAGAAACAGCCTGACAGTTTTTACACTTTGCTGCGCTGGGTTTGCTGTGCGGTGTTTGCTTATTCTGCGGTCACATCTTTTCAAATGAAGCGCATGTTGTGGCTGTGCATTTTTACCACGCTGGCGATTATATTTAATCCAATCTTCGTCCTCCAGCTCGATCGTAACCAGTGGATCATTGCCGACTGGTTTTCAATCGGCGCGATGGTTATTGCCGCCGTTGTCTTTTGGAAACGTTCAAGAACCTGATCGGATTGGCACGTTTTCTTATGCCTGTATCAAACCCACAAAGGAGTTCCCACATGAAACGCATTATTCCTTACAGAGTCATCAATATTGCGCTGCTCGCATAATCTTCAGTTTCCAGTAACGATCTACTGAAAGGATCGCGCGCTATTGCGCGCGTAGATTTCTTCAATCCCGTTGATCAACTCGGGAATGTTGATCGGCTTGGCGAGAGATCGATGCCCTTGGATGCGGAGGCCAGTTTTTGTCTCAGGTTCCGTAACTAGCGCGGTGAGAAAGATGATCGGCGTTCTCTGCAATTCCGGATCGGCTTCGATTTGTGCGGCTACTTCGCCTCCGTCTGTCTTTGGCATCATGATGTCTAGCAAGATCACGTCCGGTTTAAAATTCTGGGCACTTTGATGGGCCTTTGTAGCGTCGTTCTCTTCGAGCACGAGATAGGAGCCGGCCTTTTCGAGAAGTATTTTGACCAGGTTGGTGCTTTTCCGGTCGTCATCAATAATCAGGATACGTCGCTTTTCTTTGACCGCCGACCTGGCGATTGCATCGATCTCAGACTGATCAAACCAATAAACGCGACACAACGGTGGATCCTGACTAACAATGTACGAAGCATTAACATTGAATCCGTTCGCGTTTTCGATGACTTGCATTACACCCGATACTTCCGAATCTATTCCGTCCCTCACCGGCCTGAACGTCACAGTCTGTCCGTCAATCTTCTCAGCAGGCATTGGCAGCTTAACCGTCGGCGGCCGGTATCTCATACGTGAGAAGATCAGACTGCACTTGGTTCTAGCAAGGCGATTTTCGAGCGCCGCTTGCAACTAGCGAGCCACGATCGAAATGTTCGCACGTTGTGCGAGATCGACAATCGCGTCGCGTTCGAGCAACAACGTTTTTCCTGATTCGATTGCGATGACGCGCAGCTTTGATTCAGCGGCCACTTTGACCGTCTCAATCCCGATCACTGGAACGTCGAAGCGCATGTCCTGATTTGGCTTGGCTACCTTGATCATAACTGCGCCTTCGCGCGCGAGTGCGCCGCCGCGTTTGATTGCGTCGTTCGTTCCTTCGAACGCTTCAACCGCCAGGACGGTTCCGTTTTTGACGATAATGGTTTGGCCGATGTCGAGCCGCGCGATTTCCTTCGCGACACTCCAGCCAAGATCGACATCATCCTCTTCGGCGCGCGATAAGTTTGCTCCGGCGATTAAACCTTTCGCAGCGAGTTCATTTTCCAGGAAAGTTGTCGCCGGCAAAAGGTCGATGTCCACCTTGGCGAGCTCGTCTGCAATCGCGGCGAAAATAGATTCCGCGTTGCGCTGTTTAAGTTTGGCGAGCACCACCAAAGCCCTCACATCGGGCCGCAAATCGAAAAGGTTCTTCGGCGCAATCTGACCAGCCATGATCGCGCGATGAACTTCGTGCTCGCGAAAAAATTTGAGCAGTCGCCCCAATTGTCCGACCCGCAACCACTCAACAACATCGACATGTTGCGAAATCTCCGGATCGGTTTCGTCGATAAACGCGGCCGCGACGATTTTCTTTACGCCTCCTTTGCGAGCGGCGGCAGCCAGAATCCGTGGATAAACGCCGTTGCCCGCGATGATTCCGAGAATCTCCGGTGTTTGCACAGCGATAACTTAGCAGAACAAAGACTGTTTCTGCGAGACGCGGAAACCAACACGCGAGACGCGTGCGCTATCCATGGTGGCGACGGCGTTTGACGTGCAATTGCGCAAGTGCTTTTTGCAGCGATGCCTGAATAGCGGCGACTTCTTCCGCGGTGTGATCTTCTTTCATCGCTGCCTGCGCACGTTCCACAGCCTTTTCCGCCGCGGCGATGTCGATCTTTTCAGACTCAAGCGCCATGTCGGTCAAAACTGAAACGCCGTCCGCTTTGATCTCGACGAAACCTTCGCCAACCGCCATCGCAGTTTCACGTCCATCTTTGACTACGCGCAGCTCGCCCGGTTTCAAAGTCGTCAGCACCGGCACGTGTTTCGGATAAATACCGAGCTCGCCTTCGGAACCGGGCAATGTGACCATGTCCACGTCCTCGGAATAAATTTTCTCTTCCGGCGTAACGATTTCCAATTTCAGAGTGGCCATGGATAAAGTTAAGAGGTTGCAAGAGTTACAAAGATGAACTGCGAATTGGGATACATTTTAACGATGTAACGATTCAACAATTTAACCCTCTTTGATCATGTCTATGTTGCCCTTCATGTAGAAGTTCGCTTCGGGAACTTCGTCATGTTTGCCATCGAGAATTTCTTTGAACCCGCGCACTGTTTCGGAGATCGGAACGTACTGGCCTTTGGTGCCGGTGAAGACTTCTGCCACGTGAAATGGCTGGCTCAAAAATCTTTGAATCTTGCGCGCGCGATAAACGGTGAGTTTGTCCTCCGGACTTAGTTCGTCCATTCCAAGAATGGCGATGATGTCCTGCAAATCTTTGTAGCGTTGCAAGACTTTCTGTACGCCGCGTGCGACGCCGTAATGTTCTTCGCCGACAATTTCGGGCGCGAGCGATTTGGATGTCGAAGCCAGCGGATCGACCGCCGGATAAATTCCAAGTTCAGCGATTGAGCGCTCGAGCACGATCGTCGAATCCAAATGCGCGAACGTGTTCGCGGGCGCGGGATCGGTCAGATCGTCCGCTGGAACATAGACCGCCTGGAACGAAGTGATCGAACCTTTCTTGGTCGAGGTGATTCGCTCCTGTAAATCGCCCATCTCCGCCGAGAGCGTCGGCTGATAACCAACCGCGCTCGGCGTCCGGCCTAACAAAGCCGAAACTTCCGATCCGGCTTGTGAGAATCGAAAGATGTTGTCGATGAAGAGAAGCACGTCCTGATTGCGTTCGTCCCGGAAAAATTCCGTCATCGCAAGCGCGGACAACCCGACGCGCAAACGCGCGCCCGGTGGCTCGTTCATTTGGCCGAAGACCATCCCCACTTTCGACTTTGACAAATCTTTTTGATCGATCACGCCCGCGTCGCTCATTTCCTTGTAAAGATCGTTGCCTTCCCGGCTCCGTTCGCCCACTCCCGCGAACATGGAAACCCCGCCGTGGCCTTTGGCGATGTTGTTGATCAGCTCCATGATCACAACCGTTTTACCGACGCCGGCACCGCCGAACGCACCGACCTTGCCGCCTTTCGAGAATGGACAAATCAGGTCGATGACTTTGATTCCGGTCTCGAGGATCTGGACTTTCGTATCCTGTTCGGTCAGTTGCGGCGCTGGGCGATGGATCGGATAGCGCTTGGTAAATTTTACCGGGCCACGATTATCGACCGGATCGCCGGTGACGTTGAACAAACGGCCGAGCACGCCTTCGCCCACCGGCACACTGATCGGGCCACCGGTGTCTTTCACGCTCATCCCGCGCTTCAAACCTTCGGTCGAAGACATGGCGATCGAGCGGACCCAGTTTTCACCGAGATGCTGTTGCACTTCGAGCGTAAGCTTAGTCGGGTTGCCGTTGACTTCGTATTCGATCTCGAGCGCGCTATAAATTTTCGGCAACTGTTTCGTGTCCGAAAATTCGACGTCCACCACGGGACCGATCACTTGAACGATGTTTCCTTTATTCATAAATCTGAACTAACCGCCGAGCGCCATTTGCGCGGTCGCGATCTCGAGCAACTCGGTCGTGATGCCGGCCTGGCGCATCTTGTTGTATTCGAGCGTGAGATCCTTGATGAACTGGTTCGCGTTGTCGGTCGCGTTTTTCATTGCCACCATGCGGGCGCTGTGCTCAGACGCGCGCGCGTCGAGGATCATTTGGAAAACCTCATGCTGGATGTAAAAGGGCAACATCACGTCGAGCACGACCTCGGCACTTGGCTCGAAGACATAACCGAGCATTGGATCGACATCTTCGGCCGCGCCCTCGGCTGATTCGCTCTTACGCAAATCGAAACTGCTGATCGGCAACAACGTCTCCATAACCGGCCGCTGATTGATTGTGTTAATAAAATGCGTGAAGAGCACAGAGACCTTGTCGACGTCGCGGTTGAGGAATTTCTCGGTGCAAAATTTCGAGACGGCTTTGGTTTCGACAAAACTCGGCGAGTCCTTCAATTCGAAGTCGGCCAACAACTCGCGCTTCGTTCGCGCCACGAACTGCCGCGCCTTTTTTCCGGTAACGACGAACACCGTTTTAGTCTGATCGAAATTTGCTGCTTCGCGAAAAAGATTGGTGTTAAGAGCGCCGGCCAAACCTTTGTCGGTGCTGATAATCAGGACGAGCTCCTTTTTTACGTCGCGAATCTGAAGCAGCGGATGCAGCGTCGAATCGGTCCGCTTTTGCAATGAAACTAGCACTTTGTTCATCAACGCGGCATACGGACGGCCGGCCAAAGCATGTTGCTGCGCGCGGCGCATCTTC
>Ga0209806_1001034_pt1 | contig 18726 bp, 15 predicted proteins | sample GraSoiAngelo_152_FD_186166 | JGI IMG/M metagenome (GOLD analysis project Ga0209806, IMG submission 186166) | Grasslands soil microbial communities from the Angelo Coastal Reserve, California, USA - 14_1009_12_30cm (SPAdes) (version 2) | ecosystem: Environmental > Terrestrial > Soil > Grasslands ... | reverse complement strand
GCGTCGTGGCGCCGTCGGGCGCGATGCGATAGACGCCGGCATACGACAGCTCGCGCTCGGCGAGCGGCACGCGCAGCCCGGGATCGGTGAACCAGAGGCTGCCGTCGGACTTGCACACGACGTCGTTGGGCCGGTTGAGCCGCTTGCCCTCGTACCGATCCACCAGGACCTCGCTCCGCCCGTCCGCCGACCAGCGCGTGACGCGACGGTGGCCGCCCTCGCAGATCACGAGCCGCCCCTGCAGATCGAACGTCGTGCCGTTGCCCTCGCCGGTGTCCGCACGCACCAGCTCCGCCGGCTTGCCCGGCGTGATGCGATGCAGGTTGCTCCGGCGGATGTCGACGAAGTAGTAGAAGCCGTCCGGGTGCCAGAGCGGGCCCTCGGTGAAGAGGAAGCCCGTGGCCAGCCGCTCGGCCTGCGTCGTCTCGAGAAGCTTGGAGAGATCGTCACCCATGGTGGCTACCTCATCAGGCCGTAAAACTTCCCGGCGTTCTCGCAGGTGATCTTCCGCACGACGTCGGCCGGCAGGTGGCCGAACTGCTCCTCGATGTACTTCGACGACTCCGGCCACACGCCGTCGGTGTGCGGATAGTCGGAGGCCCACATCAGCGTCTCCGCGCCCATCTCGTCGATCATCCGGGTGCCGATGCGGTCGAACTGGAAGGTGGCCTTGCACTGGCGCCGCCAGTAATCGCTCGGCTTCATGGTGAGGCCGAGATCGCGGAAGCGGTCCTCCCACTCGAAGTCCATGCGGTCGAGCGCGTAGGGGATCCAGCCGATGCCGCTCTCGCCCAAGGAGATGCGGAGATGTGGATACCGCTCGAGCACGGCGGCGCCGATGATCGCGGCCAGGATGTTGATCAGGTTCATCTGGAACGCGGAGACGCCGGTGAACAGCGCGGCGCGGCGCGTGAGGCCGGTCAGCTTGTCGCGCGCCTGGGGCGGCACGCTCGGGAACGTGTGGAAGTGCAGGGGCAGCCGCACCTCGTTCACGGCCTGCCAGAACGGCTCCCACATCGGGTGATACATCGGCTCCATATCCCACGAGCACGACATCTCGACCCCGCGCAGGCCGAGCTTGGCCACGCGGTGGATCTCGCGCACGGCGGCGTCGATGTCACCGTAGGGCAGGCAGGCGAGGCCGATCTGCCGGTCGGGATAGTGGTGGCAAAAGTCGGCGAGCCAGTCGTTGTAGATGCGGAACATCTCGATGGCCGCCTCGTGATCGTTCAGGCGGGTGGCGGCACCGAGAATCCCGAAAATGACCTCCGCGTCCACGCCGTCGCGCTCCATGTCCTTGATGCGCAGGTGGGGATCGGTCGGGCGCCGAACGCCCTTCTTGCCGTCCTCGTAGAGGCCCGTCTCCGCCATCTTGTCGACCCGATAGTTCTGCCCGGGCACCAGCTTCTGCCCCGACGGACCCACACCGCCCACCAGCCCGAACGACGCGCCCTTCTTCGACGTCCAGTACGGGCCGTCGGGGCCGTCGGTGACGTAGGGCATGCGCTCGCGCAGGGCCGCGGAGGCGTTGGCAGTGAAGAGGTCGGGCGGGATCCAGGGCATGTCGATGTGGCAGTCGGCGGAGATGCGCCTGTAGTTCATGCGGGTCCCTCCAGGCGCAGATGATACCTCCGGACAGCCCCTTGACTTGTCCCCGAACGTCCGGCAATGTTCCGGCCACTCGGAAGCGGCGCCGGCCCTGTCTCTTTCCTTCGCGACGACGCAAATGAGAAGGAGAGTTCGCTTATGCCCTCCCGACTGAATCGACGCGACTTCGTGAGGCTCTCGGCGACCGGCGTCGGTGCGGCCGCCCTCCTGAGCGGCCGGCGGCCTGCGGCGGCAGCCACGTCTGCGTACCCCGACTGGCTCCCGGCCAGCGCCAAGCCGCCCAAACGCGGCGGCACCATGACGCGCGCGTCGGCCTGGGATCCGCCCGTGATCGACCCGCGCCACACGCAGTCGGTCGGCCTCTTCCAGTTCGCCGGGCTCACCAGCAACCGCCTCGTGCGCTATCCGTTCACCGACGAGGCGGCCGGGCCCGCCGATCTCACCCTCAAGGGCGATCTGGCCGAGTCGTGGCAGAGCAGCCCCGATCACCGCGTGTGGACGTTCAAGATCCGCCAGGGTGTGAAGTGGCAGAACGTGGCGCCGCTGAACGGGCGCGAGCTGACCGCGGCCGACGTCAAGTATTGCTACGAGCAGTACGCGAAGGAAGGCGTGCAGGCGTTCACGTTCCAGGAAATCGAGGGGATGGAGACGCCGGACAAGCACACGCTGCGCGTGCATCTCAAGACGCCCAACACGCTGTTCGCGCAGAACGTCGCCGAGCCGGTCGCCGTCATCTTCCCGAAGGAAGTGCTGGAGGAGGACGGCGACCTCAAGAAGCGCATGATCGGCACCGGGCCCTACGTCCTCAAGGAGCACACGCGCAAGGTGCGGATCGTGCTGCAGCGCAATCCCGACTACTGGGACAAGGGCCGGCCGTACGTCGACGAGTACGTCATCCTCTCCACGCCGGACGCGGCCACGCGGCTGGCCGCCTTCCGCACCGGCCAGGCCGATTTCATCTGGCTGGCGAGCCCCTCCGAGGTGGAGGTCGTCCGCAAGACGAATCCGCAGACGCTCGTGCAGGCCTACCACAACACGCTCGCGCCGTTCGGCATCGCGCTCGCGCAGGACCGGCCGCCGTTCAACGACGTGCGGGTGCGCCGCGCGATCTCGATGTCGATCGACCGGCAGAAGATGGTGGACACCGTCTTCGAGGGCCACGGCATCCTCGGCTGGGGCGTCCCCTACATCTACTATCAGGATGCGCCGCCGACGGCGAAGGACTTCGGCCCCTGGTGGCAGTACAAGCCTACCGAGGCGAAGAAGCTGCTCACCGAGGCCGGCCATCCGAACGGGTTCTCGACGACGCTGTTCTACTACGAGTACTTCCCCCAGATGACCTCGGAAGTGCAGCTGGTGCAGCAGGAGCTCAAGAAGAACCTCAACATCGACGTCAAGATCACCAAGCTCGACTACACGACCTATTACGGGCGCTACGTCGACAGCAAGTGGGACGGCATGGCCTGGGGCTTCCAGTCGGGCCACGCCGTGGGCCTCGACGAGCGGACCTACATGTACCTGCACTCCAAATCGACCAAGAACTTCTCGACCGCAAAGATGATGATGGCGTATCCGTTCGCAAGGCGATTCAAGATTTTGGGCTGAATCCGAGTGAGATTTCCAAAGCGGCGTTCGGAGATGATGTCTTGGCATATATTGAATTTCACATCGAGCAAGGGCCGGTGCTTGAACATTTGGGGCGGCCACTCGGAGTTGTGGAAGCTATCGTTGGCCAAAACCGCTTGGAATTTACATTTTCAGGGCAAGCGAACCACGCCGGAACGACACCCATGAATCTGAGGCACGATGCACTGGCCGCGGCTGCGGAGTGGATTCTCGCAGTCGAGAACTTGGCACAGCGCACTCCGGGAATCGTGTCGACCGTGGGATTCCTTGAAGCCAAGCCCGGCGCGACGAACGTGATTGCCGGAGAAGCGCGCGCCATGCTGGATATTCGCCACGCTTCAGATGGTGCGCGCACTGAAGCTGTGGACGAGTTGATTCGGCAAGCCGACTCGATCGCCGCGCGCCGCGGTGTGACCTTGAGGTGGCGGACGCTCCTTGCCCAGCATGCTGTGGCGATGGATCCTTTCCTGGCGGCGCAGATCGGGCATGCCATTCAAAAAGCTGGTTGCGAGCCTCATCGCATGGCCAGCGGCGCGGGCCATGATGCCATGATCATCGCGGAAAAAATTCCCGCGGCAATGATTTTTTTGCGAACCCCCGGGGGCATCAGCCACGACCCATTGGAATCGGTGTATCTCGACGACGTCGCGAAAGCGCTGGAGTGCGGGCTTCATTTGCTGACGCAGCTGGCCGCCTCGCGGGAATTTCTCGGAAGGACGTGCCGTGCATAACCTAGGTCAAACGCGCAGCTCTGGTCAGCGCAACCACTTGCTTCTCACTCCCGACACCTTTGTGCGCACCGCTCTGCCCGGCATGAAGAATGCCTCCGCCGTCGTTCACATTGGCCCCGCGCTTGGCGCGGCGTTTGCCGAATACACTGCTGAGCTCGAGCCGCAAGGCGAATTGGCCTCCGCCGCCGCCCAGCGATTCCTCTATGTGATGGAGGGCGCCATTGTCCTGCAAGTCGGAAAGAAACGACACGACCTCGGTATGCGCGGTTACGCGTACTTGCCCGAAAAGCTGCCGCATCGTGTCCTCGCCAAGGAAAAGAGCCGCGTCGCAGTGATTGAAAAACGATACCAACCACTGGAGACTGCCAAACCGCCACGCCTGCTGGTATCCAGCGAAGACGCCGTTTCTTTCCACACTCTTGATGATGACCCCGATCTGCAGGTCAAGTGTCTGCTTCCTGACGACCCGAGTTTTGATTTTGCCGTAAATACCATGGTGTACCAGCCTGGCGCCTCGCTCAGCATGGTGGAAATGCATGTAATGGAGCATGGACTGATCATGCTCGAAGGAAGCGGCATTTACCGGCTCAGCGATTCCTGGTATCCCGTCGCGGCTGGCGACTTCATCTGGATGGGGCCGTGGTGTCCCCAATGGTTCGGAGCCCTTGGAAAAGTGCCTGCCAAGTATCTTATTTATAAAGACTGGAACCGGCATCCTCTCGGCGACGCGAAGAAATGAGATTGGAAATTGATCAGCACCGCTTGCTTGCTGAACTGGAAACGCTGGCCTCTTTTTCGGACGCGGCGCCGCCTGCGGTCACGAGAATCGTTTTCACGCCGTCGGACTTGAAAGCTCGCACCTGGCTGATCTCACGTTGCGAGGAGGCCGGGCTCACGGTGCGACAGGATGCCATTGGAAATATCTTTGCCCGCTGGAACGGGGCCGATCCTGCGGCGCCAGCCGTCGGCACAGGCTCGCACATGGATGCAATTCCCAACGCCGGCAAGTACGACGGGGTCGTTGGAGTCCTTGGCGGTCTCGAAGCGCTCCGCGCGCTGCAGCGGGCTGGATTCCGGCCCAAGAATTCGCTCGAACTTCTTGTGTTTGCGACCGAAGAACCAACGCGCTTCGGCATCGGCTGCCTGGGAAGCCGATTACTCTCGGGAACCGTTTCCGCGGACGCCGCCGGACGCTTGACGGATGGCGACGGCGAATCGCTAGACGAGGTTCGCAGAAAAGCCGGCCTCCACGGAAATCTTCAGGATGTGAAACTACCGACAGGCTATTACAAGGCGTTCCTTGAATTGCACATCGAGCAGGGTCCGCTCCTCGAACGCACCCAGACACCCCTCGGAATCGTGATGAGCATCGCAGCGCCCGCCAGTCTTCGCATTTCAGTCGAGGGAGCCGGCGGGCATGCCGGTGGAGTGCTCATGCCGGACCGCAAAGACGCGCTTTGTGCGGCCGCCGAGCTGGTTCTAGCCATCGAAAACGCAGCGCGCACGAGCGGAGCTGGCGATACCGTCGCCACCGTCGGTGTCTGTGAAGTCTTTCCCGGAGCGGTGAACAGCATTCCCAGCCGCGTCCACCTGACTCTCGACATCCGCGACACCAATCAAGCGCGGCGCGATCGCGTTATGCAATTGATCGAGAGCGCATGGCAAAATCTTGCCGCGAAACGCCACGTTTCGATTCAGCCGAAATTGCTCAATGCCGATGCTCCGGCGGATTGCGCGCCCGAGGTGCGCGCAGCTTTCTCCGATTCCTGCCGCAAGCATGAAGTCGCGTTTCTCGAGATGGTGAGCCGCGCCTACCACGATTCGCTTTTTATTTCGCGCATCGCCCCGACCGGCATGCTCTTCATTCCCTGCCGCCATGGTTACAGCCATCGCCCCGATGAATACGCAGCCCCGGAAGATATCTCCCGGGGCACGCTGGTGCTAGCGGAGTCACTGGCGAAGCTGTCCGCTTGAGCTGCATTTCACTTCGACCGATTGAACGGGCCGTATCCTTCCCGCATCACGTGTCCCCGCAGGCAAGCGGGCTCTCCTCAAACAAAAGTGTGCGCCACTATAGGCTCCGGAGTAACCCGGCGTCAACGCAGAATCGCAAAAGAATTGCCCTCATGCGCGGCTCGCAAAAAAAACAATTGCTGGTCGCCTACGGCTGATGTGGAAGCGTGGATTCGCGATCAGCCCAATGTTCGACAATCTCCCGCACCACCTTATCGCCGAGGGTCTGAGCCGCTTCCAAAGCAGGAAAGTAAGCCGAGTAGTTGCCGGATACCATCGTCTTCAGGCTGTCGGTAACGCTCATGCCCGGCGGCTCGCGGTCGTAATTGCTTACTGTGCGCAGCACCAATACGCGCTGCAAATCCACGCGACTGGCTTGACTCAAGAAGGTGAGCGCCTGCATCGTGCCGGTGTCTTCCATGGCTGAAATCATGTAATTCCCTTTGCCGCCAGTGTAGTAGCTCGTCCATGCGTTGGCCCACTCATTCATTTTTGAGCCGTGCCAGAAGGTACTCGACGAGAGCGTGTCGCCCCGTGTGACGAATGGTGGCCTCAGCGCATTCGGAAATCCGGCGAAGCGCGCTCGCGAACTGCGCAAAGAATCGAAATCGGGAAGTGCTAGATCCTTCGTCAGGCGGAACGCCCAGCCAACAAGTTCCGGATTGAGCGTGTAGACCTCGCCCTCCAGCTCCTTGCGTACCGGCTCTTCGTAGGGCGTCGCCTTGCGCAACGGCACATAGCCCGTGGGCCAACTTTCCGGAATCTGCCGCGCGTCGACCTCGTAAGCCAGATCGCCGTCGAGAACGTGATCCGCCCAAACCGCCGACCCCAGCGATACGTCCAAGGGATCTCCTCCGCCGATTCCGGCGACAATCCAATACGCTTTCGATAAGTCGAATCGCGGGTCCAGACCGGCGGTCATCACCGATGCCGCTGCTTTGGCCGTTCCCACGCCAGTCAAGATGCCCAGCACGCCGTCTTTGTTCAGGCGCACTTGGTGATACCCGGCGGGCAGCGGGTTGATTTGATCCAAGTGCTCGCGCTCGACCCAGAGTTGATATTCCCCTGGTGTATCCCCGGTGTCCTCACCGCGTTCGAACATGGCGACGACCACGACCTTGATGCGGATCGGTTTGCTGGGTGGCGCGCCTTGAGCAAAAATCAGTTGCGAGAAAATTCCGAGCTCGATCAACACCAGCACGCACCGACTAAGGAATCTGCTCATGAAATCCCCCAACCTCTTGATCTGTTCGATCTGCCTGATATGCTGTGCTTCGCGCGAATGAGACTCTATAGCACAGGTCACTCCCGCAAAAATCCGATTGTTTCGTGGCCCATCCGATCGTGCTGCGATTTCCTGGAGAAATCCTTTTTTATGAAAAACTCAAGAATTAATCGTTTAGGAAGCCTCACCTTCTCCAGATCGCACCGTGTTCTAGTTCTTTTGTTGCTCTTCGCCTCCACGGCTTTGGCACAAACCAAGACCCTCGGTTCTGCGGCCGCGCCAACAAATTCTGAGCAACGCACCGAACTCGGACTGCAAGCCGCGAAGCGGAATCTGCTTCAGCTTCGTCACTATCTCCTCGGCATGCCCAAGGGCGCTGATTTGCACAATCATCTGAGCGGCGCAGTTTACGCGGAATCCTGGATTCGCGCCGCAGCCGAGGATGGTTTGTGCATCGATCTTGCGAAACTCGCATTCTCGAAGCCGCAATCCTCTTCCGACAGCGGCTCGGACCAACCTGCTTGCGGAGAGGGCAAAGTCCCCGCGGCCGAGGCGTACCAAGACCAGCATCTCTTTGACGCGCTGGTGGATACTTTCTCCATGCGCGGTTTCGTGCCTTCACCGGGAGTAACGGGGCACGATCACTTCTTCGATACCTTTGCGAAATTCGCCGGTACCGATCATCGTCATCTCGGCGAATGGATCGATGAGGTCGCTACTCGCGCTGCCGCACAGAATGAGCAATATCTCGAGCTGATGCATACGCCCGACTTCAGTCACACTGCCGCTATCGCTAGAGAGATTCGCTGGCGCGATGATTTCAGCCAATTGCGCGATGAATTGCTAGCTCACGGATTGCGCGACGACGTGGCGATCGCCAAGACTGGCCTCGACCAGGCTGAAGCTCTCCGGCTGAAGCGCGAACACTGTGGACAACCGGATGCGGCTTCCGCCTGCCACGTGCAGGTCCGCTATCTTTGCCAGGTTCTGCGCGGATTTTCCAAGGAGCAGGTCTTTGCGCAAGCGCTGCTCTGTTTTGAGACGGCGTCGGCTGATCCGCGATTCGTGGGCATCAATTTAGTCATGCCCGAAGACGGCTACACAGCCATGTCCGACTACGCTCTGCACATGCGCATCGTCGGCTTCCTTCACGAGCGGTACGCAAAAATCCACGTGAGCCTGCACGCGGGCGAGCTTACACCGGGTCTGGTTCCTTACGAAGGTTTGTGTTGCCATATTCGTCTGGCCGTCGAGCAGGCTCAGGCCGAACGCATCGGTCACGGCGTCGACATTATTTATGAGAATCATCCCCACGCGCTTTTGAAAGAGATGGCCGCGAAACATGTGCTGGTGGAAATTAGCCTGACAAGCAATGACGTGATCCTCGGTGTGAGCGGCAAAGATCACCCCTTCTCGCTCTATCGGATGTTCGGCGTCCCCGTGGCGCTGGCGACCGACGATGAGGGCGTGTCGCGAATTGACCTGACCCACGAATACGTCCGCGCCGTACTGACCTACGACCTTCACTACGGCGACCTCAAGCGCATGGTCCGTACCGGACTGGAACATAGCTTCCTGCCCGGCGCCAGCTTGTGGAGCGCGCCGGATGTGTTCAATCGCGCCGTTTCCCCATGCTCACACGACTCTCCCGGGACGGAGAAACCTTCGACCAATTGCGGGGACTTCCTCAAGTCCAGTGAGAGAGCCCAGCAGCAATGGGAACTGGAGCGCCGTTTCCGCGTATTTGAATCGGAGTCTTGACTGTCACCTCAGGCGCGGACGTTGTCCTAACTTGACCGGCACGTCAATCCGTGCCGAGGCCCAAGGCTGTCGGATGCTTCGGTTGATAAAGGCCGACTTCGCCTCCACCGGGAAGCCGCATCTTTGTAATTGAACCCCATCGTGCTTCCTGAACCTCGGAACACTTAGCGCCCTTCTTCGCGAGTGAAGCCATCTCGGCTTTCAGGCTGTCGCACATGAAATAAAGTTCGTGGAGACCATTCTCATCGGACGGGTGAAATGCGGCTTCTCCCGGTGGGAGGGCGAAGATCAGCCAACCATGGCCCGCGTCCACGGACTTGAGCCCGAGAACGTCGCGGAAAAATGCGCGATCCGCTTCGGCGTCTTTACTGTACACAATTACGTGAGCACCAGAAATCACCTGCCCTCCAAAGATATACGCGGAACTCACGGATGTTCCGTGGAACTTCGCGAAAACTCAATCAAGATCTACTTAGGACACTACCGAGGCGGCTCGGGTTTTCCGCGCAGCTTAGCTTCAATTAGTTACCAACCAGATTTTCACTTCCGCGGCGGAGAATTGCTCTGGCTTTTCTTGCCACCAGACCAAAGCCTTTCCCCTCAGCATCCTTCTCCAAGGCTGCCAGCTGGGCGCGGCCATTCGTCGCTTGTCCAGAGCCAATTTCGACCTCTCCCAGTACGAGACGCGCCTCGAGCACTACATCGGCAAAACCAGCAGTGGTCGCTTCGCCGATCACGGTGTTGAGGCGCTTTGCCGCTTCGTTGCGGTCGGCGGCGCTCCCGGAAGTCGCGCGGATGCGAGCCGCCGTGATCGTCGCTGACAACTCCAGTTCTCGGCTGTGGGTTTCCTTTGCGACCCCTCTTACTCGCTCGACACTCTCCCGCGCTTCAACCATGTTCCCTTGTGCAAGCAGTGCTCGAGACAGCACGAGATTGGCCGAAGCTTCGTCCACCGAGGCTCGTGTTTTCTCGAAAACTTCTGCTACCCGGCGAGCCGCAAGCGCAGCGTCCGCGCTCTTGTCTTCGTCCAGGAACAGCCTGGCTAGATGGAGATTGGCCTGCGCGGCTGACGATTTGTCTCCGATCTCCAGAAATATTCCTTCCGCTTCTATCTCATTTTTCCGAGCTGCAGCAACGTCGCCTTCAAAACGGAGCACTCCGCCCAATCCAGCCAGCGATGAGGCTTGCCGGCTTCGATTGCCGATCTGGCGACAGATCTCCAGAGCTTCTCCGAACATGGCCTTAGCTTCCATCAGCCTCCCCATCGCTTGAAACACATCTCCCAGGCCGTTCTTCGCCAGTGCCACGCCATCCTGATCCCCGATCTCGTTGTAGGTTTCGAGCGCTTGCTCATAGTTTCCGCGCGCCCCGGGTAGGTCACCAAGATGCAGGAGAATGCCTCCCATATTGATATATTCGCTGGCAAGGCGGAGCTTGCAACCTAACTCCCGATAGATGGCCAGAGACTCTTCGTAGCCTTTTTTCGCTCCCAGGTAGTCTCCCTGGTTTTCCCGCGCGATGGCCTTCAGAGTCAACGCGCGTGCGACACCCCTCCGGTCATTCGCTGCGACATAGAGCGGCATTGCTTCGCGTACCACTTCTTCGACCTCGTCGAGCCTTCCGATATTTTCGAATAGCCAGGCTTGATCGAGCCGAGCCGTAGCGAGGAGCAGCGTTGCCCCTTTCACGCGTGCCCTCTCCGCGGCTCTGGCCAGAGCCGCCTCGGCCCTCTTGGTGTCTCCGAGCGACCTAGCCGCATCGTCTTCCGCGAGATCGATTCGTGGGTCGTCTCGAAGCGGCGACGGCATTTCTCGCAACGTTGCAATGGTGTCCAGGGCATCCTTCCACTTGTTCGCGCTGACCTGTGCGATCGCCAAGGCCAGACCGTAGTCCAGGTTATCCGGAAAGAATTCAAAAAGGGCACGGTAGATTTCGATGGCCTTGCCCCACTCGCGAGAGGTTTCGCGGTAGCGGCCTTCGACCAGCAGGCGCTCCGCGCGGGAGAGATTGGCAGACAAATCAAAGGCTTTCTTTGCTTCCGCCTTGGCGTTCTCGTCGTATCCGAGCTGTCCCCATGCGGTGGCTAAAGCTGCATGGGATAGAGCGTAATTCGATTCTTTGGCGACCGATTTCAACAACAAATCGTGAGCCGCGAGTGCATCAAAGACGCGAAGCTTGGCTAGACCTTCCGAATAGAGCCGCGCCGCTTCCGTATTCGAAGGCAGTGCCACCGCCAACGCCGCGGCTTCTTCACGCGTGACCGCTCGAATTCCCAGTTTCTCACGCAGGTGCTCTCCGGCCCTGGAAACCAGGTCAAACAGACGTGATTCCGTACCTGTTTCCGAAATCGCGTCAACCGTTTCACCGCTCTGAGTATCTTGCAATTGGAGGTCAAGTCGGATCTGGCCATGGGACTGCCCTCCCAGGATGGCGTAGGATCCCACGACCACCAAATCCGTCCCCAGATTCTTGCGAATTCTCGAAAGACTGGCCGCTCCCAAGCTATCGACGTTGGGCAGAGAGAGTTCGATCTTCATTCGTGCAACGCTCTCCGACGGGATCGTCCGGAGCTGCTCTCCCGCGGAAAGTTCCGTGGTCAGCCAGTCAGAAAGAGCCGTCGAGAGCCAGGCTTCCTGGGAGTCGCCTGAGAGATTCCGGAAACCCAGCACGGCAACGGAACGCCGGGGATTGAGATTGCCGAAAGAACTCCCGAGTGCGATGGAGTGATTGACGCGAAGCAAGAAGAGCGCGGTCAGACACACCAGCACGGTTGAGGTTCCGAGCAGCAGCGAAAACCAGGTCCAGGTTGCTGGTGGACGAGGATGAGACAAGAGGAAACCTGTTTTCGGGTGATCCTGAGACTGGTCATTCTCGAGCGAAGCCGCCGCCCGCTCCAGTGCTGCATGATTGAAATTGGCGTGGCTCTCGGCTGGGTCTTCTCGAATTGGCGTGATAGGCGCCAGGAAGCGGTAGCCGCGGCGGTGCAGGGTCTCGATGTACCGAGGGCTTTCAGGAGAATCACCTAAGGCGGCCCGCAGCTTGGTCATGGCCTTGTTCAGGCTGCGATCGAAATCCACAAACGTATGAGCAGGCCAGAGTTTCTGCCGGAGTTCCTCTCGCGTGACGATGTCTCCGGAGCGCTCCAACAAAAGAGTCAGTATGTGAAAGGGCTGCTCTTGGACTTTTATTCGAATCCCGTGCTTGCGCAATTCGGACGCACGGAGATCGACTTCAAAAAATCCAAATCGTAGAGTTCGACCCGAACACTGAGCGGATTGCATGGCTCACGACCCCTAGATTTGGCGGAAGGGTAGCACGCGAATTCGGCGTTATCAAGACTCTCTATATCTCTCGTCATGGGCGCGCCGCCTCCCAAGGCAAACCAAATTGCAGCAGCTAGACCCCTTAGCAGTTTTGCCTCGCCATCTCTAAGACACCTATGGGTCGCAAATTCTAACTCGCTTTGATATCTCTCTATCGAAGTGTAAAATTGCGCTCGCAATGCTGTTCACTTATGCTTCCATTCCGTCGCGCAGCTCTCTCATGGTGGCGCTGGTCTCAGTTTTTCTGTTTCTCCCGTTCCTGCTATTCCCCTCCCAAATGCTCGAAGCACAATCGACGACTGCTTCAGCGGATGACCGCGTACAAGATTTGTATGCCGAGGCAAAAGCAGCGCAGGCCAGTGGCGACCTGAATGGTGCAATCGCCAAATACGAATCGATCCTGCAAATCTCTCCGCGTCTCGGCGCTGCCTATAACAATCTTGGCTCCCTTTACCTGAAGCAGCATGAGTACCGTAAAGCTGCGGCCGTTCTCGAAAGAGGCCTAAAGATTGACCCGGCGATGTCTTCCGCCTCCGCCTTGCTCGGTATCTCGCTTTACGAAATGGGCGAGTACGCCTCGGCGCGGCCGAGGCTTGAGGCAGCTCTTCGGGCCAATCCAAAGGACAACGATGCGGAATTGCTCTTGGCGAACGCTCTGATCAAGATGGGCGAGCTGGAAGCTGCGACAGTTCATCTCCAGCAGCTGGCACACCGCGAGCCCAAGGACCAGGAGGTGTGGTATCTGCTCGGCGGCGCGTACATGAAACTCGCCGAGCAGGCACTCGGAAAGCTGAATGAGATCGATCCAAATTCAGTTCTGATGCACGAAGTTTCCGGCGAGGTTATGGAAAGCATGAAGAATTTCGATGGAGCGCTGATCGAGTATAAGAAAGCTGTGGAGATGGCCCCGCAGCGGCCCGGCACTCACTACAAACTCGGCAGTACCTATTGGAGTCTCTCCATGTGGGATGCGGCCACTCAGCAGTTCGAGGCGGAACTTGCCAACGACCCGACCAATTGCACGGCGCAATGGAAAATTGGAAATATTCTCCTGGAGCAGCACCTAGACCCGCAGCTTGCAGTCACTGACATCGACAAGGCGCTCGCTATTTGCCCCACCCTCATGCCGGCTCGGGGGGACCGCGGGCGCGCGCTGATGAGACTTGATCGGAACGAAGAGGCGGTGAAAGACCTGCAGGCGGCGGAGACGGCCGACCCTTCCGATCCCAGCATCCACTTTTTGCTGGCCCAAGCGTATCGCGCGCTGGGACGCGCGCAAGACGCGAAGGCGGAAATGCAAGTGTTCACCAAGCTGGAAGAAAGCGCCCGGGCCGCAACGGCGCAGCGCGCGCAGCAAGTCTTGCAGAATAAGGAAAATCCACCGCAGGAATAAACGGAGAAAGATGTCCTTGCCGTGTTCGAGGGCCGCGCATTCGGCGTATTTCTTGCAACCGAATTCAATTCTGCTTCAGAGCTCCAAAGGATTCCTCGTTGGCAGCTTTATTTTTTTCAAGGGCGAGGAGTTTCTGGCGAAGAATGCGTTCCGTGCATGGCAGTGCAGCGGTCAAATTCGAGCTTGGCCTTTTCGGCGAGTCCCTGCTTTCGATAGACGGGGGCCAACATACAGTGGAGATTGGTACTTTGGGGAGACAACTCGAGTGCCTTCTCCAGTTCCGTTTGCGCCTTCGGCAGCTGGTCCAGCCGGGCGTAGGCCTTGCCCAAGAGTTCATGCGCTTTGGAATCTCGAGGGGAGATCTCCACAGCCTGGAGAAGATTCGCAATGGCCTCATCCGGTTTGTTCTCATCGAGAAGCAAGCTGCCTAGATCGATGTACGGTCCAGGATTCTTGACCGGCAACTGCGATTGCCAGGCAATCGCAGTTTGGTAGGCCGTGGCGGCTTCCTCGTTCTGGCCGAGACCCGCGTACGACAGTCCCAAGTTGTCTTCTGCCTTGACATTTTTCGGATCGACCTTCAAGCATTGCTCAAACGCGCTGATGGCTTCCGCAAATCGATTCTCGTTGTACTTGGTGCGGCCAAGGTAGTACCAGCCTTGGGCATCATCGGGAGTCCACTCGAGCATCTTGGTCAGCCATTTGTCGGCATCCAAGTAGTCACCCAGCAGGACATAATCGAAAGCCACGACTTTCAAATCGGCGGCGATGGGGGCACTGTATTTTGCGCCTGCGGTAAACTCCGCCAGTGAAGCCTTAGCCTTCTCGTCCCGGTCCTTGGCGTCGGAGGAATTTCGACCGAGTACCTTCGCGCCGCCCATAGGAGTCTGCACCGGAAGCGCCAGCTGGCTCTCCAGCCTTGCTTCTGACTGAATCTCCCGGAAAAGGATGTGCCCGAGCAAGAAATGAGCATTCGCGGAGTCAGGATGCACGGCGAGATATTGGCGGACCCTACGTTCCGCTTCTGAGGCCATGCCCTTATCAGCAAGCGATCTGGCTTCGGCGAGAATCGGATCGAGAGGCGGCGAAGGTTCTGATGAGTTACCCCCGCCTGCAGAGGCTTGGGCGCGATTCTGCCGCCCAGAGTCCAGCGTTTTGATGGGGGCTGACTGAGGCGAGGCTGCGCAGGCCGATTTAGGTGCGGTCCATTGCATCACAGCGAGGGCAGTGAGGACCAAGGCGATGCCCCCACGCGCCCGGGTATTTCCGGAACTGCTGATTCTAAAGGGAGTTAGGCAGCTGTTTTTGGCAGGCTTTGATGTCGGGGCAGCAAGAACGGGCGTGCAGAGGCACGTGACAAGCATGGCGAAAATTACGATGGCGATTTCGAGGAACACGACGGATTTTAACAGAAGAATTAAGTTTGCCAAGAAAAAAACCGATGACAGCCAGAACGCTAACTGCGATGGCGGCAAGGCGGCGCGGTGTTCTAAGCGTTGGGCCACTTTGGTCGACCGTTTTCTGGAGTTTGAAAGCAACGCGCAGAGTTGAGCCTTCGATTTTGCAGGTGGATTCGACGGTCTTCTCATCAGGAGAGATTCTAGGAGCGCCCGATTCAGTCTTCCTTGGAAAATAAGAAGACAGCGGCGGCGACAAATCCCTTCTCATCGCGGTCCCAACGAACGTGGCTCGGAAGGGTGCTGTATGGATTTTCTGGACTGAAGATAGGCGCTTGCTTGAAAAAAGTTTTCGTCTTTTCGAACAAAGGAGCCATGTCCTCCGACTGAATGACGATTTCGAGTTCATCTGCCGGCGGCGTCAAGAATTTCTGGCGTCAGTTTCTCAGTGGATGTTATAGTGCCTGTTCCTATGCGTTTTCTAGCGGGTCTACCGCTTTGGGGGGCTCCCGAGCGTCAGAATGTTTCTCGGCGGTTTGTTCAAAGAACCAAGGAGCGGGCGCGCTACGTGATCGATCGGCGCTCGGCGCTTATCTTTCTTTTCTCGGCGTTTGTTCCGGTCGTGCCGATTTTGGGACAGAAAACCGCGCCGAAAATGCCTGGCACAGGGTCCGGGGCCAAATCCTTTGGCGCGCCAGAAGCGACGGCAGCGAAGTTTACCGACGTCACTGCGGCGCTGGGTTTGGATTTTCGCAACCTAGCCTCTCACACTTTGAAAAAATATTTGATAGAAACGATGGGGGGCGGGGCTGCGCTCTTCGACTACGATAATGACGGCCGCTTGGATCTCTTTCTTGTGAATGGCGCGCCGCTCAGCGATCCTACCCCCAAAGGAAGGATTCCGCAGAAGACCGGGCCGCAGTATTGGAATCGGTTGTATCGACAGAAGCGCGACGGAACGTTCGAGGACGTCACGGAAGAGGCTGGGCTGCAAGGATGGGGCTATAGCATGGGCGTGGCCGTAGGTGACTACGACAACGATGGAAATGCAGACTTGTTTGTGACGGCGTATGGCGGCAACAGGCTCTATCACAACAATGGCGACGGCACGTTCACGGACGTCACGGCCAAAGCCGGGCTCAACGGCAGCGGCTGGTCCACCAGCGCGGCATGGGTGGACTTGGATAATGACGGGCTGCTCGATTTGATCGTCTTGCGCTACATGGAATGGGATTTTGACGATGTCTGGTGCGGCCCGCCCAAAGAAGGCCTCCGGTCCTATTGCAGTCCTAACCAATTCCGGCCGGCAACTCCGCTCGTGTATCACAACGACGGCGACGGCCACTTTACGGAGGTCTCTAAGAAGACTGGTCTCTCTAAGGCAGGGAAAGGCTTGGGAATCGCGTTTGCCGACTACGACCGCGACGGGCGCTTGGATATTTGTGTCGCCAATGACTCCATGTTTGAATTCCTCTATCGCAACAAGGGTGACGGCACATTTGAAGAAGTGGGCTTGATGGCGGGGGTGGCTGTGGATGGCGACGGCGCGACATACGCCGGCATGGGCGTGGACTTCGCCGATTACGACAATGACGGTCTGCCCGATTTGCTCATCACCGACCTGGGCAACCAGGCCTACGCGCTATACAAGAATAACGGCGATGGCAGCTTCACCTACGCGACCTACACCAGTGGACTTGCGGACATCACCCGGCCTCACTCCGGGTGGGGTTTTCGTTTCATGGATTTCGATAACGATGGGTGGAAGGACCTATTGATCGTCCAGGGACACGATATGGATAACGTGGAGCTGACCACTCCCAATTTGCGTTACCGTGAGCCGCCCGTTTTGATTCGCAACACAGGGGGGAAATTTACGGATATTTCCTCAACCGCAGGCAGCGTTTTTAAGGAGCCTTGGGTGGGGCGCGGGATGGCCATCGGCGACATCGACAACGATGGCCGCCTGGATGCAGTGATCACCACGAATGACGGAGCGGCGCATATTCTGCGAAATGAGACGCCTACGAGAAACCACTGGTTGATTTTGAAGCTGGTGGGCCATCGTAGCAACCGCGACGGCATCGGCGCCGAAGTGAAATTGACGACTTCAAAGGGCATGCAGCTTCAGACCGTGACCACGGCAGGTAGCTATCTGTCCTCGAGTGATAGGCGGGTGCACTTCGGCCTGGGAGCGGATGCGGTGGCCCCACGAGTGGAGATCCGCTGGCCGAGCGGGATTGTGCAAGTATTAGAGGCCGTGCGCGCCGATCAGATTTTGCAGGTGGACGAACCGCTGCACGCTGATGCGCCACGCGGAGCAGCGAATCGATAACGGACACTTCGCCGGATACCTAAAAACACCTCCAATTGTCATTCCGGAGGCGATATCGGATCAGATGTGGAGGGCAAAGGTATGTTCTACCCCAAGTGTCTTCTTTTCTCACATCGTGTCACCTGGGCGGCTTAGATCAGCACCTGTCAAACTTGCAATACAGCTGCACAAGCTCTGTAACGCAGAGAATATTTTCCAGTAAGCCGAATAGACTCAACCGTTAAGACGGGAGTAATTAGGTCACATGAAGGGCCCTTGACAGCCATAGTGCTTTTGCATTAGCGTCGCCCGCAAAAGGGGATAGTGTAAGCGCACCTCTCCGTTATTTCGCGGGGGGACGGTTGGAAGCACTCACAGGGAGGAAAAACATGGAAGCGATTTTGAGGCTGTGCAGTGGTGTGCGCAACCGGCTGGCAGTTCGCCACGGCTTGGTCGCTGGGCTGGCCATTTGCTTGGCTGTCCTCCTCTGCCCGTGCGAAGTGCGTGCGCAAGCGGTTAGCAGAATTAACGGCACGGTGACTGACCAAAGCGGTGCGGCAGTTCCGGACGCGAAGGTAACGGTGACAAACGTGGATACCAACGTGTCCCAGACGAGCGTTACTACCTCTGCGGGCACCTACCTGATCGTTGACCTCAACCCCGGCACGTATATTGTTAAGGTCGAAAAAGCTGGGTTCAAATCCTTCGTTGACAAGAATGTTGTCGTGGTGGGTGGAGCGACATCTACGGCCAACGCCACTTTGGATCCTGGCGCAGTCACGGAGACAGTTGAGGTTACAGCTCCAGAGGTCGCTTTGCAAACGGAGCAACCGGAGATCGGTACGACGATAAGCGAGACGCTTACGCAAGACCTTCCCAATTTGGTTAGTGGAAGTAACCGTCAGATTGACACTTTCATCTTTCTGGCGCCCGGCGTTACGGGCAATGGATTCAGCCACCGGATTAACGGAGGTGTGGACCAGCAGACAGAGATAATGTTCAATGGCGTTCCCGAGGCTTTTTCAGAGACCGCCGGCTTCACATTTTGGAATCAGCCGCCTTACGACTCGATAAAAGACGCGGATATTCTGACGGGTACGTTTTCGGCGCAATACGGTCTGGGGCAAGGGGTCGAGCAGTATCACACGAAGTCCGGGACCAACGCGATCCATGGCGACGCTTTTTTCTTGTACAGGGACGACACGTATCTTGGTGCTCCCGGCGCCTATTACGACCTGAATCCAAACAATGTTGGGAAGGTTGACCAGCCCAACCAAGACATCGAAAACAACTGGGGCGGGTCTGTCGGCGGACCCGTGTTCTTGCCAAAACTCT
>Ga0209806_1001028_pt1 | contig 18803 bp, 17 predicted proteins | sample GraSoiAngelo_152_FD_186166 | JGI IMG/M metagenome (GOLD analysis project Ga0209806, IMG submission 186166) | Grasslands soil microbial communities from the Angelo Coastal Reserve, California, USA - 14_1009_12_30cm (SPAdes) (version 2) | ecosystem: Environmental > Terrestrial > Soil > Grasslands ... | reverse complement strand
ATCGCGACGCTCCCCCGGAGCCGCACCTCGGAGGACCGGCTCGACCTGAAGGCCGCGCGCGACATCCTCGACCGCGACCACTACGACCTCAAGACCGTCAAGGAGCGGATCCTCGAGTACCTGGCGGTCCGGACCCTCAACCCCGCGGCACGCGGCGGCATCCTGTGTTTCGTGGGCCCGCCCGGCGTCGGCAAGACCTCGCTCGGCCAGAGTATCGCGGAAGCGCTGGGGCGCCGCTTCACGCGCGTCTCGCTCGGCGGCGTGCGCGACGAGGCGGAGGTCCGCGGCCACCGGCGTACCTACGTCGGCGCGCTGCCGGGGCGCATCATCCACGCGCTGCAGCGCTGCGAGACGCGTAACCCCCTCTTGATGCTCGACGAGGTGGACAAGATGGGCGCGGACGTGCGCGGCGATCCGACGGCCGCGCTGCTCGAGGTGCTCGACCCGGCGCAGAACGGCACCTTCGTGGACCACTACCTCGAGGTGCCGTTCGACCTGTCGGGCGTCATGTTCATCGCCACGGCCAACAGCCTCGCGCCGATCCCCGACCCGCTGCTCGACCGCATGGAAGTGCTCACCTTGCCCGGGTACACGCCCGGAGAGAAGCTCGCGATCGCCAAGCGCTACCTGCTGCCGCGCCAGCTCAAGGAGACGGGGCTCCATACGGAGCGGGCGAGCATCGCCGACGGCGCGCTCGAGCGGCTGATCGCGGAATACACGCGCGAAGCCGGGGTGCGCCAGCTCGAGCGGGAGATCCAGGGCGTGCTTCGCAAGGCCGCACTCGAGGTGGTCGAGGGACGGGCCGCGAGCGTCAAGATCACCGTGAAGAACCTCGAGAAGTTCGCCGGCCAGCCCAAGGTCCAGAGCGAGGTCGCGGGACGCGAGGCCGAGGTGGGGGTGGCGACGGGGCTCGCATGGACGCCCGTGGGCGGCGACATCATGTTCATCGAGGCGATTCAGATGCCGGGGAAGGGGCAGATCACCCTGACCGGGCAGCTGGGAGACGTGATGAAGGAGTCCGCCCAGGCGGCGTGGAGCCTGCTGCGGGCTCGCGCCGGCGCGCTGGGGATTCCGCTGGAGGCGTTCACGCAGACCGACGTACATCTGCACCTGCCGGCCGGGGCGGTGCCGAAGGACGGGCCGTCGGCCGGGATCGCGATCGCGACCGCCCTGGCGTCGCTCTTGTGCCGCCGGCCGTCGCGCCACGATGTGGCGATGACGGGCGAGCTTACGCTGCGCGGGCGCATCCTCCCGATCGGCGGGCTCAAGGAGAAGCTGACGGCGGCGGCGCGTGCCGGCGTCAAGACGGTGCTGGTGCCGGCGCGCAACCAGAGCGACATCGTGGACGTCCCCGACGAGGTAAAGCAGCTGCTCGAGATCAAGCCGGTGGAGACGATCGACGAGGTGCTCGAGCTGGCCCTGCTCGAGCCGCACCCGCTGCGCCCCGTGGCGGTGCGGCCCCGGACGTCGGGGCAGACCGAGGCGCGGCCGTGAGCGACTTCGCGACCCTGGAAGAAGCGTTCCAGCGCATCGGGCGCCAGGACGACCGCTATCACGAGCGCGGCTACCTGTTCGTGCTGGCCGCCCTGGAGTACGCCCAGGGCAAGCTCCCGGCGCGCCGCCACCTGAGCGGCGGGGAGCTTGCGTGGGCGTGCCGGGACTTCGCGCGGGAGCAGTTCGGGCTGCTCGCGCCGTCCGTCCTCGGGCACTGGGGCATCGCCACGACCGAGGACCTGGGACGGATGGTGTTCACGCTGATCGACGTGGGCTTGCTCGCGAGCCAGCCGACCGACAAGCTGGAGGACTTCGAGCGGGTCTACGATTTTGCGGAGGTGTTCCGGGCCGGCTATCCATGGCCCGGCGTGGAGCGCGGATAGGGGCGTCGGATCGGGTGAAGGGGGGTGCCGCATGGACGACGTCAGAGACTGGCCCGCCTGCAGAAAATGTCAGCAAGGTCTCCTGATTCCGTTGTCGGACTACGGCCGCGACGGGGCGCCGATCACTTACAAGGCGTGGGTCTGCTCGAATCCCGACTGCGGGTTCAACATCCGCATCGATAACGGGGAGATCTCCTTCGGTCGCGCGATCGGCCAGAGCTTCAAGTAAGCTTGGACGCCGTGCGCGCGCCCGCTGTGAGCGGGCGCTTCTACCCGGGAACGAGGGACGAGCTCGAGCGCACGGTGCGGGAGCTGCTCGACGCCGTGGGCGAGGCGCACCCCACCGCGGCACGCGCCGCGATGGCCCCGCACGCGGGCTACGTCTATTCGGGACTGACTGCGGCGCACGTGTTCGCGCGCCTCGAGATCCCGCCCATCGTGGTGATCCTGGCACCGAACCACACCGGGGTGAGCCGGGCGCCCGGCGGTGCCTCGCTGTGGGAGGCGGGCGTGTTCCGGACGCCGCTCGGCGACGTGAGCGTGGACGACGGTTTCGCTCGGGCGTTGCTCGAGACGTCGCCGCTGGTGGGCCCCGACCACGCCGCCCACGCCTCCGAGCACGCGGTGGAGGTCGAGCTGCCCTTCCTCCAGCTAAGGCGAGCCGACGTGCGGATCGTGCCGCTCGTCCTGGCGTGGGACGCGTGGGAGGGATGTCGCGGGCTGGGCGAGACGCTGGCCAGCCTGGTGCGGCGCTGGCCTGACCGGGTGCTGCTGCTGGCGTCGAGCGACCTGAACCATTACGAGCCCGCGGCCGCGTCCGAGCGCAAGGATCGGCGCGCCCTCGAGGCCGTCGCGGCGCTCGACGGCGCGGAGCTCCTCGCCCGCTGTCGCAGCGAGCGCATCTCGATGTGCGGCCGCGCGCCCGCGGCCACGGTGATCGCCGCCGCCCGGGCGCTCGGCGCCGAGCGCGCCGACGTCGTGCACTACAGCCACTCCGGCATGATGACGGGGGACGACGACGCCGTGGTGGGATACGGAGGGGTAGTGATCCCATGAACGCGATCCCCGTGCTGTCCGCGACCGAGGCCGCCGCCTGGGATTCGGCCGCCCGCACGCAGTACCGGATTCCTTCCCGCGTGCTGATGGAGACCGCGGGACGCGCGGTCGCCTACCTGATCGTACGCGATTATCCCGCCGTGCTGACCCGCGGGGCGCTGGTCGTCGCCGGGGCGGGGAACAACGGCGGCGACGGGTGGGTGCTGGCACGCGCGCTGCACGCGAGCGGCATCCCGGTCTGCGTGGCCGCGCTCGATCCCAAGACCGACGACGCGATCGACAACCGCGCGCTCGCCCGCATGGACGGCGTGCGCGAGACGGGCCGGGAAGAGCCGTGGCCGGCCGCCGCCGTGGTGATCGACGCGCTGCTCGGCACCGGCGCGACGGGACCGGCGCGCGGCGACGTCCTGGCGCTGGCGCAGCGGCTCGTCGCCTACGCCGCTCCGGTGATCGCGATCGACGGCCCCACGGGACTCGACCTGTCGAGCGGCGAGGCGCACGGGCCGGTGCGCGCCGAGCTGTCGATCACGTTCGGGGGCCCGCGCCGCGGTCACCTGCTCGCGCGCGAGTGGTGCGGCAAGATCGTGGTGGTCGACATCGGGCTGCCGCCCGCCGATCCCGTCTGGTCCCTGCTCGTCACGGATATGTGGGCGGGGGCGCGGCTCCCGAAGCTCACTCCGACAATGCACAAGGGCGACCGCGGCCGTGTCACGGTGGTCGGCGGCGCCCACGGCATGACGGGCGCGGCGCTCCACGCTGCGCGTGGGGCGCTCGCCGCCGGCGCGGGGCTCGTGAAGCTCGTGGCCGCGAAGGAGACGATCGAGGCGGCGCGCGCGAGCCTCCCCGATGTGCTCACCGTCGAGTCGGCGCTCGGCCCCGAGCTCGAGCCCGAGGCCGCGGAGGCGCTCGAATGGGCGGACGCGCTCGTCGTCGGGCCGGGCCTGGGCCGGGAGCCGCCCCGCGCCCAGTTCCTGCAGGCCGTGCTCGCGCGCCGCCCCATCCCGACCGTGCTCGACGCCGACGCCCTCATTCTGTTCCACGGTAACGCGGAGCGGCCGGTAGTGCTCACGCCGCACCTGGGCGAGTTCCGCGCCCAGTTCGGTGACGAGCTCGCCGATGCGGCGGCGAACGACCGCTGGGCCGCCGCGGCGAAGGCCGCCCAGAAGGTGAAGGGCACCGTGCTCCTGAAGGGGGTGCCGACCGTGATCGCGGATCTGCGCGGGCCGATCCACGTGGTGGCGAGCGGCAACCCGGGTCTCGCCACCGGCGGGTCGGGCGACCTGCTGGCCGGCTTCATCGGTGCGTTCCTCGCGCGCGGCAGCGCGGGGCCGGAGGCCGCCGCCCTGGGCGCCCACGCGCTGGGGCGGGCGGCGGAGCACGGCGCGCGCCAGTGGACGGCCCGCAGCCTCCGTCCCGCCGATGTGTTGGCCGCCCTGCCCGAGATCTGGCGCGCCTGGACCAAAACCCAGCCGGTCGTGCCTCCGGTGCTCACCATCCTGGAGCCCCCGGAGACGGCGTGACGGGCCGGTCACTCCGCCTGGGGGGGGGCCCGGGAGGCGAGTTCGATCGCCTGCGCGCCATTTTCGCGACGCTCGGCGCGGCGGGCCGCGACCTGGGTGACGACTGCGCGCTGCTTCCCGTTGGCGGCCGGACGCTCGCGATCAGCATCGATCTGTCGCTCGAAGGCGTGCACTTCCGCACCGACTGGCTTTCGTTTCGAGAGATCGGCTGGCGCGCGACGGCCGCGGCGCTCTCCGACCTTGCGGCCGAGGGCGCGCAGCCTCTGGGACTCCTGGTTTCGCTCGGGATTCCGAGCAACGTGCAACGTGCAACGGGCAAGGCCTCACCCGCCGTTCAGATCATGTCGGGCGTGGGAGCCGCTGCGCGCAACGTCGGAGCGAGCGTGCTCGGGGGAGACCTAGCGCGCTCCTCACGCTATCTCGTGGACGTGTGTGTGCTCGGCGTCGCGCAGCGGCCGGTGCGGCGCAGCGGCGCTCGTCCGGGTGACGGGCTGTGGGTCACGGGGCGGCTTGGCGGTGCGGGGCTCGCGCTCGCCGCCCTCCGCGCCGGACGGGGGGGGCGCCTCGCTCCAGCCGTGCGACGTCGCTTCGCTCACCCGACTCCGCGGATCGCCGCCGGACGCTGGCTGGCGCGGCGTGGAGCGCGCGCCATGATCGATCTCTCCGACGGGTTGGCGGGGGACGCCGGGCACCTCGCGGCGGCGTCGGGCGTGGGCATCGAGATCGCGCTCGAGCGGGTCCCGTGCTGGCCGCGAGTGGCGCCGCTCGCGGCCGTCGGGAGCGGCGAGGAGTACGAGCTGCTGGTCGCGATGCCGCGAAGTTTCGGGGCCGCGGGCGCCCGAGCGTTTCGTCGGGCCACGGGACTCCCGCTCACACACATCGGACGCTGTGCATCGGGTCGGGGCCTCCGGATGACGCACAACGGACGCCGGATAACGCCTCCGCCCGGGTTCGATCATTTCCCGGCGCGATGATCCGCACCCTGTGGTTCTACCTTGTGCTCGTGGTTTCGAGCCTCGTCCACTCCGTCGGCGTCATCGCGGCGGCGCTGCTGGGGGTCAAGCGGCGCTCCGGTGGGGGCGGTGTCTACGACTGGGGGACGAACGACTGGTCGCGCCAGGTACTCCGGGCCGCCGGGACGCCGGTGCGGGTCGAAGGGATGGAGCGGATTCCGGACGGGCCGGTTGTCTACGCCTCGAATCACTCGTCGATGTTCGACATTTGGGCGCTCGCCGCGACGCTGCCGGGATCGGTGCGGATGGTGGCGAAGCAGGAGCTCGCCAGGATCCCGCTGCTGGGCCGTGCGATGGTCACGGCCGGCCACCTGACGATCGACCGTGCGCATCCGGCGCGGGCCCTGGAGGCCTACCAGCGCGCCGCCGAGGTGATCCGGGGCGGGACGTCGGCATTGTTGTTTCCCGAGGGGACGCGTAGCCGCACGGGAGCCCTGCTGCCGTTCAAGAACGCGCCCTTCGGGCTCGCCATCGCAGCTCAGGTGCCCGTGGTACCGGTATACGTCGGCCACACGTTCGAGATCATGCCCAAGGGGCGGTTGCTCCTGCGACCGCGACCGATCCGGATCGTGATCGGCGATCCGATCTCGACGGCGGGGATGACGTTGGAGCGGCGCAGAGAGCTGCGCGACCGGGTGCATGCCGCGATCGTCGCCCTCAAGGCGCGCGTTGACGCCGAGGGCGTCGCCCGCTAGGGTACGGGCCATCATGAGCACAATCATCGCCGTGCGCGCGCGCGAGATCCTCGACAGCCGGGGCAATCCCACCATCGAGGCAGACGTCACCCTGTCGAGCGGCGCGGCCGGCCGGGCCGCCGTGCCGAGCGGTGCGTCCACCGGCGAGCACGAAGCGGTCGAGCTGCGCGACGGCGACCAGAAGCGGTTCGGCGGCAAGGGCGTGCTCGAGGCGGTGAAAAACGTGAACGAGGTCATCGGTCCGCGGCTCGAGGGCATGTCGGCCGAGGAGCAGATCGCGGTGGACTATGCGATGCTCGACCTCGACGGCACCCCCAACAAGAGTCACCTCGGCGCGAACGCCATTCTGTCGGTGTCGATGGCCGTGGCACGGGCAGCGGCGCAGGATGCCGGTCTCACGCTCTACCGCTACCTCGGGGGCCCGGTCACCAACGTGCTCCCCGTGCCGATGATGAACATCCTCAACGGCGGCGCGCACGCGGCCAATACCGTGGACTTCCAGGAGTACATGATCGTGCCGATCGGTGCCGAGAGTTTCCCCGACGGTCTGCGGATCGGTGTCGAGGTGTTCCACGCGCTCAGGAAGGTGCTGGCGAAGCGCAACCTCTCCACCGCGGTGGGCGACGAGGGGGGATTCGCCCCCAATCTCGCGAGCGACGAGGCGGCGCTCGAGGCCGTGATGGCGGCGATCGAGGCCGCCGGGCTCGAGCCCGGGAAGGACGTCGCGATCGCCCTCGACCCGGCGGCGTCGGAGCTGTACCAGGATGGGAACTACGTCTTCAAGAAGAGCGGTGCCGGCGCGAAGTCAGCCGACGAGATGATCGCGCTGTACAAGAGCTGGATCGACCGCTACCCGATCGTGTCGATCGAGGATGGGCTGGCCGAGGACGACTGGGCAGGATGGGCGAAGCTCACCGCAGCGCTGTCCGCCCGCGTGCAGCTGGTCGGAGACGATCTCTTTTGCACCAACATCGAGCGGTTGGATCGCGGGATCGAGGAGAGCGTGGCGAACGCGATCCTCATCAAGCTCAACCAGATCGGATCGCTCACCGAGACGCTGCAATGCATCGCGCACGCCCGCTCCAACGGCTACGGCGCCGTGATCTCGCACCGCTCCGGCGAGACAGAGGATACCTTCATCGCCGACCTCGCCGTGGCGACCGGGGTGGGGCAGATCAAGACCGGCAGCGCCTCGCGCACGGACCGCGTCGCGAAGTACAACCAGCTGCTGCGCATCGCCGAGGAGCTGGGCGACACGGCGTACTACCCCGGCCGACACCTGTACGGATTGTGACGCGCGCCCGGCTGATCGGGATCGCCGCGGCGGTGGTGCTCGCGGGATTGGCCTTTCAGGCGGGGGAGTACGGCATGCTGGACTGGCTCAAGCTGCGGAGCCAGCTCGCGGAGGAGCGCCGCGCCGTGCGCGAGCTCGAGCGACAGCTCGATTCGCTGCAGCGCCGGGCGCGCGCGCTCGAAACCGACCCTGCCGCCCAGGAGCGCGCGGCGCGCGAGCAATTCGGGATGATCCGGAAAGGCGAGCTGTTGTATCGGCTGGTGCCGACAGTCGACGTGGGGAGCGAGGCCGGCGCACCCATCCCGCGGTGAATGCCGGGTCTACCATCCTCCCACGATGATGGCTACGCTGATCGCCTCCAGCGTCTGGCTCCCACTGCCGGCCCCGCGTAGGGCCGCGTCGTCCACGCGGTAGGCCAGGCGCAGCCGGAACGGTCGCTGGGGCGGCTGGTACACCACTCCCGCTTCGCCTCCCTGCACTCGACCGGCGCCCGCCACCAGATTGACCTGCGAGGACAGCGCGCGCCACAGCTCGACGTAGCTCGTCAGGCTCGCGGTCACGATCGGCGCGTCCACGCGGGCCCGGGCCTGCCAGAACACCCAGCGCCCGGTGCTCGAGTCGGTGACGTACGCTCGCACGAAGGGTCCCACGCTCATCTCGAGCCACGGGACGGGACGGGCCGCGACGAGCAGCCGCCCTTCGATGAAGTCGCGCTTCACCGTCTGATCCCCGTTCTGCAGCGTGCCGCTCAGGAGTCCCACGCCCACGGAGAATCCGTTGAAGACGACCCGGCCCTCTCCTCCGAGGACCGGTCCGCGCAGCCGAGCCGCGCCGGCCGTTCCCACCGCGGCCGAGTCGCTCCGCACCCATACGAACCCCGCGTCTCCGCGGAAGGCGAGGGTCGGTCGCCCCTGCGACCCGGCGATCGCCGGGGCCGTGAGTGCCAGCATGCCGATCAGCCCAATCATTTTCACTCTGATCCCCGTTCTGCGATGGTCTCTGGTCCAGCGCGGACGACCAAACGCACCATGCGGAGGCGGGTGGCGTTCTCCGCCTTCACCGCATCGAGTTTTTTCTTCCAGGCATCGCGCTGCGATGCATTCGCGCGAACGTTGGCTGCGAGCGGGCGGGGTTTGTGCGCGAAGAAGCCCACGAACCCAGCGACACCGACCGCCGCGCCCACCGCGAAGCGCGCTCCCGTCGCGTCCTTGCCCTGTGCCATGATCGACGGGAGGGCGACGGCGGCGGCCCCGGCGACCAGGCCCGCCGCGAGCGACCGGAACGCCGGGCCGCTCGACGTCCGCTCGGGCAAGAGCGGCGGCGTCGTGAGGGGAGGGGGCCAGGCCAGCGTATCGGGCCGTTCCTGCTTGACCTCGAGCAGGACCTGGCGCGCGCGCGGCCCATCGGCCGTGAGGGTCCGCGGCGTCACCCGCAGGAGGTAGCGGCCATTATCGGCAGGCGCTCCCGCCGCCGTGAGACCGTCCCACGTCACGACCACGCTATCGGCGACGGGCCCTTTGTATAGCTCCCGCACCGGTGTCCCGTCCTCCTGCGCCAGCGTCACCGCCACGTCCGCGAGCGAGCTCGCGAGCACTCGGGCGGTGAACCGCTCGACCCGCGTGCGCAGCTCGGTCACGGGCGGCACTGCGACCGCGATCGCTCGGGTCGCCCGGCGGACTTCCTGAAACAGATTCGTGACCTGAGGGGGAAAGATGAGCTCGTCCGGGCGATAGCGCGGGTTGAGCAAGACCAGCTGCCGGAACGCACCGACGGCGGAGTCGCGCTGTCCTCGGAACAGCTCCGTTGCCGCGAGGTACGTGAGCGCCCGCGCCCGCAGCGAGTCCGCGAGCCCAGAGGCCGAATCGCGTCCCAGGCTCTGCTCCAGCAGCGCCGCCGCCGCATCGTACTCCAGGGCCTGATAGGCCTTTACGCCCTGTCCCAGAAGCTCGCGCGACTGAGCCGGCAACACGCGCGCTCCGCAGCAGAGCAGGGATATGGCGAGGACGGCGGTGGCACGTGTCATGGATTACCGCTCCACCAGTGCGATGTCGGTGATGCGAAGCCGCTGCCCCGACGCCACGTCGACCATACGGTCGTAAGGCCGGTAGCCCTCGCGCTCCACCCGCAGCCGGTGCGCGCCGGGCGTGACCGAGAGATCGATCTGTGGGGTGTTCCCGACCGGCCGACCGTCGAGGTACACGCTCCCCCAGGGGATCGCATTGACGGAGAGGAGGCCGGGCTCTAGGTCGCGCCGCTCCACCCGCGATGGCGGCGGGGGCGGCGGGGGCGGCGATCGCTTCGGGACCGGGGCGCGCATCGTGACTGGAGGACGCGTCGTCCGCACGGGCGCCGGTGGCGGGGATGAAGGCGGCGCGGGGTCCGGGTCGGGTAGCTGGAACGTATTCGGCAGCGCTGATGGAGCGCTGGCGGCGGGCGCCGGGGTGCTGGCGACCGGCTCTCGACTCGCCGGGGCCGCCGGGATCGAGGAGATGCCAAGCCACGCAGCCCCGCCGCCGACGGCGACGAGGATGCCCCCGGCTGCGGCGGCGATGCGTCTGCGCAGGGGTCGCGCGGCCGGGTCCACGTCCGCGTCGACGATCACGACTGGCGAACCCGGCCCCTTCTTGCGGGGATTCGCGCCGAACCAAGCGGTGCGCGCGTCCGGCCGCGAGCCTCCCAGGGCCCCGACGAAGTCGAGCACGCTGGGGAACCGGTCCGCCTGGCGGCTCGAGAGCGCGCGCCGCAGCGCTTGCGAGACGTGCAACGGCAGTCCGGCGGGGTTGTCCTCTGCGGTCGGAGGGTCCTCACCCATCGGCTTCCCGGTGAGACACTGATGAGCGATCGCCGCCAGCGCGCGCTGATCCGTGCCGGCCGCGGGCTCGCTGGCCTGGGCGCCGTCGGGCGCCGCGTCGAGCAACCCGCGCATGGCAAAGTCACCCACCAGGGCCCACTCGTTGGCATCCACGAGGATGCAATCGGGTGTCAGCGCGCCGTGGGCCACGCCGCGCCGGTGCGCGTAGTCCAAGGCGCTTGCCACCTGCTCGAAGATGCGCAGGCAGGCGGTGAGCTCGAGGGGTCCGGCTGTTTCCAGCATGCTCGCGAGCGACCGGCCGTCGACGTACTTCGTGGCGCACCAGAGGAAGTTCTCGGTGGCGCCGTGGCGATAGACCGGGACGATGTGCGGGTGATCGAGCTGCGCCGCGGCGTCGGCGGCGGCGTGGAACCGATCCTCCGCCGCCCCGACTTGCGGGCGCGCCACGACCTTCAGCGCGACCGGCCGCTCGTCTGCGTCACGGGCCCGGTAGACGATCGGTCCGGGTGGCCGCTCGAGCAGGCTGTCGATGCGGAACTCGCGCGCCAGCTCCCGTCGCGCGTCGAGCTCGCTGGGCTCGGCGGCCGGGGCCTCTTCGGCTCCGGCGGTCGCGGGCGAATACCCGCACAACCAGCACGTCTCGACGGCCTCGGAGAGCTCGGTGAGCGAGCAACGGGGGCAGCGCATCACAGCACCGTAATGTTGAACGGGGCGCTCTCTCTGCCGACCGAGCCCCCGACGATGGTCGCGATGAGCGTGTAACCGTTGCCGGCCACGTCGATGCTCAGATTCGAGAAGACCGCGACGCCGTTCACGGCAGGGAGAGGCCCGCCCCCGGACAGCGTACCGGGGAAGAGCAAGCCCCCGTTGTGTCCAATCGCGAGGAGGATGGAGCCGCTGAAGTTGGTCGCCTGGTTACCGAACGCGTCGTACGCCGTGACCTGAACGGGCGGCTGGATCGTGGCCCCCGTCCGCGTGTCACGCGGTGGCACCGTGAACGCGAGCTGAGTCGCCGTCCCCGGCACGATGGTGAACGCGATGCTCGGGACGTTCGGGAGACCGTTCGCGCTCGCGCTGAGGGTGTAGCCCGACGCCGCTTTGTCGATTCTCAGGTTCGAGAAGGTGGCGAGCCCGTTCACCGCGTTGACGGTCCGCGGGGAGAGCGGGTCACCGCCTGGGTTGGCGTCGAGAGAAATGGTGATGGGCCCCGTAAAGGTTGTGACCGTGCGGCCGGCGTTGTCGAGCGCCGCGACTTGGACGGGCGCAATGGCCGTGCCCGCGGCGGTCGTCTGCGGCTGCTGGGTGAACGCTAGCGTCGTGGCCGATCCCGGTGGGGGGCTCGGGACCGCCGTGATGTTGAACGAACCGCTCTCCTTGGTGATCGTGCCCGCTTCGATCGTCGCGATGAGCGTGTACCCGTTTCCAAGCTGGTTGATGCTCAGATCTCCGAACGTCGCCACGCCGGCGGACGCGGCGGCCTGCGACCTCCCCGAGAGCCGTGCCTTGAGAACACCGGGGTCGTTGCCGATTGCGAGGGTCACGTCCCCCGCAAAGCTCGTAACGACGTTGCCCACCGAGTCGAACACGGTGACCTGCACCGGCGGCTTGATGATGCTGTCCTTCATGGCGTCCGTAGGTTGTGCCGTGAACGCGAGTCTGATCGAGCCCGACCCGGGAGGCGGCGCGTGGCTGCCGCCCGGGGCGCTATTGAACAGTTTGTCGAAATGACACCCCGCTACCAGCGCGGCGACCAGCGTAAGATGCAATGTCTTCATGGACTGCCGACTCGGGATGCAAGCGGCGCACCGCGTCGGCGCGCTTCAGGAGAGCCGGTTCGGGGGAATCCGTGGGGGGCGGGGCCCCTCGGTGTGGGGTCGACGCAACGGGTGTGTCGCGAGCCCTACGAGTGCCGGCACTTGTCTCGCAATCTGCATGCGTCCGCGGGGGTCGCCACTCCCGCCGTCGTGGCGGGCCGGCTAAGTTCTCCCCCTGCACTTGGCGGCGTAGCTCAGCTGGTTAGAGCAGCGGAATCATAATCCGCGGGTCGTCGGTTCGAGTCCGACCGCCGCTACTGAGAGCGACAGGATGGGGAAGGGTCGGACCCGCTCACCCGTCCCCAGCCGGCTTCAGTCCCCTCCACACCACCGGCCGGATGTCCCGCGACCGCTCGGCTGCGTACGCCTGCGCGGCGCGGAGTAGCGCCTCGTACTCGGCCCGCCACTCCGCCGGCATGTTCGCGCGGAAATGTGCGGCGGTCATCACGGAACCCACGGCCCGGCCGGCTGCGCCGTGACCCACCTCCACCACGTCGCCCAGGAAGCAAGTCGAGCTCCCCGTGTCCATCACGTTCGCCACGCGGCACTCGAAGTGCGCGTAGCAATCGTCGAGCACCGGCACACCCAGGGTGCCGGGCCGGTGCGGGACGCCCGCGAGCTTGTCCTGCGCGCGCCCGCTCGCGAAGCCGAGCCGATGAATCAACTCGAACTGGTCGTCGCGCAACAGATGCAGGACGAAGCGGCCGCTCTCGAAGATCAGGTCGTGACTGTAGTTGAACTTGTGGATGTAGACCGACACGCGCGGGATCGCGGGCACGATCGACGCGCGGACCGCACTGTCGGCAATCATGCCGTTGCGCGTCCCGCCGCGCTCGGACGTGATCGCCACGACCGGAGAGGTCAGGCTGCGCAGTAGCTGGTAGATCTGGTCGGGCTGCAGGATTGGCATGGCCCATATTTACGGCTGCGCCGGAGCGGCGGGCAAGGCGCGGCGCCCGCGCCCGCTCGGCCAATCATTTATACTACAGCATGACGTCGCTGCTGTCGCGCCTCCGCCACCACCTCGCGCGCACCCGCCTCTTCGGGGAGCCGGGGATCGCCCTGCTGGCGGTCTCGGGCGGCGCTGACTCCGTCGCCCTGCTCGACCTGCTTCACGCCCTCGCCCCCGAGCTCGGCCTCTCGCTGGTCGTGGCGCACGTCGATCACGGCATTGGATCGGACAGCGGGACGGTCGCACGAGCGGTGGGAGAGCTGGCGGAGCGCTACGAGCTGTCGTTCGAGATTGGCGAGCTGAGCCTCGGTCCTGACGCCACGGAGACCATCGCGCGCCGCGCGCGCTATACGTGGCTGGGGGAGATCCAGCGACGTCACGGCGCGCGCTACCTCGTGACCGCGCACCACCGCGACGACCAGGTCGAGACGATTCTGCTCCGACTCCTGAAGGGGAGCGCGCCGGCCGGTCTGGCCGGCATCCCCGCCCGCGGGCGCGCCGGGCTCGTGCGCCCGCTGCTCCCCTTCCCGAAAGCGCGGCTCCTCGCGCACGTCGCCGAGCTCGGCCTCGCGGTCCACGACGATCCGGCGAATCGCGACCCGCGACACCTGCGCAGCTGGGTGCGCACCGCGCTCCTGCCGCTCGTCGCGGAGCGGCTGGGGGCGCGCGCGGGCACCGACGTGCTGCGCGCCGGGCGAGCGGCGGCGCGCGAGCGCCGCGCCTGGGACGGCGTCCTCGATCACCTTCCCGATCTCGGACTGCGCGTCGAGCCGAACCACATCGAAGTTGCCCGGGGGGGGTTGGCCCGCTATGATGACGTCCTGTCCGCGGTGCTGTTACGGGCCGTGGCACGGCGTGCCGGCCTGGTGTTGGGCGTGCGTCGGGCGCGTCAGCTGGTCGAGTTGGCGCGCCGCCCGTCGGGTCGGCGGCTGTCACTCGCGGACGGCTGGATGGCGGAGGTCGCGTTCGATCGGCTGCGCGCGACCCGCGCCGGCCGCGACGCTGCCGTGGAGGTCGTCCCGACCGGGGAGCGGGGCAGTGCGGTGTTCGGAGAGTTTCGGGTGGCCTGGACGCCCGACCCGGCGCCGGCGCGGCTGCCGCGGGCGGACTGGACGACCTGGATCGCGGGAGCGAACTGGGAGGTGCGGCCGCCCCGACCGGGGGACCGCCTGGTTCCCCTCGGCGGCATCGGGCGGCGGCCGCTGCGGCGCATGTTGATGGAAGCACGCGTGCCGCGCGGCGACCGCCCCGGCTATCCGGTCGTCGCCCGCGGCGAAACCATTCTGTGGGTCCCGGGCATTTGCCGGAGCGCGGACGATCTCCCGCGGCCCGGAACCCGGGCGGTACGGGTGGATGTTACCAAGCACGGCGAGCCTCAAGCAGACGGGCGGACGTGAGCTCAAGGGGATCGTCTTCGACGAGGAGACGATCGCGCGCCGGGTTCGCGAGCTCGGCCAGGAGATCACCGCGGCGTACCCTGACGGTGAGCTGCTGGTGCTCGGTCTCCTCAAGGGAAGCTTCATTTTCCTGAGCGATCTCGTGCGCCGTATCGAGCGGCCGCTCCAGGTGGATTTCCTGGTGGCCGCGAGCTACGGCGCCGATACGATTTCGAGTGGCAACGTTCGGTTGGTGTACGATCCGGAGACAGAGCTGCGGGGTAAGCACATCCTCTTGGTCGAGGATATCGTGGATACGGGGAAGACGCTCAACCGCCTGGTGGCGCTGTTACGCGAGCGCGGGCCGCGGAGCCTGGAGATATGTGCGCTGCTGCATAAGCATCTGGCCGAGCATCTCGAGCTCGAGCCGGCGTTCGTCGGGTTCGACGCGCCGCGAGTATTTCTCGTGGGGTACGGGCTCGATCATGCCGAAAACTTCCGCCACCTGCCGTACGTAGCGAGCCTGACCTGATGGCGAACCGCATCCCGCCGCCGCGCGAATTCAGCTGGGCCCGCACGCTTCGCACGCTCTCGTTCTGGGCGCTCCTGATCGTGGGCTCCATCGCGCTCGTCCAGTTCGCCGCGAACCGGCGGCAGGAGACGGTGGACATCTCGTATTCGCAGTTCACCGAGCAGCTCGACAAGGGCAACGTCGACACCGTCGAAATCACCGAGCGCCAGCAGGTGAAAGGCAGCTTGAAGACCCCCGTGCCGGTCCGCGGGCGCAACTTCGACCACTTCACCACGCTGTTGCCGTTCGAGTCGAGCGACGCCTGGGTCGGCACGCTGCGCGCCCGGGGGGTCGACGTGCGGGCGCGCGAGGAGAAGCAGTCGTTCGGCGTGTTCCTCTTCAGCTTCCTGCCGTATCTGCTGATCTTCGGCCTGCTGATCTTCATGCTGCGCCAGATGCAGCAGGGCGGGAACCGGGCCTTCGCGTTCGGCAAGTCGAAGGCGAAGCTGCTCGCGGGCGACACCCCCAAGGTGACGTTCGCCGACGTCGCGGGCGCGGACGAAGCGAAGCAGGAGCTCGAAGAGATCATCGACTTCCTGAAGGACCCACAGAAGTTCCAGCGGCTGGGCGGGCGGCTGCCCAAGGGCGCCCTGCTCGTCGGCCCGCCCGGAACGGGCAAGACGCTGCTCGCCAAAGCGGTGGCGGGCGAGGCGGGCCGGCCGTTCTTCTCGATGTCGGGGTCGGACTTCGTGGAGATGTTCGTCGGGGTGGGCGCCTCACGCGTGCGCGACCTGTTCGAGCAGGGCAAGGCGCACGCGCCGTGCATCATCTTCATCGACGAGATCGACGCCGTCGGGCGACACCGCGGCGCCGGGCTCGGCGGCGGGCACGACGAGCGCGAGCAGACCCTGAACCAGCTGCTGGTCGAGATGGACGGCTTCGAGTCGAACGACGGGGTCATCCTGCTCGCGGCCACCAACCGGCCGGATATCCTCGACCCGGCCCTGCTGCGGCCGGGGCGCTTCGACCGCCAAATCGTGGTCGACATGCCGGACGTGAAGGGGCGGGAGCAGATCCTGCGCGTGCACACGCGCAAGATCCCCCTCGGATCGGGCGTGGACCTGGAGCGCATCGCGAGGGGCACGGCCGGCCTCGCCGGCGCCGAGCTCGCGAACATCGTGAACGAGGCCGCGCTGCTCGCCGCCCGCCGCAACAAGGCCGTCGTGGACATGCGGGATCTCGAGGACGCGAAGGACAAGGTGATGCTCGGCCTGGAGCGCCGCAGTCGGGTCTTATCCGACGAGGAGCGGCGCCTCATCGCCTACCACGAGGCGGGACACGCCCTGGTGTCGCTCAACGTCCCGGGCTCGGATCCCCTGCACAAGGTCACGATCATTCCGCGCGGTCGCGCGCTCGGCATCACGGCGTACCTGCCCGAGGAGGAGCTCCACAAGTACACGAAGCAGTCCATCCTGTCGCGGCTCGCCATGGCGTACGGTGGGCGCGTCGCGGAGGAGCTGGTGTTCGGCCCGGAGAAGGTCACGACCGGTGCGGCCCAGGACATCCAGCACGCGACCGACGTTGCGCGCCGCATGGTGACGCAATACGGCATGAGCGACACGATCGGGCCGATTGCGATCGGCGACCGGGAGGCGGAGATCTTCCTGGGCCGCGAAGTAGTCCAGCGGCGGGAGATCTCCGAGCGCACTGCAGAGCTCGTCGACACCGAGGTGAAGCGCATTTTGGGCGACGCGTTCGAGCGCGCCAAGACGGTGCTCATCGACCACCGCGATGCGCTCGACCGTCTCGCCGCGGCACTGCTCGAGCGGGAGACGCTCGACCGCGAAGAGGTCGAGATGGTCGTGGCCGGCAAGCCGTTGCCTCCGGTCCCGCCCCCCCCGGCCGCACCCGCCGCACCGTCGGCCGAGGGCACGACGCGCGAGAAGACGCCGGCCGCGCGCGGTCCGGTGCTGGGCAGCCCGCCGCCCGAACCCGCCGGGGCGTGACACTACAGAGTTAGCTGGCTCTCGTTCCGCGTCGCTGCCGGGTTGCCCGGGGTGTTAGGATTGAGGGCCATGGAAGCGAAGAACGCGGACCTCACGGCGCTGCGCATCAACCGCACCCCCGACCCGACGGCTGGGGCGTCGTCCGTCCGCGCGCGGCGCTGGCTCGCGATCGGACTGCCCGCCGCCGCACTGGTCGTCCTCGCGGCGGCCCTCGTGCTCGCCGGCGGCGCGCTCCGCCCCGCACTCCCGGTCCATCTCACGCCCGCGACCGTGGTGTCGCCGGTCCGGGCGGGCGCGGTGCTCGTCGCCAGCGGCTACGTCGTGGCGCAGCGCAAGGCTGCCGTCGCCTCCAAGGGCACGGGCCGGCTCGTCTACCTCGGGGTCGCCGAAGGGGATCGGGTACGGACCGGCCAGGTGATCGCCCGCATCGAGGACGCCGACGTGAAGGCCCAGCTCGCCCAGGCCAGGGCCAACGTCCAGCTCAGCCGTGCCGAGCTGCACGACGCGCAGCGGTCGTTCGAGCGGGAACGCCTACTCGGCGACAGCGGGGCCTCGTCGCAAGCGAGCCTGGACGCCGCCGAGGCCCGCCATGAGCGCGTGAAGGCCGGCATCGCGGCCGCGGAGGCGGCGGTCGAGGCCGCGCAGGTGGCGCTCGAGAATACCGTCATCCGCGCGCCGTTCGACGGCACGGTCCTGACGAAAAACGCGGATGTGGGGGAGGTAGTGGCGCCCCTCGCCGCGAGCGCGTTCTCCAAGAGCGCCGTGGTCACCATCGCCGACCTACGCTCGCTCCAGGTAGAGGCCGACGTGGCTGAGTCCAACCTCGAGGCCATCAGCCCCGGCCAGCCGTGTGAGATCGTGCTGGACGCGTATCCCGACGAGCGCTATCCAGGCGTCGTGGCCAAGATCGTGCCGACGGCCGACCGGGCCAAGGCGACGGTGCAGGTGAAGGTGGCCTTCCGCTCCTACGACGCGCGTGTGCTGCCGGAGATGAGCGCCAAGGTCCACTTCCTGCCGCGCCCGTCGCGGGTGGCCGTGGACACTCAACCTGTCCTCGTGGTCCCGGGCACCGCGGTGGTCGAGCGAAACGGCCGCAGCGTGGTTTTCGTCATAGAGCGGGGCCGGGCGGTGGAGGTGCCGGTGGTGACGGGCCGGCAGGTTGGCTCGTCCGTGGCCATCCGCGAGGGGTTGCGGCCCGGGGTTCAGGTGGTCGACAGCGTCATCGCCCGGCTGCGTGGCGGCGCCAAAGTCACCGTGCAGTAGAGGAGTCCATGCCCAATCCGATCGTGCAGGTCCGTGGTGTTTCCAAGTCCTATCGACGAGACAGCATGGCGATTCCCGTGCTGCACGACATCTCGCTCGATGTCCCCGAGGGGGAATTCCTTGGCCTGATGGGCCCTTCGGGGTCCGGGAAGACCACGCTGCTCAACCTGATCGCGGGGATCGATCGTCCCGACGCGGGGTCGGTGGCGGTCGCCGGCACGGACGTCACCAAACTGAGCGAATCGGAGTCCGCCCGTTGGCGCGCCACCCACATCGGGTTCGTGTTCCAGTTCTACAACCTGCTGCCCGTGCTCACGGCCTTCGAGAACGTCGAGCTGCCGTTGCTCCTGGCCCCGCTTTCCAAGGCCGAGCGGAAGAAGCACGTCGAGACGGCACTCGCGCTGGTCGGCCTTGCCGACCGGATGCGCCATTATCCGCGTCAGCTCTCGGGCGGCCAGGAGCAGCGGGTGGCGATCGCGCGGGCCATCGCCAGCGATCCCACGATCCTCGTGGCCGACGAGCCGACGGGGGACCTCGACCGCAAGTCCGCCGAAGAGGTGCTCACGCTGCTCGAGCGGTTGAACAAGGAATTCAAGAAGACCATCGTGATGGTG
>Ga0209806_1001027_pt1 | contig 18818 bp, 13 predicted proteins | sample GraSoiAngelo_152_FD_186166 | JGI IMG/M metagenome (GOLD analysis project Ga0209806, IMG submission 186166) | Grasslands soil microbial communities from the Angelo Coastal Reserve, California, USA - 14_1009_12_30cm (SPAdes) (version 2) | ecosystem: Environmental > Terrestrial > Soil > Grasslands ... | reverse complement strand
CGCGGTGACCGCGACACCGAGCGCGCTGAACACCGCGGCGCCGACCACCACTGTGAGCGCAAACGCCGGCAGCGTGGTGGTGGGAAGCGTCGCCCCATAAAACAGAGCGCCGAAGACCGCGCAAATTACGACGAGCAAGATCGCGATCGAGACGGCGTGCACGATGCGCGCCAACATGTAGCTCCATACGGGCAAGGGCGATCCGTGGATCCGTTTCAACGCGCCGGAATCACGCGAGAAGCTGAGCGAGATCGCGATGTTCGTGTAGCAAGCGGTGATCACCGAGAAGGCCGCAATTGAGGGCACGTAGAACGTGGCCACCCTGACCGTCTTGCCGGGCGCGATGAGGACGTGACCATTGCCAAAGATGACCGTAAAGATGACCAGGAACATCAACGGAAAAATGAGCGTGAAGAACAGCGACGCCGGATTGCGCACGAATGCGTTGTTGATGTACCAGACCTGCCTCAGCGCAAGCTTGAGGTCCCTCATACGGGCGCGCCTTCAGCTTCTTTGGTGATTTCCAGGTAGACGTCCTCCAGCGACGGCCGGGTCGCCTGCAGGCCTTCCAATGAAATCCCGGTCTGCACCGCCCACGAAGTCAGCTCATACAGCGTGCGCGTCGGATCGTTGGTCTCGAGCTCGACGCCGTTTCCCTCCAGACGAGCCGAGCCCCGAATCGCTTCTGGCAAGGTCACCGACGCAGGCATCCGAAAACGAACCACGGTACTCGCATGCTGCCGACCGGCAAGAGTGTCGGGCGTTCCCTGGGCAACGATCTTGCCGGTCGCGATCACCACCACGCGGTCAGCCAGGAACTGCACCTCATCCATCGAGTGCGACGTGAGAAAGATCGTCTTGCCGAGATTCTTCAAGCCCATGATTACCTCCCAGGCGGCGCGTCTCGCACCTGGGTCGAATCCAGTGGTCGGCTCATCCAGGAACAACACCTGTGGATCGCCCGCCAGGGCGATGGCTACGTCGAGCCGCCTTCGCTGGCCACCGGACAGCTTTGTCACCCTCGAGTCCCGCTTGTCGGCCAGTCCGACCAGGTCGAGCACCTCGGCGCGCGTCCGGGGTTTGGGGTAGTAGCCGCGAAACATGTCGACCGTCTCCGCAACTGTCAGGTAGGGGTCAACTCCAGTCGTCTGAAGCACTATCCCCATCTGCTCTTTGAGCCTCCGGTCGCCCGTGGCAGGATCAAATCCAAGGACCGAAACGCGACCCCCGTCGCGCCGGCGAAAGCCCTCCAAGATTTCAACGGTCGTCGTCTTGCCCGCTCCGTTCGGGCCAAGCATGGCGAAGACCTCTGCCTCCGCCACCGTGAAGCTGATGCCTCGAACGGCCTGGAGCGAGCCGTAAGACTTGCGAAGGTCCTCGACCTCGACCACGTCACGGGCCACTTCGCCCCCGATGCTAGCCGAAGACTGGACTTACCTCGAACCGGCCCAGAACAGCTCGGGCAGGTCGGACCCGAAGGAGTCCTTGTAGCGCGCGTTAAAGTCGGCCTGCGTGTAGTGGTGCTCGATCGTGCCGACGTGCTCCACGGCGTAGGTCGCGGCAAGAGATGCAACGCGGCCCGCATGGTCCAGGTCAAGCCCCCTCAGCAAGCCTGCGACGAGGCCTGCCCGGTACGCGTCGCCCGCCCCGGTCGGATCGATCTCCCGCCGGGCGGGAGCCGCCGGTATGTCCACCGAGGTCTCTCGCGTGGTGATTCGCGAACCATGCCGCCCGAGTGTCGTGACGACGACCTGCGCCAGCTCGAGCAGCCGGTTCATGTCGCGCTTCGTGCGCTCCTGGATCAGCTCCAGCTCGTAGTCGTTTCCGATCACGATCCACGCTCCGTCGGTCCCGTCGGTCACGTCCGCGCCGTCCATCATCGGCAGCTGGTGCGCGGGGTCGAACACGAAGGGCACCTTTCTGTCTCGACATTCCCGGACAAGCCTTTTCATAGCGGCCGGATCGTTCGGTCCGACGATCACGGCGTCCGCGTTCGGAGGCCCGTCGTCGAGCCCGAGCATCGCCGCCTTCCACATCGCCCCGCCGTAGTAGCCGGTCAGCTGGTTGTCGTCCATGTCGGTGGTCGTGAAGCCCGTCGCGCTGATCTCACCCTCGAGCAGTCGCAGGCCGCGGCAGTCGACACCGTGGGCAACGAGCCAATCCCGATACTCGGTGGCGTCGCTGCCGGCTGTCGCCACGACTGCGGCCGGGTAGCCGAGCAGCGCGAGGTTGTAGGCGTAGTTGCCCGCTACACCGCCCTTGCGCTTCTGGAGATCGTCGACCAGGAAGCTCAGATTGAGGATGTGTGTCTTGTCGAGGAGGATGTGGTCCTTGAAACGTCCTTTGAAGGTGAGGATGTAGTCATATGCGATCGAACCCGTGCAGAGGACCATCTGTCTCCGATCGCGAAGGCTAGCGGAAAACGAAAGGGCGCCCCACTGCGAGGCGCCCTGTGTTCTGCGGTCAGGCGGCGCGCCGTCGACCCGACCGGCGTCGGCCGCGGACCAAGGATGGCTTGCGCGAGGCCTCGCGCCGCGGGGTGAGCTCAGTCGCCTGCTCGAGTCGGCTCGCCGCCCGCGCGATCGTCTTGAACGATCCATTGAAGATCCGGAGCGTTCGCTGGGCCACGGCACCCACGAGGTCATGCCGCCGGGCCTGGACCTTCACCATTTGCAGTCCCCTGACGGCGAGCTTCTCAGGCAGCTTCTCGTTGACCTGGATGCCAAACACGCTGATCTTGTCCGGGATCATCGCGTTGAGACGGCGGTTGATCCGGCGCACGGCCGGCGTGCCCTTGCGCTCGAAGCTCCTGACCTGCTTGCGCGCGCTGCCCATTGGATTGGAAGCCACTTCAGCCGCCGCTTGAGCGGCGCCGACCGCAACTTCCTCGACCGTGGTTGCCGTGTCTCCGAATTCGGTGCTCATGTTCAAACCTCCTGAGTCTTCTTGACGCAGTATAACGCGTTGCGTCAACGACAGGTCAAGCCGTCGGGTGGAGGCGTTCGATCAGCGCCTGAGCCGCGGGGCCGAACACGTCGTAATGCGCGACCTTGCGTCGCTTTTCGGGCTGGATCCATTCGGGCCGGAGACCGTGGAGACGACCCCACTCCTCCAACTCCCGCCGCAACCCGATGACATGCAGGAACGGCTTCTCGCGTGTCAGGCCGCGGATCGTGGAGCCGTGGTACGAGTCGAAGTTGCGATGGACTGCGATGCCGCCCGCCTCGGCGAACTGAATCGCTTCCTTGATCTGCCGCCGCTCAAAGTACTTTTCGCGCATCGGTGCAGATGGGACGGTAGGCGCAAAGGGCGCACGGCCGCTGCGCGTGCTCCGGGCCGAGGTGAAAGTCGCCGGCCGCGATTCGCGCCGCCGCGGAGAGCACGCGTTCCTGGACCAGCGCGTCGTCGGGCTCGATGTCGCGAGCCTCGCCTCGGCGAAGGTCGAAGAGGATGAGTCGGGGATCTCGCCCGCCGGGCAGCAATCCCCGGCGGGCGGCAAAGCCGTAGATCCGCAGCTGTAGCGAGTACGCCTCCAGCAGCGCAGCATCCAGGGTGGCGTTGGTCTTGAAGTCGACGAGCGTGACCCTGCCGTCGACCTCGCAGATGCGGTCGACCAGGCCTCGGACGCGCGCGCTGCCGAGAGCCATGTTGAATCCCGCCTCGACGGCGAGGGTGCGCGCTCTTGCGAGCGGGTGCTCCAGGTAACGCGCCAGCATCTCGCGGCCCAGGTCGGGTCCCCGATAGACCTCGAGCAGATTCCCGCCCGTGTTGTGCCAGGCGGCCAGCGCCTCGTGCACCGCCGCCCCGAGCTCGCTCGATCCGGCCGCACGGACAAAAGGCGGCTGCAGCTCGTCCGGCGGTGCGGGCACGCCCCACACCTGGCTGAAGCGATAGCGGACGGGGCACAGCTCGAAATCGTGAAGCTGGGAGAAGCTCAAGGAAACCGGAGGCGCCTCCGCGGCTTCGCTGGGGGCCGGCGCGGGGCGGATCCGCTCCAGGCGGTCGAGCACCGCCGTGACCACCGCGGGGTCGTCGCGGACCTGGCCGTTGACCGCTCGCGGCACGGGCAGCTCGAGCTGCTCAGACTCGACGACGGCGGCCGATTCGGGATGCGCCAGCGCCCAACTGAGGATCTCGGCGAAATGGTCGTGATCCTCGATCCCGTTTGTCCCCAACTCGTGAGCCGACGGCTCGTCGCGGGTCGCGGTCACGTAAAGCGCGTCCTTGGCACGCGTGAGCCCCACGTAGACGATGCGCCGGCGCTCGCCTATCGCCAGCGCGACCGCGGGCGCGCCCGGCGAAGTATCGACGTAACGCGGATGCTTCTCGCCACGCCAGTTTTTCATCACGAATCCGAGGCCGTCGGGGTCGAAGAACAGCCTCTCGGTGTCGCGCGGGCGTGGCGGCCGCAGGTTGACCAGGAAGACAACCGGGAACTCAAGTCCTTTCGCGGCGTGAATCGTCAGGAGCGACACCGCTTCAGTGCCCGCGGTCTCTTCCGCCGCCTCTCCGACGGGAAGCTCGGCATCGATGACCTGGTCGAGGTGGCGTACGAAGTCGCCGATCCCGGCCAGGGCCAGGTCGCGCTCAAAACGTCCTGCCAGCTGAAACACCTTGCGCAGGTTGAGCAGCGCGCGCGGGCTGCCGTCTCGCTGGGCGCGCAGCTCGGCCCAGCGCAGGTAGCCACTCTCCTCGAGCAGCCGATTGAGGATGTCGGCGACCGTAAGCGTGTCGCGAAGTCTTCCGATGCGGTCCGTCAGCTCGACCAGCGAGACCGCCTGTGAGGCGACCTTCGGCTCCATCTCCGGAAATCCACCGCGCCTGGATTCGTCGAAGCAGTCACGCAATCGCATTCCAGGTTTCTCGAAACGTCGCGACGCCAGCCGGTACATCCCCGAGTCGGAGAGCCGCACGATCGGTCCCTGCAAGATGCGCACCAGAGCCCCGTCGTCCATCGGGTTCTCGGCCAGCCGCAGCAGAGCCAGAACGTCCTTTATCTCCTGACGGTCGAAAAAACCGGAGCCGCCGCTGGTCAGGTAGGGAATGCCCTGCCGGCGGAGCTCGTCCTCGAATTCGCGCGGCAGCATCCGCACCGAGTGGGACAGGACGGCGATCTCGCGAAAAGCGCGGCCACCTACGTGCAACCGGCGAATCGCCTCCGCGACTGAGCGAGCCTCGGTCCGCGAGTCGGGCGCCATCAGCACGCTCACCGGAGCCCCACCTCCCGCGCCACGTGTCGCCACCAGCTCCGGTTCGGCCGCGAAATCCGCGTCGCGGCGAATGAAGTCCGTTGCGCAGTCGAGGATCCCCTGCAACGAACGACGGTTTTGGGTCAGCGGGAGCCGGAGCCCAGGAAACCGGGTCCGGATGTTGTCGATCTCGGCGTCCCGCCATCCGTAGATCGACTGCTTCGCGTCGCCGACCACGGTCACGTTGCCGAAGCCCTCAGCGGCGGCGAGCCGAATGAAGTCGAGCTGGATGCGGTTGGTGTCCTGAAACTCGTCCACGATGAGGTAGCGGAAGCGCTCCCGACATCGTCGCCGGAATTCCGGCACCCGCTCCAACGCATCGATCACCCTGAGAAGCAGGTCGTCGAAGTCGCGGAGACCTTGTTCGCGCAACGCGTCCTCATAGGCGCGGTACACGGTGAACAAGACCTCGATGGCTTCGGCCTCGGCGCGTGCGGGGTCCGGTGCGCCCGACCCGTTCGGGGCGGGCCGCGAGCTCCAGTGCGCGCCATGCAGCTCGAGCGCCCGGTCGCGGAACCTCTCGGGGCTGATCCCGCGGCCTTTCAGCTTGAGGAGGAAGCGAAGTCCAGAGCGCAGCAAGTCGTCGAGGTCGTCGACCGCAAGCGCGGCGAACGAGTCCGGGTCGAAAGGCGCGGCGGCGCCACTGCGAAGTCTCGCCATTAGCTCCTGCTCGAAAAGCCTCTGGCCTGTCTCATCGAGCACCCGCAGCTCGCGGGCCTCACCGATCAGGTAGGCGAACTCGTCGAGGAGGCGGGCGCATGCGCTGTGGAAGGTCCCGATCCAGACGTTGTCGAGGGTGCCGACGTCCGGATGGCGTGCCGACAGCTCGTTGATGATGCGCAGGCGGAGCTCCTCGGCGGCGCGGTCGCTGAACGTCAGGGTCAGGATCCGCTCGGGGGCGACACCCTGGTCGACCAGCCAGCAAAAACGCTCCGTCGCGGTGAACGTCTTGCCGGTCCCCGGGCCGGCCGCGATGAGATATGCACCCTGCGGGCCCGCGTGGGCCGCGGCGGACTGCTCGGCACTCAGGACCGGGCCGCGGACTCGAGTCGCGCTCATTCCGGCGGGGCACCTCCGTATGGGCACACCGCCGCGTGCGGGCAGCTGCCGAAGCGTGTCACGCACGTGCCGGCGAGCTCGCGCGGCGCCGGCTCGAAGTGCCCGCCTTTGATCCGCTCGATCGCCGTCACGACAACCGACCGGCTGCGCTCGAGGTCTTCCGCCGAAAGCACCTTCTCGCGGTATTCCTTGAGGCCGGCGGGCCGGCCCACGCTGAAGATGTCCTGCCGCATGCCGCCCCAGACCCAGTCTTTCGGGTACCAGAGCGAGAGGAAGCGGGGCTGGAAAGCAAGGGGGTTGCCTTCCTCGTCGACTCCGTCCTTGCAGGCGAGGTAGTAGAGCGCGAGCTGGACGTCGTACAGCTCGGGCCCGAAGTACATGTCGTATGCGTATCGCATCGGCTTGCCCGACCCGGTCTTGTAGTCGACGACCTCGACCTCGCCATCGCCGACGTCGTTGACCCTGTCGATCTTTCCGACGACGTCTGACCCGTCGATGCGCAGGCGGAAACGCTTTTCGACCGCGAGCGTGCGCAGCCTGCGGATGAACTGCATCCCGGTGATGGCGCGGATGTAGTTGCCGAGCAGGGACCGCACCTGCTTTTCCTCCCGCTTGCGGTCGAGGACGCCTTCCATCCGCGCCAGGTAGCCCTCGAGGTGGCGTTGCAGGGCGACTTCCAACCACTCACGCTGCTGTTCGGCCTCATGCGGACGCCATTCCTCTTCGTGCTCGTGGAAGTCCTGCAGGACCTCGTGGAGGAAGCCACCCCGCTCCATCGCGACCGACCGCGGCTCGTCCACCAGCCCGGGATGGTGGTTGTACCAGTACAGGCGTGGGCACTTGAGATAGTCGTTCAGCGTCGTGGGGCTGAAGTGATCGATCTGCACCGAGTCCGGGTTGCGGCCTGGCCCGTATGACTCGAAAGGCTCACCTGAAGAGGGATCGGTGAGAAAGGGCAGGTCGAGGCCAAGTGTCCGGGCGCGCGCCAGCACGACGTCGTCGAGCAGCGCGCGATGAGAGGCCAGCAGCACCTCCGCCTCGCGGGCCAGCAGCACATCTTCCGGGTTGAGTCGAGACGAGCGAGTCAGCTCGCGGACCGGACCCTCCGGGTCGGCCATCCCCAGAAAGACCGAAGGTCCCGCTTGGCGAAGATATGCATCCGCGTACGTGATGTACAGGCGGCGGCGCGCCCGCGTCATGGCGACAAACGCGAGACGCGCCTCCTCCGCGAGATGGCCGTCCGGGTCCGAGGGCCAGGACGGCATGAAACCGACCTTGTAACCCTCGAGCCACGCGCGATCCTCGGCGTCGAGCAGCGGGTGCGGCCTTGCCTCGAGAGGGAACAGGCCGTGCGCGAAACCCGAGCAAAAGACGACTTCGAACTCGAGTCCCTTCGCCTGGTGGACCGTCATGATCTGCACCGCGTCGCGCAGGCCATCCGCCGCCTCGGTGTCGTCTGCCGCGGTCGACAACAGGCTCTGGAGCGAACCGGTGATGTCGGCAAGCAGCGGCTTTGCGCCCTGCAGCCGTTCATGCACCGCCTCGATCGACTCAAGGCCCTCAATCGCAGCGCGAAGGTCCGAGATCGCCTCCGCTCGCTGTACCGCCGGCAGGCCGAGGTCAAGCAGGCGGCGCATCGCGCCGCCCTCGATCAGGACCGTATACGCGAGAGCCGCGATCGGGAGCCGGCGCGCCTGGCCCAGCAGCCGTTCCCGCGCGACCATCGCCTGGTACAGGTCGTCCAGCTCTTCGGCGGTGAGGAACTGCATGAAGCTTGGTTCTGGCCTCGGTTCGGTCGGGGCGATCGTCACAGCCCCTCCGGCGCCTTCGGCGCCACCTCCCCATGAATGGGGAGGAGGGGCGGTCGTCACAGCCCCTCCGGCGCCCTCGGCGCCACCTCCCGATGAATGGGGAGGAGCTTTGGCCCAGGGCAGCGGATAGCGCTCTGGGTCGCGCGCCGCCAGCGCGTACATGACGCTGTTCACCACTCGTCTCAGCGGCCGGCTCCTTTCGAACGCGTAGGCCCTCAGCCGGCTCACCGTGTGCGGACCGACGCCGCCAAGGGTCGAGGTCATGGCGCTCTCGAATGCGTCCGGGTCGTCCGGTTTGCGGAGCGATTCGAGATATCCGACCAGGAATCGCACCACCTCGTTGCGGGCTGTCGCGCCCCAGCCGCGCACCTCATAAGGAAGACGGAGCGCGCGCAATGCCTCCTCAAATGGCGCGCCCAACGCCGAGGTGCTGCGCAGGACGATCGCAAAATCGCGGAGCCGCAGCTCAGGCCACTCCGATTGCAGCCGCTTGATCTCACGAGCGCAGAAGAACGCCTCATCGACCGGGTCGCCCTCGCGCGCCAGGACCACGGCGGGGACGCGCTGCGTCGAATCCGCCCGCAGCACTCGGGGCGAGCGGTCGGGTTGCGTTGCCGCCAGGAGACGCTCGCCGGCGTCCAGGGCTTGCTGAGAGGACCGCCTGCATATTTCGAGGCTGCGGGTCAGGGCGCGATAGACGGAGGTGAAGTCGTGGCTGAGGAGCCGCGGCACCGTGCCGCGGAAACCATAGATCGACTGATCGGGATCGCCGACCACGACCAATCGGGGACGCGACTCGGGCGGGGCGATAAGCCGCAACAGCTCGAACTGCGCCGGGTCGACGTCCTGAAACTCGTCGACCAGGACGAGCTCGAACTTGGCTCGCAGCCGCTCGCGCAGCGTGGGATTGGTTTCGAGCAGCTCGATGGTCGCGGAGATCAGGTCGCGAAAATCGAAAAGCCGCGCCTCGCGCATGCGCCGGTGGTACGCCTGGTAGACAGAAGCCAGCACGCGCAACCGCTCGCTCGCGCTCGCCTCGGTTGCCAGCTGCAGGGCGGCCGGATGGACGAGGTTCTGCTTCATCAACGCGACGAAGGCGAGGAGGTCGTGCGCGAATGCATCGGAGCGGCGCACGCCATCGAGCGGACCCAGCAATGCGGGGTCAAGTCCTGTGAGCACGTCGCGCATCACGATCCATTCCTGGAAGCCGTTCAGAAGCAGACGCTCGCGGTCGGGCGCGTTGTCACGCAGGATCCGCGCGCAGAAGCTGTGGAACGTCGAGATCCACGCTTCGCCGTAATCGTCTTGCAGGCGTTCGTCGATCCGGCGCGCGATCTCACCCGCGGCGCCGGTCGAAAACGTGAGGACCAGGATCTGGTCGCGGCCGGCTAGACCGTCGCGGACGGCCTGCTCGTAGAGGTCGACCAGCGCGTGTGTCTTTCCGGTGCCCGGCCCGGCAAGCACGCGAAGCGGTCCTTGTATTTCACTGATGTCGATTGGCACGAGGTCTCCCAGGGTGGCGCGGGCGACCTGATTATGCCGGTGCGCGTCTCCTGGATTCAGCCCCCGTTGTTAAGGGCCACCACGCCGCGACCACCAGGACCACCAGAAGCACGATCTCCAACCATGGCCACTGCTTGAGGTGGGGGCTCAGACCTCGGTCGTAGAGATATGGGCTGGCGAGCACCCAGATCGCCACCAGCGGGAGGCGCCACGCGAGGGTCGGGCGCTCCTCCCAGACCATCCAGCCCGCGGCGGCGAGCATGCACAGGTCCGACGCATGCAGGTACGGCGATATCAGCAGCGAACCGACGATGGCGATGGGGATGACCAGGCCAGGGGAATGGCGCAGCTTGTACGCGGCAGCGAAAACGGCGCCGATGATCAGCACGCGCAAGAACATCGCCATCGCGCCGGTGGCAGCGAGCGCGCCGTGCAGGGTAAGGTCGTCGGTGCCTTTGGGCAGCGGGCCGCGCAGCTGGGTCATGTACTCGGCCATGCCGCCGGTTCCGACCGTCAGCATGATGACGATCAAGACAGCGACCGCCACCGCGACCCAGCTCGCGAACAACCGGAAACGCCACGCGAACAGCAGCGCGAAGGGGACGAGGACACTTGTGTTGGGCTTGAACAAGATTGCGCCCAGGGCGATGCCGGCCAGCACGTCGCGACGGTCGCGCATCAAACGCCACGCGACGACCGCGCCCGCCGCCAAGAGCGGAACGATCTGGCCGACGTTGACCGCGTGCATGACCCACCACGGAGCGAGCGCACCTACCACGGCGATCCAGCGGCTCCATCCCTTGCTCACCCCTGCCCATGCAAGCGCCGCCGCAAAAGCACCGAAGAGAAGCACGGCCCACACCACATACGCGACGTCGTAGGGCAGGAATCCCAGGGGAGCGGTCACAAACGCTACGGTCGGGGGACTGAGAAATGGCTGCGCCACCAGCGTCGATGAAAGCTCTTTCTGCTCGACGGCGACCATTCCCTGGTCGTAGATGTGCGACCAGCCCTGCTGCAGACCGACCTGGCCCGCCGCCACGTAGGTATGGAAGTCGACGCTGATGGGATCGTTGCGATGGATGACGTCCACCAGCAAGGCGATCGCCACGATTCCGAACGCGAACACAAGCCAGCGTCGCTTGTTGGCACTGATGTTTACAGCGCTAAACACTTGTCCCCCCGGTTGTTCGAGTCTCACTCACGCCAGAGACGCAGTCCCAATAATTCGAAACGCATGGCTGCCGCCCGTCTGACAATTTCCTGGCGGACAGCGGCCTCGCCGGCCCTGGCTGGACTCGCTGTAATCGTCGCGCATCTGCCTTCCTTCCTGCACCGGCTGCTGGACGGGGACGAGGCGATCTACAGCTCGATCGCGGTGCTCATGAATCTTGGTGGCGGGCTTTACGGCCCCGGAGGCGTCGACAACAAGCCGCCCGGGATTTTCTGGGTCTACGCGCTGACCTTCCGCTTATTCGGTGCCTACCAGATGGATGCGATCCACGCCGTCGGATTCGTCGCCATGGCCGCGACCTGCCTGGTCGTCTTCGCGATCGCCCGCCACCTCGCCGGCACCCGAGCCGGCATCCTGGCTGGACTTTTCTACGGCCTCCTGACTGCGGCGGGAAACCCGCGCCTGCTGGCCTCCAACACCGAGATCTTCATGATGCTGCCCCTCGCCGCGTCCGTCTTGCTCTTGCTTCGCAAGCAGTGGTTCTGGACCGGGTTGCTCGTTGTCGCCGCGGGCGCATTCCGCCAATCGGCCGCCGTCAACGTCCTCCTCGTCGCACTTGCGATCTTCTGGCTCGAACCGGCTGAGGGGCGAAGGCATGCCGCGCTTGGATTCGGGGGAGGACTGCTCGCGGGACTGATGACCGGCGCATTGCTCATCGTGCTCACGGGTTCGCTCGAGGGCTTCTGGCGGTGGACCGTGCAGACGCTCGTCGGTTATGCGTCGGCAAGCTGGACGCCGGGCTTCGTCTGGAGCCGCGCCAGGGACAGCATCGTGCCGTTTGTCGTCGACATGTCCGTCTTGTGGATCGCGGCGGTCGCACTGATCGCGCGGTGGCGCGATCTGTCCGTCGAGGTCCGCTTGATGGTGGCGTGGCTCGTGGTGGCGATGGCGGGGTCGCTTGCGGGCGGACATCTCTCGTGGCATTACTTCATCCAGGCGATGGGTCCGCTCGCTGTGCTTGCGGCGCTCGCGTTCGATCGCTTCGAGATGCGGCGATTCGTGGCCACAGCCGCGGTGGCGGGCATCGCGATACCGGCGGTCTTCTGGTGGGCTTTCGACATCGGCGCCGACCCGCTGACCTATGACTTCAACGCGCCGGGCCCGCAGCACGAGACGGTGTCCGCATACATCGCGGCCAATACGTCGCCCTCGCAGCGAGTCTTCGTATGGGGTGACTGGCCCGCTCTCTACGTCGAGTCGAACCGCGTGATGGCCGGCCGGTTCCCTGGATTCCTGCGCGGGTTCGAGCGCGGGTCGGACGTGCCGCCCAACAACTGGGACACCGCACCCGACGTCTGGACGCTCCTGCAGTCAGACCTGGCGGCGAACCCTCCGGCTCTCATCGTGGACACCGCGGCAGCCGGCTGGAGCGACTTCGCCAGCTACCCGATGAGCAACTACCCGGTCCTGGCGGAGCTGGTGGCAGACCATTACCACAAGGTAGCCACCATCGACGGCGTGGTGATCTACGCCCGGAACAGCTAGACGCCGGGCGTTTTGACCGGGAGCGCCGGCACGGACGGCAGGTTGACCGGCGGGTTGACCGGCAGATTGACCGGCGGGTTGACCGGAAGCTTCCCGTCCGGCACCTGAACCTTCGGCACCTCAACCTGTGGCGGTCCCACCTGCGTCGCGGCAGGAATTGACGGCGAGGGCATAGGCGGCGCGACTGAGGCGCCGGGGCCTGTGCCCGACTGCACCCTGTGAACACCGGGTGCGGACGGTGCGACAGGGGGCGCGGGCTGCACGACGATGACCGCCACCGCGCCGGCAACGACCGCGACCTGCACCACGTGATGAGCGCTGTCAGTCAGCCAGCGACCGGACAGCCAGACGGCCAACACGGACATTGCTCGGCGCCCGATCGCGCGACCGTGCTGGACATGCTCGCTGATGGCGCCGAGCGCGCGCCGCAGCCGGCGCTGCACAGTGGCCTCGGTCAGTCCGACCTCGGAGGCGATCTCCCGGTTGGAGTAACCGCCGAAGTACGCCAGCTTGACGACCTCTGTGTCTTCACGAGGCAACGAGCGGATGGCTTCGTCGACCGCGTGACGGATCATGGCGCCCGAAAAATCCTTCCAGGAATGCGGCCGGTCATCGCCATTGTTCATGCCCTCGAGAAGCATCTTCTTGAGGCCCCTGTGGGCGCCGCGCATGCGGCGGCGATCGACGGGAGTTCGGCGGACGCCGGTCATCAGCCACGTTCGCCATGTGTCGTTCGTGGCACCGGGAAGCAGGTTGTTTTGAGCTGCCGGCATATCCCAGTACTCCGCTGTACTACTAACTCCGGATGCCTCGAAAGCACCCGAGGTTGGGATCAGTCTGGCGAGGGTTTACGGGGCCGCTTGACCTCAAGGATTCGTGGCTCGGCCGCGGCGACCGACAGCAGTCGGTCGAAGACCTCAACCGCCGCTTCGTCGTCCACGCCGTCGGCGAGGCGGACATAAGCCGATGCCCCGTCTGCGAAGACGAATGTCGGGGTGCCGAACACGCCAAGCTCAGCGACCGCGTGCCGGTGATCCCGCTCCAGTCCCTCGAGGATGTCGGGGTCCGCCATGTCGCTGCGCAAGCGCTGGAGGTCGAGGCCGGCCTGGACGGCAACCTCCTGGACCACCGCCGGATCGTCGATGTCGAGCCGGTCGCGATGACGGGCCCGGAGAAGCGGCATATGGAGGTCGTCGAAGCGGTCTTGCCGCCTCGCAGCCTCCGCGGCCGCGAAAGCGACCCGACCCCTGACGTCTTCGGAGGCGGGCGCACTCCAGACCGTCCAACCGTCATCCTTTGAATTCACCTGCGTGAGCGAGAAGTACCGCCACCGAACCTCGACGTCGCGCCGGCCCGAGCGGCGCACCGCGTCGAGCAGGCCCGCCGCCCGGTAGACGAACGGACACAGGTAGTCGAAGAAGACGTCGAAGGTGATGGGTTCTGAGGGGGCCACGCTGAGAGTTCCAACGCAGCTGCTCCTGACTCGTATTCCAGACAGCTGGTCGTGGATGCGTCCTGATCTGTTGATTCGCCTGCTTCCATTCACCGCCGCGTACGCCGTCATCTATATCGCCAGCAACAGAGCCGCATGGCTCGGCCTCGAGCCGGGCGACCTGGAGGCGCAGCTCGTTTTCGCAGCCGTCGCCGCGCCTCTGATGTTCGGCGCTGCCACCGCGGTCCAGCTGTGGTTGACGCGCCGCCGCGGCGCCCTGAGCGTGCCGGCGGGGGCCGATGACGCGGCGTTCCAGGCCGGCTTTTACGCGCTCAACGGACCGATCGAGGAGGGCTTCTTTCGCGGCCTCGTTCAGGGAGGGCTGACCGCGTTGTGGTCGGCGCCGGCCGGCTTTGCGGTCGGGACCGCGACCTACGTGCTCTATCACAAGCTCGGGCGCTGGACCTGGGCCGACACGTTGTCGACCACACTCGTCGGGGTGCCGCTGGGCCTTGCCTACTGGCTCCTCCCTGGTCCGCCTTCGCTTTTGGGAATCTCGCTCGCCCACATCGCGGCGACCTGCGGGTTCCTCGGACCGGGCCCGTACCTGCTCAAGAGGATGCACCTCGTTTAGTGGTCGAGCTCGACAGGCGGCAGCGGGTCACCCTCGTCTGGGCCGGGCTTGCCGTGGTGCTCGCCGGCTTCGAGGGCTCGATCCTGGTCGTCGCGCTTCCGGCGGTCGCCAGGGAGTTCCACGCGGGCACCTCCGCGCTCTCCGACTTCGGCTCCGTGCTGGCGGTTGGCGCCGTGGGCGCCCTCCCGCTGGCCAACCTGGCCGATCGGTTCGGGCGGCGCCGATTGATCGCGGGCGGCGTGGCCGGTTTCTCGCTCGTGAGCTTCGCCAGCGCGTACGCGCCGTCGCTGGCCGACCTCGCCTTCTTGCGGCTCTTCGCCGTGTGCTTCGAGGTGCTGGTCGTCGGGGTCGCGACGGCGCTCATCGTCGAGGAGGCGCCGGCGGCCAGGCGCGGCCTGGCTGTCAGCGTGCTCGCCCTGCTGTCCGGCCTGGGCACGGGGATCACGGTCATCTTCTATCCGCTGCTCGCTCCGCACTGGCGATGGCTCTTCCTGGCCTGCGGGGTCGGGCTCGTGGCGGCCCCCTTGATCTGGTGGCTGCTGCCCGAGGGCCGGACGTGGCAGGGCGTCCGGATCACAGGCTCAGCCCTTCGCCTCCTCCTCCAGCCGCCCTGGCGACGGCGGATCCTGATCCTGGCCGCGATGTTCGCCCTCCTCGCGGTGCTGCTCGAGCCCGCCGGCCTGCTCTACACCCTCTATGCGAGCGAGGTCTTGAGCTGGTCGCCGGTCCAGATCAGCTTCCTGATCGTCGTCGCCGGGATCGCGGGGGCGGTCTCCTACCTTGCGGGCGGCTACCTGACGGACCGCTTTGGGCGAAGGGGCCCCGCCATCGCGTTGACCGTGGCCACCGCGGCCGCGACGAGCCTTAGCTTTGCCACGTCCACCGTCGGCTTTTTCGTGGGCAATGTCCTGTGGAGCGCATTCGCGAGCGCGGCGACTCCGGTCTTCGGCGCGTGGTCCGGCGAGCTGTTCCCGACGCGGGCCCGCGCGACGGCGGAGGCCGCGATCGCTCTCGCCGGGGCCATCGGGAGCATCGCGGGCCTGCAGGTGCTTGCGCTGCTCTCGGCGTCGACCGGCTTCGGCGGCGCCATCGAGCTCGAAGGCTTGGCCGCTGTGGCGGGTGCGCTGCTGCTGTTCCTCCTGCCGGAGACCAAACAGCAGCCGCTTCCCGAGTAGATTTCAGCGCACCGATGGAGCGCGCCCAGGCGGTTGTGATCGGCGGGGGCATCACCGGGGCGAGCGTCGCCTACCACCTTGCCAAGTCCGGGTGGCGCGACACCGTGTTGCTGGAAAAAGATGAGCTGACCAGCGGTTCGACCTGCCACGCCGCCGGTCTCGTGACCCAGTTCAACCCGTCCCCGACGATGATGCGGTTCCGGCGATACAGCATCGAGCTGTACCAGGAGATCGGCGTCTTCGAGACTGTGGGCAGCCTCCGCTTCGCGTCGAGCAGGGACCAGCTGATGGAGCTGCAGCGCGGCGCCAGCCGGGCCAGGGGCATCGGGCTGAACGTGGAGCTGGTCTCCGCCGCGGAGGCCGCGCGACTCATGCCGGTCATCAGCCAGGACTCGCTCTACGGCGCGGTCTGGGTGCCGGGCGACGGCCACCTCGACCCGCACACGGCGACGCACGCCCTGGCCGCCGCCGCGCGCAAGCTCGGCGCGCAGGTCGTCACGCATCGCCGGGTCACCGGCATCGAGCTTTCCGAGCGGGGCACGGTCAAGGCGGTCGACACGGTCGCCGGCAGGATCGAGACCGAGGTGGTGGTCGTCGCCGGCGGCATCTGGGGTCCGCAGCTTGCGGCGATGGCGGGAGCGTTCGTCGTATCGACGCCCGTCGACCACCAGCACGCGGCGCTGCTTGCGGTGCCCGGGCACGAGATGCCCCACGACATGCCCTGCTTCCGCGACCCCGACAACCTCGTCTACGGCAAGGCGGAGGCAGGGGGCATGGTGCTCGGTGGATACGAGGCCAACCCGGTGGCGCGATGGATCGACGGGGTGCCGTGGAACCACGCCGGAACCTCGCTGCCACCCGACCAGGCCCGTTTCGAGCCGCTGCTCGCCGGAGCGGCTCGACGTTTTCCATTCGCCCATGAGGCGGGCATCGTCAAGCTGGTCTGTCACCCCGACGCCATGACGCCGGACGCCGGTCCGCTGGTCGGTCCGGTGCCTGGAGTCCATGGCCTGTACATGGCGGCGGGGCTGTCGCTGAACGGCTTTGGTGGAGCGGGCGGCATCGGACGCGCCATCGCGGAGCTGGTCACGGGAAGCGAGCCGGAGCTCGACCTTTATCCGTACAGGCCGTGGCGCTTCGGCCCGGTGCACCAGGACCATCGCTACGCCGCCGAGCTCGCGCGCGAGTCGTACAAGTACTACTACCACTTGCGCTATCCGTTCGACTCCGACGAGTGGGGGCGCCCGCGGCGGACGAGCGCACTCCACACTCGCATGCAGGACCTGGGTGCCGTGTTCGGCGTCAAGCATGGATGGGAGCGGCCCGACTACTTCGACCCCGCCCGCCCATGGAGGCGCGCCGCCGCGGACCAGCGCGCATTCGGATTTACCCGGCCACCCTACTTCGACCTGCTCGCCGAGGAGCACCGTGCATTTCGGGAGCGGGTCGGCATCATCGACATGAGCTCGTTCGGCAAGGTCGAGGTCATCGGACCCGGCGCGGCTGCGCTGCTCGAGCGCGTTTGCGGCAATCGCATCGACCGACCCGAGGGAACGGTCGTGTACACGCAGCTGCTGGAAAGGAACGGCGGGATCGCCGCCGACGTCACCATCACGCGGCTGTCACCTGATCACTTCAGGCTCGTCACGGGCGCGGGTTATGTGAACAGCGACCTGGGCTGGCTGCGCCTGCAAACGCGGGACGGCGAGCCCTACGTGCGGCTCCGGGAGTCGACCGAGGAGCTGTCGGTGATCGGGATCTGGGGACCACGCTCTCGAGACGTGCTCGCCAAGGTCACTGGGGACGATGTGTCGGACGAAGGCTTTCCGTACATGACCGCACGCTCGATCCACGTCGCGGGTTTTTCAGTGTTCGCACAGCGTGTGACGTACGTCGGCGAGCTCGGGTGGGAGCTCTACGTCGACCCCGCGCGGGCCGGCCAGGTGTGGGACCGATTGATGGAGGCGGGGGCAAGCTTTGGAGTCATGCCGGGCGGCTACCGCGTCCTCGATTCACTCCGGATGGAGAAGGGCTACCGCTACTACGGCACCGACATGGGGCTGCTCGACAATCCCTACGAGGCCGGCCTTGGCTTTTGCGTGCAGCGCGATAAATGGAGCTTTTTGAGCCCCGAGGTGCAGCGAAGGCTGCGCACGCTCACGGTCGGCGACGAGCAGTACGTACCCATGTATGGAGGGGAGGCGGTGCTCAGCGAAGGTCGCGTCGTCGGCCGCCTGCGCAGCTGCGCGTACGGCTTCACCGTCAGGAGGAACCTTGCGTATTCGTATCTCCCGAGCGACATGAAGCCCGGGGCGCAGGTGGAGGTCGAGGTGTTCGGACGGATGATCCCGGCCACCGTTACGCACGACGCGGTGCTTACGAAACGTGCCCAGCTCGCAAGCTGAAGAAGCGGTACGGCGCGTCGCGCTCTGGAAGGGACGGGAGGTCAGGGTCACGCCGCTGTCAGGCGGCCTGACCAATGAGAACTACATCGTCGAGTCGGGCGCCCAGCGATACGTGATGCGCCTGCCCGGCAAGTCGACCGAGCTCCTGTCGATCGACCGGGCAAACGAGGTCTACAACACGAAGGCGGCCGCGACCACCGGGATCGGCCCGAAGGTGCTCGAGCACGTCGCGGGCCTGGACGCGATGGTGCTCGAGTTCATCCCCGGGGCCACCATGTCGGCCAAGACGCTGCAGTCGCGGCAGATGGCCGCCCGCATGGCGCAGTCTTTCCATCGCCTGCACGCCGCACCGCGCTTCCTCCAGGACTTCAACATGTTCCGGCTCATCGAGAGCTACCTCGGCATCGTGGACGAGCACGAAGTGACGATCCCCGACGGATACCGCGATTGGCTGCCGACCGTGGCCGGAATCGAGCGGGCGGTAAGCGCCGGCGCGTTGCCCCTGGCTCCGTGCCACAACGACCTGCTGTGCGAGAACTTCATCGACGACGGGACGGCCCTGCGCATCGTGGACTACGAGCTCAGCGGCAACAACGACCCTTGCTTCGACCTGGGCAACACCGCGCAGGAGGCAGAGTTCGGCCAGGACCTGCGCGCCGCTCTGTGCGAAGCCTATTTCGGAACCCCGGACCGGCAGCAGCTGGCCCGGATGAACCTGTTCGCGCTCATGTCCGACGTCGGCTGGACCCTGTGGGGCGCGATCCAGGCCAAGATCTCGGCCGTCGACTTCGATTTTCGGGGCTACTACACGGGCCGCTGGGAGCGCGCCCT
>Ga0209806_1001023_pt1 | contig 18839 bp, 17 predicted proteins | sample GraSoiAngelo_152_FD_186166 | JGI IMG/M metagenome (GOLD analysis project Ga0209806, IMG submission 186166) | Grasslands soil microbial communities from the Angelo Coastal Reserve, California, USA - 14_1009_12_30cm (SPAdes) (version 2) | ecosystem: Environmental > Terrestrial > Soil > Grasslands ... | reverse complement strand
ATCGTCCTCACCGCGCTTACGGTGCGGCTACTTTCCGCGCTCGACGGCCGCAGGATTCCCGACTGACGTACACGTCGTCACCGGGTGCAGGCCGGGCGCGATGCCCCCGCCGCAGGCCCAGGCGCGGCCTTCGTAGAGCGCAAGCTCGAACCCGTGGCGAGGCACGAGCATGGTTTCACCGGTCGACCAGCCCGCACCAGGCGTCAAGCGGGTGAACTGGTCGACGATGGCGGTTTCGCCGGCGTTCTGGCCGCCCAGCATCACGACTAATCCGCCCAGGAACGTCACCGCCCCGCCTCCGCTGGTGGCGCGCGGAAGGTCGGGGAGGCGAGACCAGGTGGAATGTGCCATATCGAAACAGTCCACCCGAGCTGTGGTCGGGTAGCGGCCACCCGCGACGCAAACGCTTCCGCCGACCACGAAACCTGAGACGTGGTTGCGCGGGCCTGGAAGGGAGGGCAGAACTGTCCAGGCGTTGGACGTTGGATCGAAGCTCTCGACCGCCGCCACCTCGCCCCCTGCGGTGTTGCCGCCGATGGCGAAGAGCTTGCCATTCGCGGCGATCAGCGCGTGGCCACCACGCGCAAAGTTCATCCGCGCCAGCTCGCTCCAGTGGTCTGTATCGAGGCGGAAGAGACGCGCGCTGTCAGCGCCGTTGCTGTGCCCGCCGGCGAGGTAGACCTGGCCGTCGAGCGCCGCCGCCGAAGGGTGATCGACCGCCACCGGCAGGCGGGGCCCTACGCGCCAGGCCTTTCCGTCGAACGCATACACGGAGTCGAGGCTCGCCCCGGCGGCGTTGAAGCCGCCCATGACGTACAGGCTTCCGCCCTCCACGGCAGCGGCCGCCTCCTCGATCGGGACAGGCAGCGAGAGCTCCTGTCTCTGCGCCGGCTGTGGCGAGGGCGTGGCAAGAGGGCTGAACGTGGCGACGGGCGGCGTCGGCGTCGGCGTGGTCGCCGCGACCGGTCCGCCCCCGCCGCAACCGGCCACTAACAACACGATCGCCGGCCAAACCCCACGAGTGTCCCGAAAAGCGGGTATCAAGGCTCCGCGAAAGCCTACAGAGCGGGCAGTCGTGCGCTTATTTCAACGAGTTGGCGACCTGCCAGAACTCCTGGTCCGTCAGTCCGCTAGCGCTCAGGAAGTACGGGACTCCTGGCCCTGCAATCTGCGAATTGGTCATCGTCCCGGGTTCGATCCACATCAGCCAGCGATTGCTCAGAGGCGCCGTCGGGTCGTAGACGAAGTACTCCGCGTATCCGGACTGGCTGTATTTGAGCGGGATCGCGTTGCGGAACTTGACGCGGGTATCGCTCGAGCCCGGCCCGCCTGGCGGTGGATTGGCCACCACGATCCCGAACGAAATCCTCTTGTCGCGTAGGTCGCTCTGATAGTCGATGTTGAAACCGTCTGCGTCACCACGGACCGTTGCGTCATACGGGCCGCCGGGCAACGAGGTCGGGAGGATCACCGGTTGCGTGTTCTTGACAGTCGAACGGATCGTGGTGGCTGCCTGGTCAGGAGACATAACGCCGAGGTAGCCCTTTCCGCCGTTGCTCAATCCTGCCTGGACCGTGCCTCGGTCGAGCAGCTTCCAGTCGCTGCCGGTCCATCCGAACATCTCATTGTCCACACTGCTGTTCAGGTCGCCCCACGACACGACCTCATGCAGCGATTCGATGTAGGCGGCATACCCGACCGTCACGGGCTGCAAGGCGGGGTGCTGGCGTGACCAGCTCGATCCATCCCACGTCCACGTGTCGCCCGTCAGCAACACGAGCTTGCCGCGCACGGGGTCATATGCACCGGATGCCGTCCCCAGCTCGGGCAGGTTGACCTTTGGATTCAGGACGATCCAACTGGAACCGTTCCACGCCCACGTCTGAGTCAGGTATCGACCACCGACCAGGCCGGGTGATCCGGCCAGGAGCAAGACCTGCCGTCCGGAGACCAGCATCGTGCCGGGGGAAGTGGGCGTTGTGGCGGGCGAGAGCTGGGTCCAGTCCGAACCGTTCCACGACCACGTCTGCGGCTGGTAGCCCGCGCCGGATCCGCTGTTCGCTGTGAACCCAAACAGCAGGACCGTGCGTGTGATGGGATCGAACTGCATGCTCGGTCCCTGCCACTCGTATCCGATGGCCGGCGCGTGGAGAGGATGCTTCTCGTGCCAGTTGCTGCCGTCCCATGCCCACGTCTCGGCGGCGGCTGTCGTCCCGACCTTGCCTTTCACCAGTCCGGTGCCACCGAAGAGCACGATGTCGTGCCGTGCAGAGTCGTACGCCATTGCGGCTCCGTAACGTGCGGACGGGCTCACTGCAGGGTGCGAATGCGTCCAGTATTTGCCGTCCCATGTCCAGGTCTCGCTCACAGGGGGATTCGGCCCGGTGTTGCCTCCGAAGACGACGAGGGCACCATGCGCCTGGTCGTAGGCGGCGCTTGCGTTCGCGCGTGGCGGCGGCGGAACCGTAGAGCCGGCCGGAATCGGCTTCGACTGCAAGAGATGGGAGCCGATGACAAGCGTCGCGACCACCGCGACCACGAGGATCGCCGCCACCAGGACAAGGAGTTGCGGCTGGTTGGAACGCTGCCGAGGCGCCGCGACCGCCTCGCGAATGGCCAGCGTGCGCAGGCTTGGCGGTACCGGGCTTTCGGCCAGCTCCCGGTCGAAGGCGGCGGCGATCCGGTCGCGTGTCGAATTGCTCATTTGGCCACCTCCACCATGCCGAGCCGAAGCCTGCTGACGGCACGGTGCACGCGCGACTTCGCGGCCTGGGGTGAGATCCCGAGAATCCGGCCGACCTCGCCCAGCGGCAGGTCGAGATAGAAGAAGAGGAAGAGGACGGCGCGGTCGGTCGATGGAAGCTTGGCCAGCTCGCGGTCGAGATCGATCTGAAGGTCGTGCCGCTCGTCGATCCCGGCGTCGGGCCGCGTCAGGTTGTCGAGCTTGAGGACCGACGACCAGCGGGCACGCCGCATCGAGCGGCACTGGTTGGCGACGATCGAAAGAAACCACGGCCGGATGGCGGCGTCCTTGCGCAGCCGGTCGAGGCTTCGCCAGGCTTTCAGCGTGGCCTCCTGGACGGCGTCCTGTGCCTCGTTCGGATCCCGGAGGAAGACCACCGCCAGCCTGAAGGCAGGATCCACCAGCGGCCCCACAAGGGAATCGAAAGCCAGCTCGTCCCCCGTTCGCGCTGCCTGGATCAGCGCGCCCTCGTCCATCGAGGTAGTGCTCACCACCGGCTATTAGACGCAGCCAGGAACCGAAAGGTTCCGGCGGAGGAGGTGCGCGAGCCCGCCGTCGCATAATCCCCACATGGCGACCGCCCTCTCGCTGACCCACCTCGGCTCGCTCATGCGCGGCGTCCGCAGCGTGGACGAGGTGGGCGCGGACGAGCGAGCCGCGGCCCTCGCCAAACGGTCGATCAAGAAGTCATCCAAGCTCTGGGCGCTTGACCTGGCGGTCCGCTGCATGGACCTGACGACCCTCGAGGGCGCCGACACCACGGGCAAAGTCGCGGCCATGTGCGCCAAGGCAGTCCGCCCCAAGCCCGGCGACCCGACGATTCCGTCGGTGGCGGCGGTGTGCGTGTACCCGCTCCGCATCGCCGACTGCGTGGCGCACTTGCGAGGCAGCAACGTGCGCATTGCGTCGGTCGCCACGGCGTTCCCTTCGGGCCAGAGCTTCACTTCGATCAAGGTCGCCGAGACCGAGGAGGCCGTGAGGGCCGGGGCGCACGAGATCGACATGGTCATCGACCGCGGCGCCTTCCTGTCCGGCGACTATCAGCGCGTCTACGACGAGATCGTCGCGGTGAAAGAAGCGTGCGGCGCCGCGCACCTCAAAGTGATCCTCGAGACGGGCGAGCTCGGGACGTACGACGCGGTGCGCCGCGCCAGCATCCTCGCCATGGCGGCCGGCGCCGACTTCATCAAGACCTCGACCGGCAAGGTGCAGCCGGCGGCGACGCTGCCGGTCGCGCTGGTGATGATGGAATCGATTCGGGACTTCGTCCGCGAGACAGGTCGTCCGGTCGGTTTCAAAGCCGCGGGTGGAATTCGCACCGCCAAGCAGGCGATTTCCTATCTCGTGGTGACGTACGAGACGTTGGGCCCGGACTGGATGACTCCGGACCGGCTTCGACTCGGCGCGTCTACGCTGCTCAACGACGTGCTGATGCAGATCGACAAAGAGCGAACCGGCGCCTACCAGTCCGCTGATTACTTCACGATCGACTGATGGCGATCACCAAGAAGCACTCGACCGAGCTCGCCCGACACGTGTTCGAGTACGCGCCGGCACCTGAGTCGATCGACCACGTCAAGATCCAACCGCGCTACGGATTGTTCATCGGTGGTCGAATGGTGGAGGGGCACAGCAAGAAGCGCTTCCCGACCATCAACCCCGCGACCGAAACCAAGCTCGCGGAGGTGGTCGAGGCCGACGAGATCGACGTCGACCGCGCGGTGAAGGCGGCGGCCAAGGCATTCGATTCGTGGGGGAGCCTCGGGCCATCGCGCCGCGCCCGCTACCTGTTCCGCATCGCGCGACTGATACAGGAGCGAGCACGCGAGCTGGCGGTCGTCGAGACGATGGATGGCGGGAAGCCGATCAAAGAGTCACGCGACGTCGACATCCCGCTGGCCGCCGCGCATTTCTTCTATTACGCCGGCTGGGCCGACAAGCTCGAGTGGGCGTTTCCCAATCGCAAGGCGAAGCCGCTCGGGGTAGCGGGCCAGGTCATACCCTGGAACTTCCCGCTCCTGATGCTGGCGTGGAAGATCGCACCTGCGCTGGCGGCCGGCAACACGGTGGTCCTCAAGCCGGCGGAGACCACGCCTCTGTCCGCGATGGTCTTCGCCGAGATCTGCATGCAGGCGGAGCTGCCGCCCGGCGTGGTCAACATCGTCACGGGCGCGGGCAAGACGGGGTCACTGGTAGTCACGCACCCCGACGTGAAGAAGGTCGCGTTCACGGGCTCGACCGAGGTCGGCAAGCTGATTCAGCGCGCCATCGCCGGCAGTGGCAAGCGCCTTACTCTCGAGCTCGGCGGCAAGGCGGCCAACATCGTGTTCGAGGACGCGCCGCTCGACCAGGCCGTCGAAGGCATCGTCAACGGCATCTACTTCAACCAGGGCCACGTGTGCTGTGCCGGTAGCCGGCTCCTGGTCCAGGAGTCGATCGCCGAGCCGCTGCTCGAAAAGCTGAAGCGCCGCCTCTCCACCCTTCGCCTCGGTGATCCGCTCGACAAGAACACGGACATCGGCGCGATCAACTCGAAAGCGCAGCTGGAGAGGATCCAGGGCCTGGTGGAGTCCGGAATCGAAGAAGGCGCCGAGCTCTATCAGCCAGACTGCGTCCTGCCAGAGCGCGGCTTCTGGTTCCCGCCGACGCTGTTCACCAACGTGTCGCAGTCATACCGCATCGCCCGCGAGGAGATCTTCGGGCCGGTGCTGTCGGTGTTGACCTTCCGCACGCCGAACGAAGCGGTCGAGAAGGCGAACAACACGCCCTACGGCCTGTCCGCGGGCGTGTGGACCGACAAGGGCTCGCGCATCCTGTGGATGGCGGAGCGAATGCGCGCCGGGGTCGTGTGGGCGAACACGTTCAACCGCTTCGATCCCGCGTCACCGTTCGGTGGATACAAGGAATCGGGGTTTGGCCGCGAGGGCGGCGTCCACGGCCTGCTGCCCTACCTCGAGCTCAGCTGATGGACGTCCGCAAGACGTACAAGCTTTTCGTCAACGGCGAGTTCGTGCGCTCGGAATCCGGTCGCGCTTACCGTCCGGACGGCAACGTGAACGTGCCTCGCGGGTCGCGCAAGGACCTTCGCGATGCGGTCCGCGCCGCGCGCACCGCATTCCCCGGTTGGTCGGGGCGGACGGCGATGAACCGCGGACAGATCCTCTACCGCGCCGCCGAGATGCTGGACGGCCGCGCGTCGCAGTTCATCGAGCTGCTCGGCGGCGGAGCGCGCGCGCGTCGCGAGCTGGACCAGGCGGTGGAGACGCTGGTCTGGTACGCCGGCTGGACCGACAAGCTCTCCCAGGTCACCGGCACCGTGAACCCTGTCGCCGGTCCCTACTTCAACTTCACGATTCCGGAACCGACAGGGGTGGTCGGAATCGTCGCGCCCGAGGACGACGCTCTCGCCGGCCTGGTGCGGCGCGTTGCCCCCGCCCTGTGCGGAGGCAACGTGGTGGTCGCGCTCGCCTCGGAAACGCATCCGCTTGCCGCCCTCACGCTGGCCGAGGTGCTGGCGACGAGCGACCTGCCGGTCGGCGTCGTCAACATCCTGAGCGGCCAGCGCAAGGAGCTGATCCCCTGGCTCGCGGCGCACATGGACGTGAATGCCATCGACGTGGCGGGCTGCACCGACGACGAGATCAAAACAATTGAAGAAGCGGCGGCGGGCAACGTGAAGCGTGTGATCAAAGTCGCAGCCCATGAGCGCAGTCCTTACCTGGTCGCAGCATTCATGGAAATGAAAACCGTCTGGCATCCAATCGGTGTTTGATCCCACCTAGAATGCAGGTGCATGACTGAGGTGCTGACCCAGCAAGCCCCGAGCGAAACCTCGGGTCTTGTGCTGGACAGAGCCCACCCCAGCGCGCCGATGATCACCTCGGCGCAAATCGCGCGGCGCGTGCGCAGACTTGGCCGCCACATCTCTGACATCTACGCCGACATCGACACGCCGCTGGTGATGGTCGTGATCCTCAAGGGCGCGACGGTCTTCGCGGCCGACCTTCTACGCAGCCTCAGCATCCCCGCCGAGCTCGAGTTCGTGCGCGCGTCGAGCTATCCGACCGGGACCTCGAGCAACGGCAGGCTTCGCCTTGCCCACATGGTGGAAGGGCCACTGGTCGGGCGGCACGTCCTGCTGGTGGAGGACATCATCGACTCGGGAGTCACCGTCAACGCGGTGGCGCGGCGCATCAAGCGCCTCGGCGCGGCATCGGTCCGGCTGGCCGCGCTGCTCGACCGCCCTGCGCGGCGGCAGGTCGTGGTGAAGATTGACTTCACCGGCTTTGTGATCCCCGACCGTTTCGTGATCGGCTACGGCCTCGACTACGCCGGGCTGTATCGCGAGCTGCCCCACATCTATTCGCTGACATAACCTCTCCGTATCTCGGCTGGAACAAGGCCGAGCTGCACAGCCACCTCGACGGCGCCGTGCGCATTTCTACCGTGGAGGAGCTTTCGGGCAGGACCGACCTTCGGATGGTTGCGCCTGACGATTGCCCCAGCCAGGCCGAGTACATCAAGTACTTCAAGCCGGCGATCGACGTGATGCAGACGGAGAAGGCGCTCGAACGAATCGCGCTTGAGCTGTGCATCGATTCGGCCGCCGAGAACATCGATTACCTCGAGGTGCGTTGGGCGCCACGACTCCATCTGGAGGGCGGCCTGACAATCGAGGGTGTCATCTGCGCGGTGTTGTCGGGCTTGCAGCAGGGACCGATCCGCGCGGTCGCAATCGTCTGCGCCATGCGCCGCGACACGCCGGAGCACAACCTCGAGCTGGCCAGGATCGCAGGTGGTTTCGCGGGGCTCGGCGTCGTCGGGTTTGACCTGGCTGGGGATGAGGTCGCCAATCCAGCTCCTCCCCAGCGCCGTGCTTTCGAAGCGGCCCGCGCGGCTGGGCTGCACCTCACGTGCCACGCGGGCGAGGCTGGCGATCCGTCGAGCGTCGAAGATGCGCTGTCCCTCGGTGTCGAGCGAATCGCCCACGGCGTGATCGGAGCGCGCGATCCGCGCATCGTCAAACGACTGAGAAGCGAGGGAATCGTTCTCGACATGTGCCCAACCGCGAACTGGAAATGCAAAGCGGTGCCGGCGCTTTCCGATCACCCGCTGCCGCGCCTCGTCCGGTCCGGCGTGCGCTGCACCATCAGCACGGACTCACGCACGGTCGCGGACACGACTCTCAGCCGTGAGTTCGAGCGGATGGCGGGCATAGGCATGACGGACGATGAGCTGCGGCTCTGCAATCAGACCGCGTACGACGCGAGATTCGGCTAGCGGCCCGGCAACACCCCGGTTAGTCCGGACTATCCGGGCTCCGCTCAGCCCGTTCCGAACAGCCGGTCGCCGAAGTCGCCCAGGCCCGGCACGATATACGCCTTGTCGTTGAGCCGCTCGTCCAGGGCCGCCGTGTACACGTCAACCTCGGGGTGTCGCTCCTCGAGGACCTTTACGCCTTCCGGCGCGGCCACGACGCAGACCATCCGCGTGTCGCGCCCGCCCGCCTCCTTGATCAGGTCGAGCGCCTGCGCCGCGGAGCCTCCGGTCGCCAGCATCGGGTCGAGAAGCAGAGGAATCTTGCCTCTCAGGCTCGGCAGCTTCTTGTAGTAGATCCTCGCGACCGCGGTCTCCTCGTCGCGCTCAAGCCCGATGTAGCCGACGCTGACCCGCGGCAGGAGCTCGAGCACCGGAGCCAGGAGACCCAGGCCCGCTCGCAGCACCGGGATGGCGACGACCTCCTGCTCGACCTCGAGCGCCGGCGCCTCGGCGAGCGGCGTACGCACGGTGCCGCGCCGCACAGGCAAGTCGGCGGTCGCTTCGTAGAGCAGAAGGGTGATCACATTCCGCGCCAGCGTGCGAAATTCCTCGGGCTCCGTCGAGCTGTCGCGCAACCCGCGCAGGCAGTCCGCGACGAGCGGGTGCTTACTTACGATCAGCGGCACGTGCGTCGCGCGCGATCAGTCTGCGCAATGCGTCGACGGCAACCTTCAGCATGCGGTCCATGTACGACGGATCGAGATGATGGATCTCACCGGCGCCGAGCTCGTCCACGCACAGGTTGATCGTGGCCGCGCGCATCTTGCGCAGGCGCGACACGATGAACAGGGTCGACGATTCCATGTCGTTGCTCAGGATGCCCGCTTTGGACCACATCTCGAGCTCATCGCGAAGGTGCGGGCGCGGCATGCGGTCGGGCACGAGGTCGGAGTACAGCGCGTCGACCGAGCGGATCACGCCGACGTGGTACGGCACGCCTGACGCCTCCGCTGCTTCGACCAACGCGTTGATCATGTGCAGCGAGGCCACGGCCGGATACTCGGTCGGGACGTAGCCGTTGGGCGTCCCCTCTGATCGCACCGCGGCGTAGCCGATGACGAGGTCGCCCATCTTGATCTCAGGTTGCGCCGCTCCGCAGGTGCCCACACGAAGGAGGGTGTGCACCCCGAGCTCATTGAGCTCTTCGACGGCGATCGCGACCGATGGCCCGCCCATGCCCGTCGACATCGCTGACACCGGCACGCCGTCCAGCTTGCCGGTGAAGGTCCTGTACTCGCGGCTGAACGCGACCTCGCGCGCACCGTCGAGGTATTTCGCGATCAGAGGCGTCCGCCCCGGATCACCGGGCACCAGAACGTACTCGCCGACATCGCCCTGCCCGACACCGATGTGGTACTTCTTCTCGGTCACAGCCATTGAGGGCGAATACTAATCGCCTGTCGTGACTCCGTTCTTATCCACCCGGGCGAGGACGTGAGGCGGCCGGCGCACCTCTCGCTCGCTCAATCGCCAGGCATTGCGGATGCGGTCAGTGACCTTTTCGACGAGGTCGCGGGATCGGGCATGAACCACGACCAGGGAATCGCCCGTCCGCACCTGCGCGCCGACCGCCGCCTCGATGACGAGCCCCGCCGCGGGATCCACCCGGTCTTCCTTGCGGATCCGTCCCGCGCCAAGCTCGAGCGCCGCGAGTCCAATCTCGAGGGCGTCGATCGCCTCCACGTGCCCGGAGGACTCGGCCTTGACCGCGACCTGCACCGCAGCCACCGGCAGGCCTTGCTCGAGGTGGCCGCCCTGGGCGGCGAGCATGCGTTCGAAGGTTTCCCGCCCGGCGCCCGACCTCAGCACTCTCTCCGGATCCGCCTCCACCTCGGCAAGCCGGCACATCTCGCGCGTGACCCTCAAGCAGACCTCGAGCAGCTCGGCGTCGGCGTTGCCGGCCAGGGCGTCGAGCGCCTCGCTGACCTCGAGCGCGTTGCCCACCGTACGGCCCAGGGGGTTGTCCATCGCGGTCACGAGCGCCACCGTGCGGCGACCGGCGCCTTCGCCGAGCTGAACCATCTCGGCGGCCAGTGCCTCCGCCGATGCGATGTCGGGCATGAACGCTCCGCGGCCGAACTTGACGTCGAGCACGATCGCGTCCGCGCCCGCGGCGATCTTCTTGGACATCACGCTGGATGCGATCAACGGCACGGACGGCACCGTCGCCGTGACGTCACGTAGCGCGTACAGCAGCTTGTCCGCCGGCACCATGTGCGGCGACTGCGCCGCGACGGCGATCCCAACCTCGCGAACTTGCCTGATGAAGCGCTCGGGGTCGAGGTCGACCGTCAGCCCCGGCACCGACTCCAGCTTGTCCAGGGTGCCCCCGGTGTGGGCGAGCGCACGGCCGCTCAGCTTCGGCACCTTGACCCCGCACGCGGCGGCGAGGGGCGCGGCCACGAGCGTCACCTTGTCGCCGACGCCACCAGTCGAGTGCTTGTCCACCTTGATCCCGGGGATCGCGCGGAGGTCGAGCACCTCGCCACTGGCGACCATTGCCTGGGTGAGCGCGAGCGTCTCGGCGGCGGTCATGCCCCGGATGCAGACAGCCATCAGCCAGGCGGCAATCTGGTAGTCCGGGATCTCGCCCCGTAGGTAGCCGGTGATCAAGAACTGGATCTCGTCCGGCGAATGCTCGCGTCCGTCGCGCTTGTGACCGATGACTTCGAGCGGGTTCATCGAGGCAATTCTCCGTCGCCGACGGGCTCAGAAATGCAGGTGTACAATCCGGCCGACCGAGCGAATCCGTGCCCAGCCTCACGCTGGGCTTTCACGTGTGAAGGGAGAGCGAACGAGGATGGCGCACAAGCGGCTCAAGTTCCTGGGTGTGGCTGCCGCGGTATTGATGCTGGCCATGGCGTGTGGTGGCAGTAACGGCGGTGGCGGCAACACGAAGCAGTACAAGATCGGACTCGTCACCGACATCGGTGGCCTCAACGACAAGAGCTTCAACCACCTGGCTTTCGTCGGCCTGGAGAAGGCGAAGGCGGACTTCGGCATCAAGGACGACGTGATCGAATCGCACAACGGAAGCGAATACGTGCCCAACCTCACGAACTTCGCCTCCAAAAGCTACGACCTGGTGATCGGCGTGGGCTTCCTCATGCAGGAGGCGGTCGGCACCGTGTCCACCCAGTTCCCGAACATCCACTTCGCGATCATCGACGGCGCCGGCACAGACGCGAAAGGCAACGACCTGAAGCACACCAACGTCCAGTCGCTCTACTTCAAGGAGCAGGACGCAGGCGCAATGGTGGGCGTCATGGCGGGTTGGCTGGAGAAGAACGGCAAGTCGAAGAAGCCGCAGCACGTGATCGGTGCGGTCGGTGGGGTGAGCATCCCGCCCGTCAACCACTACATCGCCGGCTACAAGTGGGCCGCCAAGATGGAGGACCCCGGTATCCAGGTCCAGGTCGGCTACTCGAACGACTTCACGGACCCGGCCAAGTGCAAGACCGTGGCGAAAGCGCAGATCGACCAGAAGTCCGACATCGAGTTCCAGGTCGCCGGGGGCTGCGGCCTCGGAGTGCTGCAGCAGGCCGGCCAGTCCGGCGTTTACAGCATCGGCGTGGACGCCGACCAGAAGGACGCCGACCCGTCCGTCATCGCCAGCGCGCTTAAGAAGGTCGACGTCGCGACCTACACGGCGATCCAGAACGTGGTCAAGGGACAGTTCTCCAGCGGCGCGCTGACCTTCAGCATCGCCAACGATGGCGCCGGCTACGCGCTTGACAACCTGACTCTCCCGGCCGAGCTGAAGGCCGAGCTGGACAAGGTCCAAAAGCAGATCCACGACGGCACGCTGACCCCGCCGGCGGACATTCCGGCATAGCCACTGATTCGGGGACGGGCGCCCAGCGCGCCCGTCCTCGATCCCCAGGCATGCCGCCCATCGCCCGGCGCCTGGCCGGCGGTCTGGCGATGCCCCTCGGCTCGGTCGTCCTCGCGTTCGTCATCGGCGCCGTGATCGTGGCCGTCACCGGCGGCAACCCGCTCGACGCTTACTCGGGATTGCTGTGCGGGGGTCTTGGCATCGCCTGCTCGCAGGGCGAGAACCCCGCCTTGCAGGTGTCGACCACGATCGTCTACGTCATCCCGCTCATCACCACCGGCGTTGCGGTAGCGCTGCCATTTCGCGCGGGCCTGTTCAACATCGGCGCCGAGGGACAGCTCCTGGCCGGGATGATGGCGTGCACCGCGATCGGGGTCAAATTCAGCGACCTGCCTTCGCCAATCCTTCTGCCAATGGTGCTCTTGGGAGGCATGGCCGCCGGCGCGGTATGGGCGGGGGTCCCCGGCATCCTGAAAGCCACCGTCGGGGCGCACGAGGTGGTGACCACCATCATGCTCAACTACGTAGCCCAGTGGCTGCTGCGGTACCTGATCATCGGCGGGCCGCTGCAGCTTGCCCCCGGCACCTCGAAGTCTCTGACCATCGGACCGGGAGCATGGCTCGCGAGGGTGTTGCCCAACGACAACAGCCTGGTGATCTTCGGCTTGCCCGCCGGAGTATTTCGCGTCCACACCGGGCTGCTTCTCGCCCTGGTGGCGGCGGCGGCTTTTGCTTTTCTGCTCTGGCGGACTTCGCTCGGTTACGAGATTCGCGCCGTCGGCCAGAGCCAGCGGGCGGCCCGCTACGCGGGGGTCAGCGTGGCCCGCACCATCATCGTCACGATGCTGATCGCCGGCGCGTTCGCGGGGCTGGCCGGAGCGATCCAGATCGCGGGCGTCGACCACAATCTGACGGACATCTACTTCAGCGACACGACCGGCTTTGACGCCATCGCGGTTGCCCTGCTCGGACTGGGCAGCGCGGTCGGCATCGTGCTCGCCGCGATTCTATTCGGCGCCCTGCACGCCGGCGGCTCGGTGATGCAGGCGGACGCCGGCATCTCGGGCAGCCTTGTCTTCGTGCTCCAGGCTTTGATCCTCTTCAGCATCGCCGCCAACTTCATCGGCCAGATCCGGCGGCTGATCCCCGGGCTCGGCAGGCCGGCCGCACTCCCGCCCGAGATGCCGCCCGCTGCTCCGATGATGACCGAGGCGGCGGTGCCGCCGGTGGAGCCGTGAGCCAATGACCGTCCTCACAGACATCCTTCACCTGCTCTTCACCGCGAACCTGTGGCAGGCGACGCTCGCGGCGGCCGTCCTGCTGCTGTTACCCGCGTTGGGCGGCGTGGTCTCCGAGCGCAGCGGCGTGGTCAACATCGCGATGGAGGGCATGATGTTGACCGGCGCGTTCTTCGGCGTGGTCGCTGACCTGGCATGGCACAACGTGTGGGCCGCCACAGGCGTGGCGATCCTGGCCGGCGGGATGATGGCATCCATCCACGCGGTGGTGTCGATCCAGTTCCGAGCCGACCAGATCGTCAGCGGGATCGCCATCAACATCTTCGCGGGCGGACTGACCGTGTTCCTGGTCAACCGCATCTACGGGTTGCAGGACGTCGGTCACCTCGGACAGAGCGATCTGCTGCCCAACCTGAACATCCCCGGCCTGGAGCAGATCCCGTTCTTCGGCAAGGTGCTGTTTCAACAGAATGTGGTCGTCTACGCCGCCCTTGTCTTGCTGTTCCTTACGCATATCGTGCTGTTCAGGACCCGGCTCGGCCTCCGCATCCGGGCCGTCGGCGAGCACCCTCAGGCCGCAGACACGGCGGGCATCAATGTCTTCATGCTGCGCTACGGCGCCGTGATCACAAGCGGCCTGTTCTCGGGACTTGCAGGCGCGTTTCTGGCCATCGGGATCTCCAACACGTTCGTGCCCGGCATGACCGACGGTCGCGGATACATTGCGCTGGCCGCGATGATCTTCGGCAAATGGACGCCCTTTGGCGCGTTCATCGCTTGCCTGATCTTCGGACTCGGCGAAGCCATCTACGCCAACAACTCCATCATCCACGTCTCGCCATACCTGCTGAGCATGCTGCCCTATCTTCTGACCCTCATCGTGCTGGCGGGACTGGTCGGACGGAGCACGCCACCGGCCGCCGACGGCCTGCCCTACGTGCCAGGCTCGGAATGAGCGAGTCCAGTCCGCTCGCGGTCGACATGCGCGGCATCACCAAGCAGTTTCCCGGCGTGCTCGCCAACAATCACGTCGACTTCAGCGTCCGCCATGGCGAGATCCATGCCCTAGTCGGCGAGAACGGCGCGGGCAAGTCGACCCTTATGAACATCCTGTACGGCCTGATTCACCCCGACTCGGGCGAGATCGTGATCGACGGGAAGACCGTCCACATCACCGGCCCGCGCGACGCCATCGGGCTCGGCATCGGCATGGTGCACCAGCACTTCATGCTGATCCCCGTGTTCTCCGTCGGCGAGAACATCATGCTCGGCCGCGAGCCGGTGACAGGTCCGGACTTTTACGACCACTCTCACGCCAGGGCGGCGATCGCCGACCTGACCAAGAGCTACGGCCTGGCGCTCGACCCGGACGCGCGCATGGGCGACCTGCCCGTCGGCCTGCAGCAGCGCGCCGAGATCGTGAAGGTTCTCTACCGCGGCGCCAACATTCTCATCCTCGATGAGCCGACCGGCGTGCTCACACCGCAGGAGACGAAGGAGCTCTTCGTCGTGCTGCGGGACCTGGTGAAGTCAGGCAAGACCATCATCTTCATCAGCCACAAGCTCAAAGAGGTGCTCGAGATCTCCGATCGGATCACGGTGATGAGGCGCGGCAAGGTGGTCGGGCATCTGACCACCAGAGAAACGAACGAAGAGGAGATCGCCACGCTGATGGTCGGCCGCGAGGTGCTTCTGCGCGTGGACAAGAAGCCCGCGCAACCCGGCGCGGTGGCGATGAAGGTCGAAGACCTGACGGCCAGCTCGGATCGATCTGTTCCCGCGTTGAAAGGCGTGTCGTTCGATCTTCGGTATGGAGAGATACTCGGCATCGCCGGCGTGGAGGGCAACGGTCAGAGCGAGCTGATGGAGGTGCTCGCGGGAACTCGCCGCGCGACAGGCGGTCGGGTCGTGCTCGCCGACCGCGACATCACCACGATGGACGCCAATACCGAGCGCGACGCAGGGGTCGCGTTCATCCCGGAGGATCGGCGGGGCACTGGCCTCGTGCTCGGCTTCTCGATCGCGGAGAACTCGATCCTGGGAAGGGAGCGCACGGCGACGTTTTCTTGGCACGAGTTCGTCCTGCGTCTCGTGGCGATTCGGAATTGGGCGATGCGACTGGTCAAGGATTACGACATCAGGACGCCGAGCATCGACGTCGCCGCGCGAAACCTTTCCGGTGGCAACCAGCAGAAGGTGATCGTCGCGCGCGAGATGGGCAGCAACCCGAAGGTCCTGCTGGCCGCGCAGCCGACACGAGGCGTCGACATAGGCGCCATCGAGTTCATCCACCGCCAGATCGTCAAAGAGCGCGACGCGGGCGCCGCCGTGCTGCTGGTGTCGGCGGAGCTGGACGAGGTGAGGTCGCTGTCCGACCGGATCGCCGTGATGTACGAGGGCAAGATCGTCAGCATCGAGCCGCCGGACACGCCCGAGGAACGCCTCGGGCTCCTGATGACCGGCGGCGGCGCGCGGGCGGGGGCGGCCTAGGCTGATCCGAACCAGGTAGCCAGCGCATCGCGCAATCCGGTGTCTGTGCCGTCCCCCACCCAGGCGACGTATCCATCGGGTCTGATCAGCACGCCAGCGGGGGCTGCGACCTGGCCCAGGACCGGAAGCTCCCAATTACCGGCATATTTGGCGTCGATCATCTGAACTCGATCCGCCCACGGCGTGACGTCGAATCTGCCGGCCCTATGGAGGTTGAGCAGCACCGGCCGGGCATCGTGCAAGAGGGTGAATACCCGCAGCGAGCCGTTGGCCGTGACCAGGTCGAGATCGGGCATGCGGCGCCCGAGCAGTGGGTGCCCCTCACCGAGGTCGTAATGAATATCCAGGCCGGACATCATCGCGGCGATCCGTTTGCGCGGTTCGTCCATGCTCAGCAGCTCGGACATGGTGTCCCGCAGTGCCTCGGTACGTTCGTCGGAGCGGAGGAGCGCTGTTTGCGCCATGGTGTTGTGCAGCGCGCGGGCCGCGATCGGGTGGCGCTCGGCGTGGTAGGTATCCAGCAGGCTCTCCTGCGACGTCTCCTTGACCACCTGGGCCAGCTTCCATCCCAGATTCACCGCATCCTGCACACCGATCTGGAGGCCCTGTCCACCCACCGGGGGATGCACGTGTGCGGCGTCGCCGGCCAGCAGAACCCGTCTGGCGCGGTAGGACGCCGCCTGCCGGGTCATGTCGGTGAACCTCGAGATCGAAGTAGGACTGTGGACCCCGTAATCGGTCCCGTAAACGGCGATGAGCGCCTCGCTGAGATCACGCAGGGTGGGCTCTCCGGTGTGTCCGAGGTCCTGTTCGGTGACCAGGACCCCCACCGGTCCATCCTCCAACCTGGACAGGGCATGGACGCCGACGGCGTCGCGGCGGAGGCCCCACTCCGGCTCCTGGTCCATCTCGACCTGAGCGATCAGGCTGCTGGCAGTCGGATCCCAGCCGGGGAACTCGATACCGGCTGCTTTACGGATCAGGCTGCGACCGCCGTCGCACCCGACGAGATATTGGGCCCGCAGCGACAGGCCGTCGGACAACGCGACGTCGACGCCGGTGTCGTCCTGCGCGAAACCGGTCACCTCACGTCCGAAATGGATCGGCACCTCGAGCTCGCCGACCCAGCCGGCGAGAATGCGCTCGATGTGGTTCTGCCTCAGCCCCAGCCCGTAGGGGTGCCGGGTGGGAAAGTCGCTGATGTCCAAACGGATCCATGCGAACCCCGCGACCTGGGCCACCTGCCCCTGCGAAAGGAACCGATCAGCGATTCCACGCTGATCGAAAACCTCGATCGTGCGTGAGTGCAGCCCGCCTGCCCGCGAGCCGATGACCTCCTGGCCGGCGCGCCGCTCGACGATGGCAACGTCGACCCCCGCCAGCGCCAGCTCGCCCGCCAACATCAGCCCCGTCGGGCCGCCTCCGGCTACGACCACGGCATGTTCGGCCATACGCCACCCCCATTTCCGTCCGTAGGTTCAGGTTGCGGCTGGAGATTCTGCGGCACGACCCGGGCCTTGCCGCAAGCCCCTGGGCGCGCGATACACTGAAAATGGTCCTTATCACCGGCGCCGACTTGGGAAACGCGACCTAGAGCTCTTCGAGCGCGGCCGGCAGCTCCCGGATCGCGGAGAGAGGGCGCCAGCCCTGCACCGGCAGCTCATCCTCGGGCACGTTTTCGTGGTGCCAGGTCACCTCGTAAGGAATGTGAAACGCATGCGCGCCCAGCGCCACGACAGGCACGATGTCCGAACGCAGCGAGTTGCCGACCATCACGAAGTCCTCGGCCTTGATGCCACGGCGGTGGAACACACCGCGATACGTCTCGACGTTCTTCTCGCTGAGGATCTCGACTCCGAGGAACATCTCACCCAACCCTGACCGCGCCAGCTTGCTCTCCTGGTCGAAGAGATCACCTTTGGTGATGAGCAGCAGGTCGTAGCGGCCGGCGAGCGCGCGAAGCGTTTCTTCGACCCCGTCGAGAAGCGCGGTCGGTTCCATCAGCATCCGCTTGCCCCAGCCAAGGATGGTCTCGACGTCGGCGGTGGGGATGCGCGCTTCCGTCAATTCGATCGCGGTCTCGATCATCGACAGCGTGAACGACTTCACCCCGTAGCCGTAGATGCTCAGGTTCTTCATCTCCATCTCGGCCAGCCGCGTGTCGATGTCCGCGTCGGGGACGTGCCGCTTCAGCAGATCCCTGAATTCGCTCTGCGTTACGTGAAATCGGGTTTCGCTGTGCCAGAGCGTGTCATCGCCGTCAAACCCCACCACCCGCACAGCCATAGCCCGATTATGTCGGCTGGAACAAATGCGCCATGGGAATGGGTAGAACTGAGCGAATGAAGGCCCTCAACGGAATCCACCACATCAGCGCGATCACGGCCGACGCCACCAAAAACGTCCTCTTCTACACCGGCGTGATGGGGCTCCGGCTGGTCAAGAAGACCGTCAACCAGGACAACCCCGCCGTCTACCACCTCTTCTACGCCGACGAGGACGGAAGCCCCGGCGCAGACCTCACGTTCTTCGAGTACCCGGGCCTGGCCCGAGGTCGCGCCGGCGCGGGGATGATCCACCGCATCGCGTTCAGGGTGGCCGGCGACGAGGCGCTCGAGTTCTGGGCGGGGCGCCTGGCCTCCTCCGGCATCGACTCGGTGCGCGAAGAGGATCGGCTTCGCTTCGACGACCCGGAAGGCCTTGGGTTCGAGCTCATCGCCGAGGCGCCGCGGGACAAGCCTCTCGTCGCGCGCCACCCGGAAATCCCGCCGCACCTTGCCCTCCGGGGCTTTGCCGGCGTGCGGGCGTTTGAGAGCCGGCGCCACGCGAGCCACGAGTTCCTCACCGAAACGCTCGGTTTCGAGGGGACTGGATCGGACAGCTACGAATCGCGTGGCGAGACGCGCGGCTCCTTTTACGTCTACGACGCGGCTCCCGAGGCTCGAGCCCTTGGCGGCTCAGGCACCGTCCACCACGTCGCGTGGTCCTCGACGATGGACGACCACCCGGCCTGGCGCGACCAGGTCGTTGCGGGGGGCGGCAGTCCCACGCCGGTCATCGACCGCTTCTATTTCCGCTCGATCTACTTCAGGGAACCGAGCGGAGTCCTGTTCGAGATCGCGACGATGGGCCCGGGCTTCTCCACCGACGAGGCGAAGGAGCACCTGGGGGAGAGGCTGTCCCTACCGCCGGCGTTCGAGTATCTGCGGGAGCA